>Ga0209483_1000714_pt1 | contig 27196 bp, 27 predicted proteins | sample NGEPerA_FD_184508 | JGI IMG/M metagenome (GOLD analysis project Ga0209483, IMG submission 184508) | Arctic peat soil microbial communities from the Barrow Environmental Observatory site, Barrow, Alaska, USA - NGEE PermafrostL2-A... | ecosystem: Environmental > Terrestrial > Soil > Wetlands >... | reverse complement strand
GGGTGGGAGTCGGAGTCCCGGTAAAGGGACTCCGACTCCCACCCCGAGTCCCAGTCCGGTCCCCACCACCCAGGGACAGGCGCCAGCCAATACCCCTCAAACCCCCCGTCCGATATGGGTGTCCGGAAAGGTCATGATGTACGACGGAGGCGCGCCGCCGGAATCCGTAACCATCGAACTCGCCTGTTCGGCGAACTCGGTTAAGCCCGAGGGGTACACCGATTCGCACGGCAGCTTCAGCTTCAATCTCGGGCAGAACAACGGCGTCTTCGCCGACGCGAGCACCGACGATTTCTCGGATCTGGGTCTGCCGGGCCTCAGTTCATCGTCCAACAACGGATTCGGCGCCGGCCCCGGAGGGGCGGCGAACGCGAACTCGGACACCGCTTACTGGGACTGCGAGCTTCGCGCGCGCCTGCCCGGATATCGCTCCGATACGGTTTCCCTCGCCGGGCGGCGCATGCTGGATACTCCGGATGTGGGCGTGATCCTGCTGTATCCGATTGCCAAAATTCAGGGCTTAATTACCAGCGCCACTTCCATTCAGGCCCCCAAGGACGCACGGAAGGCGTACGAAAAAGGCGTCAAAGCCCTGAAGAAGCACAAGACCGATGAGGCCGAGCAGGACTTCCGCAAGGCCGTTCAGATCTACCCCCGGCACGCCGAAGCCTGGCTGGCACTCGGGAAGATACTCGAGCAAAGGGAGCATGATCCGGAAGCGCGTGCCGCCTATGCCAGCGCCTTGGCGGCGGATTCGAAGTTCGTGTATCCCTACCAGCAGCTTTATCAAATGGCGCTGCGCGAGCAAAACTGGAAGGACCTCGAGAAGAACACGGCGGATTTGCTGCGTCTGGATCCCTTCGAGTTTCCGGTGGCCTATTACTTCAACGCCCTGGCGCATCTGGAACTGAAGGAGTATGACGCCGCGGAAAAGAGCGCGCAGCAGGCCGTGGAGGCAGACCGGAAACAGTCGAATCCAAAGACGCGCTATCTGCTGGGCGCGATTCAGATCCAGAGGCAGAATTGGACCGGGGCCGCGGAGAACCTGCGGGCTTATCTGAAGGCCGTGCCGAATGCGGCCGACAAGGCCCAGGTGGAAAAAACACTGGGCCAGTTGGATCAGCAGATCAGCCGTGTGCAAACGGCATCTCACGATTCCGCCGGACAACAATAACTGGACAATTTGTTTTAGCGGGCGCGCTATAATTAGGATTCCCCCGAGAACACGAGGAACCCTTTCATGGACGAAAAAGAACGCGCGCGTGCCCTGAGTGCGACCCTGGGCCAGATAGAAAAACAGTTTGGCAAAGGCTCCGTGATTCGCCTGGGCGCGCAAGCCGTGCAGGCCGTCCCCACCATTTCCACGGGATCGATCTCAATCGACGTGGCGCTGGGCATCGGCGGATTCCCGCGCGGGCGCATCTCCGAAATCTTCGGCCCGGAATCGTCGGGCAAAACCACGGTCGCGCTGCAAGTGGCCGCCGAAGCGCAGAAAGTCGGCGGCATGGCTGCCTATATCGACGTCGAGCACGCGCTCGATCCGGCCTACGCCCGCAAGCTCGGCGTGGATGTGGACAACCTGCTGGTCTCGCAACCCGATTACGGCGAGCAGGCGCTGGAGATCACCAACGCGCTGATCACCTCCGGGTCGATCGATGTTCTGGTGGTGGATTCGGTGGCGGCCCTGGTACCCAAGGCCGAGCTCGACGGCGAGATGGGCGATAGCTTCATGGGCGTGCACGCGCGCCTGATGTCGCAGGCCATGCGCAAGCTCACCGGCATCGTTTCGAAATCCAATACCTGCCTGATCTTCATCAACCAGATCCGCGAGAAGATCGGCGTGATGTTCGGGAATCCGGAAACCACCACCGGCGGCCGCGCGCTCAAGTTCTACTCCAGTGTACGGGCCGATATCCGCCGCATCGCCGCCATCAAGGACGGCGACACGGTCACCGGCAACCGGACCAAGATCAAGATCGTCAAGAATAAAATGGCTCCGCCGTTCCGCGAGGCCGAGTTCGACATCATCTACGGCGAAGGCATTTCCAAGGAAGGCGATCTGGTCGACTTGGGCGTGCAGCACAACATGATCGAGAAGAGCGGCGCCTGGTACAGCTACAAGGGCGAGCGCATCGGACAGGGCCGTGAAAACGCCAAGCAGTTTCTGCGCGAGAACTCCGACGTGTTCAAAAAGGTCGACGCAGAGCTGCGCAAGCAACTGGGCCTGGTGCGCGCCGAGCCGGCAGTAGCGCCTCCTCCTCCGGTGGCTGCTCCACCCCAGGCGGCCGCTCCACCCCAGGCGGCCGCCGCGACGCGCGCGCGGGGCTGAAAGCGCAAACGGGCGCAGCGCTAGCTCAGTCGTTTCTATCCACTACCGCCGCCTGCAACCGGGCCTCCACTCTCTGCGTCCAATGGAGTGAGGAGAACAGAATCATGAGAGTTGGAAAACTTGGCAGTTTTCTGGCGGTAGCGGCTCTGACGGCCGCTTCGGTCGCATACGCCTCCAACGGACCTTCGGTGCAAAAACCGATCGAGGAGCAAGTCCGTCACGAAATCAACATGCTTCCCTATTACGGCGTGTTCGACTATCTGGCGTTCCGCGTGGATGGGAACACAGTCACACTATTGGGACAGGTCTGGCAGCCCTGGTTGAAACTGGAGGCGGAAAGCGCGGTGAAACACATCGAAGGAGTCGCCAAGGTGGACGACCAGATTGAAGTTCTGCCGCTCTCCAGCTTCGATGACCGGATTCGTTGGCAGGAAGTTCGCGCTATCTATGGATATCCCGCGCTGAATCGGTATGGGGCAGGTACGCATCCGTCGATCCACATCCTGGTGAATAACGGGCATGTCACGCTAAAAGGCATAGTCGATAACACCATGGATCGGCAACTTGTCTATGTGCGGGCGAACGGAGTTCCGGGCGTCTTCTCGGTGACCAATGAGCTGGACGTGCAGCCCTAAGGCAAACGACCTCGGATCACCCGGACGCAGTCACCCCCCGCTCGCGGGGAGTTTCCGGGATGGATCCACGGCGGCCCATCGCCTCCTGATCGGGCCGCCGTTTCTATTTTTGTATCGCGCACAACGCAACGCGACACGAGTAGATGGAAATCAAAGGTGCGTGTCGCGTGCTGTGCGCTCCGGACCTTATCGCGCACAACGCAACGCGACACGAGTAGATGGAAATCCAAAGTGCGTGTCGCGTGCTGTGCGCTCCGGACCTTATCGCGCACAACGCAACGCGACACGAGTAGATGGAAATCAAAGGTGCGTGTCGCGTGCTGTGCGCTCCGGACCTTATCGCGCACAACGCAACGCGACACGAGTAGATGGAAATCAAAGGTGCGTGTCGCGTGCTGTGCGCTCCGGACCTTATCGCGCACAACGCAACGCGACACGAGTAGATGGAAATCAAAGGTGCGTGTCGCGTGCTGTGCGCTCCGGACCTTATCGCGCACAACGCAACGCGACACGAGTAGATGGAAATCAAAGGTGCGTGTCGCGTGCTGTGCGCTCCGGACCTTATCGCGCACAACGCAGTCCGGCGGGAGCGAAAAAGGGGACAGGTCCTGCTTCTGCATACCCGGCGAGGGGTCCGGACCGGCGGGCCTGTCCCCTTTTTCCGCGTCCTCTTTTTCGGGACCCTAGCCCGCAAGCGCCTGTTCGAAATCCGCCAGCAGATCCCGCCAGTCCTCGATTCCCACCGATACTCGCACCAAGCCATCGGTCACCCCTGCCGCGGCCGACTGCGCTTCGGTGAAGCCCGAATGTGTAGTGGTCTTGGGATGGCACACCAGTGTCTCTACACCACCCAACGAGACGGCATTATAAGCGAGGCGGAGCCTCCGGAGAAAATCGAACGCCGCAGACTTGCCGCCGTGAAGCTCCAGCGAAAACATCGCCCCGGGGAAATCGCATTGTGCCGCCTGAATGCGGATCTGGCTGGGATCGTCGAACAGAGTCGGGTAGTGCATCTTGCGGACCTTCGGGTGCGACGCCAGTCGCTCGGCGATGCGCTGCGCGTTCTTGCTCGCCCGGTTCATCCGCAGCCGCACCGTGGGCAGCCGCGACGCCAGCATCCAGCACTCGTCCGGTTGCAGGATGTTCCCGAACATATTGCGCTTCAGGCGCATCTTGCGGACCAGTTCGGGATCGGCCGCCAGCGCGACGCCTCCGATCAGATCGCTGAATCCGGAAAGATACTTGGTCGCGGAGTATAAGACCAAATGCGCGCCAAGATCGAGCGGATGTTGAAAGGTGGGGCCGAGCAAAGTATTATCGACCATCACCAGCGGTGGCTCGCCGGAACGCTTCGCACCCGCTTCCGCAGCGTTGCGAATATCCGTCATGGTCAACGTGGGATTCGCCGGCGTCTCGATCAGGATCACGCGCAGGTTGGGAGCCGTGCGGATCGCTTCCGCAATGGCCGCGGTCTCACCGGCCTGCACGGCGATACCGGAAACGCCCCATGAATCGAAAAATCCCTCAATGAGCGACTGCGTGCCGCCGTAGATCGGCACGGTATATAGGATCGTGTCGCCGGGCCGCAGAAAGGTGAACAGGGCGGTGGTGATCGCGGCCATGCCGGAGTTGAAGACGATGGCTGCTTGCGCGCCTGTTTCGAGCGGCACGATCTGGCTCTCGAAAATTTCCGCGTTGGGATGATTGAAGCGGGAATAGATCAGGTCGGGAGTTTCGCCTGGTTGCGGCTTGGCCCTTCCAGCCACCAGGTCAAACGCGCGCTCGGCCGACTCGGGGCTCGAGAACACATACGTGGAACTGCGAAATACGGGTGGCCGCGCCGAGCCGACCGATAAGCGCGGATCGAATCCTCGCGTGAGCACTTCCGTCGAAGATCGCAAGCCAGGTTTTTCGTCTGCCATCACCTTGAAGTGTACTCTTTGAAAAAGGGGACAGCCTACTCTGTCCCCTCCAGTAAGCTTTTGACTTAGCCTGCCATCGTGGGAGTGGACAGAGCGGGCTGTCCCCTTTTTCTTTCCCGGCCCCGCATGGGCGCCTCTTAGTACGTTCGTACGTCAGGCGATACCGCAGGTTAAATAGGGACAATTGCTAATTGGGCGTTCTGCCCTGCCCTCCTACAATGCAGTTATGAGCGTGCAGGTTCCAAGTAGACCGGGCAAAGGGCAGTACTCCGAAGCGGAGGCAGCCGAGCAGCTAGGAATCTCGGTCCAGCAGCTTCGCACCATGATTCGCAGCCACGTGGTGGATAAAGACGAGGACCTGAACAACGTTCCGGTCCACACCTTCCAGCCATCGGACCTGCTGATCCTGCGTCTGCTCACCGGCATGCAGACCGGTTCCGAGTCGCGATAGCCGCGGCCCCGAGCGGACCCGCCTCGAATTGTTAGAATCATAGCTTCCTCAAAATCCTTCAGGAGGCTTCTCATTGGCACAACCGGCACAACTTGGTTTTCTCGGGCTCGGCATCATGGGTTATCGCATGGCCGGCCATCTTCTCAAGGCTGGTCACGATGTCGCGCTGTGGTCGCACACCGGCAGCAAAGCGCAGCAGCTCGCCCAGCAATTTAAGACGTCCGGCAAAGGCACGGCCGTCGCGACGCCGCGTGAAGTGGCCGAGCGCGCCGACTACATTTTCTACTGCGTCGGCGATACGGCCATGGCGCGGCAAATCGCCGTCGGACCCGGCGGATTAATCGAAGGCGTGCGCAAGGACGCAATTATCTGCGACTGCAGCTCGATCGCTCCGGCCGCCAGCATCGAGCTGAACGCGGCGTTCTCGGCCAAAGGCGCGCACTTTCTCGATTCGCCGGTGACCGGATCGACCGGCGGCGCGGAGAAGGCCACGCTGACGTTCATGATCGGCGGCGATAAGGCCGTCTTCGAGCGCGCCAAGCCGTACATGGAGATCATGGGCAAGCTGTTTTACTATTGCGGCCCGGCCGGACAGGGTTTAAGAGCCAAGGTCACGCAGAACCTGGTGGGCGCGAGTATCATGCAATCCTTCGCCGAAGGCCTGGTGCTGGCGACCAAAGCCGGCATCGCCCCCGAGCTGATGATCGAGATCTTGGAAAACAGCGCTGCCAAGAGCGGCATAGCGTCGTACAAGGCTCCTTTCATCCTCAACCGCGATTTCGTTACCAATTTCTCCACCAAGTGGATGCACAAGGATGTGGGGCTAGCCATGGAACTGGCGGAATCATTGGACTTGCCTCTGCCAATGACCGCCGTTACCCACCAGATGCTACAGGCCACCATCGCCAAGGGCTGGGGTGACGACGATTTCTGCTCGACAATCCGTGTTTTGGAAGATTGGGCTAAGATCGTGGTCAAAAAGTCGTAGGAAAGTACTATCCGGCCTAGGGATACAGCCTCCATAGAATCTTTGTTAACAGCCGATTACAAGGATCCATAGGGGTCCATACAAAAAACTGTTGCATTTCATAGGGAAGTATATTATTATTGGAATCAAGCCGGGGAGGGTAACTCCCACCAAAGCGAGACTAACCTCAATTAAGACCCCTGAAGCAACCTCCCCGGCGCCCCTAAAAAAACAAATCCCTTCCTAAAGAACAGCACCAGTAAGCAAGCGGGTGAATGCTATCATCGGAGCGAGTGACTCTCCTGACGCTTCTGGGATCCACGGGATCCATCGGCACCAGCACTCTCGATGTCGTCCGCATGTGGCCGGAGCGTTTCGGCGTCTACGCGCTGGTGGCCGGTCGAAACGTCGAGCTGCTGGCGCGCCAGATCGCGGAATTCAAACCTAAAGTGGCCGTAGTGGCCGATGAAGCCGCGCTCGGCGAATTGCGGTCGATCCTCAAGACGCGAGGCATTCCGCTTCCCGAACTAGCCGCGGGCGCTCGTGCGCGCCTGGACGCCGCGATCGCGACGGAAGCCGGTTTCGTGATGTCGGCCATCGTCGGCGTGGATGGTCTGGAGGCCACCTACGAAGCGGTTCGCCGGAAGAAGCGCGTCGGACTGGCGAATAAAGAAGTTCTGGTTGCGGGCGGGGAGCTGGTGATGCGGGCGCGCCGCGAATCGGGCGCCGAGCTGATTCCCGTGGACAGCGAACATAACGGCGCCCATCAGTGCTTGCGCGCCGGACTGCGGCAGGAAGTCTCGAAGCTGATTCTGACGGCTTCGGGCGGGCCTTTTCGCAGGACGCCGCGGGAACAGATGGCGGGCGTCACGCCGGAGCAGGCCCTGAATCACCCCACCTGGAAGATGGGTAAGCGGATCACGATCGATTCAGCCACCTTGATGAACAAGGGGTTCGAGGTGATCGAAGCCTGCTGGCTGTTCGATTTCCCGCCGAAGGATGTGGAGGTTGTGGTGCATCCGGAGTCCAAGGTTCACGCGCTGGTGGAGTACCTGGACGGCAGCGTGATCGCCCAGGTGTGCGCCACCGACATGCGGATGCCGATCCAATACGCGATGACGTATCCGGAGCGGGCCGCCGCGCCGGTGCCGCGCCTGGACTGGAGCCAGGCTGCGCAGTGGAGTTTCGAACCTCCGGATTTCCAGAAGTTTCCCCTGCTCGGCATGGCTTACGAAGCGATTTCCGCCGGCGGGTCGGCGGCCGCGACCCTCAACGCGGCCGATGAAATCGCCGTGGAAGCGTTCCTGGGCGGTAAAATTCCATTCCCCGGCATCGCGGCGACGGTGGCCGAGTGTTTAGAGCAAGTTCCCGTGAGGCAACTGACGTCTGTTGCGGAATTATTGGAGCTGGATCGCGAATCACGCCGGGTGGCTCAGCACATCATCGGCGCGCGCTGGGGTGAAAAAGTTCCAACCGGAGTCGCGGCGCGCACGTAAAGTATAGTAGGTAGAGTAACGGGCCAAATGGTTTCTGTCTTACAAGATTTCTGGTGGTTCCTGGTTCTGATTGGAGTGATGATCCTGCTCCACGAGCTGGGACATTACTTGGTCGGCCGCTTCTTCGACGTCAAGATTGATGCGTTCAGCATCGGCTTCGGTCCCCGGCTCTTCGGTTTCCAAAGCGGCGAGACGGACTTCAAGGTCTGCCTGATCCCATTCGGTGGATATGTGAAGTTTGCGGGCGAGCAGCCTGGCGACGAGCAGGCCAACGATCCCCGGGCCTTCCCCTCCAAACCCCGCTGGCAGCGGATGTGCATCACGTTTGCCGGACCTGCCACGAATGTCGTTCTGGCGGTGGCGCTATTGACGGGGCTGTACATGGTGGAATATCCGAAAATCCCCATGCCGCCGTCGCCGGCGGTGGGATACGTGGCGCCCGATGGCCCAGCGGCTAAGGCCGGTATCCGCGAAGGCGACAAGGTCGTTCAGATCGACGGTGTGATGGATCCCACCTGGGAAACTATTACGCTCCGAGAGATCGCCAGCGCCAAGCGGCCCATGGATGTGTGGGTGGTGCGGGACGGCCAGAGGCTCAATTTCAGCGTGACGCCCGTTTATGACGATAGGCAGCACGTGGGAGTGGCGGGCTGGATGCAATCGAGTCCCGTCGAGGTGAGCGGCTACTGCTGCAATGTCGACGTCGCCAAAAACGCGGGTCTGAAGAAAGGCGACACGTTCGTCAGCATCGACGGCAAGCCCGTCCGAACCTCGATGCGGTTGCTGGATTTGATCGCGGGGACGAAGGGGTCGCCCGCGGATCTCGTGTATTTGCGCAACGGACAGGAATATCACACCACCGTCGCTCCGGTTTGGAGCGACTATCAGGGAAGTAAGGCATGGCGCATCGGCGCCGGCCTGGAATCTCCGGTGGAGATTATCAAATTGCCGTTCCGCGCAGCCCTGGCCGAATCCTGGCGCCAGAATCTGCAAAGCACCAAGTTGATTTACCAGTTCCTTCAGGGCATCGCCGAACGGCGCATGTCGGCGAAAGGGCTCTCGGGCCCGATCGGAATTGCGCAGCTATCCGGAGAAGCCGCTCGCGAAGGCGCGGCGGTTTATATCGGACTGATGGCCGCGGTCAGCCTGAACCTGGCGATTTTCAACCTCCTGCCGATTCCGATCCTGGACGGAGGCGCCATGCTGATGCTGGCCGTGGAAATGTTGCTGCGGCGCGACCTGAGTCTGCAGATCCGGGAAGCCATCGTCAGGGTGGGATTCGTATTCCTGATGATGGTGGTGGTGTTTGTGTTGTATAACGACATCGCCAAGATGTTTCCGCAGGGCTAGTGTCGTCCGGCCTGGAGGCCGGACCTGCTGCCAAGTCTGTGACACAATAGCAAGGACTCCAGTTTTCTCGCATGCCCCAATCCAACACACCTGATTCGCCCGAGGCGTCTTCCCTCTCCGCGGGGGCCGACACCTCCTTCGGCGATATCCTGACTCAATTCGAACAATCCCACCACGCCGGCGGTGAACAAGTGGAAGGCACGGTGGTTTCGGTTACGCCCGACGGCGTCTTCGTCGATATCGGCCGGAAGATGGACGGCGTGCTGCCGCCCGCGCCCGAGCTAAAGCCCGGCATCAAGGTGGTGGTCTCCATCCGCGGACGCGATGAGCACGGCACCTATATTCTCTCGACCATCAAGGTCGAGACGCCCCGGGATTGGACCGGCCTCGAAGCGGCCTTCGCGGAGAAGCGCACCATCGGCGGCACGGTGCTCGAAGTCGTCAAGGGCGGCCTGCGCGTGGATGTGGGCGTACCTGCTTTCATGCCGGCTTCGCGCAGTGGCGCGCGCGAGCAGGCCGATCTGGAAAAGCTGGTGGGCCAGCAGATCGAGTGCCGCATCACCAAGCTCAACGCCGCGGAAGAAGACGTCGTGGTCGACCGGCGCGTGATTCTGGAGGAACTGGAACGCCAGGCCAGGCAAGAAGCCTTCGGGCGATTGGAAGAAGGCGCGATCGTACGCGGCACGGTGCGCTCGCTTACCGATTTCGGCGCGTTCGTCGACCTGGGTGGGGTGGACGGCCTGCTGCATGTCTCCGACATGAGCTATTCGCGCAACGTGAAGCCTGGAGAAGTCGTAAAGGCGGGAGAAGAGATCGAGCTCAAGATCCTCAAGATCAACCGCGAGACTCACAAGATTTCGCTGGGGCTCAAGCAGCTATCGCCCGATCCGTGGACGCTGGCCATCTCGAAATACACCCAGGGCTCGCGCATCCGCGGCACAGTTTCCCGCGTGCTCGATTTCGGAGCGTTCGTCGAGCTGGAAGCGGGCGTCGAGGGACTGATCCACGTTTCCGAGATGTCCTGGAGCAAAAAGAATGTCCGGGCGGTGGACATTCTCAAGCCGGGGGAAGTGGTCGACGTGGTGGTCTTGAACGTCAACCCCACGGATAAGCGAATTGCCCTGGGATTGAAGCAGGCGCTGGGCGATCCCTGGGAAGATGCCTTGAAGAAGTATCCGGTGGGCACGGCCGTGGAAGCGCCGATCACGAGCCTGGCCAAGTTCGGAGCGTTCGTGGAGCTGGGCGAGGGCATCGAAGGCATGATCCACATCGCCGACATCACCGGCGAGAAGCGCTTGAACCATCCCAACGAAGTCCTGAAGCAGGGGCAGACCGTCAAGGCCGTGGTGCTGGAGGCCGACAAGGAACGCCGCCGCTTCCGCCTGGGGATGAAGCAGCTGGAGCCCACCAGCATCGACGAGTATCTGGCCGAGCGCAAAACCGGCGAAGTAGTTAGTGGCCGGGTTGTCGATGTTTCAGGAAAACGCATGAAAGTGGAACTGGGCGAAGGCGTCACCGCGTTCGCACCGGTTCCGGAGCAGCGCAAGGAAGCTGCCGCGGGGGCACAAAAAGCCGATCTCTCTTCGCTCACGGAAATGCTTGCCCAGAAGTGGAAATCCGGCGGCGGGGCAGCCGAATCCGGCGAGTCCATTCGAGCCGGCCAGATCCGAAGCTTCAAGATTGTCCAGATCGATCCGGAGAAGAAGCGCATCGAGTTGGAGCTGCAAAGCTAGCAGAAAAAGGCGGACAGGCCCTGGTTTTGCATAACGAGCCAGGGTCTGGACAGGTGGGCCTGTCCCCTTTTTCTTTATCGACTTAGCCATCGAACCGTTACCTTTCGGACGGGCCGTCGTCCAATATAGCGGGATGTTTTGAGTACTGCTCACGTGAGTCGCGGAGCCGCCTCTTTGGCCCAGAAAGCGGGCTTTCAGACAGACGAGAAGGCGCTTATACGGGCTGCCCAGGAAGGCGATCAGGACGCCTTTGGGCAACTTGTACGCGCTTACGACCAAAGTGTGCTCCGGCTTGCGATGAACCTCCTGCGGTCGCCTGAGGACGCGCAGGATGTGTACCAGGAAGCGTTCCTGCGGGTCTACCGCAACCTGAATAGTTTCCGGTTCGATTGCAGTTTCCACACCTGGCTGTATCGGATCGTGACGAACCTGTGCCTGGACCAGATGCGGAAGCGCAAGGTGCGGAAGGAAGAGTCGTCGCAGGTGGAAGGAACGGATGGGCTGGTGGACCGGATGGACACGCTGCAGGAATCGCGGGCGGAAGGCGATCCGCTGCGGAGCATGTTTACCGGCGAACTACGCGAGCGCATCCAGAAGGCGCTGGGTGAGCTGACCGCGCGGGAGCGGATGGTGTTTGAGCTTCGGCACTATCAGGGATTGAAGCTGCGGAATATCGGCGAGATCCTCGGCACGACCGAGGAGGCCGCCAAGAATTGCCTGTTTCGGGCGACACAGAAGATGCGTGTGGCACTCGGAGATTTTGTATGAACGGGAAAGACTTTGTATGAACTCGTGCGAAAAAATCCGGATGCAGCTCGGCATGCTGCTCTACGGCGAATTGTCGTTTGATGAAGAAGAGACCGTCGATGCCCACCTGGAGGGCTGTGCGGAGTGCCGGGCCGCGCTCGAACGGGAGCGTGAGCTGCACGCGGCTTTCGATCAGGCAGAGATTGAGGCGCCCGCGTCGGCTCTGTGGGACGCGCGGAAGAACCTCCAGCAGCGGATCGCGGCGGAACACGCTCCACCACATGCGTTTTTAGGGCGAGCAGGCTGGTGGGATCAGTTCGTGGACGCCCTGATGCTTCGTCCCGCCGGTCGAGCGGGATGGTTGAAACTGGCTGGCGCGCTGGCGCTGTTGACAGTAGGTTACATGGGCGCGCGGCTGGCCCCGGACCTGGGGACAGGAGCCGTGGGGATGTCGGTGGCGGATCCGGGCGCGCAGCGCGTACGGTCCGTCGAGTCCGGCCCTCATGGCGGCATTCAGATTGTTCTCGATGAGACCAAGCAGCGGGTCGTATCGGGCGACCTGGACGATCAGAACATTCGTGTGCTGCTTCTTTCGGCCGCGAAAGATCCATCCGATCCGGGCTTGCGGTATGAAACGGTAGGGATCCTGAACGATCGGGCCCAGGCGGCCGAGGTGCGGGACACTCTGATCTACGCGCTGGAACACGATGAGAACGCCGGTGTGCGCCTGAAGGCGATGGATGGGTTGCGGCCCTTCGTGCAGCACCCCGAGGTTCGCAAAGCATTGGCGGGAGTTCTGCTCTCGGACGGCAACCCTGGGATGCGCACGCAGGCCATCGATCTGCTGACGCAGGGAGTGGGAGAAGGTACGGGTAACACGGCAGGCACCCTGGACCGGGATGTGATCGGAACGCTGCAAGAGCTGATGAATCGAGAGAATAACGCCTACGTGCGGCAGCGCGGGGAACGCGTGCTGCAGCTGGTGAACGCCTCTCAGGAAACGTATTAATGAAATTGCGAATCGCCCAGCTCGTGATGGCGGCTGCGGTGGTCGTTTTCGCGCCGATAGCCTCCGCGCAGGACGCGGGGGTGGTGCGCGAAGGCGCCTATTGGGTAGGCAGCATCGGCGATTCCTTTCCCATCGGGGCACAGTCCCTGCAGGTGAATACGCGCGGTAACGTCACTGTGCGCAAGGCGGCCGGCGATCAGGTCACCTATCGTGTCCGGCAGCGGGTGAGGGCGGCGAACGAAGACCAGGCTCGCGCCCTGCTGGGCGGCGGGGTGAAACAAGTGAGTTCACTGCGGGGACGCACGGTGCTGGATCTCCAGCCGATTTCGGCCGGGATCGTCAAGACCGACATCGAGATCGGCGTGCCGCCGCAAGTACCCACCGTGATTATCCAGACCCAGCTCGGCGGAATCGATGTGGCTGACTTCGATGGCGCCGTCCAGTTGAGCACCGGCGGCGGCGAAATCCAGCTGGGCAAAATCGGGGGCGCGATCCAGTGCTTCTCGGGCGCCGGGCAAGTGGTCATCGAACGGGCAGGCGGGGCGATCGATTGCACCACCGTGGGCGGGAATATGTTGGTCCGCGACGCGGCGGGAACGGTGGCGCTTTCCAATCAAATGGGCGGCAATATTCGCGTCGAAAAGGCCGCGGGCGATGTTCGGGCGCATTCGGCTCAAGGCATGATCGAGGTCGGGCAGGCGGGCGGCGCGGTGTTTGCGGACACGCAAGGCGGGTTCATCCAGGTCGGCTCGGCTCGCGGAGTCCAGGCGGAATCGATGGCCGGCACGGTGCGCGTCAAGAACGACGCGGGTCCCATGAATCTGGCCGCCATGGCGGGCAACATTCTGGCCGACCTGCTCAGCGGGGCGCGCATGCAGGAGTCCTCGCTGGTGGCGGGCACCGGCGATATTACGGTGCTGATTCCATCGAATCTCGCGCTTTCGGTGATGGCGAGAAACAGCACGGGCGGGACCCCGCGCATTGTGTCCGATTTTCCGGAGATTCGGGTGACGCCCGCTAAATTCTTCCAGGCTCCGATGGTGGGCCAGGGTGCGATCAATGGCGGCGGGCCGGTGCTGAATCTGAATGTATCCAGCGGCGTGATCTATCTTCGCCGCAAGTAGGCGGAGAAAAGTAGGCGGAGAAAAGCAGGTTGAGAATATGCGGAATCGAATCGCTCTGGTGATATGCATGACCGCGGGTCTGGCGGTCGGCCAGACTCCTTCTCCAGCGGCGCGGGCAGGGGTGTTGGAGGGAGCGGGCAGTTTTCTCGGCGTCGGAATTCAGGAGATCGACAGCAATCGCGCCAGGGAGCTGAAACTCCCCGAGGAAGCCGGCGTGGAAGTCACCCGTATCGCCCCGCATAGTCCCGCCGAGAAGGCCGGCATCAAGACTGGCGACGTCGTCATGCAATACAACGGCGAGCGCGTGGAGGGCATGGATCAGTTCTCGCGCATGGTGCGCGACACGCCGGCCGGCCGGGAAGTGAAGATCGGGATTATCCGCAACGGCGCGCCGCAGACCGTCGCGGCCAGGATTGTGGCCCGTCCCACGATCAGCGGCCAGCTGATTCCGGCTCCCGTCCAGGAACCCTTTGGATTCCGCTTCCCGGATACGCCGCAGAGCCGCATGACGTGGCGCAGCGCGATGCTGGGGATTGAGGCCGAAGCGCTCGATGGCCAACTGGCTGAGTTCTTCGGCGTGAAGGAAGGGGTTCTGGTTCGCGCCGTGACGAGCGGCTACGCCGCGGATAAGGCCGGCATCAAAGCCGGGGACGTGATTGTGCGGGTGAACGATACTAAAGTGTCCACGCCGGCGGAGGTTTTCGCCGCCCTGCGCGGTCTGCGCGGCCATCCGGCGTCCGTCCTCGTGGTGCGGGATCGCAAGGAAGTCAACGTGATGCTGTCCGCCGCCGGCTGGCCGGAACGGAGCGTCGGGGACGTTTGGTGGCCCACGCTGCCTGCGATCGGTAATCCAGTAGCAGGCCACAGATCCGCCATACGGGCCCGGAGTCGCAGGACGGCCTGTGCCCTAAGTTGGGAAATGCGCGACTCGTGCAAGTCGACGATCCTGCCTATTTCCCGGAGCGTCAGTTCATCGCGGTAATACAGGCTTAAAATGGTTTTCTCGATGTCCGGGAGTCCAGAAATGGCCGCCGCCAAGACGCGCTGCAGTTCGTTTCGCTCGAATACCGCGGAGGGCCACTTCCTTGCGTCGTCGGAAACGACGCTCAGCAGGTCACGATCCAGTGAAGCATCGGATCCCGCCGACTCCAACCGCCCGATGGCCACGCCACCGGTCTCAAGTTGCCAGTGGCGATAGGCGTCCAGCGTAAGGTTCAGTTCGGCGGCAATCTCTTCCTGTGCGGGCTTGCGCAGCAGGCGCTGCTCCGCCACTGCGATCGCGGCTTCCATCTGCTTGGCACGCCGGCGTTGCTGGCGAGGCGCCCAATCCATCCGGCGCAGGCTGTCCAAAATAGCTCCTCTGATTTTGTGCTCGGCGTAGGTTTTCAGCTGGATGTTGCGTGATTCATCGAAACGGTCGATGGCGGATATGAGCCCCAAGGTACCGGTGGACACCAGGTCGTCAAAACTCACATGGCCGGGCAAGCGGGCACGAATCTTGCGGGCGATCATGCGCACTTGAGGCAGATGGTCGAGGATCAGGCTCTCGCGCTCCGCGGCGCGGAGGTTTTCAGCGGCGAGGCAGGCGCGTCGGGCTAAATCGGTCTGACCGGCGAATTCACCGGGCTCCGCGAAGGCATTCATGGCTGTGGCTCCCAACGCTCACAAGGGCAATTCGACACCCGCATTTCCCGCAAACCCCGGAATAGGGGCAAGTATTCTGGATGCAGAGGATTGGACGGAGCCGCGCTATTTCGCGCAGGTAGGTTTCGGCCCGCCAGAGCCCTTTGGGAGCGCCACATTCTTGGCGATGGCATCTTCGTGGCGGTGCTTCCCGCAACTTGCCTCGATCCGCAAGGGAAGACGGGACCAGGGGTTAGTAGCAACCCTGGGTCACTTTAAGTGATTCATGGGAGGCTCAGACATAAGTGCTTGCCTTAATATATGGATATATGCGCGTATTTTTGGTGCTGTTTCTAGCAGCCGCGGCGGTGAACGCCCAGAAGGCCCCGGGGTTCGACCTCGGAGCGCTGAATCGCAACGTGGACCCTTGCGCGAATTTTTATCAGTACGCCTGCAGTGGCTGGATGACGGCGAATCCCCTGCCCGGCGATGCATCGCGCTGGGGCCGGTTCGACGTTTTGCAGGACCGGAACCGGATGCTGCTCAAGGATGTTCTGGAAGCGGCCGCGGTGGATCGCCCGAACCGCAGCGCCGCGGACCAGAAGATCGGCGATTTTTACGCCGCCTGCATGGATGAGAAGAACGTGGATGCGCGGGGTCTGGAAGCGATCCAGCGCGATCTGAACCGGATCGCGGTAATTCAGGACCGGAAGGAACTCACGGACCTGCTGGTCTACATGTTCCGCATCGGCTCCTGGCCTTTCTTTCAATTTGGCTCCGAGCAGGATGCTAAAAACTCGACGCAGATGATCGCGGTGGTGGATCAGGCCGGATTGGGTCTGCCGGACCGGGATTACTATCTCAAGACGGATGAGAAGTCGGTGGATCTGCGAAACAAGTATCTGGCGCACGTCCAGACTGTATTCGTGCTTCTCGGATTGCCCGCGGCCGAGGCGCAGAAGAAAGCTGCCGCGGTGCTTGCGATCGAAACGGAACTCGCCAAGGGGTCGCTGGATCGCGTTTCGCGCCGCGATCCGGCAAAGGTGTATCACAAGCTGACCGTTGCGGAGTTATCGGCGCTGGCCCCGGCGTTCGACTGGACCAGATTCTTCCAGAACCTGGGCGCTCCGCCGATCCAAACCCTCAACGTAGCGGTGCCGGATTTCGCACGGACGATGAACACCGTCATCGAGCAGCAGCCCCTGGAGGATTTGAAGAGTTATCTCACCTGGAATCTGGTGCGCGACAACTCTTTATTCCTGCCGGCTCCGTTTGAGCAGGCCAGCTTCGAATTCTACGAAAAGACTTTGCGCGGCGCCAAGGAAATGCGCGCGCGCTGGAAGCGCTGCGTGGATTTGACCGATCAGCAGTTGCCGGACGCTCTGGGCAAGACCTTCGTAGAGAAAACTCTCGGAGACACGGGCAAAAAGCGAACCCAGGAAATGGTCAAGGCCATCGAGAAAGCGATGGAGAAAGACATCCGCGCATTGGATTGGATGACGCCCAAGACCAAGGACCAGGCGATCGTCAAGCTGCATGGAATCACCAACAAGATCGGGAACAAAAACAAGTGGCTGGACTATGCGGGGGTACAGATCGTGCGTAACGATCCCTATGCGAATACGGCCCGAACCAGCACGTTCGAGCTAGCCCGCCAGCTCGCGAAAATCGGGAAGCCTGTGGACAAAAACGACTGGGACATGAGCCAGCCCACGGTGAACGCGTATTACGATCCGCAGCACAATGACATCAACTTCCCTGCCGGCATTCTGCAGCCTCCCTTCTACGACAACAAATTGGACGACGCGGTGAATTACGGCGCCATCGGCGCGGTGATCGGGCATGAGCTGACGCACGGCTTCGACGACGAGGGCCGGCAATTCGACGCCAAGGGCAACCTGCGCGACTGGTGGACGGAAGAGGACGCCAAGGCATTCGACCAGCGGGCCGACTGCGTGGTGAATCAGTACAGCGGGTATAGTCCGGTGCCGGGCGTGAATCTGAACGGCAAGCTCACACTAGGCGAGAACACGGCGGACAATGGCGGCCTGCGCATCGCCTACATGGCGCTCATGGACACACTCGGCGGCAAGGAGCCTCCGAAGATCGACGGTTTCAGCGCCGAGCAGCGATTCTTTATCGGCTGGGCGCAAGTGTGGTGCAACAACGCGACCGAAGAAGCGTCCCGTTTGCGGGCGCAGACCGATCCGCATTCTCCTGGCGAATTTCGGGTGAACGGGGTGGTCTCGAATATGCCGGAATTCCAGAAGGCGTTCGCCTGCCGCCTCAACCAACCCATGGTTCGCGGACCTGCCTGCCGGGTTTGGTAGACTTCCGCAAAAACGGGACAGAGTAATCCCCTTTTTTGCTTGGCTTCGGTGCTGCGACAATAGTCCCTATGGACGAACAACCGCAGTCCCGGTCGAGCCTGGCGACAGTGGTCCTGTTCGCAGCCATCGCCGGTATTTTCATCGCGCAGATCTTCACCATCCGAAGCTTGCGGTCCACGGAATCCAGACTGGCCGCGGTGCAGGCCGACCAATCCAACGTTCGGGAGATGGTCGACGGCGAAGTCGCCAAGCTGCACGAAGCCGCCGCCCAGGCCGCGGCAACTTCCGATGCCGAACGCCAGAAGGCTCTCGATGAGATCCGGGACGAGGTCGAGAAGGCCCGGCGGCAGGCTCGGGGCGTCGCCGGCAAGGTCAAGGAAGAAACCATGAAGAGCGTGGAGGATCTCGCCACCCGCGTGAATGTGAGCGAGTCCAGGCTCAAGCAGCACCAGGACGTGGACGCGCGCGTGGCTACCGAGCTCACCAGCCTGAAGCAGGCCACCACGTCAGCGCAGTCCAACATCACCGACGTTTCCACCGAGGTCAAACAGGTGCGGACCGAAGTCGCCAACACACAGAGCCAGTTGGAGCGCACCATCTCGGACCTGAAACGCACCACCGGCGATATGGGGGTGCTGAGCGGGCTGATCGCGACCAATTCCAAACAGATTGACGCGCTCAAGCAACTGGGCGACCGCGACTATACGGAATTTACGCTGTACAAGACCAAACAACCGATTAAAGTCGGCGACATCTCGATCCTGCTGAAGAAGGCCGACGTCAAGGCCAATCGCTACACTGTGGAACTTCATGTGGACGACCGGAAGATCGAGAAGAAAGACCGGTCCGCGAACGAGCCCTTGCAATTCTACGTGGGCAGAGACCGCCAGCCGCACGAGCTGGTGGTCAACCGGGTGGGCAAGGACCTGATCGTCGGATACCTGGCCACCCCGAAGGTATCGGCCTCGCGCCCTTAACGGTAGGCCTGTTACACTAACGTTTTCTATGGCCATTAGTAAAGAGTTGCTGGAAATCCTGGTCTGCCCGCTGTGCAAGGCTCGGGTGGAGTTGAAACAGGACCAGAGCGGCCTGAAGTGTATCGAGTGCAAGCGGGTATATCCCATTCGCGACGACATCCCGGTGATGCTGGTCGACGAGGCACGAATCGAAGAATAGATCGCGTGGCCTATTTGCTGGAGCGGCTTCCGTCGGGCTCGCGGATCGCCGTGATCCGTCTGCGCTCCCTGGGCGACTGCGTGCTGACGACTCCGGCGCTGGCGCTGCTCAAAGTCCACCGCCCGGATGTGCGGATCGGCATGGTGGTCGAGGACCGGTTTCGAGCGGTATTCGAAAGCAATCCGGATGTGGATGATATTCTGCCTCCGGCGGCGCGCGCGGTCGCGAAGTGGCATCCCCAGATGGCCCTGAATTTTCACGGCGGAACACGCAGCATGTGGCTGACAGCCGCGTCCGGCGCGGAGATCCGGGCCGGATTCGCGCACCACGCCTACAGTTTTTTGTACAACGCGAAGATTCCCCGAGCGCAGGAGATTCTGGACGACCACCGTCGGGTGCACACGGCCGAACATCTCGCTTCCGCGATGTTCTGGATGGGTGTGCCTCGCACCGAGATTCCACGCGCGCGACTAAATGCCGGGCCCACGCCTCTCGCGGGGGCGTACGCAGTCCTTCATCCCTTCGCGTCCGAGCCGGGAAAGACGTGGCCGGCCGAGCGCTTTATCGCAGTCGCCGAACACCTGCGCGACAAAGCCGGGCTGGAGCCTGTTTTCCTGGCTGGCCCGGCCGACGATCCTACCGCGTTTCAGAGCTTTCGCGTGATCCGCAATGCTCCTCTGGCTCAAGTGAAGAACGTAATGGCCGGCGCGCAGCTTTTCATCGGCAACGATAGCGGACCGGCGCACATCGCGGCGGCCTTCGGCGTGCCGGTGGTGGTGCTGTTCGGCCCTAGCGACCCGGTGAATTGGGCGCCGTGGCGCACCGAAGCACAGGTCCTGACCGACCCTGACGCGATCGACCGGATTCCGGTGGGCGAAGTGGTCGCGGCGGCGGAAGCCTTGAGGGTACGCGCGTGAGCGAACTCGGCCGGCTGTTACGCTACTCGCGGCCGTACACCGGGCATCTGTTGCTTTCGGTGGTGCTGATGGCGTGCGTGGGCGCCGCGCAGGCGCTCACCGTAATACTCATCGGCCCGATCTTCGACCGCGTTCTGAATCCGACCTCGGCCGACGCCCCCGTGCTGCTGTTCACCATCCCGCTGTGGAAACATCAAGTCTTTCTGGACAGTTTCATGCCCGCTCAGGTCCACAATGTGTGGACGATGGTGGCGGTGGGAATCCTGGCGGTGTTCACGATCAAAGGACTGTGCGACTACGCCGGGAATTATCTGGTGAACTACGTGGGGCTCTCCGCGGTGACCGACCTGCGGCAAGACGTTTTCGATCGCGTCGTCCGCCAGGACGCGCATTTTTTCGAGTCCAACTCCACGGCGCGAGTCATGTCGTCCATCATGAACGATCTGGAAAAGATCCAGGTGGCGATGTCCCACATCCTGGCGGATCTGCTGCGCCAAAGCTTCACTGCGGTTGCCCTGCTTCTGGTGGTCCTGCAAACCGACTGGAGACTGGCGCTGGGGAGCCTGACCCTGCTTCCCTTTGTATTGCTGCCTACGGTGCGGCTGGGCCGCCGCATCCGGCGCACGACGCGGAGCGCGCAGGACAACGCCGCGGAACTCAATCAGATATTGCAAGAGACTTTGAGCGGCCATCAAGTAGTGAAATCCTTCGGAGCCGAGGACATTGAGTCCAACCGTTTCCGCGACCGCGCCGAACGCCTGCGCAGCAGCAACCTGCGTTACGTCGCGCAGCAGGCTGTGGCGTCGCCGCTGATCGAGTTCTTCGCTGCCATCACCATCGTGGGCCTGCTGACGTATGCCCGGACGCAGATCAAGGGCGGACTGATGAGCACGGGCCAGTTCACCAGCTTCGTGATCGCGCTGCTGGTGCTCTACGAACCCGTGAAGCGGCTCACCGGCATCCACAACATCTTCCAGCAGGCGCTGGGCGCGTCGCAGAAGGTGTTTGAGTATCTGGATCGCGAGCTGCAGGTCAAGGAAGAGCCCGGTGCGGTCAGGCTGGCTCACTTCGAGAAGGCCATCGTATTCGAGAACGTGAATTTCCGCTACCCGACATCGCCGGAGGGGCCCGACGGCCTGGTGCTCGGTCGCGTCGATCTGGAGGTGAAGGCGGGAGAAGTCGTGGCTCTGGTGGGACCGAGCGGCGCGGGCAAAACCACCATGGCCAACCTGGTGCCGCGCTTTTACGATGTGACCGGCGGGGCCATCCGCATCGACGGCAAGGATCTGCGCGAGCTGAAGCTGTCCTCGCTGCGCGACAAGATCAGCATCGTGGCGCAGGATACGTTCCTGTTCAACGACACCGTGGGCGCCAACATCGGTTACGGTCTGCGGCACGCTTTGCCCGAACAGGTACACCAGGCCGCTCGCGATGCGCTGGCGGAAGAGTTCATCCTGCGGATGCCGGAGGGCTACGGCACCATCATCGGCGAGCGCGGGGTCAAGCTAAGCGGCGGCCAGCGGCAGCGGCTGGCGATCGCCCGGGCATTGCTCAAGAACGCTCCCATCCTGATCCTGGACGAGGCTACCTCGCACCTGGATACCGAATCCGAGGTTCTGGTGCAGCGGGCGCTGCAAACCTTGATGGCGAACCGCACCGTCATCGTGATCGCGCACCGGCTGTCGACCGTGCGCCGGGCCGACAAGATCGTCGTGCTCGACCGCGGACGCATCGCCGAAACCGGCCGTCACGATGAGCTGGTCAGCCGTGGCGGACTCTACCAGCGGCTGTACGAGTTACAATTTGTCACATCTGACATGAATCCGGCGGACGTAAATCCTTAAGATGGCCAATCCACTGCGCAGCATGACCGGATTCGCCCGCGCCCGCCGCCCCTTAGGCGACGGTGAGCTGGTGGTGAGCGTAAAAACTCTGAACCATCGGTCTCTCGACGTGCATGTGCACGCGCCATCCGTTGCCGATCCGTTCGAAAACGCCGTGCGGACGCTGGTGAAGAGCCGCCTGGCGCGCGGCCACGTAGAGGTACGGATCACTCTTCCGCCGGGCGCCGTGAATGGAAGCTCGGCGGCGCTCAACCGCGCGATGCTTGAAGACTATCTGAACGCATTCCGGCAGGCCGCGGCCGAGCATGAGCTGAATGTCCAGCCCGATCTGAACGCCGCATTGCGGATTCCCGGGATGTTCGGCGAGGCTGCCGGCGGTGCGGAGCTGCCAGCCGGAACCGAGGCGGCGATGCTGGATGCTCTGAGCGCGGCGCTCGACGAGCTGAACCAGTTTCGCGCGCGCGAAGGCGCTGAAATCGGCAAGGAAATGTCCGGGCACAATACCCGGCTCAGTACGCTCGCCGAGGAGATGGAAAAGATCCGGGCCAACGCGCAGGACGTCTTCCAGAATCGGCTCATCGAGCGGCTGAAGGACCTGCTCAAAGGTGCGCAAGGCATCCAAATTGACCCGCAACGGCTGGCCCAGGAGGCGGCGGTACTGGCGGATCGCAGCGATATCGGCGAAGAATTAGCCCGGCTGAAGATCCACGCGGGCCAGTTAGCAGTCCTGCTCGAGGCCGGCGGCGAAAGCGGAAAGAAGTTGGATTTTCTGCTGCAGGAGATGAACCGCGAGACCAATACCATCCTGTCCAAAACCACCGGCGCGGGTGAAATCGGCCTCAGGATCACCGAACTGGCGTTGGCCGCGAAGGCCGCGATCGAAAAAATCCGGGAGCAGTCGCTTAACCTTGAATAAACCGGCTACTTTGAATCGAGCCACGGGAACCACCACCGTCTTCATCATTTCGGCGCCATCGGGCTCCGGCAAATCGACGCTGGTCGGCGAGCTCATGAAGCGCATCCCGGACCTGTATTTCTCGGTGTCCTACACCACCCGCCCGCCGCGGGGCCAGGAACGCGACGGCAACGAGTACCATTTCATTACCCGGCCCGAATTTGAGCGGCGGCTGGCCAAGGACGAGTTCCTGGAGTCGGCCGAGGTGTTCGGCAACTACTATGGGACACATCTAAGCGAACTGGATAGGGCTAAAGCGGCCGGGGCGGACCTGGTCCTCGACATTGATGTCCAGGGTGCGCGACAATTAAAAGGGCGAATATCCGAAGCGGTTTCGATTTTCATTCTCCCCCCGAGCCGGCAAGTTCTGGAAGAGCGTTTGCGATCCCGGTCTCAGGATTCCGAAGCGGTGATTGAGCGCAGGCTCAGGGAGGCTGCCGAGGAAATTCGGAATTATTCGCAGTACGACTACCTGCTGGTGAATCGGGAGGTGCAAGCTTCCACGGATACGCTGGAGTCGATTGTCAGATCCGTGCGCAGCCGCCGTGACCGGATGGAGCAGCAGATTCGCCCGATACTGGAGACTTTTGAAGATGGCCGAAACAAATCTTAAGCAGATCGCGCAAAACACAATCCCCGACGATCCGGAGGCAAGCGCCTACCGGTTCATTATCGTGGCCGCCAAGCGCGCGCGGCAGTTGCAGAACGGGGCGCGCAGTTTCCTGCCCACCACGTCCAAGAAGCCCACCGTCATGGCGATGGAAGAAGTCCGCCGCGGCTTGGTCCAGTATGAGGACATCGCCATCCATCACGTGTTCGAACCGCTGGCCGTCGAAGAATAGGCCCCGCCGATGCCGGTGACGACCAACGTTGCCCTGGGAGTTGGCGGAGGCATCGCCGCATACAAGGCGGCGGAGTTGGCCCGCGCTCTCATGGAGCGTGGCTTCTCCGTGCAAGTGGTGATGACGCGGTCCGCCGAGGAGTTCGTCCGCCCGCTGACCTTCGCCGCGCTCACCGGCCGCAAAGTGCTGACCAGCTTGTTTAGCGCCGCCAGCGCAGAGGACACGCTGTCGAGTGCGATCGAGCACATCCGCGTGGCGCAGGAAAATCAGATCCTGGTGATCGCGCCGGCCACGGCCGATCTTCTCGCCAAGCTGGCTCACGGCCTCGCCGACGATCTCCTGACCACTGCCTATCTGGCGTTCACTGGGCCGGTGGTGCTGGCTCCCGCTATGAACACCAACATGTGGAATCATCCGGCCACCCAGGAGAATCTTCGTGTTTTGCGTTCGCGCGGCCACGTCATCGTCGAGCCCGACGAAGGCATTCTGGCCTGTGGCATGGTCGGACCGGGCCGGCTGGCTGAACCCGAGATCATCGCCCAAGCGGTCGCAAATGTTACGGTATCCAGCTCGAAGCACGATCTGGACGGCGAGACCGTTCTGATCACGGCTGGGCCCACGCAGGAACCGCTCGATCCGGTACGGTATCTCAGCAATCGGTCCAGCGGGAAAATGGGCTATGCGCTGGCCGAAGCTGCGGCGGAACGGGGAGCCCGGGTGATCCTGGTTTCCGGGCCGGTAACGCTCGCCGCTCCCACTCGGGTCAAGCTAATTCCCGTCCGAACCGCCGTCGAAATGCGCCAGGCCGTGATGGATCGCCTGGAGCAGGCCACCATGGTCATCAAGGCCGCGGCCGTGGCCGACTATCATCGCGCCAACCCGCCCCAACAGAAAGTGAAGAAAACCGCCGCGCGGATGTCGCTCGAGCTCGATCCGACGCCGGATATTCTGGCGGAGGTAGGGCGCAAGAAAGGCGACCGGCTGCTGGTCGGCTTCGCGGCCGAGACCGAGAACCTGATTGAGGAAGCCCGCCGCAAGCTGCAATCCAAGAATTGCGACATGGTGGTGGCGAATCTGGTGTCGAAGCAGGGAGTCGGCTTTGAATCGGATGAGAACGAAGTCACCCTGGTGCTCCGCACCGGCGAAACTATCCCCGTCGAGCGCGCTTCGAAGATCGCCATCGCGCACCGGATCTTCGATGAAATGATGAAGCTGCGCCTGGCCTTGCACAGCGCCCAATGACCAAGGTCGAGCTGCGGGAGCGTCTGAGCTTTTACCGGGACCTGGGAATCGACGAAATCTATGTGGGGCGGGCGTCCACGCCCGCGCGGGACGTCCACGTCCCGCCAGTAAATATCATCGAAGGAGCTACCTTGACTGCTTCTGCCGCACTACCTTCTCTTGCTCCTGAAGGAGACACACTCCTCAAAATTCGCCAGGATATCGGCGACGATTGCCGCCGCTGCCGTCTGTGCGAGGGCCGCGCGAAAATCGTGTTCGGATCGGGCAATGAGCAGTCCGGTCTGGTGTTCGTCGGCGAGGGACCAGGGGCGGACGAAGACGCCCAGGGCTTGCCGTTCGTCGGCCGCGCCGGCCAGTTGCTGACGCAGATGATCGAAAACACCGCATCGAAGGAAGGCATCCCGATCCGGCGTCCGGATGTCTACATCTGCAACGTGGTCAAGTGCAGGCCTCCGGAAAATCGCACTCCGCAGCCGGATGAAATGGAAATCTGCGGACAGTTTCTGTTTCGCCAGCTCATGGCGATCCGTCCCAAGGCGATTTGTGCCATGGGGTCCACCGCTGCGAAGGCGCTGCTCGGCACCAAAGAGGGAGTCACCCGCCTGCGCGGCAAGTGGCACAAGTGGCGCGACCTCCCGGTGATGGTGACCTTTCATCCGTCCTACTTGCTGCGGCCCTACAATCAGGACGCGAAACGCGAAGCGTGGGAAGACTTGAAGAAAGTCCTGCACTTTGTTTACGACTAAACTCACCCATGAGTGCGCGCGGCCGGTTCATTACATTTGAAGGCCCGGAAGGCAGCGGCAAATCCACGCAGCTTCGCCTGCTCGGCGAGCGTCTGCGCGAGAGCGGGATGGACGTGGTCGAAACCCAGGAGCCGGGAGGCACGCCGATCGGTATCCAGATCCGCCACGTCCTGCTGGACGCGAAGAATCGCGAGCTGTGCCCCACCGCCGAGTTGCTGCTGATGTTTGCGAGTCGCGCACAAAACGTGGACCAGTTGATCCTGCCCGCATTATCGGCTGGCCGTACCGTTCTTTCCGACCGCTTCACCGATTCCACGCTGGTCTATCAGGGTGCGGGGCGCGGCCTGGGCGCCGACGTGGTCTACGATCTCGACCGGATCGCCTGCCGGGGGCTTGTGCCGGACCTTACGCTGCTGATCGATATCGATACGGAAACCGGACTGGCTCGCGCTCGCCAGACCCGAATGGAAGAACAAGGCGTCGGTTTTCACCACCGCGTGCGCGAGGCGTATCGCCAGCTCGCAGCCGACGAACCCACCCGTGTCAAGCTGATCGACGGAAGCCAGACGCGGGAAGCCGTGGCGGAACAAGTATGGGACGCAGTAACGCTAGCGATAGCGCCCGGCTAACTGGTGCCATCGCACCACAGCGAGGTCCCAAAACGCGCGTGCGCCCGTCAGCGCGCTGACCTTGGTGCCTTCGACGTTGTCCCATCGCACCGGGACCTCCACCACTTTAAATCCGTGGATGCGGGCAATCAGCATGTCTTCCACGTCGAACCCGAATCCGTCCAGCCGCTGGCGGGGAAAGATGACGCGAGCGGCATCGTTGCGGAACAACTTGAATCCGCACTGGGTGTCGCGAAACGGGAGCCCCGTCGCGACGCGCATGATCACGTTGAACACGCGTCCGCTCGCCTCCCGGAACGCATCCTGATGGACGCCGACCAGCGAACGGTCCAGGGCGCGCGATCCGATCGCGGCGGCGGCCTTTTCTTTCTCCACCGCGCAGAGCAGCTTGTTCACTTCCTCCAGGGGACTCGAAAGATCGGCGTCGGTGGAAAGGATCCAATCGCCCTGGGCCTTTTCCATTCCGTGGCGGACTGAGTATCCTTTGCCCCGGTTGCCGGGATTCCGCAGCAAGCGTGCGAAGGGATGCCGGGCGGCGAACTCCTGGACCACGGCCGCGGTCGCATCCTTGGAGCCGTCATCCACGATCAGAATCTCGACGGACCCGTGGCGCTCGCAGAACTGCGCCATCTTCGGAAGAGTCAAGGGAAGACGGGCAGCCTCGTTATAGGCCGGCACTACGATCGAAAGCCGGGGCAAAGCCCATTGTATTGCAGCCGAATCGGAGCCTGCTATGGCACGATAGTCGTATGCCGACCGATTCCGACCGCCGCCAGCGCCTGCGAAGACTCGTACAGGAGATCGCTGGAAAGCCCGCGCCCGACGACGAACAGGAGTCTCTCTTTGAAAGCGGACTGCTGGACTCCTTCGCGCTTCCCGACCTGGTGAGCGCCATCGAGAAGGAATTCGGCATGAAGGTTCCGGACTCCGATCTGAACCCTCGGAAATTCGACTCCATCGCCAGGATGGACGCCTACCTGGCAGATCACATGGAATGACGGCCTACCTGCACGGCTTCGGGGCGCATTTACCCGAGAGAGTGGTGGCGAACGCGGAACTGGCCGAGCAATTGGGCTGCACCGCCGAGTGGATCGAGAAAGCCTCGGGAATCCAGGAGCGGCGGTGCAGC
>Ga0209483_1000712_pt1 | contig 27264 bp, 26 predicted proteins | sample NGEPerA_FD_184508 | JGI IMG/M metagenome (GOLD analysis project Ga0209483, IMG submission 184508) | Arctic peat soil microbial communities from the Barrow Environmental Observatory site, Barrow, Alaska, USA - NGEE PermafrostL2-A... | ecosystem: Environmental > Terrestrial > Soil > Wetlands >... | reverse complement strand
ACCGGATGCCGTAGCAATACGCTACGATCAGCATCCGAAGCATGAGTTCAGGATCAATCGAGGGCCGGCCGATATCGCTATAGAAGACCGCGAGGTTCTCGCGCATGTCAGCCAAAATCTGCGACACAATCGGATTGATACGCCGCAGCAAATGGCTCGCCGGGATGCGCTGCTCAAGGTTGAATAGATAAAACAGCTGGCTCTGATCGCTCGTCTGCCGACCCATCATCGCAGGCCTCCGCCATCGAGAATCTCACGGTGACGGAATCACTGTTCGCCGATGAGTGCGAGCCCTTTTTCAACAGTATCGGTCATTCGCTGCGTAGCCATTCAGGCTCCGGACGCCCCTTTGTCCGCTATGCCCCCGATAGCGACCATGAAGCCGTGTCGAGACACCCCGCTTAGGGCAACGGCAAGACCCCATAACGCCGCCCCCGAAGCCCACCATGACCGGCAAGACTTGGGGCCTGCGCCATCGTCGTCACTCCGTACACTCAAAGTAAGCCAACACATCGGCACAGAGTTGGTCACCATCAGGGAGGGACCAAAGGAGTGGCTGCGGCTAAGCGACTGTCTTGCCTGTGTGTAACGACGCTGATAAACAATTGCCGTGCGGCTCAGAAAGAGTCGAACAATCTCAATGTCTTCGGTTTGGATGAGCGCAATCCTTTCCTGGGCACCAGATTTCCGAGCCGGGTATTTAGATGACCATCCGCCTGCATCGTGGCGATTTGCCCAACCTCTCCGCCTACAAAGGCGCGGTGGCGATCGACACCGAGACTATGGGGCTCGATCCCATGCGCGACCGGCTCTGCGTGGTGCAGTTATCGCCCGGCGATGGTTCGGCCGACGTGGTGCAGATCGCGGCCGGCCAGACCAAGGCGCCCAATATCGAAAAGCTGCTCGCCGAGAAATCGATGGTCAAGATTTTCCATTACGCGCGCTTCGATCTCGGCATGTTGGCCAAGGCCTTCGGCGTGATGGCCGCGCCGGTCTATTGCACCAAGATCGCCTCGCGGCTGGCGCGCACCTATACCGACAAGCACGGCCTCAAGGATCTGGCGCGCGAAGTGCTCGGCGTCGATCTGTCGAAACAGCAGCAATCGTCCGACTGGGGCGCCGACGAACTCAGCGACGCGCAGGTGGCTTATGCAGCGACCGACGTGCTGCATTTGCATGCGATAAGGGAAAAACTGGACGCGATGCTGGCGCGCGAGAACCGCGCCGAGTTGGCGGCGGCCTGTTTCCGCTTCCTTCCCGACCGGGTGCGGCTCGACTTGGCCGGCTGGGCAGCCGAGGACATTTTTTCGCATTCTGCGTAGCGCATGATCCCGAAAAGCGGGCACCGGTTTTCGGAAAAGATCATGCGCAAGCTAAGCCATTGTATTAAAGTCGGTATTCGTTAAGCGGCCGCTGCCGCGCAGAGGCCTTATTCACGCGTCAGATTGCGTTGCGGGGCGTATGGTGATTTCCGAAACGTGTCCGAAGCGGAGCTTGCTGCCGGCCTTGGCATGAACCGTACGATCACAACTCAAACCGATCCGCAGACCGCGCGTGCTTATTGGACCATGAGCCGCGGCGATAGCGCGCGCGCTTTTCGCTCCGCGCGCCGTCACAGCCGTCTGGTGCGCATCCTGCGTATCGCCGTGCCACTCGCGGTAGTGTTGGGCTTCGCCGGCGTTTCGCTTAGCACTTATCTCAATCCGTTGCGCATGCTGGCGAAGCTCCCGGTCGATGCCGGCAATCTGGTCGTCTCCGGCAGCAAGATCACCATGGAGAAGCCGCATCTGTCCGGCTTCACGCGCGACGAGCGCGCCTATGAGCTTTCCGCCGACGCCGCCAAGCAGGATCTGACTAAGCCGGACGTAATCGAATTGCACAATATCCACGCCAAGGTGCAGATGCAGGACAAGAGCACGGTGGAAATGTCGGCGGTCACCGGCATCTACAACAGCAAGAGTGAGACCCTCAAGCTCGACGAGAATATCATGCTCAGCTCGACCACCGGCTATAGCGGCCAGCTCAGCGAGGCCATGATCGATATCCGCAAAGGTCATGTGGTGTCGGAGCAGCCGGTTGCGGTGCAGATGCTCAAAGGCACGCTCAACGCCAAGCGGCTGGAGATCGTCGATTCCGGCGAGCTGGTGCGGTTCGACGGTGGCGTGGACATGACCTTGATGCTTGGCGATGCCGCTGGCTCACAAACCAAAAGCGGCGTGCAATGACCGCGCTTCGCAAGTTTCTCCCGATTGCTGCCGCGTTGCTGGTGATAACCGGCGCGCCGCTGCGCGCGCAGCCTTCGAAGGGGCCGCCGAACGCGTTGCAAGGGTTTTCGCAAAATCGCGATCAGCCGGTGCATATCGAAGCGACGACGCTGGAAGTGCGCGACAAAGACAAGAAGGCAACTTTCAGCGGCGACGTACGTGTGAAGCAGGGCGACACCACGATGCGCTGCAAGTCGCTGCTGGTGCTTTACGAGCAGGAAGACGAGCCCGGCGCTAAAGGCAAGGCGATGCAGGCGGCCAGCCCCGGCCCCGGCGGCCAGCAGAAGATCAAGCGGCTGGAAGCGCACGGCGGCGTTATCGTGACGCAGAAGGATCAGACCGCGACCGGTGACAGCGGCATCTTCGAAATGAAGAGCAATACCGTCACGCTCGACGGCAACGTGGTGATGACGCAAGGGCAGAACGTGCTGCGCGGCGAGCGCCTTGTGGTCGATCTGACCACCGGCGTATCGCGTGTGGAATCCGGCAAGAATGGCCAGGGCCGCGTGCAGGGGCTGTTCCTGCCTGGTAGCGGACCGCTGGATCCCAAGTCAGGCGTGCTCGGCCGATCGCCGCCGCCGCGGCCGCCCAATTGACCGCAAACACCTTCGCGATCCGTGTCCGGCCGCTCGCGGCCCTGGGGGAATCAGCTAATGTGGCGTGCACGGCAATGGCGGATGGTCGGCGAGCCCGAAACATGCGGCGCGAGGTAGCCCGGTGAATATCCTCTCGCTGTTTCGGCGCCGGCCGCCCCCGGTGCGCCGTCCTCTGTCGCCCGCCGAAGCGCGGCAACAGCAGGCGGCAATGGCCAATCTGCAAGCCCAGTCGGCACGCCAGGCCGGCGCCCAAGCTAACACTCAAGCCAGCGCAAAAGCGCAGCCGGCGGCCGCGCGCCCGCGCCGCGACGCCGACGGCCAACAAGCCGCCCGCCACGCCTATCTCGCCACCCACGGCGTTGAGAAGAGTTTCGGCGGCCGTACCGTGGTCAAGGGTGTCACGATTTACGTGCGCCGCGGCGAGGCGGTCGGCCTGCTCGGACCGAACGGCGCCGGCAAGACCACCGTGTTCTACATGATCACCGGCCTGATTAAGGCCGACCGCGGCCGAATCGAACTCGACGGCTACGACGTCACCGGCTTGCCGATGTATCAGCGCGCGCGGCTCGGCGTCGGTTACCTGCCGCAGGAGGCTTCGATCTTTCGTGGCCTCAATGTCGAGGAAAACATCCGTGCGGTGCTTGAAGTGGTGGAGCCGGACAGCCGTCGCCGCGAGGCCGATCTCAATGCATTGCTCGAGGAGTTCAATATCGCGCGCTTGCGCAAGACGGCGACCATCGCGCTGTCAGGCGGCGAACGGCGCCGCGTCGAGATCGCCCGCGCGCTGGCGACGCGGCCGAGCTACATGCTGCTCGACGAACCGTTCGCCGGCATCGATCCGATCGCGGTCGGCGATATCCAGGCGCTGGTGCGCCATCTGACTAACCGCGGCATCGGCGTGCTGATCACGGACCACAATGTGCGCGAGACCCTGGGTCTGACTGACCGCGCCTACATCATCTATTCCGGCGAAGTGCTGATGGAGGGCCGCGCCGAGGACATCGTCAACAATCCCGACGTGCGCCGGCTGTATTTGGGCGAAGAATTCCGGCTCTAGCCTGTCCGGCTAATCTTTGTGCAATGCCGCAGTGCGGAATCACATACCGCTGCCGGCTAAGACCTGCTATAAAAATACAAGCAAGAATCGGACCAGTTTCCGCCGGGAAACCCCTATGGCGTTGTCGCAACGACTGGAGTTTCGCCAGACCCAAGGGCTGGTGATGACGCCGCAGCTGATGCAAGCCATCAAGCTGCTGCAGCTCTCCAGTCTTGATCTCGCGGCCTATGTCGAGGGCGAGCTCGAACGCAATCCGCTGCTGGAGCGCGCCAATGACGAGGGCGAAGCACCAGCGGCGGGCGCCGAGGCCGAACAAGCCGCGTCCGCGAGCGAGGATACCGCCGCGGCTGCGTCGGACGACTGGATCGGCCAGGACATGGAGACCAGCCGCAGCTCCATGGAAGAAGGCCTCGGCACCGAACTCGAAAATGTTTTCCCCGACGACGGCGGCGAGAAAAACCCCGCGCCGGAAACGCCACCGCCGGCCTATTCGGAATGGTCGGGCGTCGGCACCCGTAACGGCGATGATGGCGCCTACAATCTGGAAGCCTTTGTCACCGCTGAGATCACGCTGGCCGCGCATCTCGCCGAGCAGATGGCGCTGGCGATTGCCGATCCGGCCAGCCGCATGATCGGGCAATATCTGATCGATATGGTGGACGATGCCGGCTATCTCACCGGCGATCTCGACACCGTCGCAGAAAAGCTCGGCGCGCCGCGCGCCAATGTCGAGGCGGTGCTCGCCGTGCTGCAAACGCTCGATCCGCCCGGCGTGTGCGCGCGCAATCTCACAGAATGTCTTGCCATCCAACTGCGCGACCGAGATCGCTTCGATCCGGCGATGCGCACGCTGGTCGAGCATCTTGATCTACTGGCCAAGCGCGACCTCGCGGCCTTGCGCCGCCTTTGCGGGGTCAACGAAGAAGATCTCGCCGACATGATGGCCGAGATCCGCAATCTCAACCCCAAGCCGGGGCTGGCCTTCGGTTCGACCATGGTGCAGCCGATCGTGCCGGATGTTTACGTGCGGGCGGCGTCGGATGGCACCTGGCAGGTCGAACTGAATTCCGACACGCTGCCGAAAGTTCTCATCAGCCAGCGATATTATGCGCAGGTGTCGAAAACGACGCGTAACGACAAGGACAAGACCTATCTTGCCGATTGTCTGCAAACCGCGACCTGGCTGGTGCGCGCACTCGACCAGCGCGCCAAGACCATTCTCAAGGTGTCGAGCGAAATCGTGCGTCAGCAGGACGCCTTCTTCGCCAACGGTGTGCAGCATCTGCGGCCGCTCAATCTCAAGACTGTCGCCGACGCCATCAGCATGCACGAGTCGACGGTCTCGCGAGTCACCGCCAACAAATACATGGCGACCACACGCGGCATCTTCGAGCTGAAATATTTCTTCACGTCGTCAATCGCGTCGGCCGACGGCGGCGAGGCGCACTCCGCCGAAGCGGTGCGCCACCGTATCCGCCAGTTGATCGACGCCGAGACCGCCGCCGACGTGCTTTCGGACGATACGATTGTCGATAAATTGCGCGAGGCCGGCATCGAGATCGCGCGCCGCACCGTCGCCAAATACCGCGAGGCGATGCGCATACCGTCTTCGGTGCAACGGCGGCGTGAAAAGCAGGCGGCGGCCTCCTAGACCGCACGCATTGACGTTTCGCGGAACAATTCCTAGCTCAATTGATTAGCCGGACTGGAGAATAATGGAGCCAGACAAATGCCTTTGCGCGTTTCGGGCAGGAATATCAATATCGGCGCGGCTCTGCGGCAACGAATCACCGACCGGGTCGACGAAGCGACGTCGAAATATTTCCGGGGCGGCTATTCCGGGCATGCCACCATCGGCAAGGATGGCTTCGGATTTCACACCGAATGCGTGATTCATCTCGATTCCGGCGCGCTGCTGGAAGCCGAAGGAATGGCGGCCGACGCCTATGAGAGCGCCGATCAGGCCGCGGTCCACATCGAAAAACGGCTGCGCCGCTACAAGCGCCGCCGCAAGGATCATCAAGGCCTGCGCGGCGGCTGAGGAACTCGCAATATGCGCTAAAAAGCGGCAGGCTATGTCCGGTCCCGCCATTGACAGCCGCCGCGGACCGTCCTTATGGTCCGCCGCCTTCCACACCCCCTAGCAATTCCGCGTTGTCATTTTTCGATCATTGGCATCTCCATGACGCTCACCGATCTCGTCGCGCCGGCCGCGGTTGTACCGGCGCTCAAGGTCAATAATAAAAAGCAAGCGATCCAAGAGCTTGCCGCGCGCGCGGCCGTGCTCACGGGTCAGAGCGAGCGTGCGATTCTGGAAATTCTGCTCCAGCGCGAGAAGCTGGGCTCGACCGCGGTCGGCAACGGCGTGGCGATCCCGCATGGCAAGCTGCCCAAGCTCGGCCGCTTGTTCGGCTTATTCGCGCGGCTGGAGCGCGCCATCGATTTCGAAGCGCTCGACGGCCAGCCGGTCGATCTTATTTTTCTGCTACTGGCGCCGGAAGGCGCCGGCGCCGATCATCTCAAGGCGCTGGCGCGCGTGGCGCGCCTGTTGCGCGACCCCGAGGCCGCGCGCAAGCTGCGCAACTCGCGCGATGCCGATGCGCTATATGCGCTGCTGGCGATGCCGGTGGCGACCAGCGCGGCGTAGTTCTCAATATTTCTCGCAAAAATGAAATGGCCGGGACAAGCCCGGCCATGACCATTTTCCAGTCGATGCGATGTGACGCGCGCTTAGTGCACGCTCACGGCCTCGAGCTCCTGGCTCCAGGCATTGGCAAGCGCGGCCTCGCGCGTATCGGTCAGCATGATCGGCGTGCCGTCCGCGCCGTGCAGCGAGAATAGCTTGATGCCGGGCGCGATTTTCGGCGCCTGCGGAAACAAATTGGCGACGTCTTCGGAACGAATGGTCTTGACGTAGGCCAGACGCCCGTCGCCGAGATGCGCCAGCGCATCCTGCGTGATCACCGGATTGGTCGTGTTCGTTTCAGTCATATTGTCCTTATTCATGGCCCTCGACTCCTTTCATTGAACGCTCGACGCGGTCGAGTCCTGTATTCACGAATGCGTCATTCCTGATCGTGGATGACAATCGTCTTCACGATCCGCGCGGCTTGCGGCCGCACCAGATCGATCGACAACAGCCCGTTCTTCAGATCGGCGCCCAACACCTCCATGCCGTCGGCCAGCACGAAAGTACGCTGGAATTGACGCGCGGCGATGCCGCGGTGGAGATATTGCCGGCTTTTGTCATCCTGCTGACGCCCGCGGATCACCAACTGACTTTCCTCGACGCAGACATCGAGTTGATCGCGGGTGAAACCGGCAACCGCCAAGGTGATGCGTAGCCGTTCCGGGTTGTCCGGATCGCGCGCCAGCCGCTCGATGTTGTAGGGCGGGTAGCCGTCGGCTCCCTTGGCGACGCGGTCGAGCACGCGCTCGATCTCGTCGAAGCCCAGCAGGAACGGACTGGATAGTGACGGAACTCGTGACATGGTCTCAAAGCCCTCGCTTGAAGCGACTTTGACGGGGCCCCTTGCGGGCACCCCAACCGTGCAGCAACCGCTGCCCGGTCCCGGCTAATATGGGCAGGCCGGGTTAAAGGTTCAAGAACAAGGGATTTTGCCCGGCAAGGAGCTACATTCGGCCGCAATCCGGGGACTTTCATGCCAGATCAGCCGTCCATGCCGCCCCTTACGGTGCGGGCCATCCGCGCCACGCCGGTCGAGGTCCCGCTCAATTTTGTGCTCGGCACCAGCCAGGTCGTCATTCGCCAGGCGCCGCTGTTGCTCATCGACCTGGAGACCGAGGAGGGCGTTACCGGCCGCGCCTATCTGTTCTGCTATCTGACCGCGGCGGCGCCCGCGATCATGAGCGTGCTCAGCGAAGTCGAGCGCGCCGTGAAAGGCGATCGGGTCGATCCCGCCGCGCTGTGGGCGAAGCTGGCGCGCCGTTTCACGTTGATCGGCGTGCAAGGCATCGTTCGCATGGCGCTCGCCGGTCTCGATGTGGCCTGCTGGGACGCCGCCGCGATTGCCGCGGGTGTGCCGCTGGTGCGCTTTCTCGGCACCGAGCCGAAGCCGATCCCCGCCTACAACAGCTGCGGCCTCGGTCTGAAGGACGACCTTGGCGCACTGGCCGATGAAGCGGAGAAACTGCTGGCGGTCGGCCAATTTCGCGCGGTCAAGCTCAGGCTTGGTTATCCGACACTTGAGCGCGATATCGCCGCGATCCACGCCGTGCGTAAGCGCATCGGCGACGATGTGCATTTGATGGTCGACTACAATCAAATGCTGACGGCCAACGACGCATTGGCGCGTGGCCGCGCGCTCGATGCCGAAAACATTTATTGGCTGGAAGAGCCGATCCGCCACGACGACTATGCCGGCGCGGCGAGGCTGGTGCGCGAGCTCAAGACGCCGATTCAGCTCGGCGAGAACTTTTCGCTTGCCTTCGGCATGGCGGCGGCGATCGAGCAGGCCAAGCCCGATTACGTAATGCCCGATCTCGAGCGCATCGGCGGCGTCACCGGCTGGCGGCAGGCCGCGCAAATGGCCGCCGTTAACCGTATCAAGATGTCGTCGCATCTGTTTCCGGAAGTCAGCGCGCATTTATTGGCGGCGACGCCAACCTGCCATTTCCTTGAGTATGTCGATTGGGCGAACGCGCTGGTCGAAGAGCCGCTCGAACTCGTAGACGGTCACGCGGTCGTGCCGCAGCGGCCAGGCAACGGCATGGTGTGGGACAAGCAGGCGGTCGAGCGCCATCGCATGCGTTAGTGATAGAAATTTCACGCGAAATTTGCTGCGCACGCATGGTTAAATTAATCATGCATCTTTGCCTTGTTTATTCAAAATTATTCTAAAGGCCGCGCGCCCGCGCAACACCTCGATAATATCCCCGCAGCCCGACAACAAAAATGACGCGGGCGCAGGGAGCGGAATGTGCTGACGCGCAGCATCGACATCGTCGATCCGTTTGAGCTGACGATCGAAGAAAAGATTTATCGCGGCGCCAAGCGCCTTTGCATCGCGTCCGCGATCGGCGCGGTGATGCTGAGTGTGCTCGATCTTGCCGACATTCGCAGCGTTGAGAGCGCGACCGATTTGATCCAAGCCAATCGCGCGCGCTTTGCCGATTTGCCGAACATCATCCGCACCGGAATCCAAAGCATCGCGATTGCGGCGCCGTCGCCGTCGGCTTCCGCCATGATCCCGCGCGGCGACATCCCCATTCCGCGGCAAGCCGCGCGTGTCGACGATTCGCTCATCGCCGAGCTCTCCGCTGTGCGCAATCGCGACGCCGTCGAATTTGCGATGCAGTCGCCGCCGTCCTGGAAGAATGCCGAATTGCCGATTGCTGCCGCTCCGGCTCCGGCCGGGATGGTGTTCGCCAGCGCCGATCCGGCCCCGCTGCAATTGCCGCCGATCACGCCGGTCTCGCTGCCGATGTCGGCGGCGATTCCGCTCGACATGGTGCCGCTGCCGCAGCCCGCGCCCGGCGTGCCGCCGCCGTCACCGGCCGAATTGCTGCACCTCGAAGGCAAAGATTACGCCAAAGCCGAGCGTTGCCTCGCCAACGCCATCTATTTCGAAGCGCGCAGCGAACCGGTGAGCGGACAGATCGCGGTCGCGCAAGTCGTGGTGAACCGCGCGTTCTCGGGCTTCTATCCGAACGACGTCTGTTCGGTGGTCTATCAGAACGCCCATCGGCACCTGGCTTGCCAGTTCACGTTTGCTTGCGACGGCAAGAGCAAGGCCATCACCGAGCGCGGCGCCTGGGCGCGCGCCAACCGCATCGCCAACCAGACCCTTGAAGGCAAGCTCTACGTGACGGCGGTGGGCACCTCGACGCACTACCATGCGATCTACGTGCATCCGAACTGGGTGCGCGAAATGCACAAGAACGCGCGCTACGGCATCCACAATTTCTACCGGCCGATTGCCTGGGGCAACGGCGCGGAAGAGCCGGTCTGGGGTGCCGCGGCGCTGGCGCTGAACAAAAAGAAGTAGCTAGCTCAACTTCAGTTTGAACAGCTTGATCGCGTTGGCGCGGCCGATCTTCACCCGGTCCGCCTCGCTGATCTCGGCTTTGTCGAACCAATCGCTGCCTTCGCCGATATCCTCGAACGGCCAATCGACCGAAAACATCACCCGGTCATCGCCCATTTCGGTGACGGCGTTGACAAGCGCGGGCGTACTGAAATTGCCCGAGGTGGTGCACCAGAAATGTTTGTGGAAGTAATGCGCGACGTTGTGCTTGGAGGGGTATCTGTGCGGTTCCTTCATCCAGCCGTTGCGGCCATCGATGCGCCAGAGATAAATCGGCAGGCCCTCGGCGAGATGGCCGAGCACCATTTTCAGTTTTGGACATTCATCGAACAAACCTGAGCCTATCAGCCGCAGCGCATGCACGGCGGTCTCGGCATGGAACGCCCAATTCGGCCCAAGCAGCCAGGCATGGCCTTCATATTGTTTGTTCCAGCTCGGCAATGGATTGCGCGGGTGCAGGTAGAACGGAACATCCAGCGTTTCGACCGCGCGCCAGAACGGCCGGTATTGCGGCAGATCGTAATAGGTGACGTTGTCGGGCGAGCCGATTTGCGAAAATCCGTTGACCAGCGCGCCGACAAATCCAAGCTCCTTGACGCAGCGCGTGAGCTCGACGGTGGCGGCCTCAGGATCCTGCATCGGCAAGGCGGCAAAGGCCGCGAAGCGGTCGGGGCGCTTGCGCACTTCGGCGGCCAGCACATCGTTGGCCTGACGCGCCACCGCGATCGCCTGCTTCACGTCGTGGATCGCCTGCGCCGCGGGTGCGTTGAGCGACAGGATCATCATTTCGATGCCGTGCTTGTCCATCTCGCCCAGCCGCGTGTCCTGGACGTCGACCAGGCGGTGGCTTAAGTCTTTCCAGACATGCCCACCGAATACTTTCGAGTCGCCGAGCGTGGCGTCGATGGCGACGTGTTCCTCGAGCGCGATCTTGCCTTGCATGAAGCTCTCCCGGTTGGCGCGGCATCATGCAATGGCGCGCCGTCGATTGTCAGTACGGCGCGCAACAAAAAAGCCGCCCTCGTGGGCGGCTTTTTAAGTGGTGGAGCCAGGCGGGATCGAACCGCCGACCTCCTGCATGCCATGCAGGCGCTCTCCCAGCTGAGCTATGGCCCCGATTCGCTAGCGGGCGAACCTCATGTCTCTTCTTCCTTCTCGATGGTCTCGCCGATGATGTCGGTCACGTCGGGATCGCCTTCTTCCTCTTCCTCGATGAAGGCGGCGTCGTCGGTACCCGCCTCGATCTCGACTTCTTCAATTTCGCCCGCCGCGCCGGCGCCTTCGGCCGTCGCCGGCTTCTTGCCCTGCTGCTCGGCCTCGGCGTCTTCGAGCGAAACGAATTCGGCATCCGCGGTCTCGGGCACGATCGCTTCAGCCTCCGCCATCGGAGCAGGCGCCGGCCGCACGACCGGTGCCGCGGGTTCGGGCCGCGCGCGCGATGGCGGCGGAACGACGATCGGTACGACCTTGCCGGTATAGGGAGAAATCACCGGCGTCTTGCCGAGATCGTAGAACTTGCGGCCGGTTTCCGGACAGATGCGTTTGGTGCCGAGATCAGTTTTCGCCACAGTCGGGTTCCTCGGAATGTCGATAAATCGGTGTTTCACTTGGCTAGTTGCAACGCCCCTGTCAATAGCGCAGGGGTGCCTTGAAAGGGCCAAAACCCGCAAGATGACGGGCCAAGCGGGCGCGTGGTAGGACGGCGCCGCACGTTAAGGAAAGCGCCGTGAACGCAGCCAATTCAACACCACTGACCGCCCGCCGCGGCGGCCCCTTGCAGGGCCGGACCCGGGTGCCGGGCGATAAATCGATCTCGCACCGTGCCCTGATTCTGGGCGCGTTGACGGTCGGCGAGAGCACAATTACCGGCCTGCTGGAAGGCGAGGACGTGCTGCATACCGCCGCGGCCATGCGCGCGCTGGGCGCCCGGGTCGAGCGTACCGGCGAGCATGCCTGGCGCATTCATGGCGTCGGCGTGGGAGGATTTGCGCAAGCCAGCGGTCCGCTCGATTTCGGCAATTCCGGTACCGGGGTGCGGCTGGCGATCGGCGCGGCCGCCGGTTCGCCGGTGACCACGACCTTTATCGGCGATGCCTCCTTGAGCGGGCGGCCGATGCGGCGCGTGCTCGATCCGCTGGAGCGAATGGGCGCGCGCGTGATTGAAGCGGCCGGTGACGGCCGGCTGCCATTGACGATCCAAGGCGCGGCTGACCCGGTTCCGATCGTCTACGAGCCGCCGGTGCCCTCGGCGCAGCTCAAATCGGCGGTTTTGCTGGCCGGATTGGCCGCGCCCGGCGAGACCACGGTGATCGAGGCCGAGGCCACCCGCGATCACACCGAAAAGCTGCTGAAGCATTTTGGCGCCAAGTTGAGCATCAAGTCGCATGGTGAGCATGGCCGCCGCATCACGCTGCAAGGCCAGCCCGAACTTGAACCGGCGAATGTCGTGGTGCCGACCGATCCCTCGTCGGCGGCTTTCCCGATGGTTGCGGGTTTGCTGGTGCCCGGCTCGGATTTGATTCTCGAGGCGGTGATGACCAACCCGCTGCGCACCGGATTGCTGACGACCTTGCGTGAGATGGGCGCGGCGATCGAGGCGGTCGCGACGCGCGATGACGGCGGCGAGGAGGTCGCCGATTTGCGCGTGACGGCCTCGAAACTCAAAGGCGTCGATGTGCCGGCCGGACGTGCGCCTTCGATGATCGACGAATATCCGATTCTGGCTGTGGCCGCCGCGTTCGCAGAAGGCACCACGCGCATGCGTGGCTTGAAAGAATTACGCGTCAAGGAATCCGACCGGCTGGAAGCGACCGCTGCCATGCTGCGCGCCAACGGCGTTACGGTCGAGATCGACGGCGACGATTTGCTCGTGCACGGCAAAGGCAATGTTGCCGGCGGCGGCGAGGTTGCGACCCACATGGATCATCGCATCGCCATGGCGGCGGTGGTGATGGGTCTCGCCGCCGACAATCCGGTGCGCATCGACGACGTAGGCTTCATCGCCACCAGCTTCCCCGGCTTCGTCGAACTGATGCGCGCGCTCGGCGCGGACCTGTCGTGATCATCGCCATTGATGGACCGGCGGCGTCGGGCAAGGGCACGCTCGGCAAAAGTCTCGCGGCGCATTATGGCCTGCGCCATCTCGACAGCGGATTACTCTATCGGGCGGTCGCAAAGGCAGTGCTCGACAGCGGGGCCAAATCGGATGACAGGCAAACCGCGGCGACTCTCGCCAAGTCGCTCGAGCTCGCGCATCTCGATGAAGCCGCGCTGAAGACGCCGAAAGTGGGCGAAGCGGCCTCGATCGTTTCCGCTTTTCCCGAGGTGCGTGCCGCCTTGGTCGCGTTCCAGCGCGATTTTGCCGTCAAGCCGCCCGGCGCGGTGCTCGACGGCCGCGATATTGGCACCGTCATCTGCCCCCATGCCGACGTTAAGATTTACGTGACCGCCGCCCCGGAGGTGCGTGCCCGCCGCCGGGCCGCCGAATACCGGTCGCAGGGACGTAATATCGACGAGGCCGCGGTGCTGGCCGACATCCTCAAGCGCGATGAACGCGACACCAAGCGCGCCGCCGCGCCCTTAAAACAGGCCCCGGACGCGCACTTGCTCGATACCACATATTTGGCTATATCCGCGGCAATTCGGGCCGCCATCGACATCGTCGAGGCCACCCGAGCGGGCCGAGGGCGCGATTAACGCCCCTCGTTGTTGGAGGACAAAGCCCCGCTCGAGCCTTTGCGTGAAGCGCGCCTGACCGAAACCATCGTTCCGAAAGCACGGTTTTAGCGCCGGCCATCCGGATTCCGGAGGGCTGCCGTTGGTCTTGCCAAGATCATCGGCCCGCGCTTTTCGAACGCCATTCAAACCCCGGCGCAGGCAATCAGGAGATTACATGGCCACTGCTACCGCTGCTGCACCCACGCGTGAAGACTTCGCCAAGCTGCTCGATGAATCGATGGGGACCGGAAACCTGCAAGAAGGTGCGGTCATCAAGGGCACGATCGTCGGCATCGAAAAGGATATGGCTGTCATCGACGTCGGTCTGAAGACCGAAGGGCGCGTGGCGCTGCGCGAATTCGCGGGGCCCGGCCGGCAAAACGAGTTGAAGGTCGGCGACGAGGTCGAAGTCTATCTGGAGCGCGTCGAGAACGCGCTCGGCGAAGCAGTGTTGTCACGCGACAAGGCGCGGCGTGAAGAAAGCTGGGGCAAGCTGGAGACCGCGTTCAAGAACAACGAGAAGGTCCAGGGCGTCATCTTCAACCAAGTCAAGGGCGGCTTCACGGTCGATCTCGACGGCGCCGTGGCATTCCTGCCGCGCAGCCAGGTCGACATCCGGCCGATCCGCGACGTCACCCCGCTGATGAACGTCAATCAGCCGTTCCAGATTTTGAAAATGGATCGCCGCCGCGGCAACATCGTGGTTTCGCGCCGCACGGTTCTTGAAGAGACGCGCGCCGAACAGCGCCAGGAATTGGTGCAGAACCTCGAAGAGGGTCAGGTCATCGACGGCGTGGTCAAGAACATCACCGACTACGGCGCGTTCGTGGACCTCGGTGGCATCGACGGCCTGCTGCATGTCACCGACATCGCCTGGCGCAGGGTCAATCACCCGACCGAGGTACTTAATATCGGCCAGCAGGTGAAGGTCAAGATCATCAAGATCAATCACGAGACTCACCGCATCTCGCTCGGCATGAAGCAACTGCTCGACGATCCGTGGCAGGGTATTGAGGCCAAGTTCCCGGTCGGAACGAAGTTCAAGGGCCGCGTCACCAACATTACCGACTACGGTGCTTTCGTTGAGCTTGAGCCCGGCATCGAGGGCTTGATCCACGTCTCGGAAATGTCGTGGACCAAGAAGAACGTTCATCCCGGCAAGATCGTCTCGACCTCGCAGGAAGTCGAAGTGCAGATCCTCGAAGTCGATCCGGTCAAGCGCCGAATTTCGCTGGGTCTCAAGCAGACCATGCGCAATCCGTGGGAGGTATTCGTCGAGAAGCATCCGCCGGGTTCGACGGTGGAAGGCGAAGTCAAGAACAAGACCGAGTTCGGCCTGTTCCTCGGCCTCGACGGCGAAGTGGACGGCATGGTCCACCTTTCCGACCTCGACTGGAAGCGTCCGGGCGAGCAGGTGATCGAGGAATACAAGAAGGGCGACATGGTCAAGGCGCAGGTGCTCGACGTCGACGTCGAGAAGGAGCGCATCTCGCTTGGCATCAAGCAGCTCGCGGGCGATCCGATGGAGTCGGCCGGCGAGCTCAAGAAGGGCTCGGTGGTCACCTGTGAGGTCACCGAGGTCAAGGAGGGCGGCATCGACGTCAAGATCGTCGGCACCGACCTGACCTCCTTCATTAAGCGCAATGAACTGGCGCGCGAACGCGGCGACCAGCGCCCCGATCGCTTCGCGGTCGGACAGAAGGTGGACGCCCGCGTCATCACCTTCGATCGCAAGACTCACAAGGTCGCGGTCTCGATCAAGGCGCTCGAAGTTGCCGAGGAGAAGGAAGCGCTCGCTCAGTATGGCTCCGCCGATTCCGGCGCCTCGCTCGGCGACATCCTGGGCGCCGCGCTCAAGCAGCGTGATGACAAGCCCGAGACCGAAAAGGCCGATGAAAAGGCCGAGGAATAGGCCGCCAAACGGCTGCTTCCCCGATCAAAAATAGAACCCCCGGGCTTGACCCGGGGGTTTTTCATTGTGACATGAGCGTGCCATAAGCTTTTGGCCGTCCTTCAAGGAGCGCAACCCATGTCGCTCGACGCCGATGCCATCGTCGATCGCCGCCGCATGCGGCGCAAGCTCACGTTCTGGCGCGTCAGTGCGCTGCTAGTCGTTTTGCTCGCGCTTGTCGGCCTCGCCGCCGTGCTGGTGCCCGGTAATCGGATGCTGCCGCGCGGCGATTACGTTGCCCGCATCAAGGTGCAGGGCCTGATCCGCGGCAACGAAGACCGCTCCGAGGCGCTCGAACGGCTGGCCAAGTCGCGCGCCCGCGCGGTGATCGTGCATATCGACAGTCCCGGCGGCACCACCGCGGGCTCGCAACAGCTTTATGACTCGCTGCGCGCTCTGCAGGACAAGAAGCCGATGGTGGTGGTGGTCGATGGCCTGGCCGCTTCCGGCGCCTATATCGCTGCGCTCTCGTGCGACCACATCATCGCCCAGGATACCTCGCTGGTCGGCTCGATCGGCGTGCTATTTCAGTATCCAAACTTCACCCAGGTGCTCAAGACCATCGGCATCCAGATGGAGGAGATCAAATCCTCGCCGCTCAAGGCCGCGCCCAACGGCTTTGAGCCGACCAGCCCGGAGGCGCGCGCGGCCATCAACGCCATCGTGGTCGACTCCTATGCCTGGTTTAAGGGTCTGGTGAAGGATCGCCGCCGGATGAGCGATGCGGAATTGACGGCGGTCGCCGATGGCCGCGTCTTCACCGGCCGCCAGGGCGTCGGTCTCAAGCTGATCGATGGCCTCGGCAATGAAAAGACCGCTTTGGCCTGGCTGGAGAAGGAAAAGAACGTCCCGGCCAATACGCCGGTGCGCGATGTCACGCTGGAGCCGCGATTCAGCGAGCTTTCCTTCCTCCATGTCGCCGCCTGGACCTTTGAGGCGGTCGGTTTGACCGCCATAGCGCAGCGCATCGAGGCATGGGGTGCAGTGCAAGCGATCGAGCGACTCAATCTTGACGGTCTCTTGGCGCTTTGGCACCCTGCCTCCGCCAACTGACCACGGATCGAGCAGGGCGGCCTCAATGATCAAGTCCGAACTTGTGCAACGTATCGCCGCCCAGAATCCCCACCTCTATCAGCGCGACGTCGAGAACATCGTCAACGCGATCCTTGGCGAAATCACCAACGCCATGGCCCGTGGCGACCGCGTCGAGTTGCGTGGCTTCGGCGCCTTCTCGGTCAAGCACCGCCCGGCCCGCACCGGCCGCAATCCGCGCACCGGCGCCCATGTTTCGGTCGAGCAGAAGTCGGTGCCGTTCTTTAAAACCGGCAAGGAAATGCGCGAGCGGCTGAACAAGACCGCGCCGGTGTAAGTCCCGGTTTCCCCGATTACCCAGAGTGCTATTGTCATGGCCGGACTTATTCCGGCCATCGATGTTTTTGGGAAGAGGCGTCACCGGTGTTCCGCAAAATCGTCACGGCAATCATCGTCGTTCCGCCGGCCGCGGTCCTGGTCGCCTTCGCGATAGCCAACCGGCAGACCGCGACGGTGTCGTTCGATCCGTTCTCGTCGGCTACCCCCGCTTATTCGGCAACCCTGCCACTGTTCGTGGTTATCTTTGTCGTGCTGATCATCGGTGTCCTGATCGGCGGCGCCGCCGCCTGGCTCCGCCAGGGCAAGTGGCGGCGTAGTGCCCGCCGGCTCGAGTCCGAGGTGCGTAGTTTGCAGACCGAAATCGACGCCAAGAGCGCGCGCGACCTCTATCGCGGTCATCCTTTGCCGTCCGACGCGCCGCCGCTGCCGGTCATTCCGCCGCCCGTCCCTTAATCGTGCCGTCCGGTTCCGCTTTGCGGCGGGTGGAGAAGGCGGTAGAACCCGCCCGTCATGGCTCTCTTGGTCAAAATCTGCGGCCTATCGACCCCGCAAGCGCTTGATGTGGCGCTTGAATCGGGCGCGGATTTGGTCGGCTTTGTGTTCTTTCCTCCCAGCCCGCGCAATCTCGGACTGGAGACTGCGCGCACCCTTGGCGAGCGCGTCAAAGGCCGCGCCGGCAAGGTCGCGCTCACCGTCGATGCTGGCGACGAGACACTGACCGGCATCGTCGAGGCGCTTAAACCGGACATGCTGCAATTGCACGGCAGCGAGTCACCCGAGCGCGTGACGGAGTTGCGCAAGCGCTTTGGCCTGCCGGTGATGAAGGCGCTGCCGATCGCCGAGCGCAAGGATCTCGCGCGCGCCAATCTCTACAAGAAGATCGCCGACCGGCTGATCTTCGATGCGCGACCCCCGCAGGATGCGACGCGGCCCGGCGGGCTCGGCTCGCCGTTCGACTGGAATTTGCTCAAGGAGATCGATCCGGGAATTCCGTTCATGCTGTCGGGCGGGCTCGACGCCGGCAATGTCGCCGAGGCGCTGCGCATCACGCGTGCGCCTGGCGTCGATGTTTCTTCCGGTGTCGAACGCGCATCCGGTGAAAAAGACCCGGACAAAATCAGGGCCTTCATCCGCGCCGCGCGCGCCGCCGACGCAGCACTCGCCGCGAAGGTCAGCGCATGACCGCGCCGCAGCCCAATTCGTTCCGCACCGGCCCCGACGAGCGTGGGCATTTCGGCATCTACGGCGGCCGCTTTGTTGCCGAGACGCTGATGCCGCTGATCCTCGATCTGGAAAAGGCCTATGCGGTGGCTAAGGCCGATCCGAAATTCCAAAAGGAAATGGACGGCTATCTCGCGAATTATGTCGGCCGGCCGTCGCCTTTGTATTTCGCCGAGCGGCTGACCCAGAAATTTGGCGGCGCCAAAATCTATTTCAAGCGCGAGGAGCTCAACCACACCGGCGCGCACAAGGTGAACAACGTGCTTGGCCAGATCATGCTGGCTCTTCGCATGGGCAAGAAGCGCATCATCGCCGAGACCGGTGCCGGCATGCATGGCGTTGCCACCGCCACGCTGTGCGCGAAGTTCGGCTTGCCCTGCATCGTCTATATGGGTGCGGTCGACGTCGAACGGCAAAAACCGAACGTGCTGAGGATGAAGATCCTCGGAGCCGAGGTTCGGGCCGTCGAGTCCGGTTCCAAGACGCTTAAAGACGCCATGAACGAAGCGCTGCGTGACTGGGTCACTAACGTCACCGACACATTTTATTGTATCGGCACTGTCGCCGGCCCGCATCCTTATCCCGCGATGGTGCGCGATTTCCAATGCATCATCGGCCGCGAAACCCGCGAGCAGATGCAAGCCGCCGAAGGCCGGCTGCCGGATTCGCTGATCGCCTGCATTGGCGGCGGCTCCAATGCGATGGGCCTGTTCCATCCGTTCCTCGACGATCGCGGAATCAAAATTTACGGCGTCGAAGCGGCCGGCCACGGCTTGGACAAGCAGCACGCGGCTTCGATCGCCGGCGGTAAGCCCGGCGTCCTGCATGGCAATCGCACGTATTTGCTGATGAACGACGACGGGCAAATTGAAGAAGCCCATTCGATTTCCGCCGGCCTCGATTATCCCGGCATTGGGCCCGAGCATGCCTGGCTTAACGACATGGGCCGGGTGAAATTTCTCTCGGCGACCGACGACGAAGCGGTCGCGGCGTTCCAGCTTTGCAGTAAGCTCGAGGGCATCATTCCCGCGCTTGAGCCGGCGCATGCGCTGGCGCGCGTGTTCGATCTGGCGCCATCGAGGCCGAAGGATCACCTGATGGTGGTCAATCTGTCCGGCCGCGGCGACAAGGATCTGGATTCGGTCGCCGCCTTCCTCGAAAGCAAGCGCCGATGACCACCCGCATCGACAAGCGCTTCGCCACGTTGAAGCAGGAAGGTCGTGCCGCGCTGGTGACCTTCACCATGGCCGGCGATCCCGATTACGACACTGCGCTCGCTATCGCCAAGGCGTTGCCGAGAGCCGGCGCCGACGTGATCGAATTGGGCATGCCGTTCACCGATCCTATGGCCGATGGTCCGGCGATCCAGGCCGCGGGCGTGCGCGCGCTTAAAAGCGGACAGAACATGAAGAAGACTCTCGAACTGGTGCACGCGTTCCGCAAAACAGATGACATCACACCCATTGTTTTGATGGGTTACTACAATCCAATCTACATTTACGGCGTCGATCGCTTTCTCGCCGATGCCAAGACGGCCGGCGTCGATGGCTTGATCGTGGTCGATCTGCCGCCCGAGGAAGACGACGAACTATGCCTGCCGACGCTGAAAACCGGGCTCAACTTCATCCGTCTCGCCACGCCCACCACCGACGATAAACGCCTGCCGGCCGTGCTAAACAACACCTCCGGCTTTGTCTACTACGTCTCGATCACGGGCATTACTGGGGCCGCCGCGCCCGATGCCGGCAAGGTAGCCGGCGCGCTCGCCCGCATCAAACGGCACACCAAACTGCCGGTCGCGGTCGGTTTTGGCGTCAGGACGGCGGAACAGGCGCGTGCCATTGCCTCGGGCGCCGATGGCGTGGTGGTGGGGTCGGCGCTGGTCGACGCGCTGCGCTTGAGTCTCGATAAAAACGGCAAAGCGGCCGCGGGGACCGTGAAAGCGGTAATTTCTCTGGTATCGGCGCTGGCCGACGGAGTGCGTTCCGCGCGCCGCGTGGCGGCCGAGTAGCGGTTATAATTCTGACGAAACGAGCCTATATAGGCGAGGCATGAATTGGATCTCCAACGTCGTCCGGCCCAAGATTCGCAGCTTCCTGCGTCGCGAGACGCCGGAAAATCTCTGGATCAAATGTCCGGAGACCGGCCAGCTCGTGTTCTACAAGGACGTCGAGGCCAATCAATTTGTCATCCCCAGTTCCAATTATCACATGCGCATCAGCGCCACGGCGCGGCTCAAGACCATGTTCGACAATGGTGAATACGAAGACATCGCCATGCCGGAAGTGCCACTCGATCCGCTCAAGTTCCGCGACGAGCGTCGCTATGCCGACCGCCTGAAGGACGCGCGCACCAAGACCGGAATGCAGGACGCCGTGAAGGCCGGCATCGGCCGCATGGAAGGTCAGATGGTGACCATCGGCGTGCAGGATTTCGATTTCATGGGCGGTTCGCTCGGCATGGCGGCGGCGGAAGCCGTGATCACCGGACTGGAAACGGCTGTGCGGCGGTCGACGCCGTTCATCATGTTCGCGGCTTCGGGCGGCGCGCGCATGCAAGAGGGAATTCTCTCGCTGATGCAATTGCCGCGCACCACCGCCGCGGTGCAGATGCTGCGCGAGGTGAACAAGCCTTACATCGTGGTGCTCACCAATCCGACTACCGGCGGCGTCACCGCGTCCTACGCGATGCTCGGCGACGTGCACATTGCTGAACCGGGAGCCTTGATCGGGTTCGCCGGCCCGCGCGTGATCGAACAGACCATTCGCGAGAAATTGCCGGAAGGTTTCCAGCGCGCCGAATATCTCACCGAGCACGGCATGGTGGACATGGTCGTGCACCGGCACAAGTTGCGCGCGACGCTGGCCGAATTGTGCCGGCTGTTGACCAAGGCTCCGGCGCCGGGCGCCCAGCAGCGATTGCCGGTTCCGGCGCACGCGTGAGTGCCAAAATAATAGTGTTGTCATGACGAAGCCGGTTGACGCGATCCTCGCGCGGCTCACTGCGCTGCATCCCAAGCGTATCGATCTGTCGCTCGACCGCGTGCAGCGCTTGCTGGCGGCGCTCGATCATCCCGAACAAAAACTGCCGCCGGTGATCCATGTCGCCGGCACCAACGGCAAGGGCTCCACCATCGCCTTCATGCGCGCGGTTCTGGAAGCCGCGGACAAGCGCGTACACGTCTATAGCTCGCCGCACCTGGTGCGTTTTAACGAGCGCTATCGGCTTGGTGCGGAGGGCAAGCTTGTCTCTGACGATGAACTGTCGGCGGCGCTGGAGGAATGCGAGCGCGCCAATGTCGGCGCGCCTATTACCGTGTTCGAGATTACCACTGCGGTCGGCATGTTGCTGTTCGCGCGGCATCCGGCCGATGTGTTGCTGCTGGAAGTCGGCCTCGGCGGCCGGTTGGATGCGACTAACGTCGTGGACAATCCGCTGGCCACCATCATAACGCGCGTCGCCATCGACCACACCGATTTTCTCGGCGATACTCTCGACAAGATCGCCACCGAGAAGGCCGGCATTCTCAAACGCGGAACGCCTGCGATTATCGCCGCACAGGCGCGCGACGCGCTGGCCGCGATCGAACGGCAGGCGGCCAAAGTCAGCGCACCGCTGAAGATCGCCGGCGAGGATTGGACCGCGACCGAGGAACGCGGGCGGCTGGTCTATCAGGACGAGGCGGGGCTACTCGATCTGCCGGCGCCGAAACTTTACGGCCGCCATCAGTTCGAAAATGCCGGCCTCGCTATCGCAGCGTTGCGTGCGATCAAGCCGTTCAAGATTGCGCCGGCGGCCTACGAGACCGGCATGGTCAAAGCCGACTGGCCGGCCCGTCTGCAGCGTCTAGCGCAAGGCCGGCTGGTCGACCTCGCGCCAACGGGCAGTGAGCTGTGGCTTGACGGCGGCCATAATCCCGATGGCGGCCGGGCGATCGCGGCCGCGCTCGCCGATCTCGAAGAACGCGTCTCGCGCCCGCTGGTGCTGATCGTCGGTATGCTAGCGAGCAAAGATTGCGCGGGCTTTCTGAGCAACTTTACCGGACTGGCGCGGCGCATGGTCGCGGTGCCGGTGCCGGGCGCCGAAAAGGGCTTGAGCGCGGAAGCCGTGGCCGATGCCGCGCGCGCCATTGGGCTTGCTGCAACCAGCCGCGATAATCTTGAGGAAGCGCTGGATGCCGCCCGCAAACTCGATCTCGACCCGCCGCCGCGGATTTTGATCACCGGCTCGCTTTATCTGGCCGGCGAGGTTCTGCGCGAAAACGGCACGCCGCCGACATAAAAACGGCCGGCAACATGGCCGACCGTCATGAATCTTCTTGAATGCCGCGTCAGACCGCGCCGCTAATCCACTGATGCAGCTTCTGTTTCGGCGCGGCACCGACCTGGCGCGAGGCGATTTCGCCGTTCTTGAACAGCATCAGCGTCGGGATCGACATGATACCGTATTTGGCCGCGGTGTTCGGGTTTTCGTCGACATTGAGCTTGAGAATCTTGACCTTGTCGCCGAGCTGGCCGGCGATTTCCTCAAGCGCCGGCGCGATCATGCGGCAGGGGCCGCACCATTCGGCCCAAAAGTCGACCACGACCGGCTCGGCCGATTTCAAGACGTCCGATTCGAAGCTTGCGTCCGACACTTTGCCGACGGCCATGGGAATTTCCTTTTGTTTTTGGGCGGAGAATCGCGCGTGAATGCGAGGCGCCGAAACTATGAACGCCGTCCGGCAGCGTCAAGGCGCTATCGCGCGGACGTGACCCGCGCCAGCACGGTATCCATTACCTCCACGGAAAGCTCCATGAGATCAGGCACTTCGGTCCAGACCAAACCGGCGCGGACGGATTTTTCGGGGTACAACTTTGTCAGCACGGCGCGGTAGAGCGCGAGCTGGCGGACGTAAGCCTCCGGCACGTCCTCGATTCGGCGTGGCGCCGGCCGGTTGGTTTTGAAATCGGCAATCAAAACAGAGCCTTGCGTTACCGTCAGGCGGTCGATCTGGCCGGAGACGCGCACGATTTCTCCGTCGAGGACAAGCTTGCCAACAATCGGAACTTCGGCGCGGCTGCCGGGCGCGAAAAGCTCGTAGAAGCGCGCATCCTCAATCACGAGCATCACTTGCTCGGCGATCTTTGCGCGCTGCGCCTGGCTCAGTTCGCTGCCGGCTCGGGCAAGGTAATCATCGACCGCCTTGCGGCGATTGGCGACCGGAATATCCGGCAGCGACTGCATCAGCCGGTGCAACAGCGAACCGCGCAGCAGCGCGAGCGCCCGGCCGCCGAAGGCGGGCACGCGGGCGTCATCATCCTCGCTGCTTGATGGCCTGATGGTCGATATCGCAGCTCTGGTAGAGCTCACGTCAGACGTCAGCCAAGCTGGGGCAGACGTCCGCTTGATCGCGGCAGGCACAATGTTCTTCTGAGGTTCTGCCGGCCCGGTGTTCTGTTTGCGGAATCGCAACACCTCGCCGGCGCCATCGTCGGCTTGTTCGCTCACGCTCGCCGGGCGTAGCGCGTCGTCGACCAGTTGATACCAGCAGCCGTCCGGAATTTTATTTTTACCGCGCGTCCCGCACACGACCAGGCGCTCGGCCGCGCGCGTCATTGCCACATACAAAAGCCGCCGGTACTCGTCGCACGCTTCGCTGAGCGTCGTCTCGCGCGCGGCCGCCATCGGGCCGACGTCGTTCTCTTTTGCTCCGGCCCAGATCAGGCGCCCGGCCGCGCCCGGTACCGGCTTTTCCGCCGCCATGCGCAGCAGCTGCGGCGGATGCCAACCCTGCGGCGGCGTCGTGGTATCGGCGAGGATGACGATTGGCGCTTCCAGTCCCTTGGCGCCGTGCACGGTCATCACGCGCACTTCGTCGCGATCCATTTCCATATCGCGTTTGACCTCGGCCTCGGCCGCGCGCAGCCAGGCGACGAAGCCCTGCAGCGACGGCGCCTCGGTGCGCTCGTAATCCAGCGCCATCGAGAGAAATTCATCGAGCGCGTCGTTGGCTTCGTGTCCGAGCCGCGCCAGGACTTTCCGCCGGCCTTTTTCGGCGCCCAGCAGCCAGGCGTAAAATGCAAACGGCGTCCGGTCGCGCGTGGCCGCGCGCATCGCGTCGAAGCGCTCGGCAAGCTTGGGCTGCTGCGTTCGCAGCGCGTCATACAGGCTGCCTTTGCGATTCCAGGCGAGCGTGAACAGCGCCTCATCATCAAGGCCGAACAACGGCGACCTGAGCGCCGTCGCCAGCGCCAAATCGTCTTGTGGTAGCAGGATGGCGTCGGCCAGAACCATCAGGTCCATCACCGCGATATGCTCGGTGAGCACCAGCCGGTCGGCGCCCGCCACCGGAATGTTTTCTTGCTTGAGCGCGCGGATGATCGCCTCGAACTGCGCGCCGCGCCGCCGCAATAGAACCAGCACATCCTTCGGCCGGCGACCTTGCTGCCGCCAGGCCGCGACCGTGCCGGCGATGCGGCGTGCGAGCTTGGCCGTGCCGCTGGTGACCGTCTGCACGTCGAACGGCGCCGCCCAGCCTTCCTTCTTTTCGTAGTCGTCGGATTGCTCGAGCGGCCAGATTTCCACTAGGCCTGGGGCTGCGTCCGGCAACGCTTCGTGCACCGGCGCGGTGCGGTCCGCGGTCAGCCCGGTAAAAGCCTCGGCGCGTGCGAACACCGTGTCGACCGCGCCCAGCACGGTCGGGCCGGAGCGGAATGAATGCTTGAACTCGGTGGCGACAAAATCGAGCTCGGCGCGCGCGTGCGCCTTTTGGAAATGATCGCGATTGGCGGCGAATTCGCGCGGCGCGGCGCCTTGAAAGGAAAAGATCGACTGCTTCTCGTCGCCGACCGCGAAGATCGTGCGCTGGCGGTCATGCGCGCCCAGCCCGGCGAAGAATTCGCTGACCAAAGCTCTCACGATCTCCCATTGCTTGGGGCTGGTGTCCTGCGCCTCGTCGATCAGAACGTGATGGATGCCGCGGTCGAGCTTGTAGTGCACCCAGGCGGCGCGTTCGTCCCTGAGCAAGTCGAGCGTCTTGTCGATCAGATCGTCGTAATCGAGCAGCCCGCGCCGGTCTTTCTCGGCGCGGAAGCGGGCGATGACAGCATAGGCCACGGTAAACAGCGCGACGCTGCGGTCGCGGGTCGCGATGGCGCGCTTGCGCTGCACCAGTAGCCAGACCCGGTCGCGCTCTTCGTTGAGGCGCCGGCACAGGTCCGGGGCGGTCTTCTCGACCGCGCTGGTGGCGATCCGCTCCTTGGTCTTGTCGCGCTTCCTGGTGCAGAAAATATCCAGGTAGCTTTCAAGCAGGTCCGTGCCGTTTAGCGTCGCCAAGGCGTGGAACAGCGCCCCCTGTTTCTTGTCGTTCGCCGATCCGCCCATCATGGTAGCGGCGACGGCCGCCCATTCGGAATTGGCGATCAGACTATCCTTGAAAATCGTCGCATCCACGTCGGCGGCGGTTTCTTGCGGTCCGACGCCGAGCAATTGTGAAAGCTGAGACATTGCCTGCGGCAGGCCGCCGGCCTCGTCGACCCACCGCGTCAGCCGGTCGCGCGCGCGGATCGCCTCGCGCGCCATGTCCTGGAACGTAATGTCGGCCGAGGCCAGCAAGGCCTGCGCCAGCGCCCGGCCGAGCGCTGTGTCCGGCGCCTCGGCGGCCTGCAACAGAACGTCGAGGCTGAGCTTGCCGAGCATCTGCGTTTCAATGATCTCGTCGAGCACCTCGAAGCGCGCGGCGACGTTGGCCTCGAACGGAAACAGATGCAGCAATTGCGTGCAGAAGGCGTGGATGGTCTGAACCTTGAGCCCGCCGGGGGTTTCCAGCGCCAGCGCGAACAATTGGCGCGCGCGCGCTCTCAGGATCGGATCGGGCTTCTTGACGCCGGCCGCTTTCATGGCGACGTCGAGCGCAGCATCGTCCAGCATGGTCCAGGCCCGCAAGTCTTGGAACACCTTGTTCGCCATATTGGCGGCGGCGGCCTTGGTGAAGGTGATGCACAGGATGCGCGCCGGTTCGACGCCCGAGAGCAGCAACCGGACGACGCGCTGCGCCAGCACGTGGGTCTTGCCGGAGCCGGCATTGGCGGAAACCCAGGCCGAATGATCGGGGTCCGACGCCGTGGTTTGCCGCTCGATCACGGCAGGCGGAATTTTGCGCAGCGCGTTCATTCGCCGCCTCCGTCATCGTCGGCGCTGCCGGCGAGCGACCATTCCCGAACGCGGGCAAGGTGATCATAGGTGCCGTAGTGGTTCGACCACATCGGATGCAGCAGCGAGTAATACGGCTTCTCCGGATTGGCGAATTCGCCCAGCACTTTGGTGAGCGCGGCGAGCGCGTAATCGGCGTGCTGATCGGGCGTGCCCTCGTCGAACTTCACACGCTTTTCTTCGCCAGCCTCGGCGCCGCCGCGCAACCGCACATAGAGCAACTCTTCGACCGAGCCACCGGCCGGAATATCCGTGAAGCCGCCCTGGCGCAAAATGGCGGCTTCCAGCGTGAGCTGCGGCGACAGTCCGGCCCGCACCTGCCGGTCGGACGGCGGCGCGCCGGTTTTGTAATCGACGATCGCGTAGCGTCCGTCCGCCAGGCACTCGATGCGGTCGGCGCGGACCGACAGCGTGAAAGTGTCGGCGCCGAAAGGAATTGGGATTTTGCCGCCGATCTCGACCGCGATGGTTTTCAGGTTGGCGCGGCGGCGCGCTTCGAAGTCTGCAAACCATTGCGCGATGCGCTGGAAGCGCGGCCACCAGAACGCCGTGGCCTCGGGGAAAGCGGCGAGCGGCTTGAACAGTTCGCGGCCGAGTTCGATCATTTCGCGCGCCGGATAGGCGGGCAAGCCTTTCGGATAGGCTTTGCCGAAGGCCGCGATGGCGTCGTGCATGAAGGTGCCGCGGCCGGCGACGCCGGGCGGCATATCGATGTCCTCCAGCGGCGTCAGCTTGAGAACGTGTTTGGCGTAGATGGTGTACGGGTCGCGCAGCAAATCCTCGATCTCGGTAACGCTGAGCCGCCGCGGCCGCGCCGCGAAGGGCGGCTTCGGCGCCGGGCGCGCCC
>Ga0209483_1000709_pt1 | contig 27369 bp, 29 predicted proteins | sample NGEPerA_FD_184508 | JGI IMG/M metagenome (GOLD analysis project Ga0209483, IMG submission 184508) | Arctic peat soil microbial communities from the Barrow Environmental Observatory site, Barrow, Alaska, USA - NGEE PermafrostL2-A... | ecosystem: Environmental > Terrestrial > Soil > Wetlands >... | reverse complement strand
TGTTGACCTCGAACTACTCGTTGATTTTCGCAACAACGCCAGCACCTACGGTGCGGCCACCTTCGCGGATGGCAAAGCGCAGCTTTTCTTCCATGGCAATCGGCGTGATCAGCTCAACGTCAAAGGACACGTTATCGCCAGGCATCACCATTTCAGTGCCGGTTGGAAGGGTTACAACGCCAGTGACGTCCGTGGTGCGGAAGTAAAACTGCGGGCGGTAGTTGTTGAAGAATGGCGTATGACGGCCACCCTCTTCCTTTGTCAGAATGTAAACTTCTGCCTTGAACTTCTTATGTGGCTTGATCGAACCGGTCTTGCACAGCACTTGGCCGCGCTCAACACCTTCACGGTCAACACCACGCAGCAAAGCCCCGATATTGTCGCCAGCTTGGCCTTGATCGAGCAGCTTGCGGAACATTTCAACGCCGGTGCACGTCGTCTTGACCGTGTCGCGCAGGCCAACGATTTCGATTTCTTCGCCAACCTTCACAATGCCGCGCTCAACACGACCCGTAACAACCGTGCCACGGCCCGAAATTGAGAACACGTCTTCAATCGGCATCAGGAACGGCAGATCAATCGGGCGATGAGGTTGTGGGATATATTCATCAACCGTCTTCATCAAAGCCAGAATGGCATCATGGCCAATCTCAGGGGTGACATTGTTCAAAGCGGCAACAGCTGAACCCTTGGTGATTGGAATCTTATCGCCTGGATATTGATATGAGGTCAGAAGCTCGCGCACTTCCATTTCCACCAGATCAAGCAGTTCAGGATCATCAACCAGATCAACCTTGTTCATGAACACAACCAGCGCTGGCACACCCACTTGGCGCGCCAACAGAATGTGCTCACGGGTTTGTGGCATCGGGCCGTCAGCTGCTGACACAACCAAAATCGCACCGTCCATTTGGGCAGCACCCGTGATCATGTTCTTGACATAGTCAGCATGGCCTGGGCAATCCACATGCGCATAGTGACGCGCCTTGGTTTGATATTCCACGTGAGCCGTGTTGATGGTGATACCCCTAGCCTTTTCTTCAGGTGCTTTATCAATCATGTCATAAGCCATAAACGTGGCCCCGCCGGTTTCAGCCAGCACCTTGGTGATGGCTGCCGTCAGCGATGTCTTGCCGTGGTCAACATGGCCAATCGTGCCTATGTTGCAATGTGGCTTGTCGCGGTTAAACTTTTCTTTTGCCATGGCTGATCTCCATCAATCCAATTACGAATATTTCTTTTTTACTTCCTCAGCCACATTGGCTGGGACCTGCTCATAGTGATCGAACTGCATTGTGTAGGACGCACGGCCCTGAGACATTGAACGCAGATTATTAATGTAACCAAACATGTTGGCCAAAGGCACATGTGCATTTACGATTTGCGCGTTGCCACGTGTTGATGTGCCCATGATCTGGCCACGACGTGAATTCAAATCGCCGATCACACCGCCAAGAAATTCATCTGGCGTGGTGACTTCAACTTTCATCACTGGTTCCAGCAATTGCGGGCCAGCAATTTCAAACGCTTCACGCATTGCTGAGCGCGTGGCGATTTCAAAGGCGATGGCTGAAGAGTCAACGTCATGATACGCGCCGTCAATCAGCGATACTTTCATATCAACCACAGGAAAGCCTATCAGCGGGCCAGCGCTCAACACTGAGTTCAAGCCCTTTTCAACACCGGGGATATATTCCTTCGGAACTGAACCGCCGACCACTTTGCTTTCAAACGAATTGCCAGCGCCAATTTCGGCTGGTTCGATTTCCAGAATAACGCGAGCATATTGGCCCGTGCCGCCGGTTTGCTTTTTATGGGTGTAGTCTTTGGTGACTTTGCGGGTGATCGCTTCGCGGTAAGCCACTTGCGGCGCACCAACAACAACTTCAACCTTATGGGTGCGCTTCAAAATATCGACCTTAATGTCGAGATGAAGTTCGCCCATGCCCTTAATAATGGTTTCGCCAGATTCTGAATCAGTTGAAACGCGGAAGGATGGATCTTCAGCAGCCAGCTTATACAAAGCCATGGCCATCTTTTCTTGGTCAACCTTGGTTTTTGGTTCGACCTTCATTTCGATAACAGGCTCAGGAAATTCCATCTTTTCGAGGATCACTGGCTTGGCTGGATCGCACAGCGTATCGCCGGTGCGGGTATCTTTTAGGCCAACGAGAGCAACGATGTCACCAGCATGGGCTTCAGAAATGTTTTCGCGGTTGTTGGCATGCATGAGAACCATGCGGCCCACACGCTCAGACTTTTCACGCGTCGAATTCAAAAGTGTCGTGCCCGTGCTCAACACGCCGGAATAGATGCGGCAGAATGTGAGAATGCCAAATTGATCATCCATCAATTTGAAGGCCAACAGAGCCAGAGGCTCTGTGTCAGATGACGGACGTGTGGTCTCGCCACCAGTCTTTACATCAATGCCCTTAATGGCTGGGCGATCCAAAGGTGAAGGCAGATAGTCACAAACTGCATCCAGCAAAGGTTGAATGCCTTTGTTCTTGAAAGCAGAGCCACACAACACTGGGAAGAACGAAGCGTTCAACACAGCTTTGCGCAGAAGACGCTTAATTGTCGCATTGTCCATCTCAATACCATTGAGATAGTCATCCATGGCTTTTTCATCGAGCTCAGCGCAGGCTTCGATCATATCTGCGCGGGCTTGCTTGGAGGCACCCAGCAAATCGGCTGGAATTTCTTCGTCGTGATAGGTGGCGCCGAGTTCTTCGTTATCCCAGATCACGGCCTTCATGCGCACGAGATCAATGATCCCTTTGAAATCAACTTCAGCGCCAACTGGCAACTGAATAGGAACTGGCTTTGCGCCGAGACGTTCTTTGATATCCTTCAGGCACTGCTCAAAAGATGCCCCGGTCTTGTCCATCTTGTTGCAGAACACAATACGTGGAACTGCATATTTGTCGCCTTGACGCCAAACGGTTTCAGTTTGTGGCTCAACGCCTTGGTTTGAATCCAACACGCAAACAGCGCCGTCAAGCACACGCAGCGAACGTTCAACTTCAATGGTGAAATCAACGTGGCCTGGCGTGTCAATAATGTTGAGACGCATACCATTCCACACCGTGGTGGTGGCAGCCGATGTGATGGTGATGCCGCGCTCTTGTTCTTGCTCCATGAAATCCATGGTGGCAGCGCCGTCATGCACTTCGCCGATTTTGTGGGTTTTACCGCTATAATAGAGAATGCGTTCGGTTGCAGTCGTCTTGCCAGCATCGATGTGAGCCATGATGCCGAAGTTGCGATAGTTTTTGAGTTCGTGCGTGCGTGCCATAATAATCTGTTACCAACGATAGTGGCTGAAAGCGCGGTTGGCTTCGGCCATCTTGTGGGTGTCTTCGCGCTTTTTCACAGCGGTGCCGCGGTTGTTGCCCGCGTCGAGCAACTCAGCCGACAGACGTTCAACCATGGTCTTTTCATTGCGGCCACGTGCAGCAATGATGATCCAACGAATGGCAAGAGCTTGACGACGCTCAGTGCGCACTTCAACTGGCACTTGGTATGTTGCACCACCAACGCGGCGCGAACGCACTTCAATGGCTGGCGCCACATTCTGCAAAGCAGCATGGAACAACACAATAGGATCCTGCTTGGCTTTGGCCTGAACGATATCAAAAGCACCGTAAACGATGTTTTCAGCAACAGACTTTTTGCCATCTTCCATGAGATTGTTCATGAATTTCGAAACGATCAAATCACCGAACTTAGGATCGGGATTGATAACGCGCTTTTCGGCGGAGTGACGACGTGACATTGTGTGATCCTCTTACTTCGGACGCTTTGCGCCGTATTTAGAACGACGCTGACGGCGCTTAGGCAGGCCTTGGGTATCCAAGATGCCACGGATGATGTGATAACGAACGCCTGGCAAATCCTTCACACGGCCGCCACGGATCATGACAACAGAGTGTTCTTGCAGGTTATGGCCTTCGCCTGGAATGTAGCTCACCACTTCAAAACCATTGGTGAGACGAACCTTAGCCACCTTACGAAGCGCCGAGTTCGGCTTCTTTGGCGTGGTGGTATAAACACGCGTGCAAACGCCACGCTTTTGCGGGCAAGATTGCATGGCCGGAACCTTGTTCCGGTAAACTGGCGCAAGACGTGGCTTGCGGATGAGCTGGTTAATTGTCGGCATGTGCCAAGGAAACCTTTAAAATTAAACCGTCAAATTCTTCGGACTGGGCAAACGAAAAAAGCACTCAAGCGACCCAGTCCGGATCCGCTTAGTGCCAAAACCAGAGGCCCAATGAACCGGCCAGGTTCGAGGGGCATGACCTTGAAATCTTTATCTTTTTACTATCCCAACAGCGTTTTGTGAGGCGAACTCACAACGGCCTGCGTCTGGAAAGTAGGCGCTTACTAGGCGATGAGTCGGATTTGGTCAAGCGCTAAATTGGTGAATCAAAGCAAGAGGTTTGGGTTGTCCTTGCGTGCTGGCACATTCGACTTGTGCGGTGCACAAATCATTGAGCTCGCGCTTCCACTATAGCATTACTAACGACGTCAGACAGCACCTTCCACTACCGGAAGTAAGGGCTGCTGTTTGATGCCTATTTATTGGTGACGAATCCTAGGCCGCGTGGGGCCTGCATTTTGTCTGAGGTCGGAATCCCGATTTTTTATCGTTGCGGCAACTCGCGCATGTATTTGTTTTTGCGTGTATTTTAATCCAGAAGAAACAAATCTGGCATATGTAATGCAACTGTAATGCAACCATTTCCAGCTGTGGCCGTTTGGTCGGTATGGCTTTTGACCCCCGTGGTCAAAAGTCGCAAATGCTAATCGTCGTAAAACAGTTGAATCGGGCCGCATCACAGCGATTCGGTTTTAGCACTTGCGGCACAATTTAAGGAGTTCGAATATGAAGAATATTTTAAAGATTACACTGGCCTTGAGCCTTGCTGCCAGCAGCCTCGCCGCCACGGCAACCTCTGCATCTGCTGAAGGCAGGCACCATGACCATGGCTTTGATCAAGGCCGTTGTATGGACCGCAATGATACCCTTCTGCCGCTTCTGTTCGTGGGCGCAGCTCTTGGCGCGGTAACAGGCGGCGTTGGCAGTGCTGTGATCTGGGGCAGTGCTTATGCCGTGGGCGGTGCCGCTGTTGGCGGCGGTGCTGGCCTGCTGTTATCCTCTGCAGATAACCATCGTCACTGCGAATAAAAAACATGAAAGCCCGAGACAATTCTCGGGCTTTCACCTCCCGCGCTTCAAACCCTTCGCCCCTGCGCATCAATGAGCGCGCTACCATCTTCCTTGTTTAACGGCCCAGGTGGCAAGCGATCAAGCAAGTCAAGAACCGTTTCGCTGGGACGGCAGAGTTTTACGCCCTTAGATGTACACACGATGGGGCGGTTGACGAGCACTGGATGTTTCAACATCTCAGCCATGATTCGAGCATGGGTTATGCCCTCCTCCAGCAAACCTAGTTCTTTTGCCGGAGTTTTGGTTTCGCGCAATGCAGTGCGAGGGTTTAGGCCAGCGGCAGCAAACAGGCCAAGCAGTTGCGGCTCTGTCCACCCAGTTTTGAGATACTCGATAACTGAGGGTTCATAGCCAGCGGCCAAGATGATGCTTAGCACATTGCGTGATGTACCGCATTCAGGGTTATGATAGATCACGATATCCAAGTTTCAAACTTTCTATTCATCAGCAAAGAGTTTTGGAACCACTAGCAACGCCAGCCCGAGGCCAAGGAATTGCGCGACGATAAATGGCAACACCGAATTTGGCGCAATGCCTGCAAAGGTGTTGGACAACATGCGTGCAAAGGTGACCGCCGGATTGGCGAACGACGTTGACGCCGTGAACCAATAGGCAGCGGTGATATAAAGACCAACCAAGGTGGGAATGGCACTAGCATTAAAACGCAAGCCGCCGAAGATTGTGAGTAACAAGCCAAAAGTTGCGGTCACTTCGGCGATCCAGTGACCCGTGCTCCAACGTTGTTTGGTTGAGATTTCCAAAATCGGTAAATCAAACATCGCATGGGCAAGCCACACGCCAAGCACTGCGCCAAGCACCTGACAGATGATATAAGGTGCAAGGCGCTGCCAAGTCATTCTGCCGCTCACGCACATGGCCAGTGACATCACTGGGTTGAAATGCGCGCCCGAGATTGGCCCCAGTATCGTAATCAATACATAAAGGATCGCTCCGGTTGGAATGGCATTGCCGAGCAAAGCAATGGCAACATTACCGCCCGACAACTGTTCACCCATGACGCCAGAGCCGATGATCGTGGCCAGCAAAGCAGCGGTCCCAATGAATTCGGCACAATAAGCTTGGCGTGGCATCAATGCCTTCTCATTTTGCGTAGGCAAATACCGCGCCCCCAATACCACCAACGCCAAGCAGGATCGAAGCATACCACGGCCAGCGTTTGCCGCCAGTAACGATGGCTATCGTTGCCATCGCAATTCCAATGTGAAGCAGCGTGACAGCGCCAGTTAAAATGTGATGGCGGGTTTCATGAGTTTGGCCTTCAGCCAACTTCGCGGCGGATTCGTCTTCCAGCTTCTTGGCCTCTTTTTGTATGTCTGCGCTCTCATCCTCATTCTTTTTGGACTTGGCTAAGAAGTCGTCTTTCACTGGGCCGTCGGAAGCAGTTGCCGCCGCGATGTCAAACATATTCTTCTTCATGCTTTTGGCTTGGTAGAAATTCCAACTGTCAGTGGCTTTATTTTGCAATAGCACTGCTTCATTCTTGGCTGAAATGGCATCACCATCTTCAAGTGTTTCGAGGCTGCCAACCGTTGCCGCAACCACGGCCAGAACCGCGATGCTCATGGCCACGGTGCCGATAAACTTATTGCCTCCCTCGGACTCATGTTTGGCATGCATGGCATGTTCGGTGTGTTCATAATCTTCTGTTGGCATTTCAGACATGCAGATTTTCCCCATTACTTTTAGGTTACGCTATCTGCGAATTAGCGATTGCCGTCAAGGTATTGCTCCTCTCGTGGTTGAGCGCGGGAATCTATTAACGCGCCATGTTGACCGTTATCCATGACACGCAATCGCCCCAATCCTGCCACATCAAAGCCTCGAATCCCCACAACCCTGCACGGCGGACGGCGACATGTTCAAACCCCTCGCATAAAGGAGAACAACATGACCATGCCTCAACGACACTGGTGGCACGAACTTAATACCTGGGAGCCCGAGATGGCATTGGCCTTTTATGGCCGTACGCTTGGATGGCAATTTGAGCCCCTGCCCCTGCCTGATGGCACGGCCTATTGGATTGCCAGCAAAGACGGCAAAACTGTGGGTGGTGTATTTGAACTGACTGCGCCGGACTATGAAGGCGTACCCACTCATTGGATGACTTATCTTTCGGTCGCCAATATGCGCGAAGCCGAAAACCAGACGCATGAAGCTGGTGGTGAGGTGATGCGTCCACCGGTTCTGATACCTGGGGTTGGCACTGTGGCGGTTATGTCTGACGCCTCTGGTGCGATGATTGGCTTGATTGAGCCTGCAGCCAAACATGCGTTGACCATGACACACTAAACAATAACACTGTGGGCGATTCTTGGAGTCGCCCACAGATGCACGACCATACTCACATTGCCACAAATCCATGGGATTTTTGGTTTGCGCGCGGCGCCGTGGTGGTGATTGCTGGACTGCAACTTTTTCTCATTAACAACTTTTCATGGGGGCCAAAATGGTTGGTTCCCGGGCTTGAGCTTTTGCTTTTGTTGCCGCTGTCTGTCGCCACAGCCTGGACCATAGACAAAGCCAGGACAGCAACAGAGGAAAAACATTTCATTGCGCTCGCTAATTATCGCCATACAGTTCGTGTCGCCGCAGTGGTGTTGACTGCACTGGTCACGCTTGCGAATTTTGCTTCACTGTTTGAACTGATCCACGCACTGCTATCTGGCAAAGCTGGTGCTGCGCCGTCTTTGCTGCTTGATGCAATTAACATATGGATTACCAATGTTATTGCTTTTTCCTTGTGGTTTTGGAACATCGATCGCGGCGGGCCGCCCTTGCGCGGATTGCACGACACGCCACAGAACGATTTTTTGTTTCCACAAATGTCTTCAAAAAGAACTGAAGGATGGTCGCCCGGCTATATTGATTATTTGTTTCTGGCCTTTACCAATGCGACTGCTTTTTCGCCCACCGATACGATGCCGTTGTCGCAGCGCGCCAAGTTGTTGATGATGGCACAAGCATCGATTTCGCTGTTGGTTATCACTCTGGTTGCAGCGCGTGCTGTCAACATTCTCAATTGAGTTTATTCTTCATGATATATGGTGAACTCTTTTTGGTCATTGTTTTGATGATGTTTCATGTATTGATCCCTGCGAGCGCATCCGACTGGCCGCGCCTGACGGGCATTTTAACTGAGGAGAATGCAATGAATAGATTGATATATGCTGGTCTCGCGCTTGCGGCTGTCCTGGCCGTAAACGCGGGTTCTGCCCAAGCGGCCGATTCCACCGCAATGAAGGCTTGTACTGATCAATGGGATGCCATGAAAGCCGCCAACAAGATTCCAGCTGGCACAACTTGGCCGAACTTTGAAAAGGACTGCATGGCCAAGGCAGATGCGGCTCCTGCAATGGCACCTGCCCCAAAGATGGCAACTCCTGCGGCTCCTGCTGTGGCCCGCGCCCCTAAGATGGCTGCGCCTGCAGTTGCTGGTGGCAATGGCGAACAGAACCGCATTAAATCCTGCGCTGGTCAGTGGGACCAAATGAAGGCTGCAAACAAAATTCCCGCTGGCTTGAAGTGGCCAGAATTCTGGCATGATTGCGATACGAAGTTGAAGGCCGCTGGCCAATAAGTTTCTTTACCAAGGCAAGATTGGGGTCAACTTCGGCTGGCCCTTTTTATTTGGCTTCGGCGAAATAGTAACTTTTAACCGCCAAGCGAAATGCCGCTTTGGTAGGTGATTAAGTTTTGCTCTTGGTGGGCTTAACACCACTAAACAAACTATCTGTATCAGCGATCAAATCTTGCATGGCTTTGCGCGCGCCATTACTGTCTTGATCTTTGACCGCTTTGTAAATTTTGTCGTGCAAGTGCCACGCTTGCTTTTGGCGGGTGTTGACGATGGTGGTGAATTCAAAAAGCGACCCCAGTGTTTGCTCAATCAACACAGAAAAGGGGTTAAGCAATTCATTGTTAGCGCACGCCAAAAGCTGTCGGTGAAATGCCACGTCAGCCGCAACGCTGTCTTCAATTTTACCCGTGAAGTGCATCTGGCTCAATGCCTCACCCAATGCCTGTAACTGGTCTGGCCGGCGTTTCAGTGCCGCCAGTTCTGCTATGCCCGGTTCAATGTGACGGCGGAATTCTTGGGTGGTTGCAAGGAAAGCCTTGCGTCCCACAGCCGTGCCTAGCCAGGAGAAAACGTCCTTATCCAGCAAGTTCCAACTGGCGCGTGGGGCGACGCGTGAACCAATTTTGGGCTTGGCCACAATCAGGCCCTTGGCTTGCAGCACTTTCATGCCCTCGCGAATGGCGGTGCGGCTGGCCCCATGAATACGGCCCCATTCGGCCTCATTAGGCAGAATGGAACCCGGTGGGAATTCACCTGCACAGATGCGTGCACCAATCTTGGCCGCAATCTCTGAATGCAGGTTTCGCCCTGCGGATTTTGTGCGCAGGCTATCTTGCTTTCTATTTATCATACAAATCTTGACACCGTTCATAAACACCTTATGGTGGGGGCACGGGCGTAGCAAGCCGATAACAGGCTTGCGCCCAATAACATCCTAAGGGAGGAAACTGATGTTAAATCGTAGACATTTCTTGGCAACGAGCGTTGCCGGTGCTGTAGCTATGGCAACTGCTGGCGTTGCGCTAGCTGCTGATAAAGGCCTGATTGGTATTTCAATGCCAACAAAGTCTTCAACCCGTTGGATTCACGACGGCGATGCAATGGTGAAGGAATTCACTGCAAAGGGTTACACGACCGACCTGCAATTTGCTGAAGACGATATTCCAAACCAGTTGGCTCAGATTGAAAACATGGTCACCAAGGGTGCCAAGGTTTTGATCATTGCAGCTATTGACGGCTCAACCCTTTCGGACATTCTCCAAAAGGCCCACGACAAGGGCGTTAAGGTATTTTCTTATGATCGTTTGATCACCAAGACACCAAACGTTGACTATTACACAACATTCGACAACTTTGGCGTTGGCGTTTTGCAAGCCAACTCGTTGGTTGCTGGTCTTAAGGAACGTTTCCCTAGCGTTAAGCCATGGAACGTTGAATTGTTTGGCGGTTCGCCAGATGATACTAACGCTGGTTATTTCTACGACGGCGCTATGTCAGTTCTGCAACCGCTGATCGATTCAAAGGCTATCGTCATTGTTTCAGGCCAGATGGGCATGGACAAGGTTGGTACGCTGCGTTGGGATGGTGCGGTTGCACAAGCCCGCATGGATAACATCTTGTCCAAGTCCTATACCAAGGAAAAGGTCAACGGCGTTCTGTCACCTTATGATGGTCTGTCACGTGGTATTATCTCATCGCTCAAGGGCGTGGGCTATACCCCAGGCAAGGATTTCCCGATCGTAACCGGCCAAGATGGCGAAATACCATCGGTTAAGGGTATTATGTCTGGCGAACAATATTCGACCGTATTCAAAGACACTCGCGAACTTGCTAAAGTGACTGCCAATATGGTTGATACCGTATTGTCGGGCAAAACTCCTGAAGTTAACGACACCAAGACTTACAACAACGGCGTGAAGGTTGTTCCTTCATACCTGTTGAAGCCTGTTGCTGTTGGCAAAGCTGACATTCAGAAGGATCTGGTTGACTCGGGCTATTACACAGCTGACCAGCTGAAGTAATCTATCGTCCACAGCGGGCCTCGTGAGGTAACTTGCGGGGCCCGTTATTTTGTTTATGTTCGCAAGAAGAGTAGCACCAAGCTGCCGTTTAAGTGGGGATGAGTCACGGCCATGCAGCCGATCCTGGAAATGAAAAATATTACCAAAACCTTCCCCGGTGTGAAGGCTTTGACTGATGTAAACCTTACTGTTCTTCCCGGCGAAATTCACGCCGTTGTGGGAGAAAATGGTGCTGGCAAATCCACTTTGATGAAGGTTTTGTCGGGTGTTTATCCTGCCGGTGACTTTGATGGTATTATCAATTTTGAAGGCACCGAACGCAAGTTCTACACAATCGCGGATTCTGAACACACTGGCATTGTGATTATCCACCAAGAGTTGGCTTTGATCCCCCTGCTCTCTATTGCTGAAAATATCTTCTTAGGCCACGAAACAGCTAAGTATGGTGTGATCAATTGGTTTGAAGCCATCAGCCGCAGCAAGGCGCTGTTAGATAAAGTGGGTCTGAAAGAACACCCCAATACCTTGATTGCCAATCTCGGCACCGGCAAGCAGCAGTTGGTGGAAATCGCCAAGGCTCTGAACAAAAATGTGAAGCTGCTGATTTTGGATGAGCCCACCTCCTCCCTCAATGAAACTGATTCAAATGCGCTGCTTGAATTGCTTAGGGGCTTTAGAGCCCAAGGCATTGCTTGCATTCTCATCACCCATAAACTCAACGAAGTATTGAAGGTTGCTGACCGCATCACGATTTTACGCGATGGTAAAACCGTGGATACGCTTGATACGCGCACCGCAAAGGTGAGCGAAGACCGCATTATCAAAGCCATGGTGGGGCGCGAATTGTCTGAACGTTATCCGCCACGCAATGCCAAAATTGGCGAGATGATGCTGGAAGTGAAAAATTGGAATGTCTATCACCCGCATAATGCCGAAAGACAGATGATCAAAAACGCCAGTCTTCATGTGCGTGCTGGCGAAGTAGTGGGCATTGCAGGATTGATGGGTGCTGGCCGAACAGAATTTTCAATGTCCGTTTTCGGCCGCGCCTATGGCCAGAAGATTTCTGGTGATGTTTCGATGCGCGGAAAGAAAGTTGACGTTTCCACCATTCCAAAAGCAATGGCAGCAGGCATCGCCTATGCAACCGAAGACCGCAAAACTTACGGGCTCGTGCTCATCGATCATATCAAACATAATATCACTTTGGCCAATCACGCCGGCGTATCGTCTCGCGGCGTGCTGAATGATATTGAAGAATTGAAAGTGGCAGATCGTTACCGTAAGAATTTGGCTATTCGTTGTTCATCAGTTTATCAGACCACCGTTAATCTTTCCGGCGGCAACCAACAAAAGGTCGTGCTGTCCAAATGGCTATTCGCAGGCCCTGACGTGTTGTTCTTGGATGAGCCGACGCGCGGCATTGATGTAGGTGCCAAATTTGAAATTTATGGAATTATCAATAAGCTGGCTGAAGCAGGTAAGGCTGTAGTTGTGATTTCTTCCGAAATGCCAGAGCTGCTTGGCATTACTGACCGAATTTATATAATGAATGAAGGTCGCTTTGTGGGTGAAATGCCGACGCGCAAAGCAAGCCAAGAATCCATCATGCGCACTATTATGAAATCATGGGAACACTGATATGAGCACGACCCCCGTTACCGCAGTTGAACGCCCGAGCGTGAGGGCGTACATCAAAACCCATCTGCGCGATTATATTTTGCTGATCGCACTTGCTGCCATCATGTTGTTTTTCCAATACACCACAGGCGGAACTTTATTCGAGCCAGTGAACCTTACCAATATCATCCTACAAAACTCCTACATCATCGTAATGGCCCTGGGGATGTTGCTGGTGATCATCGCTGGTCATATTGATCTTTCAGTTGGATCGGTCTCTGGTTTTATTGGTGGCATTGCCGCACTGATGATGACCCACACTATGCCCTTTGCGGTAGACTCGAATTTGCCTTTTGCCTTTGATCCATTCACCACGGGCATAATCTGTGTTCTAATGGGTGCTGCCATCGGTGCCGCGCAAGGATATTTTGTTGCCTATCAGAGAATTCCTGCATTCATTGTCACGCTTGCTGGCATGCTGGTCTTCAAAGGGCTGGAACTAGAGTCACTTGGCGGTGCATCGATTGGCCCTTTGCCAGTCATCTTCCAACGGCTTTCTAATGGCTATTTGCCCGATATTTTCGGCGGCGGCGCTGGTTTCAACATTCTCGCCATTGTGGTTGGCGTTGTGGTCTCAGCACTTCTGGTTTGGTTCAGCGTCAAGGAACGTCGTGCCCAAGTAGCCCATGACTTGGCGGAAGAGCCCACAGCAATTTTCTGGGCTCGTAACGCGATTATTTCTTTCGCGTTAATCGGCTTTTGCTGGTTGATGGCCTATTATGACGGATTGCCCAATGTTTTAGTGGTGATGGGTGTTTTGATCGCCATGTTCATGTTTATTACAATGCGCACCACCTTTGGGCGGCGCATCTATGCACTGGGCGGCAATAAACATGCCACCAAGCTTTCGGGTATCAACACCGAGCGCCTCACGTTCCAAATTTTTACGATCATGGGTGCACTTTCTGGCCTTGCGGGATTGATCTTCGCGGCTCGCCTCAACGTGGCCACCCCTAAGGCAGGCGCGGGCTTTGAGCTTGATGTGATCGCCGCCTGCTTCATCGGCGGTGCTGCCGTGACTGGCGGCGTGGGCAAAGTGACAGGTGCCGTGATCGGCGCATTTATTGTTGGAGTGATGAACAATGGCATGTCAATCGTTGGTGTAGACATCGGCTGGCAGTTCACCATCAAGGGCGTGGTACTGTTGCTGGCGGTGTTCTTGGATGTCTATTACAAGGATAAGCGTTAAGGGGCGAAACGGCAGTTTGCGACGCTCCGCCGCCAAGTGAATGGCGACATAATCTAGCCTTGCCCATGATCATCTCCAAGCCGCGTTGTAAAGGGTCCGATGCAGGAACAAGAGGGCCGGACACTCTCGTCGTGATTTGCCCCCTCAATTCGGCAGGACTACCATCCGGCGTGTCTTCTGCGTAATGTGATTATGCCTCGGCGGCCACACCGTCCGTGCTTTCGACATCATGTGATGCACGGTAGTTGTTTGCCGCCAGCAGCAGATACATCGCCGGCACGATGAACAATGTGAACAGTGTGCCGATAGACATGCCGGTGAAGATGACAAGGCCCATGGCATGGCGACCGGCTGCACCTGCACCCGAAGCAACGACTAAAGGCACCACACCAAAAACCATGGCTGCCGTGGTCATCAGGATCGGGCGCAGACGGGTGGCCGTTGCGTTCTGAATGGCGTCCAGCTTAGACATGCCTCGGGCACGATTGGCATTGGCAAATTCCACAATGAGAATGCCATGTTTGGAAATCAGCCCCATGAGTGTGACGATACCAACCTCTGTGTAGATGTTGATCGTCGAAAAGCCGAGAAAGATGAATACCACGGCACCAAACAAGGCCAGCGGCACTGAGATCAAAATGACAATCGGATCGCGGAAGCTTTCAAACAAGGCCGCCAAGGCAAGGAACACGATAATAACAGAGAGCATCATGGTGAGAAGGAAGCCACCACTTTCCTGCGTGTATTGACGTGACTGGCCTGCATAGTCAGCCGAGAATCCAGTCGGGGCCACTTGTTGCAATGTCTGGCGCAGGTAATCGAGTGTTGCACCTTGCGCGCCCGCGGCTACACCGGAAATGGTAGCGGAGTTCAGCTGCTGGAAATGTGAAATCGATTCCGGAACCACCGTGCTTTGCAGATGCGCTATGGTGGAAACCGTCACTGGGCCTTTTGGCGAGGGGATATAAAGATCCAGCACGTCGTTAGGATTCTGCCGTGCGGTCTGCAACACTTGCGGAATTACCTGATAGGCGCGTCCATCAATCGTGAAGTAGTTTACATAACCGCCGCCAAGTGCAGCGCCCAGCGCCGCAGCGACTTGCGCTTTAGTGAGGCCGAGTGCCGCGATCTTATCGTTGTCGACCACCAAGTTGGACTGTGGCAGATCGATCTTCAAGTCGGCGTCAACAAAGTAGAATTTGTTGTCGGCGCGGGCCTTGGCCAGCACGGCCTGAACCACGCTGTCAAGATTTTGGAACGGCTGGGTCGTGGTGATCACGAACTGAACCGGAAGACCCGAAGCGCCGGGCAGAGGTGGGAACTGGAAAGCAGCAAGGGTGGCACCGGCAATCTTGTTCCATCCGGCCTGCAGATCGCTCTGCACCTGTGGAGCGCCGCGTGTGCGCTCAGCATAAGGCTTGAGGATTACACCGGCAAAGCCGCCATGGGTGGTGGGAAAGCCATTGATCTGGAACATATTGGCATATTCCGGAACCGCCTTGGCAATATCATAGGATTGCTTTTGATAGACCAGCATCTGGTCTGCGGTGGCCGTGGGGGGGCCGGTCATGAGGCCCACAACAACGCCCTGGTCTTCATTCGGCGCTAATTCCGATTGCGACATCTGGAACATAGCGACCAGCAAAATGATAAGTATGCCGGCCAGCACGACCAGCACCGAATAGGTCTGCAAAAGGCTGGCGAGCAGACGCTCATAGCCATGCTTCACCCGCTCGAAAATCGCATCGATATGGCGCGCCAGCCAGCCGTTATCTTGGCTGGGTGAGAAAATGCGCGAGCACATCATCGGCGAAAGGGTCAGCGCCACGATGCCGGAGATCGTTACGGCGCCAGCCAGCGAGAAAGCGAATTCTACAAAGAGTGAACCGGTAAGGCCGCCCTGAAAGCCGATGGGCACATAGACTGCGATCAACACCACGGTCATTGCAAGGATCGGACCACCGAGTTCGCGGGCCGCCAAGAGTGCGGATTGCATCGGCGTTTTGTGTTCTTCCTTCATGTGCCGGTCAACGTTTTCAACGACAATGATGGCGTCGTCCACCACCAAGCCGATGGCCAACACCATGGCCAGAAGGGTCAACAGGTTGATCGAATAACCGAGCGCCTGCATGACGAAGAATGTGCCGATGAGAGAAAGCGGCATGGAGATGAGCGGCACCACAACGGCGCGGAATGAGCCGAGGAAGAGGAAGATCACGATGGTCACAATGAGCAGAGCTTCGCCGAGAGTCTTGATCACTTCGTAGATCGAGGATTTGATAAATTCGGTCGAGTCATAAACGACCTTGCCAGTTAACCCGTTGGGGAGTTGCTGGACGATGTTCGGGAAGGCTTTGATGACACCTGATGCCACACTCAAGATGTTGGCTTCGGGTGCCACCTTGATGCCGACGAACACCGAGCGCACACCGCTGAAGGCCACATTGAGATCATAATTTTGCGAACCGAGAACCACCGTGGCTACATCTTCAAGCCGCACAATCGAAGCGCCGCTCTGCTTGATGACGAGCTTGTTGAACTCTTCAACCGAATGGAGATCAGTTGAGGCAGTGAGCGGAATGGTCACCATATTGCCTTTGCTCTGCCCAAGGGCTGCAAGATAGTTGTTGCTGCTTAATGCCGTGGCCACGTCGGCCGCGGTCACTCCGTGCCCGGCCATCCGGTCCGGATCAAGCCAAGCGCGCAGCGCGAAGACACGCCCGCCCAGAACTTCCGCCAACTGCACACCCTGCACGGAGTTGAGCTGCGGTACGACTACACGCACCAGATAGTCGGTGATGTCATTCGTGGGCAGCGTGTCACTATAAAAGCCGAGATACATGGCGTCTGTCGTTTGGCCAGTTGCAACTGTAATAGTCGGCGCCTGGGCCGCAGCCGGGAGTTGGTTCCTAACCGCATTGACCTGCGTGGAGATCTGGGTGAGCGCCTTGTTGGAATCGTAGTTCAGACGCAGCGTTGCAGTGATGGTGGAAACGCCGCTGGCACTTGATGAGGACAGATAGTCAATGCCCTGCGACTGGGCAATCGATGCTTCCAAAGGCTGGGTAATGAAGCCCGCGATGGTTGCGGCGTCGGCACCTGGATAAGCGGTGGTTACCGTCACCACGGCGGATTGCGACTGGGGATATTGGTTGATCGGCAGGCTGGACATGGCGCGAAGCCCGAGCACGATGAACAGCAGGCTGATTGTCATCGCCAGGACGGGGCGCTTAATGAATGTATCGGTAAAATTCATGGTCTTGCCGTCACTTTTCCTGCGGCTTCGCATTGGGATCGTTGGGCGGCTGCACGGTGTTGTCCACCACGATGGCGGCACCTGATTTCAGCTTCAATTGCCCGCTGGTGATCACTTCCTGGCCCTTATCGATGCCCTTTAATACGGCGACCTGGTCGCCACGCGTCTGGCCCGTGGTCACAAACACCTGCTTGGCTATTTTATCGCCCTTGTCATTCTTGTCGGCCACAAAGACTGTGGCACCATAGGAATTGTAGGTGATCGCGGAAACCGGCAAAGTGAGCAGTTGCTGCGGCTGGCCGACATCGACTGCCACTGTTACAAACATGCCAGGGATTAGCTGTTTTTCTGGATTAGCAATGGTGGCACGCACGGTGACGTTACGCGTCGAAGTGTCGATCTTTGGCGTAACCGCAGTGATCTTGCCGGGGAAGGACTTGTCTGAATTCGTCAAGGTCACTGTAACCGGCAGGCCCGCAGTCAGCGAGCCGATCTTGTCTTGCGGCACGAGGAAATCAGCATTCATTTCCGACAGGTCCTGAAGTGTCACAATCACCGTGCCCGGCGACAGATATTGGCCGAGATTGACCTGCACAATGCCAAGGTCTCCGGCAAAGGGTGCCTTCAGTGTTTTCTGATCGATCAAAGCCTGCGCCTGTGCCACGAGCGCGTTCTTGCTCGCGAGGTCAGCCGCATCAGCATCAACTACGGATTGGCTGGTGGTCTTGGTGGCCAGCAGGTCCGTATCGCGCTTCAGGGTTTTGGTTGAAAGATCGGCGGCCGCCTGCAGTGATACCAATTGCGCTTTGTCCGGATCGATATTGAGCTGCACCAGTTCATCATTGGTCTTGACCGTACCTCCGGACTTCACCGGAATGTCACTCACAACACCAGCGACTTGGGTTGCGACATCCACACCTTGAACGGCAGCGAGGCTGCCCACCGAAGTAATCTGCGGCTGCCAATCGCTGACATCAGCGACCATCGTGGAGACGGTAGCAGGCGTGGGCTTCGGTGCGGAAGCGATCAGCGTCTGAATGTGGCGATAAAACCCAAAGGCAATGGCGGCAATGAGAATGACGACCAGCACCAGCATGATCAGGAACCGCAACCAAATGCGTGGCTTGCGCTTCGGTGCCACGTTCTGCGTCGGAGGCAGAGTCATTTCGCTATTTTGTTGTTTTGCCATAAGCCTCAAACCGCCCCGAAATTAGAAAAAAGCACGGAGCCGGACAGGCATCCAGATCACTTCATTATTCGATATGGTTTGTAATTTGCGGTACGTCAGAGGGTTAGTCAACCCAGTTTTGTCCACTCGCTCACTCAACTGCAAGCTTTGCAGTCACCAAACAGGATTTTCTCCAATTGGATGAATTGAAGCGCGAGATTATTTGCATGCGCTAACCTGCCATTTTATAAACAACGAGCTAATTCAGCAACGAGTTAACATAAAATGGCGGAAACGAAGGGATTCGAACCCTTGATACGCCTTACAGCGTATGACGATTTAGCAAACCGTTGCCTTCAGCCACTCGGCCACGTTTCCATATCCCCGTCGCCGGGAATGAGCGCTCTTTGCCCCGATTTGGTTTCACTTGCAAGCGTCACGAAAGGCAAAATTAAATCCTCTCTGCCCAGCAAACTTACTTAACGGATTCTTCGTGTATTTGGCGAATAATTGGTTTATTGTGAATATGAGTGTGGAGTTGAAAATGCGTAGATTGGCTTTTGTTGCGGTAATTTTGGCGGGTGTTTCACCTGCCTATGCTTTTGACACGTTCTTGCCCTCGGGCATGGGCTATTCCACATCTAATATCGGGTTATCGGATCTTTCGGCAGCGGACCGCGCTGCCATTGCTCGCGCAGACATTTACGAAACCGAAATTTATCAGCGCCAATTACGCGCCAAGCAATTTGATGCGCGCACCAGTGCTTTTTCCAATGACCGTAATTCTGACGGCATTTCGCCCGATCTCAATTACTAGGTCGCTCAATTCCTACAGAAGCCGACGATTTAAAAAACCTAACGTGAAGTCGGTATCGCAAAGCTGCGCGCAATGGGAATGTGATCAGAACCAGCGGCAGAACCGCCAGTTTGCGGGCCCAATTTAACAATGCCAGAACTCACCATCATCTGATCAATAGCCAGTTGCGGCAAGCCAAAGTATGCTGGAAAAGTTGGCAGCGTCGCGGCTTGCGTAAGATCAAGGCTTTTGCCAAAATCTTGCACGAGGCGGGACTGGCTCGTGGCATTAAAATCGCCGGTTACAATCATTGGCCCGTGCTCAGTCCCCAAACGTTTTGACAAAGCCGAAAGTTCTTCAAACTGAAGCGTTGTATTCGGGACATGTGACGTATGCACGCCCACGATAAGTAAATTGGCATAATCAGGCCCCAACCGCGCAGCAACAGCACTGGGGCCTTGAATGCCTGAATAACCATCCTGACTTGCAAGTGGATAGCGCGATGCAATGGCCACGTCACATCCAGTTGACTGATCACAGGCCAAAAGATGTGGGTAGAGTTTGGCAATGCCTGAGGCAAAATCAGCATCACTGCCATCATATTCGGTTAAAACGATAATATCTGCATCAAGCTTTTCAATGCTGGCAAGGCGTGGTGCTGCATGGCCATCTTCGTCATCAATGTTAAAGGTGGCAATCCTTATGCGCTTTGCACCGTCGGGCACTGCATCATCTGCAGCCACCTGCAGCGAAGGCCATAGCCCATAGGCCACGATGCCCAGGACGAATAGAACCGAAGCAGCCAATGTTTTAAACCGTGGTAACAAGAGCCCGAGGAAAGATGCCAGAGCCAGTATTGCTGCTTGAATTGTAAACGCAGAAAATACATCCAGCTGAATGCGCAACCAACCAAGACGCGTTAGTGCTAATCCTGCTAGGCCAATGCAAAGCCCCACCAGAGCTCCGCTCCAATCACGCCGCAGGCGCTTTGGCGCGGGCGGGCGCATTGGTTCGCCAGCACCCCAACGAAGATCATCAGAAATCAATTTTGGCAAAGAAAACCTAACCTATCAGATCAACCTGCTCTCCAGTGGCAGGAGTTCCTCCGGTGTAGCAAATCCGGGCAGCTCTTCAAAATGCTTCTTCCAAGCCACCACACGCGGATAATGCGATAGATCGATATTGGCTTCGGGTGCATAACGAAGAACCCCGTAAATGCCGATGTCGGCTATCGTGGGTTTCTTACCGACAACCCACTCAGATTTACTGAGTTCCTGCTCCAGCACAGCCAAAGCGGCTTTTGCCTCGGTGTCATACAGAACGCGCATTTCTTCACCGAACTGTCGCGCACCACGCACTCGTGCGCGTAAGCGAAATACCGGAACTGAAAGTTTGTCCCATTGCCAGAACAGCCATTCGCGAATGCGGTTCTTTTCGGTTGGTGTTTTAGAAGTGAATTTGTCGAGGCTGTCTGCCAAATGCATCAAGATCGCAGCCGATTGCACCACGTAAAGCTGGCCGTCGCGCAAAGCAGGCACCTGACCGTAACGGTTTTTTACCAAATAATCGGCCTGCTTATGGGCACCTTCACGTAAGTTCACGTGAATATATGAGAATGGATGGCGCATCAAAGACAGCCCCAAAGCTGCCGTATAAGTTGGGCCAGATGTGGCAAAACCATAGAGCGTAAAGCGTTGGCGCTCTTGGCTTGAGGGCCCGCGTTCTTTCTTAACGGCGGCTTTCTTGACGGCTGATTTGCCAGTTGCTGCTTTTTTTGCGGGCTGCGTGCTCCGCCCAGACACTTTTGACTTTGCCCGTTTTGGCTTGACCGCCATTTTGAGCCTCTCCCACTTCTTTTTGCGGCCAATTAGACCGTATGCTGATTATCAGCACACGGACTATAGCGCATGTTTTCAGAAAAGGGAAATATCCGTTAAGACATCATTAACAATTGATAACTCTATGTTATATTTAGCTTTTTCTTGAGTAAGTCATTCACCGCCTGGGGGTTTGCTTTGCCGCCCGTGGTTTTCATCACCTGACCTATAAACCAGCCAAGCATGGAGGGTTTCGCCAGAACGGCGGCCACTTTGTCAGGGTTGGCGAAGATAATTTCGTCGACTGCCTTTTCAATGGCACCCATATCAGTGACCTGAACAAGGCCCCTGGCTTGGACAATTTCTGCCGGGTCGCCACCTTCAGTCCACAGTATCTCAAAAACATCCTTGGCGATTTTGCCATTGACTGTTCCCTTCGAGATCAGGTCAACCAAACCGCCAAGCTGTTTGGCAGACACCGGAGAAGTTTCAACAGTTTTGCCCTCTTTGTTCAGGCGTCCGAAGAGTTCATTAATCACCCAATTGGCGGCAATCTTGCCATCACGACCTTTGGCCACATCCTCAAAATAAGCAGCAGAATTCTGCTCCATGATCAGCACTGAGGCATCATAGGACGCAAGACCATAGGTGCTCATGAAGCGCGTTCTTTTATCATCCGGCAACTCCGGCAGTGAGGCTTTGATCGACACAATGTTTTTTGGATCAAGTCTCAGCGGCAATAGATCCGGATCGGGAAAATAGCGATAATCGTGCGCTTCTTCTTTAGAGCGCATGGAGCGGGTCTCGCCCTTCTTGGCGTCATAGAGCCTCGTTTCCTGATCGATCTTGCCGCCATCTTCGAGAATGCCGATTTGACGGCGCGATTCATATTCAATCGCCTGACCCATGAAGCGGATTGAGTTTACGTTTTTAATTTCACAGCGTGTGCCAAAAACGTCCCCAGGCTTGCGCACTGACACATTCACGTCCGCACGCAGACTGCCCTGCTCCATATTGCCATCACAAGTTCCGAGATAGCGCATAATCTGGCGCAGCTTGGTGACGTATGCCTTAGCCTCATCGGCCGAGCGCAAGTCAGGCTTCGAGACAATTTCCATGAGCGCACAGCCTGAACGATTGAGATCAACAAAGCTCATGTTTGGGTGCTGGTCATGCAGACTTTTGCCAGCGTCTTGCTCTAAGTGCAGGCGCTCAATACCGATGTCGATGGATTTGCCATCATCGAGATCAATGGCAACTTTGCCTTCACCAACGATGGGCTGCTTATATTGTGAAATCTGATAGCCCTGCGGCAGGTCAGGATAGAAATAATTCTTACGGTCAAATACAGAGATTTCATTGATCTGCGCTTTCAGGCCAAGGCCAGTGCGCACAGCTTGTTCCACACAAAATTCGTTGATCACCGGCAACATACCCGGCATGGCGGCATCAACGAATGACACATGATCATTCGGCGCACCGCCGAATTCAGCCGATGCACCAGAAAACAATTTGGATTTGGAAAGTACTTGGGCGTGAACCTCAAGGCCGATCACCACTTCCCAATCACCGGTGGCACCCTTAATCCAGTCTTTCTTATCGGCAATACGCTTGGCGGAATCCATCACAGACCTCTCATTTGCCTGCGAGATAACGCCTCACGAGACTCTTATCAAGCCGCTTGCGCCTCTGTTGGCATCATCCCAAGTGCCGAGAGATAGACATCCAACATGGCCTCTTCTTCCATGCGCTCACCGATCTCTTTTTTACGCAGGCTAATCACCTTGCGCAAAATCTTGATGTCATAGCCATTGCCCTTGGCTTCGGCATAGACTTCCTTGATATCAGCGGCGATTGCCTTCTTTTCTTCTTCAAGGCGCTCAATGCGCTCAACAATTGATTTCAATTGACCTTCAGCAAAGGTGGTTTTGACAGGTGTGGCCATAACTTACTCCAATAGACTTAATGTGATGGTTTAACTGGCTTGGTGTCGCCAGTTTGATATTTGGCCTTCCACTCTTCTTGTGGCATGCCGTAAATATGTGCGCGTGCCTCAGCGCGGGTCATGTCTAACCCCTTGGACTTTGCGGCATCTTCATACCAATTAGAGAGGCAGTTGCGGCAGAAGCCTGCCAAATTCATGAGATCAAGGTTTTGCACGTCAGTTCGCACCTGCAAATGCTCCACCAATCGGCGAAAAGCGGCAGCTTCGAGCTCTTGAGTGATTTTGTTATCCAGCTTCATGAATGTTACATAGGCGTTCAAATCGTTGTCGCCAAGCTGGGCCTCAACTCATCCACAGTTGCATTTTGCGATTCCACCTAATTGAGGCTAGGGCTTGTGGCCAAGGACAGAATCCATTAGTTCATTGCTTTCAATGGGCTTTGCCCCACAATTGCTCAAATGCTCAAGGAGAAAGCGGCTTGAGGAGACAAAAGGCATGAAACAGATTATTACGGCCGCAGCTTTCGCTTTGGCATTTTCAAGCTTGGCATCAGCACCCGCGCGCGCCGATTTGAAACTTTGCAATAATTCAATCAGCGTTGTGCAAATAGCTATAGGCTATAAAGACAAAGAAGGCTGGGCCACTGAAGGGTGGTGGACAGTTAAGCCCAACGCATGCTCAGGCATTCTCAAGGGTGCTTTGATTGCGCGGTATTATTATATTTATGCCGTTGATGACAAAAAAGTTGGCGCTTGGCCCGGCAAGGCGCTGATGTGTATCAAAGACAAGATTTTCACCATTCGCGGCTTTGATAAATGCCAAGAGCGCGGTTATCTGACACAAGGCTTCTTTGAAGTTGATACCGGAGATAAACCGGATTGGACAGTCAATCTGACCGGAGATAAAGCCGTTGCCTTAACACCACCAGTTGCCCCGGCAGCGCCCGATGCTGCAGCGACACCACCAGCGGCAGCACCTGCTCCTGCTCCCGCGGCTGACCCAGCCAAACCATAACAATCAATAACAATCAAGAGTTCGTATGCACCGTAATCGTAAAGTCAAAATTCTTGCCACCCTCGGCCCTGCGTCTGGCACTGCTGAGATGATCGAAAAACTTTATGTGGCGGGAGTTGATGTGTTTCGCATCAACATGAGCCATACGAGCCACCCAATGCTGCGCGAGTTGCACGGATATATTCGACAAGTCGAAAAAAAAGTGAACCGACCCATTGGCATTCTCGCCGACTTGCAAGGCCCTAAAATTCGCATCGGAACTTTTGCTAACAAACAAGTTGTGCTGAAGGCGGGTGACATATTCATATTTGATACCAACCCGGCACCTGGCGATGAGAAAAGGGTTTATCTTCCGCATCCAGAAATTTTCGCTGGCGCTAAGATCGGTGAAAACCTTTTGTTGAATGATGGTCGTATGCGGGTGCAAATTTTAAAAGCAGCAGCGGAGCGACTTGAGACCACCGTGATCTATGGCGGCACTTTATCTGATCGTAAGGGCGTGAACCTGCCAGATACGATGTTGCCTATACCGGCGTTGACTGAAAAAGATCGCGCTGATCTTGAGGCGGCAGCTTCTTTGGGTGTGGATTGGATTGCGCTTTCCTTCGTGCAACGCGCCGAAGACGTAGCTGAAGCACAGCGGCTGGTTAAAGGCCGCGCTGGTGTGATGGCGAAGATTGAAAAACCCTCAGCACTTCCGGTGCTGGATGAGATTTTGAAGATCTCTGATGGCATCATGGTGGCGCGCGGTGATTTGGGCGTTGAACTGCCATTAGAAACCGTTCCCGCCAAACAAAAGGCGATTACCCGCGCAGCACGCCGCTTTGGCAAACCTGTCGTTGTTGCAACACAAATGCTTGAATCCATGATCGTGGAACCTGTGCCTACCCGCGCAGAAGTGTCTGACGTGGCAACAGCCGTCTATGAAGGTGCTGATGCTGTTATGCTGTCAGCGGAAAGTGCCTCTGGCGCTTGGCCGGTGAAAGCGGTTGAAACCATGGACCGCATTGCCCAGTCCGCCGAGGGCGATAGCTATTACCAAGGCATCGTTCATGCCCAGCGCACTGAAACTGATAACACCACCGCAGGTGCCATTGCAGTTGCGGCGCGCACCATTGCCGAGACGCTCAATGTGCCAGCGATTGTTTGCTATACTGGTGCTGGCAAAACCGGCAACCGAATCGCCAAAGAACGGCCCTCTATGCCGATTTTGGCTTTGACTCCCATAGAGGCCACAGCACGACGCATGACCCTCACTTGGGGTCTGCATCCCATTGTTGTGCCTGATGCAAAATCATTGGATGATATGATGATGCAGGCGGGCGAGATTGCTTACAAAGAAGAATTTGCCAAGCCGGGTGAAAAGATTTTGATCAGTGCTGGTGTGCCCATTGGCAGCCCCGGCACCACTAACTTGTTGCGTGTGGCAACTTTGGGCCCGGGCGGCAAAGGGGTTTAACGGTTCATTTCCAACAGCTTTGAAATTTTGCGCGCCATCAAAAGGCAGAGCAGCGCCAAAACCGCAAACACGCACACCATGCCCCAGTCCCCATTGGCCATGGGCAGACCTGTTTTCTGGTGCTGCCATAGAAACACGCCCATTACGAGCACGACCAGGGCGCCTAACAAATAGAGCATCACCTTAGCTGCACTCATCGCCAATACAACTAACGGCGATGTGCCCTCGTCCTTATGGCCAAGCCAATGCTTATTTTGATCATCATTGCCCATCAGCTTTGCGCCTTAGGTTTTCACGTGTTAGCTTCGTATGATGACCAAGAAGCCCATCGACCGCAAGAAACTTAAACCCGCAACGAAACTTGTCACCGCCGCACGTGAATATACCGAACATGGCATGGTGAACCCGGCGGTTTATCATGCCTCAACTGTCACCTTTCCCACTATGGAAAGCCTTGATGATCACCACCGCCCTTATCGTTATGGGCGTCGCGGCACGCCTACATCGCTGGCCATTGAAACCGCAATAGCTGAGCTTGAAGGTGGCTATGCCTGCAAGGTGGCTCCGTCAGGTCTTTCTGCCATCACAGTTGCAATGTTGGCTTTTCTTAAAGCGGGCGATCATGTTTTGGTGGTTGACACGGTTTATTGGCCGGTGCGTCAGGTTTGTGATCAGTTGCTCAAGGGACTTGGTATTGAGACAACCTATTATGATCCGGTGATTGGTGAGGGCCTGCGCCAACTCATTAAGCCCAACACCAAAGTTGTCTATGTCGAAAGCCCCGGCTCTCTGACCATGGACATTCAGGATGTGCCTTTGCTTGCTAAAATCGCCCATGAACATTCTTGTGTTGTCATGGCTGATAACACCTGGGGCGCTGGGCATTTCTTTAAGCCGCTTTCCAAGGGCTGTGATATTTCCATTCAGGCCGCCACCAAATATATTGTTGGCCATTCCGATGCGATGTTTGGCTGCGTCACCTGCAATGAAGCGACATGGCCGCGCCTCAAGGATGTTTACGAAACCATGGGCATGTTTGCAGGGCCCGATGATATGTATCTAGCGCTGCGTGGGCTGCGCACTTTGGATGTGCGCATGGAGCGGCATATGAAATCGGCCTTCACCGTGGCGCAGTGGTTGCGTGGACGAGCCGAAGTTGAAACAGTGCTGCACCCTGCTCTTTCCAATGCGCCTGGCCATGAACTTTGGAAGCGCGACTTCACCGGCTCTGCAGGGCTGTTCTCCATCATACTCAAGCCCAAATCTGAAGCCGCAGTGGGTGCTATGTTAAATCACTTAGACCTCTTTTCCATGGGCTATAGCTGGGGCGGGTATGAAAGCCTGATCATTCCGTTCAAGCCGCACCGCACGGCAAGTGTTTGGACTGCGACTGGTCCCTGCTTGCGGTTACAAATTGGCCTGGAACATCCGGATGATTTGATCACGGATTTGGATGCTGGGTTTTCTAGGTTGAACGCTGCCCCTTGAAATTATGCTAAGAACAACGATCTAGCTGGCATAGGAGTTCACTCATGAAATTTTCCAGATCACTTGCAATAGCCGCCTGTGCCACTGCTCTGCTCGCCGCACCCTTGGCGAAGGCCGCCAGTGATGATGGGCCTGAACTCATCTTCAAAAAGAACACAGTGTTTCACCTACTCTCACCTGATGCCAAGCTTGGCACTTATGTGATTGATGATCCGCAGGTTGATGGCGTGGCCTGTTATTTTACGGTTCCTGAACAAGGTGGTTGGACAGGCTGGGCGGCCTTTTCCGAACAGCGCTCTGAAACTTCGCTTGCCTGCCGGCAAGTTGGCCCAGTGAAGATCAATGCTAAATTTTCTCAAGGCCAAGACATCTATGAACAGCGCCGCAGCCTGTTCTTTAAAACAATGCACATCGTGCGCGGCTGTGACGCCAAACGCAATGTGCTGGTCTATCTGAGTTATACAGACAAGCTGATTGACGGCAGTCCACAGAATTCAACATCTACGGTGCCGCTGATGCCATGGGGCGCGGATGTGCCGCCTAAGTGTGCAGATTTTGTGCAGTAGTGATTGGCGACCCCGGCAGGATTCGAACCTGCGACCGACGGTTTAGAAAACCGTTGCTCTATCCAGCTGAGCTACGGAGTCGTGTGTCGGAAACTACCGCCCAAAATCTAATGCGTCCAGTTTTCAGTCCGGCCAAATT
>Ga0209483_1000708_pt1 | contig 27371 bp, 41 predicted proteins | sample NGEPerA_FD_184508 | JGI IMG/M metagenome (GOLD analysis project Ga0209483, IMG submission 184508) | Arctic peat soil microbial communities from the Barrow Environmental Observatory site, Barrow, Alaska, USA - NGEE PermafrostL2-A... | ecosystem: Environmental > Terrestrial > Soil > Wetlands >... | reverse complement strand
GGCAACAACAGCGGCTGGAGGTGGTGGCGGAATGGCAGCAACAACTTCAACAGTGCTTGGCGCATCCATGCCTACCGTTTGTGTGCCATCACCTTCCATCGCTACAATGCTATGTTCACCAGCTGCCAAAGGCGGAAGCGCTAAAGTCCAAACGCCTTTGTCAGATGTCAGCTCTTTTGCATCGCCCAATTTATAATCTTGGTTATCAACAACCACATCTAAGCTGGTGGCTTTGCCTTCGGGCCAAGTGCCCGTAATCACCGAGCCTTTATCATCAGTTTTTGTGTCAGTTACAGTTGGGGCAACCAAAGGTTCTGGCTTTGGTACCTCTGCTGCGGGCACAACCAATTGCGGCAACTTATCGGCCAATGCTGAAACGCTTTGGGAATCACCATCACCCACTTTGGCGCCGACGGCATAGGAACCTGCAGCAAGTGCACCTGCGCCCAGCTTCAAAAGCCAGTTGCCATCAGTTGAAGTTAATTCAGGGCTTTTGCCCAAGCTATAATCCAAGCTGGAATTGGCATCACTGACGATGACATCCAAAGTTTTGGCCTTGCCCTCTGGCCAAGTGCCCGTGATCTGCGCGCCATTGGCATCGGCTGTGGCGGCGGTTACGGTTGGGGCTGCAAGCGGCTCTATCTTTGGCACTTCAACCTTTGGAGTTTCAGCTTTTGGGGCTTCAGCCACGGGTGTTTCTGCAGCCTTAGGTGCCTCTGCGACAGGCGGTGGGGCTGGTGGAGCAACCATCACACCATCACTTTTCACAACACGAACGCCAAAAGCTCCCGATACGCCGGCAATTGCTGCGGCCTTTGCGGCATCATCCGGGGCTGTGCCAAGTATTGTTGCATCACGGCCATCGAGGGCAACCTTGGCCCAATCTCCGCCTGCTGCCATCATAGCATTTTTGGAGATATCAGTCTTCATACTGTCGGTTGTCAGAAAGCTCGCACCTGCAAAAGGCAAAACCACAAGCCCAGCATATTGTATCCACTTACCCGGTTGCCAATAAAACATCAGAGATCGTCCCCGTTTAATCACGTTGCCAGGCGGAATCCCGCCTTAAGACTTTGATAACACTTGGTACAGAAATTGGCTATATGAATTTGGGCTTGCAAGGTCTGCGTGTATTGATGATCCATGGCCACTCTCAACACTGTGTCACATTTGCCACAGCTGAGGTTTTTGTAACTTTATCCCCTCATTGTTCGTTGACCATTTACCATCGAAGGCCGAGAAGCAACCCACTGTACGGGTGACTCGTACATTGTCCTTCCCACTTCATTTTTGCAGGGGACCGGGGGGATACAATGAAAACTCCAACTCTTGGGAGACTTAATATGAAGTTTTTGAAACTTGCTCTTCTCGGCACCGCTGCTCTCGCAGCTGCCTCAGTCAGCGCCCGCGCTGATGCTCTTGACAGCCTGAAGGCTGCCATGGATAGCTTGAACGTCAGCCCTGTTGCTGATGCTCCGGCTGCTGCTGCTCCTGCCACTTCAGTGGTGTGGACTGGCTACGTTCGTGCTGGTGTGACCACCTCTTATAGCCCTAACAACACTGTTGGCGGCGCTGTTTATGATCCGGTTGCTGCTGCTGCTGTTGGTACCAACCGATACTACACCAACGTTCGCGCCTATGGCGAAATCAAGGTGACTGCTAAGACTGAAACCGCTGTTGGTGAAGTTGGTGTTGCTTACCAGATTCAGAGCAACAACGGTCAAAGCCAATTTGAAATGGGCAACGGCAATATGGGCGCAATCACCACCGACGACATTTCGGGCTGGTGGAAAATGACCCCTAACATGACCTTGACCGGCGGTTTCCTTGGCACCTTGGCCAAGAGCAGCTATTCTTGGGATGCTGTTGCCACCAACTGGTGGTCTTCGGAAATAACCAACTCCGCCGTATACGGTGGTATTCCTAACGGTGATCCAGCTGCTATCCAATTGGCCTATGCTGATGGCCCATTGAGCTTTGCAGCTCAGATTGAAGACTCAAACAACTGGACCAACAACAGCGCTGTCGGCGTTACCGCAAAAGTTGGCTATAAGATGGATGCCATTGGCTTCGATCTGGATGGCGGTTATTGGGGCAATGCGAATGCTGGCTCATCAGCGGGTTGGTCAATCGCAGGCGGCGCAGGTTATAGCGCTGGTGCTCTGAGCATCGGCGGTGCCTTCGGCACCGCACAGATCATCGGTAACGGCGCTACCTACACTCCTGGCAGCATCTATGCGAAGGTCAACATGAGCGACGTTGCTCATATTGAATTGGGCGTAACCCATGACTTCAGCACAGCCGCAAACGATGGCCTAGCTGGCGAAACGACATTTGGCGGCGGTCTCTATTATACCCCAGTCAAACAGTTGGCCTTCGGTCTTGAAGGCAGCTTCCAGTCAGGCGGCGCTGCAGCTGCTGGTACAAGCGCTGCCGCTGCGCCGACCGGTGTGCAGTCTTCAAATGGCAATGGCAACGGTGCCTACACTGCATCGATCATCAGCCAATTCATGTTCTAATTCAAACGCAAGTTTGAGTTAAAATCTTGAGTTAAACGGACGGCCCGCTTCGGCGGGCCGTTTTGTTTTGTGGGCTCGGTCTCGCCCTTCTCCTATCCTGCTCCACCCCCTTCTCCCTTCGGGAGAAGGATGAAAACGCACACAGTGTCTTGCGACAAACTCAGTGTTGTAACAACGTACTGCAATGGACAAGTCACCAAAAACACTCGCCCGTGCGCGCATTCTTCGTAACGAAGAAACCGAAGCTGAGCGCAGATTATGGGGTTATTTGCGTGATCGTAGACTGGCTGGTTTCAAATTCCGCCGGCAAGTGCCAATTCCGCCTTACATAGTAGACTTCGCTTGCCTAAGCCATGGGCTGGTTGTGGAGGTTGATGGTGTAACGCATGGCGATGCGCATGAAGTGCACTATGATGAGCGCCGCACACGCTTCCTGCAAAGCAGAGGTTTCGCTGTTCACCGCGTCGGCAATGTTGATGTACTCACCAATATGTCAAATGTTCTCGATGGAATTCTTATCGTGCTGAAACAACGAAAATTGCGATGAGGCCCTTAGCACATTATCACCCTTCCCCCTTTGGGGGAAGGTGGCGCGCAGCGCCGGATGAGGGGCTTAGCCTCATTCAAATTTTTAAATTGGAACTTATGACAAGACCCTCATCCGCCCTATGGGCACCTTCTCCCGAAGGGAGAAGGGTGATTTACCGCATATTCCCGGTATGCCCGAGCGAGAAGCGCCCGGGCTGGGGCCAAACAGTAAGCCCATGCGGCTCAATGCCCACATTGATTTTCGTCACCGCGCCGCTGTCTGTATCAATAGCATAGACCTGCCCGTCAAAGCGACCTGAGAGCCACAGCTCTTTGCCATCCGCCGTCACATTGCCCATATCTGGGCTGCCACCGCCCGGAATAAGCCATGTGCGTTCCACCCGACGCGTGGCCAGATCAATAACCGACACAGTGCCAGGCTTGCCAGCGCCATCGGGCATGCGGTTAGAACCGCGGTTTGAGACATACATCTTCTTGCCATCGCGACTTGTTGTCAGGCCGTGTGCGCCAATTCCAGTGTAAATAAATCCCACTTCTTTGAAGGTGGCCGCGTCAATGAAATAGACCCCATCACTCACCATATCCGTGACCATGAACAACGTGCCATCAGGTGTGAGGCGCACGTCCTGCGGCATCGAACCTTCGCGTGATAGCGTCAACTCGTCCAGAACCTTGCCTTCCTTCACATCGATCTTCATCAACTTGCCATTAAATTCACAAGTAAACACCATGAACGAAAGATCAGCGGAATAATCGGCGTGGTTGATGCCTTTGCAATCGGGCGCATCAATGACGGATTTAAGTTCCATCGTTTGTGGATCGCGCAATTCTAGCCGTGCCAGGGACTCAGCCACAATAATTGCCGATGAGCCATCGGGTGCAAAATACATATTGTAGGGATCATTCACCGCAATCTGCTTTCCGGGTTTGCCAGTTGCGCTATCAAGCGGTGTCATCGATCCGTTCTTGGTCAGGTTGGCATTATTGGCCACCCATAGGGTTTTCATATCCCAACTCGGAATGATGTGTTCTGGGCCCTGCCCCACTTTGATGGTTTCAATAACCTTGTGGGTTGCCGCATCAATCACGGTGACGGTGTTGGACGAATGATTTGGCACATAAACGCGAGTGGGTAGATTGGCTAATGCGGGCTGTAATTTATCAGAGGTGATTTCGCTGTAAACATTCACACCATTATCAACAGCCACAGGCGGGGCCACATCGGGCAAATCGGGTTTGATAATCTTCGGCGCAAAATAACCAACTGAATCAGCCACAATTCCACGGGTGATTTGCAAACAGGTGCGATCTTGTGGGATTTCAACATCGCTGCCGCCAAATACAGCCGTGGCCACAAACGCAAGTGTAGAAAACAACTTCATAACGCTATTGAACCCCGATCGCTGACTGGATAGCCGATACAGTGCCAGCAACAATAAGGTCAACTCCCTTTTGGCCCAGTGCGGCTGTGGCTTTTGCTGGACTCGCGCCATAAACTCCATTGGCTGGAGTCGCCAGCTTTTGATCACTCAATTTATCACTGCGTACCATGTATGGTGCCGTTGCCAATTCAAGGCTGGTATCAGAGCCAGAGGCATGAATGCCAATGTCTTGATCGGTGAAACCCGATGAGCGCAAAAAAGCGCTGTATGGCCCACGCGAGAGCGCATAGTATTGAATGAGGCCAACGGCTTTGGCTTTGCCAGCCCATTCTTTATTCAAACCTTGCGCGACACTGGTTAGATCTTTTTGGTATCCGCCATGATCGCCAATGAGTACGATGGTTTTAAAACCCGCATGGCGCAGCGAACGGCCAGTGTCTTTTAACATTGAAATGAAAGTTGCATCGCTGATCGTCAGTGTGCCGGGAAATTTCATGTGTAGAGTGGGTGGATCAATCTCACCCTCAGGCACATACGCAACGGTCGGGGCGACAAGACAGTGGCCAAGTTTTTCAGCAATCAGCTTGGCAAGAAAACTTACGCGTGCATTATGTTTGCCCAAAGCCATGTAGGGGCCATTTTGCTCAGTGCCGCCGATGGGCACAATCACGGTTGTGGAGCCTTGTGAGATTTGATCACGCAGTTCCATCCATGTGAGGTTTTCCATGAACACTTCAGCGCGAGCAGAAGCCGACAGGAAGACAAGCGCTAGAGTGAGTGAAAGGCTTTTCAACATGCACCACTTTAAGCGCAAGTTTCAAGCATTGGCAAATTACCTCATTGAAATGCGCGTAGCAGAATCGCCGACCAGTAGAGCGTCCTCAAAGCCTGAATCGAAGGCGGTGGTGAGGGCGGCATCGGCGTCTGATTTATTATCCAGCGGACCGATTTCGACACGGTAAAGTGGGCCATTTACTCCCACTTCCCTAATAATGCGGGTTGGCCCGAAACTGGAAAGGCGCTGGTAGGCGTTATCGGCATTGGCGATGTCATGGAACACGGCAACACGAACGATATAGTTTGATCCTTGAAACTGAGGTTCGGCTGCTTGGGGCGCAGCAAGGCTGGCCTGTTGTGCAATGCTGCGCTTTGCTGGCTCCGCAGGTGCTATTTCCGCCACCTGGGTGTTGGCTCTGATACTGCTATTGCCGCCCAAAGCTGCAAGTTGGTTCATCGTGGCACCATTTGCCATTGCTTGGTTCATGGCAACCACATGTTCCATGGAGTCTTGCACTGGCGCAGGCCCCAACAGGCGTACGCGTACATGGGCTTTGCCCTTGGCACGGTAGCCCAATACATCAGCGGCGCGCTTGGATAGATCCATGATGCGTGATCCCACAAATGGTCCACGGTCATTAACTCTTACGATCACGTTGCGGCCATTCTCAAGATTTGTGACAACAGCATAAGATGGCAGAGGCAAGGTGGGATGGGCTGCAGTCAACGTTGCCATATCAAACCATTCGCCATTGGACGTTCTGCGCCGGTGAAAAGCTTCACCATACCACGAGGCCGTGCCGGTTTTGTCATAGCCTGGCTGTTCTCTGGGATAGAACCATCGGCCGGCAACTTGATAAGGCTGGCCGACCAACTGATCGCCGCCACCAAAAGGAATTTGAGCGCCCCTATAAATTGGGCTGCCTTTGCCGGCGAATGGGTCAGCCCATGCACTGGCAAAACCATGATGGCGATTGGTGTGGCCGAAGATGCTGAAGCGCTCGTTGTCATGTGCACAACCAGCCAGCGCCAGCGACGCCATACCTAACATTGCCGAATTCAAAACCGGTTTCAGGCGAGCTAACGCCATTGGCAAACTCCATAAAATTTATGATAGTTTGCGCCAACGCGGTAAAACCAACGTCAAGAAATGTGGTGAATGTGGGGTTAAGATTATGGCGTCGTTGGGACAGGGACTGGCAGGCCTAAACGCTCAAGGTTTTTGCGTGCACCCTCATTGCCTTTGGCGGCAGCGCTTTGATATTCTTCCACGGCCTTGGCCTTGTCTTGCGGTGTGCCCCAGCCCTGTTCATACATGCCGCCGAGATTATTCATGGCCCAGAGGTCGCCCTGTTCAGCGCCTTTGGCAAACCACTTAAAGGCCTCATCCAAATTACGCTCAGTGCCCCAGCCATGAAGTAGCATGGAGCCATAATCATTTTGCGCCACAGCCAATCCCTGCTCTGCTGCTTTATGAACCCAAAGGGCGGCGAGCTTGTCATCTTTTGGTAGGCCTTGGCCGAGGTGCAAGCGTTGGCCAAAAGCCCATTGTGATTGGGCATGGCCCTTGTTGGCAGCAGCTTGCAAAAGCTTTAACGCGGCGTTTTTATCAGGCTTTATGCCAGTGGCACCCTTTTCAACAATCAATGCCAAACGATATTGCGCATCAAGCACGCCAGCTAACGCGGCTTGGCGATACCATTTAGCAGCTTCAGCCGTGTTGACGCGTGCACCCAGACCTTTTTCATACGCTTCACCCACAGCCAGTTTGGCAGCATTGTCACCTGCTCTGGCCAAAGCCAACTTTTTCGAAAATGACAATTCAATAAGCGCTTTATCCTGTGCAAATGCTTGAATTGAAAAAACCGGCGTTGTCAACACCGCCAAGCCCAACAGCACAGTGACAAAACTTTTAAATTTCATTTGTCGCGCGTGAAATTCAAGTCGCGGCAAATGATAAACCAACAGCCTTTGACATCAAGATGATCACCATTCACCGTGGCATAGCCGCGGTAATAGTCACCATCATCTGAAGAATAAATTTGCCCCTTCCAAGTGTTCGCTCCAGTTGGCTCCATACCTTCAATCACGGGCATTCCAATCAAATGGCGTGAGCGCAGGGACGGATTCTTATTCTTGAGATCAAGCTTTGGCGTCCCGTCCCCATTGTTGGGTTCTTGCAAACGGATCACATTGGCGCAGATTCGGTTGCCCTGACAGTTAACTGCCTTGACCGTTAGGCGGCCATCACTCAACGTCCAATCGCCCAAAGGCCCAGTGGCAGGAGCAGCAGTTTTAGGCGCTTCTGCTCGGGCGGCAACAATCAAACATGTGCTAACTGCAAGAGCACACAGGCTTGTCTTCAACATTTAAAATCTCCATGGCTTTCTGCCGGGGTGAATTCGCCTCTATAGCATCAGTCCAAAAAGTTGTGGAGATGATGACAAAGAAAAATAACGCAGCCGAAGCCAGATCTGCCATTGGCAAATGGCGGGCCTTTGTTGCTGATGGGGCAGATTTGTGGCGCTGTTTGGCTCTAAAACTTAGGCTACAGCCCGCATATTCAAGAGATCCGCGCGCAGACCCTCTAAAGCTGGCAGGAGAGAGCGTTCAGTCGGCGAGTTATGGGCTTGGAAAGCAGCCTGATCAGCGACCGCAGTTACCTTTGCCAGCAATTCCTCATAGGTTGTGGCTGGCTGATCCATGATCGTGTCACGCTTCGACGGAGCCATTGATTTGAACATCGGCACAGCAGAATCGGCACGCTCAGCAAGGCTGAGCTGCGCTTCGGATGGGCCAAACGCGGCCAGATAGCTAGACTTCGGAAGCTGGTTCTCTACAACGGGGCGAGAAATGACAGTCGCAGGTGCTGGTTCACAACGCTCAGTATAATTTTCAATTGAAACTTCCGCCGCAACTACAGCCTCTGGCTCGGCTGTTACAGTAACATCATGGACAACCGATAGATCGCAGGTTGCGTAGAGGCGTTCGAGGGCTGCGGTTGCCGCATTAAGCAGCCCGTCCACTGCAATGATCGATTCCGCAATATAGGCTGTGCCGATGGCAAATTGGTTGCCGCTCTTGTCATAGCAACCGCCGATAACTGTCAATATGCCGTTTGCACGAGATAATGCCCTGGCTATTTCATCGGCGGGATGTTTGAATTCTGTGCTCATGCCACTATCCATTGAAAAAAAATTACCATGGAATCACTGAGATTATGGTTAACATAAAATTGCATTAAGATGTGTTAACGGCTTGCTGACAATGAGTTAAGGCGGCAGAAGCTTGGTTCTTCACAGAAATTACGGCTTAGCTTCATAAATGTTTGGTTTTGGTTCCTTGTCACATTCAAGCCGTGGCATCCTGTGGATGCTATGCACAATGCTGTGTTTCGTGGCACTGGACAGTATGATGAAACTATCCTTGGCCACTTATTCGGTTTTGGAAGTGAGCTGGGCCCGGTTTTTCTTTTCCACCGTTTTTGCCTTGCTGCTGGCCGGACGGCAGGCGCCGCAGCTGCTCATCGCCAAACAACCCACATTGCAGCTTTTCCGCTCTTTCATGCTTTTTGTGACAACGGCTGTTTTCAATGTTGGTATTGCCGTTGTGCCATTGCCTACAGGCACCACTATCATGATGCTAACCCCGTTGCTGGTAACGCTGTTTTCGGCGTTGTTTCTGGGTGAACACGTCGGTTGGCGCAGGTTTTCTGGCATTGGGCTTGGGCTTGTTGGTGCAATGGTTGTGATGCGGGTGTGGGAATTAGTCCAAGGTCAGATCAACCAGGGCTATGTTTTGCTGTTTAGTGCCGCCATCACCAATGCCATTTACCAAACGACCACGCGTTCGCTGCGCCGCGAAGACCCACGCACAACCCTCATTTATTCAGCCCTCGTGGGCGTTTTTGGCACGAGTTTCTTATTACCTTTGTTTTGGATATGGCCAACATGGCAAGGGTGGTTTTTGTTTGTTGGCTCTGGCCTAGCCGCCGGCCTTGGCCATTTGTGCCTGATCCGTGCTTATACCGCCGCACCCGCCGCAGTAATTGCACCATTTTACTACACGTCAATCATATGGTCTGCTTTGGCTGGCTATGTAATTTGGCAAGACTTGCCAGCACTTACCACTTTGTTCGGCGCGGCTTTAATCATCAGCTCCGGCCTTTACATTATCTGGCGCGAGCGAAATCCAAAATTGGCTGACGTCGTTTGATTATTTTTTGTATGACAAGAAAGTGCCGGTGCCATGCACGCATAATTCGCCCATGTTGTCACGGATTTCGGCCGTGGCTGTTAACATGCTCCGGCCGGAATGCATCACCCTGCCCTCTGCGCGTAACACGCCACTTTCAACGCTGACCTTGCGAACATAGTTCACGCTGAGTTGCACGGTGCCGGCGCCAATACCTGGCCCCAATTTGGTAAGAATAGCACAACCCAAGACGCTATCCATGATGGATGCAAGCCAGCCACCGTGGATGCGGTTCATCGGGTTATAAAATTCAAATTTCGGTTCAGCCTCAAGCCACACATGGCCATCTTCAGCTTTCACCACGGTCATGCCCAGCAATTTGGAATAGGGATCAGATGTGCCACTCTTGACGGAGTGCGCAATCAATTCCAAGCCGGACAGCTTTTCAAATTCGGCATAGGCCTTTTGCGCTTCGGCGAGGAACTGGTTCTCCACCATGTTTAGACCAAACGACTTTGCACCACAGCTGCTTCAATGAATGAAGCAAATAGTGGATGAGGTGCGAATGGCTTTGATTTCAATTCGGGATGATATTGCACACCGATGAACCACGGGTGATCGGCATATTCCACGGTTTCAGGCAGTAATCCATCGGGCGACAGACCAGAAAAGACTAGGCCTGCATTTTCAAGCCTAGAGCGGTAAGCAGTGTTGACTTCATAGCGATGGCGGTGGCGTTCACTGATTTTAGTATCACCATAAATGTTGGCAATGCGTGTGCCGGCTTTTAACATCGCATCAAACGCCCCGAGGCGCATGGTGCCGCCTAAGTCGCCACCCTTTTTGCGGATTTCAAGCTCATTGCCCTTCATCCATTCTGTCATGGTGCCAACAACTGGTTCTTTAGTGTCACCAAATTCGGTGGATGAGGCGTTCTCCACGCCACACAGATTTCGCGCTGCTTCGATACAAGCCATTTGCATACCAAAACAGATACCGAAATATGGCACTTTCCTCGTCCGCGCAAAAGTGGCCGCTTTGATTTTGCCTTCGGAACCGCGTTCGCCAAAACCGCCTGGAACCAGAATACCATGCACACCTTCGAGATAAGGTGATGGATCTTCTTTCTCGAAGATCTCTGATTCAATCCATTCAAGGTTGACCTTTACCTTATTGGCAATGCCACCATGAACCAATGCTTCTTTGAGAGATTTATAAGCATCAAGCAGGCCGGTATATTTGCCCACCACCGCGATGTTCACTTCACCTTCTGGGTGAATGTTGCGGTTTTGGATTTCATCCCATTTGGAAAGATCAGGCGCTTTAGCATTGGTGATGCCAAAACATTCCAACACCACATCGTCAAGGCCTTCAGCGTGATATGCGCGTGGCACATCATAGATATTGGCAACGTCTAAGGCTTGGATCACAGCAGAAGGCCGCACGTTGCAGAACTGTGCGATCTTCTTTCTCTCATTGATTGGAATTTCACGGTCTGCGCGGCACAGCAAAATGTCAGGCTGAATGCCAATTGAACGCAGTTCTTTCACTGAATGCTGCGTTGGTTTGGTTTTCAACTCGCCAGCTGTAGGAATGTAGGGCAGCAGTGTGAGGTGCATGAAGATGCACGTTCCGCGCGGTTGATCTTGGCCAAATTGCCTGATGGCTTCAAAGAAAGGCAAGCCTTCAATGTCACCAACCGTTCCGCCAATTTCAACCAGCACAAAATCAAATCCTTCATTGCCGAGGCCAATGAAGTCTTTGATCGCATCCGTCACATGCGGGATCACTTGAACTGTGCCACCAAGATAATCGCCGCGGCGTTCTTTGGCGATGATATCCTGATAAATCTTGCCTGTGGTGATGTTATCAAACTTATTGGCATGGCGTCCGGTGAAGCGCTCGTAATGCCCAAGATCAAGATCAGTCTCGGCACCATCGTCTGTCACAAAAACTTCGCCATGTTGATAGGGGCTCATCGTGCCCGGATCGACATTCAAATAGGGATCAAGTTTTTTGAGACGTGCCTTATAGCCACGCGCTTGCAGCAACGCGCCCAAAGCCGCTGATGCCAAGCCCTTACCAAGTGAGGAAACCACGCCGCCAGTTATGAAGATATATCGCGCCATGGGAGCCGAACCTAACAAGTGCCCGCGATGATTCGTAGTAATAAATCATCCGGTGGCGAAAATTCTGTGGAGTTGTGTGAAACCATTATGGTTTCACGGGCGTTCATTGATTTGTTGGCACGGCAGGCTTGCCGCCATCAAGGTTTGGCAACACATCAGAACCAGTAGCAGGAGCCGCAGGTGTTCCCTTGGCTACAACGCCGTCAACCTCATTGGATTGAACCTGGCCAACGGGCAGTACAATACCATCTGATCCCTTGTGTCTGGAAAGCATGGTGAGTGCAATCGAGGTTACAAAGAAAGCTGCCGCCAAAATGGCAGTGGCCCTCGTCAATGTGTTGCCAACGCCGCGAGAAGAAAACAATCCGCCGCCTCCGCCGCCAATACCAAGGGCGCCCCCTTCTGATTTTTGCAACATGATAAGGCCGATTAAGAACACAGCAATCACCAGATGGATCATCAGCAGAACGGTTTGCATCAATAGCCTCACATTTAAAGTTGGCGCTGTTTAAGGCCTAGATGGGAATAAGGCAACCCGCTTGCAAGGGGAATAAAACCAGCTAGTCTCATGGGCTCAGTGTGGGGAATAGAATGCGTTTATTGCGATTGTTGCTGATATGGATTGCTTTTGGTTTCGTGACATCCCTTATCGGTACAACCTCTTCAAGCGCAGCAGTACGGCAGCCTGCAAAACCTGCCGATAATCCTCAACTTGCCCCTGTAATGGATTTTCTGGTGGTTCGTAGTAGCGGCATAGAGTGTGAGCCAGATTGTCCAGAATGGATCGCCGCTGAGGGTCGCATTGTGCCTGAAACCGCAGGCAGGCTGGCTAAATTTTTGGCTGACCCATCAAGACGCAAGTTGCCGCTTATTCTCAATTCCGGTGGAGGCAGCATTGAAGCAGCCGTAGCCATGGGACGCATGATCCGTAAATATAAAATGGATACAGGCGTCGGTCAGACGATAATCGCTGCCTGCCTACATGCCCAGCGCGACGCGGGTACTTGCAAGCCTGACAGCGCGTTAGGGGCATTTGATGGCCGCGCCTTTGCCAGCCGAGCTTATTGCGCCTCGGCCTGCCCGTTGGTTCTGCTCGGTGGCATTCATAGGGTTGTTGACCCTTCCTCATTTGTTGGCGTGCATGAACCCAAGGGAGACAGCCAGCCTTATATTGATCACTACCTCATCAAATACCGCATGGAAAATGGCAAAAAGCACATCATTTCCAAAACCTACGTCAACCGTACCTATTTGAAAAAGAAAACCATAGTCGGCATCACGCCCAAGTTACGTATGGAATTAGACAAGTATCTCAAAGAGATGGGTGGTTCACTTGAGATATTAGCTGAGATGGAAAAAGCCCAACCCGAAACAATGAACTGGATCAGCTATTACAACGGTGACAGAGAACGTTTGGGGCTTGTGACGGAATACATGCGGCCCTTGGTTATGCTGGTTGGGCCGCTCATGTGTTCCATAAAGCCGGACAGGGCGGAAAATTGCGTTCATCTGGCGACGAAAGACCCTAATGTGATTAGGCCGTTCGAGAGGGAGACGGAGACGAAAGCTTGGTTGGCTATCAAATAAAAACCCGGCATTGAGGCCGGGCTTTTGAATTCTATGCGCAGTCAGCTTATGCGGCTGGCGCAGCTTCTTTCTTCTGTGATGGGCCTGAGTCTTTGCCCTTGGCCGTCACGTCACGATCAACAAACTCAATCACAGCTACTGGCGCATTATCGCCCATACGGAAGCCCGCCTTCATGATGCGGATATAACCGCCCTTGCGATCCTTGTAACGCTTCGCCAGAACATCAAACAGCTTCTTGGTTTGCTCAATATCGCGCATTTGCGAAATGGCTTGGCGCCGCGCATGCAGCGTGCCCTTCTTGCCCAAGGTGATCAGCTTTTCAACGATCGGACGCAAATCCTTCGCCTTTGGCAGCGTGGTCACAATCTGTTCATGCTTGATCAGCGAGGCAGACATGTTCGCAAACATCGCTTGGCGATGTTCGGAAGTGCGGTTGAGTTGGCGGCCTTTAAAACCGTGACGCATGATAGTCTCCTAACCTAGTACTTTTTAATAATGGCTTTCGAGCTTTTTGGCGAGCTCGTCGATGTTTTCAGGCGGCCAGTTGGTCACTTCCATGCCAAGGTGCAAGCCCATTTGAGCGAGAACTTCCTTGATTTCGTTGAGTGACTTGCGGCCGAAGTTTGGGGTACGCAACATTTCGGCTTCTGACTTTTGGATCAGATCGCCGATGTAAACGATGTTATCGTTCTTGAGGCAGTTGGCAGAACGAACTGAGAGTTCCAACTCGTCCACCTTCTTGAGGAGGGCGGCGTTGAATGGCAGTTCTTGGCGCACTTCTTCAACCACATGGGCAGTAGGTTCGCTGAAGTTGATGAACACGCCGATTTGGTCTTGCAAGATGCGCGCGGCATAAGCCACTGCATCTTCTGGTGTCACTGCGCCGTTGGTTTCAACGGTCATGATCAGCTTATCGTAATCCAAGATTTGACCTTCGCGGGTGTTTTCCACGCGGTATGACACGCGGCGCACGGGCGAATAAATGCTATCTACTGGGATCAGGCCGATAGGGGCATCTTCTGCGCGGTTGCGATCAGCAGCCACATAGCCCTTGCCGTTGTTGATGGTGAATTCAATGCGCAGCTCAGCGCCTTGATCCAACGAACACAAAACATGTTCTGGGTTCAACACTTGCACATCTGAGGTTTGTTGAATGTCGCCGGCTTTAACAATGCCAGGGCCATTCTTCTTCAACGTCAGGCGCTTTGGGCCTTCAGCATGCATAGCAAATGCGATGTCTTTGATGTTGAGGATCAAATCCGTCACATCTTCGCGCACGCCAGCGATGGATGAGAATTCATGCAATACGCCATCAACCTGAATCGAGGTGACAGCAGCACCCTGCAATGATGAGAGCAGAATGCGGCGTAGCGCATTGCCCAGCGTTGTGCCAAAGCCGCGTTCTAGCGGCTCAGCAACGATGGTTGCGACGCGCTTCTTATCCTTGCCCGGTTGAATATCAATCTTATTTGGGCGGATCAGTTCCTGCCAATTCTTTTGATTGACCTGCATGTTCATTTTCCTGTGAGCCTCCGAGAAGGTCTAACCCCTCTCCAACTTCTAATTTTAAAAGGGACTAAACGCGACGGCGCTTTGGCGGACGGCAACCATTATGCGGGATCGGCGTGATGTCACGAATTGATGTCACCTGCAGACCGGTCGATTGCAACGCACGAAGGGCTGATTCACGGCCAGAACCCGGGCCCGTAACTTCAACTTCTACAGTGCGCATTCCGTGTTCAATGGCGGCGCGGCCAACCTGTTCGCCAGCCATCTGGGCAGCGTAAGGAGTGGATTTGCGAGAGCCTTTGAAACCCATCTTGCCCGATGAAGACCACACAATGGTGTTGCCTTGCACGTCGGTGATGGTGATCTGGGTGTTATTGAACGAGGCGTTCACATGCACCATGCCGGAAGAAACGTTCTTGCGTTCTTTCTTGCGGGCGCGGGTTGCTGCTTCTTTTGCCATGTGAGATAATCCTTACTTCTTCTTGCCAGCGATGGCCTTTGCAGGGCCTTTGCGGGTTCTTGCGTTGGTGTGGGTGCGTTGGCCGCGAACTGGCAGGCCCTTGCGGTGACGCAGGCCACGATAGCAGCCCAAATCTGTCAGACGCTTAATGTTAACAGCAATTTCACGGCGCAAGTCACCTTCCACCATATAGTCACGGTCAATGATTTCGCGGATCGCCAGAATTTCAGCGTCAGAAAGGTCATTGACGCGCTTGGCTGCAGGAATCTTAACTTCCTCACAGATTTTCTTCGAGTTCACCGGGCCAATGCCGTTGATGTAGCGCAACGCGATTTCAACGCGCTTTGCTGTTGGAATATTTACGCCTGCAATACGGGCCACTTTATTCTCCTCAATAAATCAACAGCTTGTGGGCTGCCAATCAAAACCAAAACCATATTCACCCAGAGCCATTTTAAAGGCACAAGGCCGTGCCTGGAGAGCATGCTCCCCTGGCCAGCCTGGATGTTGGGTCAGAAAGTTGGCTTGCCTTAGAGGGGATTCTTCACCCCGTCAACCGGAAAGCCTGTAATTTCTAGCCCTTTAGCTTAGACAGCACAGACTCAGTTGCAGCGGTTACATCTGCAATGTTTGCCATGCCATCAATCACGTGCAAATTGCCCTTGGCTTTGTAGTAAGACACCAGAGGAGCGGTTTGCTTATTGTACACGGCCAGACGGTCGCGCATCGTTTTTTCGTTGTCATCAGGGCGCCGAATAAACTCGGTGCCACCGCAATTATCACATACGCCAGTCACCTTGGGCTTGGCATAATTATCATTATAGCCCTGCCCGCATTTGGCGCAGGTGTAACGACCGGCGATGCGGGCCACTAAAGCCTCATCATCCACCTTCATTTCGATCACTGCATTCAGCTTTTGGCCCTTGCCAGAGAGCATCTTGTCCAATGCTTCGGCCTGTGCAGTGGTGCGCGGGAAGCCATCAAAGATCACACCCTTTTTAACATCAGGCCGATCCATAAGGTCCGACACAATACCGATGATGACATCATCAGAGACCAGATCCCCGCGATCCATAATCGCCTTGGCTTTGAGTCCCACTTCGCTGCCAGCAGCAATAGCCGCGCGTAGCATGTCACCGGTTGAGAGTTGTTTGAAGCCGTGTTTTTCTTCTAATATCTTTGCTTGTGTGCCCTTGCCGGCACCCGGCGGCCCCATAAGGATGAGGTTCATTTACCCCTGCCGCGCAAAGTGGATTTCTTCATCAGCCGCTCATATTGCTGACTGAGCAAATGGCCCTGGATTTGTGACACTGTATCAAGCGTCACAGAAACCACGATCATCAATGACGTGCCGCCGAAGGCTAGGCTGAGGCCCGAGAAATTGGCAAAGACTTCAGGGATCAAACATACGACCACGATATAGGCTGCGCCGATCACGGTGAGACGAGTGAGAATGCGGTCAAGATATTCTGCGGTTTGCTCACCAGGGCGAATGCCAAGGATAAAGCCGCCAGATTTTTTCAAGTTCTCAGCAGTTTCTTTCGGGTTGAACATGATGGACGTATAAAAGAAACAGAAGAAAACAATTAAAGCAGCATAGAGAACAAGGAACAGTGGTTTGCCGTGACCGAGCAAGGCCACAATGCCGTTGAACCAATCAGGGCCTTTACCGGCCGAGAAATTAGCAACCGTCAACGGCAACAACAGCAGCGATGATGCAAAGATTGGCGGAATAACGCCCGACGTGTTGAGTTTTAACGGCAAGTGAGAACTTTCAGCCTGCGAAATCTGCATGCCGATTTGGCGTTTAGGATATTGGATCAAGAGGCGGCGTTGGGCGCGCTCAAAGAACACGATAAACGCCACGACGCCCACACCGATAATGAGAATGCCGAGTATTGTAAATGGAGACATCAGGCCTTTACGACCCATTTCCAACAAGGCAGCAATGCCTTGCGGTAAATTGGCCACGATGCCTGAGAAAATAATGAGCGATGTACCATTGCCGATGCCGCGCGCGGTGATTTGTTCACCCAGCCACATCAGGAACACCGTGCCGCCTGTCAGCGTAATCACTGTCGAAAGAATAAAGAATGGTCCGGGAATCAGCACAAGACTGCCCTGCGCCGTTAATCCGGCAGCGATGCCATAAGCCTGCAACGCGGCAAGTATCACTGTGCCATAACGGGTATATTGATTGATCCGCTTGCGGCCACTTTCGCCCTCTTTTTTGAGCGCTTCAAGTGCGGGTGAAACGGTTGTCATCAACTGCATAATGATTGATGAGGAAATATAGGGCATGATGTTCAGCGCGAAGATGGCCATGCGGCCCAAAGCGCCACCTGCCATGCTATTCATCCAGCCCATAATACCGCTAGAGTTTTGGGCGGTGAAATTCGAAATGGCTGTCGTGTCTATGCCCGGAATGGGAATGTAAGAGCCGAGGCGATAAATGATCAAAGCACCCAGTGTAAACCAGATGCGATTCATCAGGTCTTCGTTCTTGCCAAGAGAACTGAAATTGATATTGGCTGCAAGTTGTTCAGCTGCTGATGCCATTTTCATCCCCTTATGCCGACGAGCGCCTTATATAGGTAGCGCTCTCGGCTAGAACAACTTAGAACATGTTCCGAAAAAGTTGAATGACTTTTTCGATAAGAACATGTTCCAACACTATGAAATAGCGCGAATTCTTATCGACCGGATGTTTCCATCCGGTCGGAAAGCGCGCTAGTAGGTTTTCTTTTCCACTGGTGCTGGACGCAGAACCTTAACGCTGCCGCCAGCCTTTTCAACTGCGGCAATTGCACCCTTTGAGGCGTAGAACACTTCAAAGTTGAGTTTAGCCTTCACCACGGCGTTGCCAATGAGGCGCACACCGCCAGCCGTGAGCTTGGTGATCACACCAGAAGCCAACAAGCTTGCTTGGGTGATAGCAGCTTTGCCATCAACCGTCTTGGCTTCAACGGCATCAGCAATGCGGGCCAATGAAACTTCGTTATATTCAACAATGTTAGGCTTGTTAAAGCCGCGCTTTGGCAAGCGGCGATAAATTGGCATTTGGCCGCCTTCAAAACCAGCCTTGGTGCCGCCTTTACGGGCTGATTGACCCTTGCCACCACGGCCGGCAGTTTTGCCGAGGCCAGAACCAAGGCCGCGACCAACACGCTTTTTAGAGTGCTTAGCGCCGGGATTGTCAGCGATCTGATTGAGTTTCATCTCAGGTAATCCTTATCCAATAACGCGCACAAGGTGTTGCACCTTGGCGATCATGCCACGCACGGCGGGCGTATCAAGCAACTCTGATTGCTTGCGAATGCGGTTGAGGCCAAGGCCGATCAACGTTGCCTGCTGTACAGCAGGCCTGCGGTTCGCGCTGGCGATTTGTTCAAGCTTGACGGTTTTTGCTACTTCTTTTGCCATAATTAAAATCCTTAGTCCGCAACCACATCAGCGGTGCGGTTCTTCAAGATGTCAGACACCTTCTTGCCGCGGCGCGAGGCCACGGAACGAGGCGAAGCCTGCTTCTTCAATGCGTCAAATGTTGCACGCACCATGTTGTATGGGTTGGACGAGCCGCGTGACTTGGCGACAACGTCTGCCATGCCAACGCTTTCAAACACGGCGCGCATCGGGCCACCTGCGATAACGCCTGTGCCAGGAGGGGCGGTGCGAAGTGTTACTTTACCAGCACCCCAACGACCGTCGGTGTCATGGTGCAAAGTGCGGCCTTCGCGCAGTGGAACGCGGATGAGACCACGCTTGGCAGCTTCAGTTGCCTTGCGCACAGCTTCTGGCACTTCACGGGCTTTACCATGGCCAAAGCCAACGCGGCCCTTTTGGTCGCCAACAATCACGAGAGCTGCAAAGCCGAAGCGTTTGCCGCCCTTCACCACCTTGGCGACGCGGTTGATGTGAACCAACTTGTCGATGAATTCGCTATCCGCTTTTTCACCGCCCTTGTCGTCACGCTTGCCGCGCTCTGCACGTTCTTTGGCCATTCGCAAAACCCCTTAAAACTTCAAGCCAGCTGCGCGAGCAGCTTCGGCCAGGGCCTTTACACGGCCATGATAAATGTATGATCCACGGTCAAACACCACATCTTTCACGCCAGCTTTCACGGCGCGTTCGGCAACCAATTTGCCGATTTCAGTGGCGGCGGCTTTATCAGCCCCGGTTTTCTTGGCGTTGATGAAGCCCTCTTCCAAGGTGGAAGCAGAGGCCAAAGTGTGGCCCTTCACGTCATCGATGATTTGGGCGTAAATGTTCTTTGAAGAACGGAATACGCTTAAGCGCGGACGACCGTTTTCACGGGTCTTGAGAACTTTACGTACACGGACCTTACGCAGGCCCATAGCTTTCTTTGCAGTTGGCATTGTCTTGCGTCCTTACTTCTTCTTACCTTCTTTGCGGTGAATATATTCGCCCGCATATTTAATGCCTTTGCCCTTATAAGGCTCTGGCCCACGCCATTCGCGGATTTCTGCCGCAACCTGGCCCACCTTCTGTTTGTCGATACCGGAGACAGTGATTTCAGTTGGCTTTGGGGTTTTAACTTCAATGCCTGCTGGAACTTCGTAGTTTACATCATGCGAATAGCCCAAGTTCAGTTGCAACACCTTGCCGTTCACAGCGGCGCGGTAACCCACGCCAGTGATCTCAAGGTTCTTGCTATAACCGGTGGTTACACCTTGCATCATGTTACGCACCAATGTGCGGCTCATGCCCCAAGATGAACGGGCCAATTTGGTTTGGTTGATTGGATCAACCTTGATGCCTTCAGCGCCCATTGCAACGGTGACCTGATCATTCAGGGTCGTCTTGAGTTCGCCCTTCGGGCCCTTAACACTCACTGTTTGACCATTAACATTGGCAGTAACGCCAGCGGGAACAGTAACAGGTTTCTTGCCAATACGTGACATCTGTTTCTACCTCAGAATACCGTGCAGAGCACTTCGCCGCCGACGTTTTGGGCACGAGCATCTTGATCCGACATGACGCCCTTAGGCGTGGAGAGGATTGAGATGCCAAGGCCGTTGAACACGGAAGGCAGGGTGTCAACCGACGCATAAACGCGACGGCCGGGTTTAGACACACGCGTCATTTCTTTTATGACTGGTGCGCCGTCGAAATATTTCAATTCCACTTCGATTTCAGACTTACCGTCTTTTTCGATGGTGGCAAAGCCGCGGATGTAACCTTCCTTGGCCAAAACCTCAAGCACGCGCTCGCGCAACTTGGATGGCGGGATGATAACCTTGGCCTTGGAACGCATAGACGCATTGCGGATGCGTGTCAGCATATCGGAGATTGGATCGTTTACGATTGTCATTGTTCTCCCCTCCCCTTACCAGCTGGACTTGACCATTCCGGGGATGAGCCCGGAATTGGCCATTTGGCGCAGCGCGATACGCGAAAGTTTTACTTTGCGGTAGAATGAGCGTGGACGGCCGGTCAATTCGCAACGGTTGCGAATACGAACCTTGGCCGAGTTACGCGGCATTTCGGCCAGCTTCAGGGCAGCGGCGAAGCGCTCTTCCATAGGCGTGTCCTTCTTCATCACAAGGGCCTTCAACTTGGCACGCTTGTTGCCCATTGATTTGGCCATCTTGCGGCGTTTGTTATTGCGGTTGATGGAACTGGTTTTTGCCATGCCTTTGTCCTTACCTTACGCAGCTTGCTTTTTCGGCGCAGCACTGCGACGGAATGGGAAGTTGAATGCATCCAGAAGCGCCTTGGCTTCTGCATCGGTCTTGGCGGTGGTGCAAACCACAACATCAAGGCCCCAGATGCGGTCGATCTTGTCGTAATCGATTTCCGGGAAAATCAAATGTTCTTTGATACCCATGGCATAGTTGCCGTTGCCATCAAAGGAACGTTCAGCCAAGCCACGGAAGTCGCGCACACGTGGCAAGGCCACGGTGATCAAACGATCAAGGAATTCATACATGCGGGTTTTGCGCAGTGTGACCTTGGTGCCGATGGCCAAATTTTCGCGGATCTTGAATTGCGCAATAGCCTTCTTAGACTTGGTGATCACAACCTTTTGGCCAGCGATCTTTTGCAATTCACCTGCAGCAACTTGCACAAGCTTTGAATCCTGCGTTGCTTCACCTACGCCCATGTTGAGCACAATCTTGGTGATGCGTGGAACCTGCATGACGTTCTTATAGCCGAACTGCTCGATCATCTTTGGGCGAATGACCTTGAGATATTCGGTTTGCAGACGCGCGACATAATCCTTGGGCAAGCCAGCATTGGCATCTGCCACGATCGTGTCACTTGAAGCTTCGCCCTTCTTGACCTTTGGGGTCTTGGGCGTTTTAGCGCCGCTGGCAGGCTTGGCAGCCGCTTTGTTATCTTGTTCAGCCATTTATTACTTCTCCGCTGCGCTTGGCAACGCGGGCTTTTTTGCCGCCGTCAAGCGTCTTAAAACCAACGCGCGTTGGCTTGCCCGACTTGGGATCACGCAATGCAACGTTGGAAATATGTATTGGCAGGTTCTTGTTGATGATCCCGCCTTCGGTGGCACCCTGAGCCTTGGTGTGGCGCTTGGCGATATTCACGCCTGAAACCAAAACGCGGTTTTCAGTCGGAAACACCTGCAACACGTCGCCGGTCTTGCCCTTGTCTTTGCCAGTGATGACGACAACTTTGTCGCCTTTCTTGATCTTGGCAGCCATTACAAAACCTCCGGCGCGAGTGAAATGATCTTCATTTGGTTTTTGCCGCGCAGCTCACGAGGCACTGGTCCGAAGATACGCGTGCCAACTGGCTCACCCTGTGCGTTGATCAGTACGGCGGCATTGCGGTCAAAGCGGATCGATGAACCATCGGCGCGGCGGATGTCTTTGGCCAAGCGCACAACGACAGCCTTCATCACGGCGCCTTTTTTCACGCGACCGCGTGGAATGGCTTCCTTGACGGATACGACGATGATGTCGCCGATGGTGGCATAACGGCGCTTAGAGCCGCCAAGCACCTTGATACACTGAACGCGACGTGCGCCAGAGTTATCGGCAACTTCGAGATTGGTTTCTTGCTGGATCATGGTTTACCCGATCTCTTTATGCTTTTGACGCATCAACCTTAGCAACAAGCGCCCAGCGCTTGAGCTTGGATGATGGTCTGGTTTCTTCGATGCGAACAATTTCGCCAACCTTGGCTTCGTTCTTCTCATCATGGGCGTGATATTTCTTAGACAGACGTACGGTCTTCTTGAAAACCGGATGCAGCAGGCGGCGTTCCACCTTTACTACAATGGTCTTGTCATTCTTGTCGGAAACAACGACACCTTGAACAACGCGTTTCGGCATTTTCTAATTCTCCTACTTCGCGTTCTTCTGAGCCGTTTGAGCCGTCTTGAGACGGGCCACATCACGGCGCAATTCACGGATACGCGAAGGCTTTTCCAATTGGCCTGAAGCACGTTGGAAGCGCAGGTTGAGCTGCTCTTTCTTGGCCTTCAGGATTTCTTCTTTAACCTGGTCTTGCGAGAGGTTCTTGACGTCTGAATATTTCATCTTGTTCCCCTCACTTCAATTCGCCAAGGCGAGCAACAAAGCGCGTCTTGATTGGTAATTTGGCAGCAGCCAAAGCCAGCGACTGTTCGGCAACAGCGCGAGGAATGCCGTCCACTTCAAAAATCACACGGCCGGGCTTAACACGCGCTGCCCAGTATTCAGTCGAACCCTTACCGGAACCCATGCGGACTTCGGCTGGCTTTTTAGAAACTGGTACATCTGGGAATACACGGATCCAAACGCGGCCAGCGCGCTTCATACCGCGCGCAAGGGCGCGACGTGCTGCTTCAATTTGACGAGCCGTCAAACGATCTGGTTCCAAGGCCTTCAAGCCGAAAGCCCCAAAGTCCAGCGTGTTGCAGCTGGTGGACTTGCCATGAATGCGGCCCTTATGGGCTTTGCGGTATTTGGTCTTTTTTGGTTGCAACATGATGATAACCTATCAAACGTTCGCAGGCTCGCGCTCACGGCGCGGACTACGTTCACGATTAGAATGATCGCCACCGCCAGCTTCATTGGCGAGACGGTCTTGAGCCATTGGATCATGCTCAAGGATTTCGCCTTTGAATATCCAAACCTTGACACCATTGGTGCCATAAGCGGTATGGGCAGTAGCCACGCCGTAATCAATATTGGCACGCAGTGTGTGCAAAGGAACACGACCTTCACGGTACCATTCAACACGGGCAATTTCAGCACCACCCAGCCGGCCTGAGCAGGTGATCTTGATGCCTTCGGCACCAAGACGCTGGGCAGATTGCACGGCGCGCTTCATGGCGCGGCGGAAAGCCACGCGGCGTTCCAATTGTTGGGCGATGTTGTCAGCAACCAAGGTTGCATCAACTTCCGGCTTGCGCACTTCAACGATGTTGAGATGAACTTCAGAAGCCGTGATCTTGCCGACCATCTTCTTCAGCTTGTCAATATCAGCGCCCTTCTTGCCGATCACCACGCCTGGACGGGCGGAGTAAATCGTAACACGGCACTTCTTGTGAGGGCGTTCAATAACCACGCGTGCCACACCAGCTTGCTTCAGCTCCTTGGTGAGGTAGTCGCGGATCTTGACGTCTTCATGCAACATGTTGCCGAAGTCACGGCTATTGGCAAACCAACGTGAATCCCATGTGCGGTTGATGCCGAGGCGCAAACCGATTGGATTGATCTTCTGACCCATTATGCGGCCTCTTTGTTCTGGCGGACGATAATCGTCAGCTCGCTAAAGAATTTTGCAAGATGGCCAACACGACCACGAGAATCCGGCGACCAACGCTTCATCACTAAGTTCTTGCCAACCCATGTCTCGGCAACAACCAGTTGGTTGATGTCTAAGCTGTGGTTGTTTTCAGCGTTTGCGATGGCGCTTTCCAACGTCTTCTTCACGTCTTTGGCGATGCGGCGGCGTGAGAAAGTGAGATGCGCTAACGCACGCGACACTTTCATGCCACGAATTTCAGCGGCCACTTCGTTTAACTTGCGTGGGCTAATGCGGATCGAGCGAGTGATCGCTTTTGCCTCATTGGCTTTTTCAGCGCGTGGGGTTTTTGCTTTGCTCATGATTTATTTTGAATCCGCTTTCTTGTCAGAAGCAGAGTGAGCCTTGAAAGTGCGGGTGGGAGCGAACTCACCCAACTTGTGGCCAACCATTTCTTCCGAGACATGGACGGGGATAAACTTATTGCCATTGTGGACCTGAAAAGTCAGGCCAACAAATTGCGGTAAAATTGTTGAGCGGCGGCTCCAAGTTTTAATCGCATGGTTGCGATTGCCATTGGCGGCGGCTGCTTTTTTCAACATGTACCCGTCTACAAACGGGCCTTTCCAAACTGAACGTGCCATCAGATATACCCCTTACTGCACTTTCTTGCGATCATGGCGCGAGCGAACAATCATCTTGCTCGTGCGCTTGTTGGTGCGGGTTTTGTAGCCCTTCGTGGGTTGGCCCCACGGAGAACGCCAATGCTTACCGCCGTTGGTACGGCCACCGTTCGGGTGGTCTACCGGGTTTCTTGCAATACCGCGTGAGACTGGGCGGAAGCCCATCCAACGGGTGCGACCGGCCTTACCGATCACTTCGTTAATGTGGTCTTGGTTTGAAACAGCACCAACCGAGGCCATGCCATTGGCAGGCACTAAGCGGGTTTCGCCAGATTTCAAACGGATGATGACATTGGCACCATCACGGCCTGCGACCATGGCATAAGTGCCAGCAGCGCGAGCCAGTGAACCGCCAGCGCCTGGTTTGGTTTCAACGTTATGCACAACTGTGCCAACTGGGATTGAACCAATTTCCATGGCATTGCCTGGCTTCACGTCAACCAGTTTGCCGGAGATGACAGTATCGCCTGCCGCAAGGCGTTGTGGCGCCAAAATATATGACAGCGTGCCGTCTTGATATTTGATTAGAGCAATGAAAGCGGTGCGGTTTGGATCATATTCCAAATGCTCCACCACAGCTGGCATATCATGCTTGGTGCGCTTGAAATCGATCAAACGATAAGCTGTTTTATGGCCACCGCCCTTGCGGCGTGAAGTAATGCGGCCACCTGATCTGCCACCATGAGAGTTTGCACCCTCAACCAATGACTTGACTGGCTTGCCCTTAAAGAGATGGCTCTTGTCCACCTGAACCAGATGGCGGCGGCCGGCGCTTGTTGGATTAAATGTTTTGAGTGCCATGATCTTACAGTCCCGTGGTCACATCGAGGCGTTCGCCTTTGGCGAGCGTCACATATGCTTTCTTGACATCAGAGAGTAGTGCCTTGCGGCCCTTGAACGTACGAACCTTGCCCTTGCGGACGAGAGTGTTCACGCTGTCAACTTTTACGTTGAACAGGCCTTCAACAGCAGCTTTGATCTGCGGCTTGGTTGCGCGGCGTGCCACGTTGAAAACAACTTGGTTATGCACTGCAACCATAGTGCCCTTTTCAGTGATAGCTGGGCTCTTGATGATGGAGTAAAATTGTTCCTTGCTCATTTGAAGCGTGCCTCCAGTGCCTCAACCGCGGCCTTGGTGAGAACCAAGTTTTTGCGGCGGAGAATGTCGTAAACATTGATGCCCTGCACCGGCAACACATCAATGTTGGCTACAGCGCGAGCGGCTTTAGCAAAGCCTTCGTTAACCAATGCGCCATCAATGATGAGTGCGTTGACCAGACCCAACTTTTCAAATGCTGCCTTGACTGACTTGGTCTTGGACGCTTTGAGTTCGGCCTTGTCGAGAATAATCAGTTCAGATGTTTTGACCTTTGATGAGATGGCAAAACGCAAACCGAGTGCGCGGATTTTTTTGTTTAATGCGGTTTCGTGCGAACGGAAGCGCGGACCAAAGGCCTTGCCGCCGCCGACGAAAATACCAGATTTACGCGAACCGTGACGTGCACCGCCGCCGCCCTTTTGTGGGCCAAGCTTTTTGGTCGTACGATTGATTTCACCACGGCTTTTGGCCTGGTGCGTGCCTTGCTGGCGTTTGTTCAACTGCCACTGCACAACGCGGTGGATAATATCCACGCGTGGTTCAAGGCCAAAAATAGCATCTGACACATCAAGCGTGCCGGCTTTGCCATCTTCAAGAGTTTTTACATCGAGCTTCATGATAATTTACCCCTGAGCCGCTGCGGTGAAAGCACCAGGCTTTGGCGCGGCGTCGGGAAGCTTGCGCTTCACTGCATCACGAACCGTAACCCAGCCGCCTGGCGAACCTGGCACTGAACCCTTGAGTAAGAGCAGGCCGCGTTCTTTATCCGTGCGGACAACGGAAATATTCATTGTGGTCACGGTTTCAGAACCGAGGTGACCAGCCATTTTCTTGTTCTTAAACACTTTACCTGGATCTTGGCGGTTACCAGTCGAGCCGAGTGAACGATGTGATACAGACACACCGTGCGTGGCGCGAAGGCCGCTAAAGTTCCAGCGCTTCATACCGCCCTGAAAGCCTTTGCCCTTTGATGTGCCAGTCACGTCAACATATTGGCCAGCCACAAAGTGATCAGCAGTGACTTCAGCGCCCACAGGCATTGTCATGCCTTCGGATACGCGGAATTCCTGCAGTTTGCGCTTTGGCTCAACTGAGGCTTTGGCGAATACGCCACGATCTGCCTTGGTGAGATTTTTCACTTTTGGCGTACCTGAGCCTAATTGCACGGCTGTATATCCATGCTTGTCCTTGGTTTTGTGACCAACAACGTGCACGCTATCAATTTTCAACACGGTCACAGGAACAGCTGCTCCCTCCTCCGTGTAAATCCGGGTCATGCCCAGTTTTCTTGCGATGATGCCAGAACGCATCGTCTTCTCCTCGTTCAGCTCGTTAGAGCTTGATTTCGATGTCAACACCTGAAGCCAAATCAAGCTTCATGAGTGCATCAACCGTTTGTGGTGTCGGATCGACAATATCGAGAACGCGCAAATGAGTGCGGATTTCGAATTGTTCGCGGCTTTTCTTATCAACGTGTGGCGAGCGGTTCACGGTGAACTTCTCGATACGTGTCGGCAAAGGAACAGGTCCGCGGATCGTAGCGCCAGTGCGCTTCGCCGTGTTCACGATCTCCTTGGTGGAGTTGTCGAGAATGCGGTGGTCGAAGGCCTTCAGGCGGATGCGAATGTTTTGGCGTTGCATGTTGACCTCGAACTACTCGTTGATTTTCGCAACAACGCCAGCACCTACGGTGCGGCCACCTTCGCGGATGGCAAAGCGCAGCTTTTCTTCCATGGCAATCGGCGTGATCAGCTCAACGTCAAAGGA
>Ga0209483_1000707_pt1 | contig 27373 bp, 33 predicted proteins | sample NGEPerA_FD_184508 | JGI IMG/M metagenome (GOLD analysis project Ga0209483, IMG submission 184508) | Arctic peat soil microbial communities from the Barrow Environmental Observatory site, Barrow, Alaska, USA - NGEE PermafrostL2-A... | ecosystem: Environmental > Terrestrial > Soil > Wetlands >... | reverse complement strand
CGTCCGGGCAGACAAGTTTCCGCGCCACCTCAAAGAATCCGAGTGGCGCTGGAATCATCGCCGTGATAACCTCTACTCGTTGCTCTTGAAAGCTACCCGTTCACACCCGCTCAACTAGGAAAGACCCAAAATTAATGTTTATCCGACCATGTTGAGCGGTTATTTGAATTTCGACCCAACGGGCAGAACCTTAAAAATTGAAGGCGATCTGCCATTCATTGATTATTGGACTGATGTGTTAAAGACGAAGATGGGACTTTTCTCCATATTTTTCCCAAAGCATCCTATCGGCATACAGGAAGCATGGACAGAAAGCCTTTCCATGACTTCCAGCAGTGGTGCTACCCTCGATTACCCGCTGACGATCACCAATACTTTCACGCGGGGACTGAACCTGACGAACAATGGAAATCCAATGGCCACCTTCGACATGACGAGCGCGGATCACTTGCAAAATATCAGCGGCTATTTCGAGCAAAATGGGCAGAAATCCAGTTTGAACTTTTCACAATTCAACCACAATGCGTTCGGCACGTTTCACTTCGACCAGAAACATGGCGTTTTGCTGGATGCCAAAACAACCGACACCGGTGACATTTCCCTCGAAATGCTGATGCAGGGGAGTTCGGCGACCAGTCATATTAACATTACAATGGATATGCAAATAGACTTGATTACAAATATGATTACTGAACCTGTGGTGCAAAAGTAAAAGTAAAACAGTCAGCGGTCTTGCGCCGCAGTTACGGTCGTCACAATTTGGTCATGCCAAAAAAGTTCCGCCTATTTCAATGCCCCAGCAGTTGCAGCCGGTATTCCGTCGGCGACTGGCCGAGAATTTTCTTGAATACGCGGTTGAAATGCGTGAGCGACTGGAAGCCGACCTCGAACGCGATTTCGCTCACGCGCAGATTTGGATTGAGCAGGAGGTTTTTGGATTTTTCAATCCGCACCCGCGAGAGATAGTCCGTGAAGTTGATGCCGGAGACTTTTTTGAACGTCTTGCAAAAATAGAACGTGCTCATGTTGACCGCCCGCGCGACCTGGCCCAGCGACAGTTTCTCGCTCTGATGCTCCAGAATATATTCCTTGGCGCGCTTGATGACCGGCGATTCGGCGTTTTCCTGCTCGATGAACACCTGGTTGCTCAACATGGCCAGGTGTTGCGCCCAAATGGTGAGCAGCTTGAGCGCGGATTGTTGTTGTTTGGCGCTGACGATTTTTGTTGAAAAATAAGCCGCCTTCAATTTTTCCCGGTTCACGTCCAGACCCCATTTCGCCACCAGCCCGACCGTCCGCTCAAACTGTTTTTTGTCGGGCTTCTTGCGGAAGAATTGTCCGCATTGCAGATAGCCGATCAGCCGGTCGCTCATCCGCACCGGCACGGCGGTATCGCACAGTCCGGCCGGGCAGATGACGGCGTGCGGCTCGCGCGCGGCCTTTGCGCAAAGGCGCTCCTGCGTCTGCAAACAGGCGGCGCAGGCGCGGCTCGTCCGCGAAATCATCGCGCAAAAAGGATTTTCGTTTCGATGGCCGTGATGCGGCAACTGCCAGGTTTCCACCGGCTGCAACGCCAGCGGCAAGCCCGTCATGTCATTGAAGGCGCGGACGTAATCGCGGTAAATTTTCGAGCTGGTGAGCGCGTTGATGAGCGAGCGGTTGCCGTTGCCGTTGTCGTGTCCGTTGCCGTTGGTGGCGGTAAAATCCCGGCGGGGCGGACTGGACACAGAAGTTTCACCGCGACCGGGCTGGAGGACAATTTTTGTTTCCATGCCGCCAATTTAAGTTAAACGCCCGCTGGCAACAATTGGGACGCGCCCTGATTCGACACTGGCACAAACCCCTAGCCGGGTAAGGAAATCCACCGCAGGGCGGAGATTTACCGTGCCGGCGCGTTCGTTTGAAACCGGATCACCGTTTCGTCGGGCCGTGCGTAACCCAGTTTTTCGCGGGCGAGACGTTCGACGGTCTGCGGGTCGTTGCGCAGGGCGTTGAGTTCCGTCTGAAGCTGCTGCGAATTTTTTTTTTGTTGTTCCAGTTCCGCGTCGAGCCGGTCAATGTCGCTGCGCATCCTCTCGTTTTGCTGGATGGGCTGCAGATAGGCCATGCCGATGAGCAGCAGAACGGCAATGGCCACGAGGACCACCACCAACTGCGTCAGCCAGCTCCAGATGCCGAGATCAACTTTCACGCCGCGAGTCTAACGGCGCGGGGCGCGGGAGCGAAAGTGGATTTTATTGTCATGGCGGCGAAAAGTTGCTAATCCTTTGGCGAAATGTTCAAGGTTTTTTTTCTGATTTTTGAGCCGACCGTGACTTGGGAGCGCGTCGCGTTAAAACAACGCGGCTTTGTTTATATTTTGTGCACGTATCTGCTGCCGTTCATCCTGCTGGACACGGCGGTGGAAGGCTGGGGCCTCGAGACGTATGGCAAATGGCAGCCGAAATTTCAAAGAATCCACGCATTCACGCACACGACGGTCATCCACTTTGAAATTCTCCAGGCGCTGCTGATGCTGGCGGTGGTCTTGGTCAGCGCGAAGCTCCTGCAAATCGCCGCCGAATCTTTTCACGGCCGGCGCAATTTTCTTCAGACCTTCACCACGGTCGCCTACGGTTTCAGCCCGATGTTTCTGCTCTACCTGTTCAACGCCAGCCCCACCATCAGCCCGTGGATTCCCTGGGGCCTGGGCGCCGCGATCACGGTCTGGATTTTGTATCAGGGCATCGCGCGCGTGTTGCAGCCGCTTCCGGTCCATGCGTTCGGCGTTTATCTGTCCGCCGCGTTCATCGTCGTGCTGATCTCCGGCCTGGCGCGGCTGGTCACGGCCATGTATGTGCTTGGCGAAATCAATTTGCAGCAATCGCCTTTGACGCGCCAGATCGCCCGCTGGCTTGGCCAATAAAATTTTCCGCAAATGAATTCGCCCGTCGAAAAGGAAATTCTCTCATCGCTCGAGCAACTGGACGCCGCCGTGAAAGCCATGCCTGCGGCAAATCCCAAGCCCAGCCTGCTGCCGATTTTTTCGCAGCTCGACGAACTCACAAAAAAACTGCCGCGCGACGCCGATCCGACGCTGCTGCATTATCTGCACAAAAAAAGCTTCGAGAAGGCGCGGTTTTATTTGCAAGGCCGCGACGCGGAAAACCAAATCGGCAACTGCCGCCATGTGTGAGTTGAAGGTTGCAGGTTAAAAGTTGAAAGTTAAATCTGACGCCGACCTGCTTGCAACTTTTAACCTTCAACTTGTAACCTGCAACCATGCTCGACGACACCATCGCCGCCATCGCCACGCCGCTCGGCGAAGGCGGACTGGCAGTTGTCCGAGTTTCCGGCGCGCAGGCGCTGGCCATCGCCGACAAAAGTTTTCAGCCAGTTGGGAAAAATTCGCTGAAGCCGTCCGCTGCGCCGACGCACACGATTCAATTCGGCAAAATCGTCCGCGACGAAAAAGTGATTGATGAAGTTCTCCTCGCCGTCCTGCGCGCGCCGCGCACGTTCACGCGCGAGGACACGGTTGAAATTTCCTGCCACGGCGGACTGCTGCCCGCCAAGCTCGTCCTCGACACGCTGCTCGCCCACGGCGCGCGGCTGGCCGAGCCGGGCGAATTCACCAAGCGCGCATTTTTGAACGGCCGCATTGACCTCGCGCAGGCCGAGGCCGTCGCTGATGTGATTCACTCGCGCACGGAACTCGCGCTCGCCGCCGCCAACGAACAGCTCGCCGGAAAATTATCGCAGCGCATCAACCAACTGCGCGACGACTTGATGCTCACGCTCGCGCACGCCGAGGCGCACATTGATTTTCCTGACGAAGACATTTCGCCGGACACGAAGGAAAAATTATTGCAGCGTTTGGAAAACGGCATCGTCTTCATGGACGAATTGCTGCGCACGGCGAATGAAGGACAGATTCTCCGTCGCGGCATCCGCGCCGCAATTATCGGTCGGCCCAACGCCGGCAAATCCAGCCTGCTCAACCAGCTTCTCGGCCACGACCGCGCCATCGTCTCGCACATTCCCGGCACAACGCGCGACACGATTGAAGAGACGGCAAACATTCGCGGCCTGCCGGTCGTGTTCATTGACACCGCCGGCCTTCGCGAATCGCACGATGAAATCGAACGCGAAGGCATCCGCCGCAGCCGCGAATCGCTCGCGCAGGCGGAATTGATTTTGCACGTCCTCGACGCGAGCGAACCGCTGACCGGCGCGGATGAAAATTATTTCGCCGAGTTCGCCGGGAAAAAAAGGATTCTCGTCCGCAACAAAACCGATTTGCCGGTGAAATTGGAATTGCCGCAAGAACCCGTCACTCATCACTCTTCACTCGTCACCGATGTTTCTTGCTTGAGCGGGCAGGGGATTGAAGCATTGAAAGACGCGATAAAAAATCTGGTCTGGTCCGGCGGAATAGAAGCCGGGATGTTGCAGGTGATGATCAATTCGCGGCATCAGGACGCGCTGAACCGTGCCCGCGCCACCGCGCGAATGGCGGCGGATGCGCTGGCGGCGGACGCCACGCTGGAACTGGTGGCGATGGATTTGCGGATCGCCGCCAATGCCGTCGGCGAAATCGTCGGCAAGACCACCACGGAAGATTTGCTTGACTCCATCTTCAGCGCGTTTTGCATCGGGAAATGAAGGCGGAAAATCCGGCAAAAACGGTGTGCGGAAGCGTTGAAATTAAATCAACCCCTTCTGCTCGCCGATGGCTTCCGCTTTGGCTTTTTTGAAATTCAAATCCGGCTGATGGTCGGGATGTTCGGCGCGGGACTTGCCGGAAAGCAGACATTCAATCGTCAGCAGTTGCACGCGCGAAAATTTCTTGCCTGCTGCGCTGGTGTAAAATCCGGCGGACGCGGCATCGGCAATCATTCCTTTCGTCGTCGGTTCGAGCGAAATAAAGATCGCAATTTCTGCCGTCTCACGTTCGCGGACGTGGTTGAACGCGCGAATGTCATCAGTTTTCAATCCGCCGCCCTTGACGCTCACGACAATTTTCCGCGCTCCGGCCTTGTCCACGTCGTGAAAAAATTTAATTCCGTCAATGCCGCCGTCCGCGCCTTTTTTCCGGCCTTGAAACGGCTGCGCGTTGACGAGCGACACCGCCCAATATTGAAACTGATATTTGTCGCGCGCGGCAAGGTTGCGGGCTGCGTCGAGGTCTTCGGGCGTGCCGTGAACTTCAAATTCGCAACGCGACTTGAACGCATCCTTGAGGCGTTTTTCAATCAGCGAAATGGCGAGGTGCGTGATGTCTATGCCGATCCATTTGCGTTTTAGTTTTTGCGCGGCATGGACGGCGGTGCCGCAACCGCAGAATGGATCAAGCACGACATCGCCTTTGTTGCTGCTGGCTTCGATGATGCGTTCCAAAAGTGCGAGCGGCTTTTGCGTCGGGTAGCCGAGCGACTCCGCGCCGGACGCAATCTCGATGTCGTCCCAAAAATCACTGACGGGAATCCCTTCCTGTTCGTCAAGATAACGCTTGAATCTGGGAATTCCCTGTCCTCCTTTCGGCACGACAATCAAACCTTGGGCATCGGCTTCAAGCATCCGACTTTTTGTCCAACGCCAGACTTTTGTGACACCCTTAAATTCATAGGTAAGATTTGGCCGGTCAGGATTTGGATTGAGCAGCGAGGTCAGTTGATAGCGTCGGCCATCCGCGTCGGCCAAACTGTATTGCTCGGCGGCTTTTTCAAAATCGTGCTCCGTGTAAATAGGATTCCATGTTGTATTCTTGCGTTCTTTGCCGTAAGCAAAAATAACATCGTGGTTATTGGCAAAACGGGTGGAAGCCAATCCTTTTGGATGCGAGCGTCGCCAGACGATTTCATTTCTCATGTTCGCTTTTCCAAATACGGCATCCAGCACGACTTTCAAATAATGCGAAGCCGTCGGGTCGCAATGAAGATAAAGTGAGCCGGTGGATTTAAGGGCGCGGTGCATTTCCAGCAGCCGCGTGGACATCATCACGAGATAAGCCGTCATGTCGTTCCGTCCGAGAAATGCCACGAGTGCATTGATCATCTGCGCGACATCGGTGTTCTTGTGCTTGAGCAGTTCGTCGAGTTCTTTTTCGGCTTGATCGCCCCATGACCAAGAATCTTTGAACCCTTCAATCTGCGCCTCGCTCTGTTTTCCCTTCGGCGATTTGAAAAGAAGATTGTAGTCGCGTTTGGAATTGAACGGCGGGTCGAGATAGATGAGGTCGACGCTGGCATCAGGAAAAATTTCCTTGTTCCGCAACCAATCTAGGTTGTCACCAAAATAAAGCTGGTTCATCCGCGTTTTGATTTAACACGGGAAGAATCAGAGTGCGAGCAGGAATTTTGTTAATCCGTTTAATCCTGTCTGCCTTGCCGAAAAGTTTGAGCCGGTTCGCCCCGGCTGCTACCATCGCGCGAATGGCCGAACCCAATTTCATCGAACTGCCGGGCTGCGAGCCGCTTTTCATTTTGCCAAGCCGGAAGTTATCGTTTAATTTGTGAACATGAGCGCAACAGAAATCATTGAGCAGTTCAAAGAGTTGCCGGCCAATGAGCGGGCGCAGGTCACGAAATACATCGTGGAGCATGATGATTCGTGGATTCCCGAATCGTTCAAGCAAGGCATGGCTGACGCCGAAGCCGGCCGCTTTGTGGACATGGAAACGGTTTTGAGCGGCGCGCCGCCGCCTTCGCGCCGGCATAAATGAAATACCGTTTCCAGCCGACGGAAAATTTCTGGGAAAGTTTTTACGATTTAAGTCCCGGCCAAAAAGATTCCGCCCGCCGGGCGTGGAAAATTTTCAAAGAGAATCCATTTGATCCGCGATTGCGAACGCACAAAATTCAATGGCTTTCCGCGCAATATAACCGGACTATTTATGCCGTGGAAATTGAAGGTGACTTGCGCGCGGTGTTTTTCATCAAAGACGATTTGGTTGTCACCGTGGACATCGGCACGCATGACATTTACAAAGGTTGATTTTACCGAAACTTCATTTTGGCCAAACCGAATTTCATCGAACTGCCGGGCTGCGAGCCGATTCCCATCATCTTTGAGGACCGCTCGGTGCTGGCGATTGACAAGCCGCGCGGCTGGATGCTCGTGCCGGATTCGTGGCGCAAGACGAACTGGAACTTGCAAACGGCGATTGATTCGTCCATCCGCGCGGATGATTTCTGGGCGCGCTCGCGCAATCTGCGCTACCTCCGGCACGTCCACCGGCTGGATGCGGACACGAGCGGCGTGATGCTCTTCGCCAAAAGCGAGGGCGCGATGCGCGCGATGGGCGAGATGTTCGAGTCGCGACGGATGGAGAAAACTTATCTCGCGGTCGTCGAAGGCTTGCCGCGCGAGAAGGAATGGACGTGTGAACTGCCGCTCGGTCCTGACCCGAAAAATTTCGGCAAGATGCGCGTGGACAATTCGGAAGAAGGCAAGGAAGCCGAGACGCATTTCCGCGTGCTGCAAAGCAACGAGCGGTTCACGTTGATCGAGGCGAGTCCGTTGACGGGGCGCACGCACCAGATTCGCGTGCATCTGGCGGAGTCGGGCAGTCCGATCGTGTGCGACGAACTTTACGGTCGCGTGCAAAAAGGTTATCGCCTCGGCTTGCGCGCCGTGCGGTTGGCTTACAAAGACACGTTCACGAGGCGGCCGGTGAACATCCTCGCGCCGACGGAATTATTTCTGAAGGAATTTGGCTTCACGCTTTCAAAAGAATTGCAGCAGGAAAAATGGGTGCGACGCGCGTTCGTGCCCAAAGAAAAAGTAGCAGCGAACGTAAGTTCGATCAAAAAAGAAAATGAAATTTAAGCCGACTTACGTTGGCTGCTACAAACTTAATTTAATCTGCGTAGTGCACCGCGCAGCCGTAAGGTTTGCTCTGCGAAACTTCAATGGGTTTTCCAGCCAGCAAATCGTTCACGGCGTCTCTGACATAATTGTTTGCCGTGCGCGGATTGTGAAACGGATCGGGCTGATTATCAATCGCGCCGTCATAAACGAGCGTGCCGTCTTTGGCGATGACGAACATGTGCGGCGTGGTTTCCATGCCGTAGAGATGGCCGATTGTTCCTGCGCTGTCGTCAATCCACGCGTTCGCAACGATTTTCTTGTCGGCCATTTCTGCTTTCGCTTGTTCCGGCGTGCGATGGCTGAAATTTTTCGGGTTCACGGAATTAACGAGCAGCCAGACGACGCCTTTCGCCGTCAAATCTTTTTGCAAATCCTGCATCGCGTCGGTTTTGTATTGGTTGTTACAATACGGACAATCGGAGTTGTAGGATTCAATGACGACAATCTTGCCTTTGTAATCGGAGAGCTTGACGGTTTTGCCGTTGATGTCCGTGCCGGTAAAATCCGGCGCGGGCTTGCCGACTTCGACGGCGAAGGCGGACGCAGCTAATGTTAAAGCAGCCAATAATGCGAATGTGGTTTTCATATTCTCAATAAGATGCAGGATTCGACATAAGGTTTCAAGAAATGTTCAATGCGCCGCGCGGTCAAGCGCATCAAGGACAATTCCCGGAGTCAAAACTTCCGGCAGCACAATCGGCTGCGCATCGGGATTTTTCGGATAAACCAAAACCAGCGGCACGCCCGCGCGATTGTAGCGTTTCAGTTCTGCCGTGATGCCGTCGGGTGTGTGCGTATAATCGCCAACAAATGCGGTTGCGTTAATCGCATTCAACTTCGCGCGAACGGATGGTATTTCGATGGCGAATTCCTTGTTAAGGCGGCAAGTCGTGCACCAATCGGCGGTAAAATCAACGAGAACAGGTTTTCCATCAGTGCGGGCTTTTGCGACGGCTTCAACACTCCAAGGCTGCCAGTTAATTTGATCTGGCGACCGGAAATAAGCATAGGCCCCGAACGCAGTGACAAGCAAAATGCTGACAGCCATCGCCATCATGCGATGTTTGACGCCTCGCTGGACAAATTCGCCCCAAATCCATGCCGCTGATGCCAGCGCAATCAAAAACAATCCAAACCGCAGCGTGCCGCTTTTATCCAGATTGCCCGATGCCAAAGTAAAAAGCCAGATGACCGCGCCAAGCATCGGGAAGCCCATCGCGATCTTGAATTTTTCCATCCACGCGCCGGGCTTGGGCAGAAATTTAAGCCACCCTGGATTCCAACTTAATAAAACGTAGGGTGCGGCGAGACCTAAACCGACCGTCAAAAACATCAGCACAATAACTGATGCACTTTGCGCGAACGCAAAACCAAGTGCCGTGCCTAAAATGGGCGCGGTGCAGGGCGTCGCCAAAGTCGTGGCGAGCACGCCGTTGAAAAATGCGCCGCTCGCGCCGTGCCGCGACGCGAGATTTCCGGCAGCGTCCAGCGTGCGTCCGCCAAGCGTGACTTCAAAGACGCCGAACAGATTCAGCGCGACGAGCGTGACGAGCGTGGTGAGGCAGACGATGAAAATGGGACTGCCGAATTGCATTCCCCAGCCGGCCTGATGCCCGGCGGCTTTCACGCCGATGACGATGGCCGCGAGCACGAGAAATGAAAACAAAACGCCGACGGCGTAAATCCCGCCGAGCGCGCGGACGCGGCGCGGCGAACTTTTGGCCTCGCTGACGAATCCGAGGATTTTCAGCGCGATGACTGGCAGCACGCACGGCATGATGTTCAAGATCAATCCGCCGATGAAGGCGTAGAGCAGCATTTGCCAGAGTGATTGTGTTGGCAAAGGAGAAGGATTTGAAATTGAAGAAATTGTTTCGCCACCCGAAGCTTTATCAGCAATTGTTAATTTAACTTCGATGCCTTGTCGAATGTCACCTTTTTGCAAAATCACAACGCCCGAAATTTCTTTAGGCCAATCGCCGGAAAATTTTTTCACGAATTTGCGTAAGTGGAATTCGGCATCAGCATCCGCAATTTTTTCAGTTGCCGCTTGCACTTCAAATTGCTCGTCGGCATACGGAAGAAAATCCGCTTTTTCGACATTAAAAACCAAGTCGGATTTAAAATGCGGCAGTCGAATAATTACTGGCCTTAAATCTTTGTCCTCTGATTTCTCCCACCATGCCTGAAAAGGCATATTTATTCCGAGATCGGGGTAACTGCTTTTTTCAGGAAGTTTCCATCGCCATTCCATTAGGTGTCTAAAGTCAGCAGAGTTTTTTGTTTCGCTGCCGATGTTCAACTTCGCTTCGACATCTTGATTGGCTGGAATACAAACTTCTTTGCACTCAAGCCACGAGACATTCGCTTTCAAAGTGATTTGGCCTTCGGCCAAATTGGAATTGGTTTCAATCGTGAGCGGCACGATGAGCATCACTTCATCTTCGTAGCCGTAAGTCGTGACTTCGGCGGGCGGAAGTTTTTTCGGCAGCGGCCATTGGATTTCGCCAGCGGTCACGCCGGGCGGCAATTGCCATTTGATTTCAGTCGCCATTCCCGCCGCGCCGGGATTTTTCCAGTAAGTGTGCCAGCCGGGTTCCATTTTCAAATCCACGCCGGCAAGAATCGTGTCGCCCGGCTTGGCGGTGTCGGCGGACAAAACCAATTTCACCTGCGTGTGATGCGCGGCGAATGAGCCGCCCGGCAGCGAAAAGACCGTTTGCGTTTGCGCAAAAGCGGCGAGGCAAAATGAAATTAGAATGGCTGCGATGATGCGCACACTGATTAGATGCCACAGACGGCAGTATATTTGAAATCATTTCTTTCAACGCGCCGGTTTGCCCTTTGAATTCACTTTACTGGCGGGACCTTTTTGCTACTCTGAACGGCCTTTGTCCGCCGGACAAAGGCGAAATTTTATATGGCTGAACTGACAGTTAGAGATTTGGATGTGCGCGGCAAGCGCGTTTTCATGCGCGTGGATTACAACGTGCCCCTGGAGGAAAAAGACGGCAAAATGGTCATCACCGACGCCACGCGCATCGTCGAGACGCTGCCGACGCTGAAACTGCTGATCGAGAAAGGCGGAAAATTGATTTTGACCGCGCATCTTGGCCGCCCGAAAGGCGAACGCGAGGCGACGATGTCGCTCGCGCCCGTCGCCGAAAAGCTTTCCGAACTGCTCGGCAAAAAAGTTGGCTTCGTGGATGATTGCATCGGCGAAAAAGTGGAGCAGGCCGCCGCCGCGATGAAAGATGGCGACGTGATTCTCCTTGAAAATGTCCGTTACTATAACGAGGAGGAAAAAAACGATCCGGCGTTCGCGGAAAAACTGGCGAAGGTCGCGGACGTTTATGTCAACGACGCGTTCGGCGCGGCGCATCGCGCGCACGCGAGCACGGAAGGCGTTGCCCGCTTCGTCACCAAGCGCGGCGGCAAGGCTGCCGCCGGATTGCTGATGGAGCGCGAATTAAAATTTCTCGGCGACGAACTGGACCATCCCGCGCGTCCGTTCGTCGTCATTCTCGGCGGTGCAAAAGTTTCGGACAAGATCAAGGTCATTGACCGTCTGCTCGAAAAAGCCAATACGATTTTGATTGGCGGCGCGATGGCTTACACGTTCAAACTGGCGCACGGTGAAAAAGTCGGAAAATCGCTCGTCGAGCCGGATCACAAACAAACCGCGCTCGACGCCGAGACGAAGGCGAAAAAACTCGGCGTGAATTTTCAATTGCCGACGGACATTATCGTCGCCACGCCGGTGGACACGGGCAAGCTGAACAAAAAAGGCAAGCCGGTTTTCGACTTGGTCAATGTTCGCACCGTGAAAGGCGACATTCCCGACGACGCGGAAGGTTTCAGCATTGGGCCGGAAACCGCCGCGAACTACGCAAAAATCATTTCCGGCGCGAAAACGATTTTGTGGAACGGCCCGATGGGAATGTTCGAGGACGCACGTTTCGCCGCCGGCACGAATGCCGTCGCGCAGGCTGTGGTGGACGCCACGCTGAAGAACGGCGCGAAGAGCATCATCGGCGGCGGCGACAGCGTGAAGGCGTTGAACAAGGCCGGACTCGGCGACAAGGTGACGTTCATGAGCACCGGCGGCGGCGCGAGCCTGGAATTTTTGGAGGGCGCGGTGCTGCCCGGCGTGGCGGCGTTGTCTGAAAAATAAATTTGAGACTCGTTGCCCCGTCTCCCACAAAAATTAAAATGAACAAAGAACGCAAACTGATCATTGCCGGAAACTGGAAGATGAACAAGACCGTCGCCGAGGCGCTGGCGCTGGTCGAAGACCTCACGCGCGACCTCGCCAACGTGAAGGAAGTGGACATCGTGGTCGCCCCGCCGTTCACGGCGTTGAGCGAAGTTTCCAAGGCGATCATGGATTCCAACCTCCGGCTCGCGGCGCAAAACATGAGCGAAAATAATTTCGGCGCGTTCACCGGCGAAATCTGCGCGGGCATGTTGAAGGAATTTTCCGTGCGTTACGTCATTCTCGGCCACAGCGAACGCCGGCAGTTCCAAAAGGAAACCGACGCGCTCATCGCCAAAAAGGCGGCGGCGGCGCACGCGGCCTCGCTCAAGCCGATTGTTTGCGTCGGCGAAACGCTGGCGGAACGCGAGGGCAAATTGATGGAAAAAGTTTTGGAAACGCAGGTGCGCGGCAGCCTCGCCGGATTGACGAAGGAACAGATGATCGAAACCATTGTTGCTTACGAACCGGTCTGGGCGATTGGAACCGGCAAGACGGCGACGACGCAGCAGGCGCAGGACGCGCACGCCTTCATCCGCGCGTTGCTGGCGAAAATTTACGACGAAGCCACCGCGAAAAAAGTCCGCATCCAATACGGCGGCAGCGTGAAGGCCAACAACGCCAAGGAACTGATGAGCCAGCCGGACGTGGACGGCGCATTGGTCGGCGGCGCTTCGCTGGAGGCGAGAAGTTTTGCTGACATCATCAAAAATTCCATTTAACATACCGTCATGAGCTTTATTGCAGGCGTTTTAACATTGTTTCTGGTGGCCAACAGTCTGTTGCTGATCCTGCTGGTGCTGGTGCAACTGCCGAAGAAGGACGCGGGCGCGGGCCTGGCGTTCGGCAGCGGCGCGGCGGACGCGCTGTTCGGCGCGGGTTCGGGCAACGCGCTGACCAAGATCACCAAATGGGGGATGGGCATTTTCATGGCAATCGCGGTGGTGCTGGGCTATCTACAGGACAGTGCGATTCATGGCAGCGGGTCGTCCAACTTCATCAAGGAGGTCCAGCAAAAACAGCAGCAGATGCAGTCGCCGGTTCCGGCTCCGGTTCCGCAACCGTCGGCTCAAACCACGCCGCCGCCCGCAAATAATAATCTGAATCTGCCCTCGACGATTCCAGCCGCAGCGGCCTCCGCTACGTCGGCCACCAACTCCGCAAAATAGCGATGACTTTCATCGGACGCGCCGGCCGGATTTTCCTGCGGGCGCGTTTTGCTTTTTGCCTGCTGGGTTGCGCGTTTGTTTTCGGCTGCTCGCGGCACGAGCCGCCGGCGGATTTGACCATCATCAACAACGCCGAGCCGGAATCGCTCGACCCGGCCATCATTGTCGCACAAGCAGACATGCGCGTCGTGTCGGCGATGTTCGAGGGACTGACGCGGCTGGAGCCGGTGAATGCGCAGGCTGTTCCGGGGCTGGCGGAAAGCTGGGACATTTCCCCGGACGGAAAAATCTACACGTTTCACCTGCGGACGAATTTGCTTTGGTCCACCGGCGAACCGATCACGTCGGCGGACGTGGTCTATTCTTGGATTCGCGAGTTGAGTCCGGCCACGGCGTCGGAATATGCCGGGCAGCTTTACTATGTGAAAAACGCGAAGGAATTCAACACGGGCCAGATCAAGGACGCCTCGCTTGTGGGCGTCCACGCGACGGACAAATTCACCGTGCGCGTGGAGTTGAATCATCCCACCTTGTTTTTTCTCGACATCTGCTCGATGCCGCTGGCCTGCGTCGTGCCGCGCCAGACGATTGAAAAATACGGCGACCGCTGGCTGATGGCCACGCCGCTGCCCGTCAGCAGCGCCTACGAACTGGTCGAGTGGCGGCTCAACGACAAAATCCGCCTGAAAAAAAATCCGCTTTACTGGGACGCGGTGAACACGCGGTCGGAGATCGTTGACATCCTGCCGGTCGGTTCGCCGAACACCGCGCTGAACCTTTACGAGCGCGGCCAGGCGGACATTGTCTGGGACAAGGAACTCATCCCGTCGGAACTGATTGACGTTCTGCTCCAGCGGCCGGACTTTCACGCGTTCACTTATCTCGGCACCTACTTCATCCGTTTCAACGTGACAAAAAAACCGTTTGACGATCCGCGCGTCCGGCAGGCGCTCGCGCTGGCGATTGACAAGGAACGCATCGTGAAAAAAATCACGCGCGCCGGCGAAGTGACCACGAGCCATCTCGTGCCCGACGGCACGCGCAATTACACTTCGCCGCCCGGACTCGGATACGACCCGGCGCAGGCGCGAAAACTTCTGGCTGAGGCCGGCTATCCCGGCGGCAAAGGCTTTCCGCGCTTCGAATATCTTTTCAACGCGGCGGGCGGCAGCGGCGGAAAAATCCACGAGAACATCGCCATTGAACTCCAGCAGATGTGGCGCGACCAGCTTGGCATCGAGATGGAACTGCGCCAGGTCGAGACGCAGGTTTTCTGGGGCATGGAGTCGCGCCTCGACTATCAGGTTTCGCGCTCAAGCTGGATCGGCGATTACGACGACGCGAACACGTTTCTTGGAATGTTCCTCACCGGCGACGGCAACAACGAGACCGGCTGGAGCAATCCGCGTTACGACGATCTGGTTCACGCCGCGAACGAGACGACGGATGCAAAGCAGCGCGAAAAACTTTTCCAGCAGGCGGAAACCATTTTGGTTCGCGACGAGGCTCCCATCATCCCGCTTTACATCTACTCCGGCATAAATTATTTCGACACCAACAAAATTTCGGGCATCTGGGAAAACGTGCTCGACGACCAGCCGTTGCGCACCATCCGAAAAATCGAGGCGAGGCCGTAAATGTATTTTGCCAGGCGCATTTTGTTTGCGATTCCGCTGCTGCTGGTCATCAGCATGCTGGCGTTTGCCCTCGTGCATCTCGCACCGGGCGGCCCGTTTGACACCGAACGCAAGCCCGCCTCGCCGGAAATCGAGCGCAACATCAAGGCGAAATATCATCTCGACGAACCCGTCTGGAAACAATACTGCCGCTATTTCGGCGATTTGCTGCACGGCGACTTCGGCGTCTCGCTCAAATACCGCAACCACACCGTCAACGACATCATCGCGCAGGGACTGCCGGTTTCCATGACGCTCGGAATGCTAGCGTTTTGTTTTGCCACCGTTGTCGGCGTGCCGCTGGGATTTTTCACAGCGGCCCGGCGCGGACGCTGGCCGGATTACACCGGCAGCTTTCTCGCCGTGCTGGCCGTGTGCGTGCCGGGTTTTGTGGTCGCGCCGTTTTTAATTTTGATTTTTGCGATCAAGCTGAAATGGTTTCCAGTCGCGCTCTGGGAAACGCCTTGGCACATGGTTCTGCCGTCCATCGCGCTGGGTTCATATTTCGTCGGCAAAATCGCGCGCCTCTTGCGCGAAGGAATGTTGACCGCCGCGCAATCCGAATTCGTCACCGCCGCCCGCGCCAAGGGACTCGGCGAAACCGCGCTGCTGCTCAAGCACGTTTTCCGCATCGCGCTGCTGCCGGTCGTTTCCTATTCCGGCCCGATGCTCGCCGATCTGCTGACCGGCTCGTTCATCATTGAAAATATTTTTCAGATTCCCGGCATCGGCGTGTTTCTCGTCAACAGTTCGCTCAACCGCGACTACACCGTCGTCGTTGGCCTCTCGCTGCTTTACGCGATGCTGCTCATCGGCCTGAATCTGGCCGTGGACTTCTCTTACACCTTGCTCGATCCGCGCGTGAAATATGAATAACGAACCAGTCGAAAGCCGGAAGCCGAAAGTCGAAGGCGAAAAGCCGGCGACAAGCGAGTTGTTCGCTGGCTCTCGACCATCGGCTCTCGACCCTCGACTTCATTCGAGTCCAGGCCAGCGCGCTTGGCGGCGGTTCCGAACCAACCGCGCCGCCGTTTTCAGCGCATGGTATCTGGCATTTTTGCTGGCGGTCATTCTGGTCTGGCCGGTTCTGCTGAAAGTTTCCGGTGCCAGCTTCGCCAAAACGCACAATCCCGACCAGCTTTCCGACGTGCAATTTTCGCCGCCAACCGCGCAACACTGGTTCGGCACGGATTTTCATGGCCGCGACGTTTTTTCACGAACACTGTTCGGCGCGCAAATCTCGCTGCTCGTCGGCGTGGTCGGCGCGGGCGTGAGTCTGATCATCGGTGTTTTGTGGGGCGCGATTGCCGGTTACGTCGGCGGGCGCGTGGACAGTTTTTTGATGCGGCTCGTGGATATCCTTTATTCATTGCCAACAATCATTTTTGTCATCGTGTTGTTAAAAACATTGGGCGAACTGGTCAAGCAATCTCACTTTGTAAAAAACTCGCCTGCGCTAGAAAGCAGTTTGAACGTGATATTCATTTTCGTCGGCCTCGGCGCAGTTTCGTGGCTCACGATGGCGCGAATTGTGCGCGGCCAGGTTTTAAGTTTGCGTTCGCGCGCGTTTGTGGAAGCGAGCCGCACGCTCGGCGCCGGCACGCCGCGCATTTTGTTCCGCCACATCATTCCGAACATTTTTGGCATCGCGATAACTTACGTCGCGCTGACGATGCCGGCCATCATCCTCTACGAGTCGTTCTTGAGCTTTCTCAGCCTCGGTGTCCAGGCACCGATGGCGAGCTGGGGAACGCTCATTGCCGAAGGCGTTTCGCAAATCAATCCCATCCGCATTTATTGGTGGCTGGTTGTTTTTCCCGGCGGCATTTTGGTGACAACGTTGCTGGCGCTAAATTTTTTGGGTGACGGCTTGCGCGATGCTTGGGATGTAAAAAGCAAATGAGAGTAGGAGACGACGTAAGGAGTCTCTAATTTTGAAATTGGAGTCTCGTCACCTCGACTCCTACGAAGTTTGGTAATCTTCAATCCGCCACTGTAAAAACGGCGAACAATGTTTCGTCGCCGCCTTGTTTCGCAACGGCCAATATGCCTCAAAATCCTTTTCCAGTTTGTGCAATTCGCGAACGCTTTTTTGCGCCAGCAATTTTGCATCAGACTTTTTCCCGCTGGCGACGGATTGCTGCCACAACATGAATTGGCACGACTGCGCCGCCATGCGCGCCGCCAAATCCAGTTCGCGCGCCAGAATATTTCCTGAATCCGATTTTGGTTTTGCGCGCGCCAGGATTTTTCGCTGGCGTTTAATTTCGTTCAACGCCGCGAGAATTTTCTTCGCCGGAATTTTGGCGGACCATTTCAATCCGTTCCGGCAAAACAATTCGCGGTCTTTCAGTTTCGGCGCGGCGATGACTGTGCCGAGCGGCGTCTCATTCAACGCGTTCACGCCAAGTTTTTGATACGCAAACCCAAGTTTGAATCCGGCTTCGGCAACTTTGCCAGTGGAATCTTCAAACACATCGCGGCTCAAAACTGGAATCAATTTTGATTCATCAAAGTTTTTTGAATTCCAAGCCAGTGCCGCGCCTGCAAGAAACATCGGCCAGCTTACGGCCAGCGGCTGTGGATGGCCGCCGTCGCCCCAATCTGTGTTGAGAAAACCGATTGCGCCGAATTTTTTGCCAGCTTTGGCGGCGGCGCGCAAATTGGCGAGCACGTTATCGTGTTTGCCGATGAGCGTTTGCCAGGTCGAAGTGCCGGGACAGATGTAGAACGGAATCTGTGCTCTTGCAAATTGCGCCGCTTCCTTTTCAAACGGATGATCCGCCTCGTAACCCCAATTCAGCGCGATAATGGTAGGGCTGACCTGCTGGTCAGCCCGGACGCGCGGCATCGCGGCCCTACCAAGTTTGGACAATTCGCGAATCAGCTTCGGATATTTCAAAATGATATCGCCCCAGAACATCATTTTTTTGTCACGCGTGGAAACTTCGCGGTGGATTTTTTTCAGAAAATCCAGATAGACGCGGCCTTTGCCTTTCGCTTCGCAAAGTTTTTTACTCTGGCCGCGACCCAAATCCCAAGTCTCATCGCAGCCGACGTTGAAGAACTGGCTGGAAAAATTCGGCAGCAATTCGTCATAAAGCCCGCGCAGAAACGGAATCGTGCCGGGATTATTTGGCGCGAGTGTGGTTGGACGGCGGAGAAATTCTTGATTGCCAGTGGCGTCGTCGCCACCTTCGTAAGGTTCGGCAACTTCGGCGAGTTTTTTCAATCGCGGGTCGGCGAGAAAATAGCGCAGGTGGCCGAAGGAATTCTGGTTCGGCACGAGGTCAATGCCGAGTTCGCGGCAGCGCGCGTCGAGGATTTGGATTTCCTTCGCGGTGAGCGCGCCCCAGCTTTGCCAGACGGATGTGTATTTTTTGTAGGCGAACGTGTGTTCGGTGTAAAGTTGCAGCTCGTTGATCTTGAAATCTGAAAGCCGTTCAGCGAGGTCGAGCAGAGTTTCCAGCTTGGGCACGCGACCGCGCGAGATGTCGAGCATCACGCCGCGACGCGGGAAATCCGGCCAGTCGCGGATGCGCAGGCAGGGCAGGCAGCGGCCGTATTGCCGTAACAGTTGCCGCAACGTCGCCGTGGCCGCGCGCAGGCCGCCGGTTTCGAGGAAGGAAATTTCAATCCCAGTTTTGGAAATCGCCAGCGCGTAAAATTCGGATTGGGGAGCACGCGCGCTCTTGCGTGTGGCGGCGGACGCCCCGTCCGTCGCAATTTTTGTTACGCGAATCCCCGCCGTGTTCGTGTGTTCAGCGAGGGCGCTGAACACGGCACGCGAGGCGCGTGCGCTCCCCAAAATCAAATCAGCGCTCTGCTTCGGCAGCGCGAACGTGCCGCGAAAAATTTTCAGCGAGCGAGGGCAGGGGAGCAGATTCAAATTCATGACGGCACAAATCACGCGCGCAATTCAACCAACCGTTCGCCTTGTTCCAATCGCCGTAAAACATCCGGCCAGAGCGGTTCAAGCCACGAAATCAATGCACGATTGGAACAATTGCCTTTGCGAATCCACACCAACGCCACATCTTCATCGCTCAACAGCCAGCGGTCGGCAAAATCTTCGTCCTTGCTGATGATGACCATTTTCTCCTTTTGCGCGTGCCGCCAGATTTTTGAATCGTCATCCGCCAGCATTCCCAAATCCGCGACGTGAATTGCCTTGTGGCGTTGCGCCGAAATCCATTGCGCCAAAGCCGGCGGAAGCTGGGAATCAATCAAGAAGTTCACACCGTTTGCAGCACCGCATGGTCGGACTGGCGCGCGGCGTAGGCGAGCGCGGCCTTGATGTCATCCGGTTCGAGATACGGAAAATCCTTCAGGATTTCCTCGTGCGACACGCCCTCGGCCAGCATGCCGAGAATGTCCGTCACACGCACGCGCAACCTGCGGATGCACGGCCTGCCGCCGCACTTGCCCGGCTCAACCGTGATGCGTTCAAGCAATTTCATGGCGGCAAGATAACACAGCCCAAACGTGAGCGGCAAGTTGTGAAATGCGGCGGAACGTGCCGCGAAGAAGTTTCAGCGAGCGCGGGCAGGGGAGCAGGTTCATGCCAGCGGCAGGACGCGGGCGCGGGCGCGGGATTCGTCGAGAACGATCAACGCTCCCTTTTCCAGTTCCGGTTGAAATTGCCGGAGCGCGCCGGTCACAAGTTTTCCAATCGCAGCCGGAGTCACGTCCTGCGTGCGAACCTGGATGACGCTTGGCCCGTCCGCCTGCGTCAACGCCAGCATTGAGCCGAAATCCAGATCGTCCGTGAACACGACACTCCCGTTCTGTCTGGCCCAAGCCATGATTTCGGAATCGTCAGCGCGGGGATTGCCGACCTTCGACCAGTGAACCGCCTCCCAACCGGCCTGCTGAAGAACCGCCACCCATTCGGGCGAAAGGTTCATGTCCACCACCAGCTTCATGCCGGCTGGAGCGGCAATTCCATCTCTTCAGCGCGCCACGCGGCATACTTCAACGCCTGCGTGATGTCCTCCGCTTCGAGATACGGATACAATTTCAGAATCTCCGCGACCGCATGGCCGGTGGCGACCAGCCCCGCAATCGTGCCCGCCGTGACGCGCAGCCCGCGGAGGCAAGGCCGCCCGCCCATGACGTTCGGATTGAAAGTGATGCGATCCAGCATTTTCATGGCGGCAAGATAGCACAGCCCAATCCTGACCGGCAAGTTGTGAAATGAAGCCGCGTTAATCACGCCCGGCAAGAACATAAACACGTCCAGGTTGAAACTCCGATAGACGGCGAAGCAGTTCCGGCACAAATGGAATGACATCGGGAAGACGATTCGATTTGGTGCGCAACACAACCACGGCGAACGGCAGTCCTTCAATCTTCTGCTCACGCGGAAGATTTTTGTCCACCGTCACAAACACATCGAACTTTTCCGAAGCGGCGATCAGCCGGAGCAGTTTGCCGTTCTTGATGCTCGCCCAGCCCGCCTGCTGGACGGTCGTGACCGCATGGCCGGGAATTTCTCCGGCCAAATCCTTGGGCAGACATTCATCGAGCAGAAGGCGCATTCAGACGGCTTGCGGAATTTTTTCCAGCATCGCCTCGGCGGATTGTTCCAAAAAGGCGATGGCCTGTTTGCGCGAAACCGTGGGAAACTGCTCCAGAAATTCATCCAGCGGGTCGCCCGCTTCGAGATAATCGAGCAGGTTGCGCACGGGAACGCGCGTGCCGGCGAAGCACGGCGTGCCGCTCATGATTTCCGGGTCAACCACCACAACGCTTTTCGCTTTCATGGCGGCAAGATAACACAGGCCAATCCTGAACGGCAAGGTGTGAAATGCGCGAAGAATTTTAATTAGCCACAGATTGAACACGGATTAAATACAGAAATGTTTTAACCGCGAACGACGCTAAACACGCGAACGCAGAATTGACGCTGCCCAATTTCCCGCGCAAACTCCGCTCATGGCAAAGAAATCAGACGCGAAACCAACCGCCGAGACGCCGGGGCGCAGAGTTGCCGGAAAAGAAAACTCCCTCTCCTCGGGGGAGAGGGCCGGGGTGAGGGCGGATAAAAAAATCGCGAAGCCAAGCTCCCTCCTCGACACGCGCGTCATTTATTGCGGCGACAATCTGGAACAGCTCGCCAAGCTGCCCGACGCCTGCGTTGACCTCATTTACATTGACCCGCCCTTCAACTCCAACCGCAACTACGAAGTTTTTTGGGGCGAGACCAAGGAGAAACGCGCGTTTGCCGACCGCCACGAATCCACCAAGGCTTACATTGATTACATGAGGCCGCGCTGCGTGCAACTGGCGCGCGTTCTCAAAAAGACCGGCAGCTTTTATTACCACTGCGACTGGCACGCCAGCCACTACGTCAAGGTCATGCTCGACCAGATTTTTGGAGAAAATAATTTCCGCAACGAAATTATTTGGCGACGAACATCGGCAAAATCACAAAGTTTCAAACAATATCCGAATAATCACGACTCAATCTTTTTCTATTCAGGCTGCAATGAGAATGTTTTTCATCGGCAGTTTACTCCTCACAGCGAAGAAAGAATTAAACAGCATTACAATAACATTGAACCGGAAACTGGACGCCGTTATGCGCAAGATAATTTGACTGCGGAAGGAACAAGGAATGGTTCATCTGGAATGCCATGGCATGGCATAGACATTCGAGCCAAGGGCAATCATTGGAAATACACTATCGAAAATCTTGAAGAATTAGATAAGGCCGGAAAAATCTACTGGCCGAATAAAGAAGGTGGAATGCCAAGATTGAAACGTTACCTCGACGAACAAGAAGGTATTTCAGTGGATACAGTTTGGGCTGATATTCCACCAATCAATTCTCAAGCAAAAGAAGCACTTGGTTATCCGACACAAAAACCACTTTCACTTTTAGAGCGTATTATCCAAGGCAGCAGTAATCCAAACGACATCGTGCTGGATGCGTTCTGCGGTTGCGGCACGGCGCTCGTCGCCGCGCAGAATTTGAAACGCCAGTGGATTGGCATTGATATTTCGCCCACCGCCTGCCGCGTCATGGCAAAACGTCTGCGCGACGTTTGCGCTCTGCCTGAAAGCGAACCGCTCTGGAAAGCCGGACGCGGCTTCGTCGTCCGCGATTTGCCGTGGAGCGAGGAAAAGTTGCGCGCCATTCCGCCGTTTGAATTTGAGAACTGGGCCCTCATCGCCCTCGGCGGCATCCCGAACAAGGTGCAGGTGGGCGACATGGGCGTGGATGGCCGCATCTATCCCGTGAGTTCCGCCGCCACGCCGCGCAAGAAACAGGAAGGCGAACTCGCCCTTAAAGAACGCTGGTATCCGATTCAAGTGAAACAAAAAGACAAAGTTGGCCGTCCCGACATAGATTCCTTTGAAGCCATGATGATGCGTGAAGATTGCGAGAAAGGTTTCTTCGTGTCGTTCGATTATTCATCGGACGCGTTGCAGGAGATCGAATCGTTCTTCAAGCGCAGTCACAAAGTCATCGTCGCCCTGACGGTGAAGGAAATTCTGGACGAGCAGATTGCGAAGAAGCTGGTATGATCACTTATAAGAATGGAAAAGAATAGCGCAGACAAAGGAAAGGCTCTGGAACAGGCAGTAAAATTTATTCAAGAAGTAATTTTAAGCTCTACGCCGGAACTCAAAGGAACTTTATGTTCAATCGAAACAAACGTTCGTGATAACTCGTCGGGAGTTCTTCATGAAATTGATGTTCTTGTAAAGACACATCTCAATTCAGACTATGAGGCAACTTTAATTTTCGAATGTAAAAATTGGGCAAAGCCGGTGGACAAGAACCAGATAATTATTCTGGCAGAGAAAGTTGAGGCACTACGAGCCAGCCGAGGGTTTATTGTGGCAAAATCTCTTACAACGGAGGCGCAGGCACAGCTTGAACAGAAGAAACGATTGCAATTTATACGCTGCACTGAGGATTTCCTAACTCCGTTTACTAGCATTCATCTTTTTCACCAAATGACCGAGCTGCTTCCAATTATTGTGCAAGTTAATTGGCGCGATATTCCCAATCCAATTAGAAATACATTGGATTGGAAAACAATTGATTCTCGCTTAAATGGCGAACGCGTGGATTTTTTGAAATACATGAATGCTCAAATTGATGATTCGATTCGTAAGCATAACAAACACAATTCGGAACAATATCAGAATATTGGCACGCATTGGGGGCAGTTCGTTGAACGAATTTCATATTCAAAGGGTGAATTGATGCTCGATGGAATTGATGTAGAATATTTGGTGATACCACTTTATTTTTTTGTTAAGTCCAGCCAGAAAAAAATTCTTTCAAAGTTTGAATTGGAAGGACGAGGCAGATCCTATGCTTTTGAACCCATTGAAGATTTTCAGGGAGGAGAACCACTGGAAATTCATTTGGTGCAAAAGATTTAATTAAAAGTCTCCCTCAACCCCGGCCATCACCCACCCGCCTTCGCTTCCGTAGCGCCGTAGGCGCGGCATCTTTGTAGAACCACAACCCAAACAAAATTCAAGCCCCGTCGGGGCGGCATATTCCGCTCCTACGGAGCTTGGGATTTTTCAATTTCAATTTTCTACAAATATGCCAGCCCTAACGGGCTTTGGAAAAATTAAATTCATGCGCTACAAAGATTCCGCACCTACGGCGCTGGCGGAATTGATTTGCACGTCCTCCCTCATCCCGGCCTTCTCCCCACGGAGAAGGAGCCACGCGCGCCGCGTCTTTGACAAAACCAGCGGCGGGATTGGCCGGACGGTCGTCCGAGAATAGGGAGACGTGCGCTGGCGGTTCCTTCTCCCCGGGGGAGAAGGCTAGGATGAGGGCGAGCGTCAAAACAAACTTTTCAGTCTTCCCGTCATCCCCTAAATTCATCTCATGGCCGACATCGCCCGCGCTCGCCAGCTTCGCAAGGTTGAAACCTGGGCGGAAAAACTTGTCTGGAGCTGGCTGCGCGCACGGCGGTTCACCGGCTACAAATTTCGCCGCCAGCATCCCCTCGGCATTTACCATCTGGATTTCTTTTGCGAGGAGGCGGAACTGAATGTGGAACTGGACGGCAGCCAGCATGGTTTTCCCGACCAGCGGAAACACGATGCGGAGCGGGAAAAGTTTCTGCAATCGCGCGGCATCAAGACACTGCGATTCTGGAATTCGCATCTGCGGCGGAACGCGCAAAGCATCCGCGACACGATTTTCAATGAGTTGCAGGCACGCGCGCCGCATCCGTTGCCGGAATACACGAGGCCGATGAAATCCGGGGCTGAAAAGAAAAGTTAGATTGAACGACCGTCCTCACCCCGGCCCTCTCCTCCGAGGAGAGGGAGAATTGATCGCCGCCGTTTTGAAAATTCATACGATTTGATTTGCGGGAATAAAAAAGCGGCCTCTCCCGCCATGCGGGAAAGGCCGTTTGCGTTTTTCAAATTTAATTTTATGGATGCGGAGTCGCGGGCGGCGGTGTCGGGGTTGTTCCGCGTTGCGCGTCACGTTCGATGTGGGCGGCGGTCAGCCATGCGGCCATCTTGGCGGGCTGGCTGGCGTATTTGTTGTGCATGATGGCGTCCAACGTGGTCACGGCCTGCATCCCCTGTGCAATAAGCTGGCCGATGGTGGCGGTGTTGCCCACGCCGGTTTCGCGTTTGGTTTCGCGCTGCGTGGTGTCCGTGCCGTAGGCGGCGCGGTCGGCTTGCAGGGCGGTCACGAAGCTGGCGGCCATTTCGTGCGCGACAAATTGGGCGACGAGCGCGGGTTGCGCGGTGAGTTGCTGGATGAATTTGTCGGCGGTGGTCAGCAATGCGTTCGGATTGAATTGTGCGGGCGGGCGGAAGCTGTCGGCAAAGCCGGGCGTGGTCTGGTCAATGGCGGCGGCGGTGCGGGTGATGTTCTGGAGGTCGAGCCGGATGGCGTCGAGCAGAACTTCCTTGCTGGTGTCGCGCCCCGGTTTCTGCCCGGCCTTGGCGGTGTTCAAGCCAGTGACGACGGTGGTGACGGTGGCGAAGTTTGTGGCGGCGGTGCTGCCAGCGGCAAAATCTGCGGCATTGTCCGTGCCGAAAGTCTGCACGCGAACGAACACATCATAACGTCGAGTCTCACGATTATTCATAATGAACCTTTTTGTTGGGAGTCACGGTGGAAGACTTGCAAAACCAGAAATCAGAGTCAAGCGGCCAAAAGCAGGAAAAACCGGCTAAATCCGCAAATTGCTGATTTTCAGGTGCTTTCACACGAAATCCCAAGCATCTGACACGCACTTTTCAGCGATTGACACCAACTTTTCGGCATCTGACACGAGCTTTTCCACGCCTGACACGGACTTTTCCACGGCTCGCACAAGCTTCTTGGCAGGTGACACGAACTTTTCAGGAGGACGCACGGACTTCTCGACGGCTGACGCGAAATTTTAATCGAATTACAGAAGCTTTTCGACACGACGCATTAACTTTTTGAAAGCTTACGCGTTCAAAAACAATTTCATTTCGCAATCATCCCGCTTTGGCGCGCGTTATTTTTTCGGCGGCAGTTCACGAATAAATGCCCATGAGACTTCGGCGGTCTGGCCGTTGTCGTAATGGACGTAAAAACCAGCGTGACATTCATCTTCGAGTTCCACCCGCTCCACTTGTGCTTTGGTGGAAATTTTATTGGCTTTGCGGATGGTCTTGTGCGGTTCAAGGAATGCGATGCCATCCTCAAAATCTACTTGGAATGCATCTTTCCAAGTCAAATAACGCGCGTCGGTCAGACTTACCATTTTCGCTTTGCCGAATGGCTTTTTGAATCGTGTCAACGCCGAGGGCATAAGCAAAAAATAATTTTCACTTCGCAATCATCCCGCTTTGGCGCGCGTAATTGAACAGGCCGCCGGCGTCCACGACGGGGCGGACGTCGCCGAGGGGTTTGAACTTGATGACTTTGCCGGTCGCCTTGACGGTGACGGTGGCGGCGTCGAGGTCAACGGTCACGACGTCGCCGGTCTTCAGGGTGTCGCAGAGGCGTTCGGTGATTTCGCACGGATAGAGTTCGCCGGTGGCGACGGAGTTGCGGAAGAAGATGCGCGCGAAACTTTCGGCGAGAATGATCCGGCAACTGGCCGAGCCGAGCGCGATGGGCGCGTGTTCGCGCGAACTGCCGCAGCCGAAATTTTTCCCGCCGACGACGATGGGATAGTCGCTGTCGAGCTGGCCTTCCTTGACGTAGCGCGTGGCGTAGAGGGATTCGGGCAGGCCGGCGAGCGCGTGGCTGCCGAGCTTCTCGTATTCCTCGGGGATGGTCGGCACGAGGTTCAAAAATTGCGCGGGAATGATCTGGTCGGTGTCAATGTTGTCGCGCACGACGTAGACCGAGCCGGTGAAAACAGATTTCGTCATGCCCTGAATGTGCCGCGAACGGGGGGAATTTTCAAATAGATTTCAATCAGACATCAATGACCGGTTTGTCAGGCGGCGCAGGAGTTTTCGGTTCAACCTTTTGTTCATGGCGGCGCAGGGCGATGACGGCGGCGACGCAGGCTGTCCAGGTAGGCAGATCGTCCAATACCGGAACCAGTTCGACGATGAATGTGGGCAGGAGCAGCACATGAAAGCCGATGAGCCACGCGGTCAAAACCATCGTGACGGCGTCAATGATCTGGTCGGGAAAAGCCCAGCCGAACGGGCCGAGGAGCAATTGCAATCCATCGGCCACCACGGCGACGGCCAGCGCAGCCAAAATGCGGAGCCGCGTCAGTTGCGGCGGGCGAAAAAGGTTTTCCAGTTTTGGCAGCGGCTTCACTATGCGTGGAAGTTTGACCATGAAGCGCGAAATTTCAACTGCCAAAAAACAGCGAACGGGCCAAATTGGCTGCGCGATTAAACAATTTCCTGCCCTTCTGGCTTTGCCCAGAAGCGACCGAAGAGATTTAATTGGAAAAAATGGGTGGAAAGAATTCCGCCGATGGATAGATTAGGTTCATGGCACAGCCCGAAAACAGCAGCGCGCCCGCCGCCTCCGTGGACGAAATCCAGAAGGAGTGGCACGACCTGACGTTACGCGTGCAGCAACTGGAAACCGGGAACGGCGCGCTGGAACGGGAAAACAAGAATTTGCGCCAGTTGCTCGAACGCGTGGTCGAGCACCGGAAAAAATCCCACGGCGAACTGGTGAACCTGCTCACGACGCTGGTGAGCAAGCTGCCGATCAGCGACGTCGGCGTGGTGGTTTCGCGGCTCGTCGAACACAACACGCAGGTCGGCGATGTCTGCGCCGCGCTGGTGAACGGCAAGAACGAGGACAATTTTCTCCAGCCGGCGATTCTCAAGGCGCTGGACAAGACCAAGCGCGAACTGAACGCCGCCATCCAGCCGCTCGTCGAGGAATTGATCAAGCTGGAGGCATCGTTTGATCCGGCGATGCTGCAATCGCTGGTTGCGGACCCGGAAAAATTTTTCGCGCC
>Ga0209483_1000704_pt1 | contig 27397 bp, 26 predicted proteins | sample NGEPerA_FD_184508 | JGI IMG/M metagenome (GOLD analysis project Ga0209483, IMG submission 184508) | Arctic peat soil microbial communities from the Barrow Environmental Observatory site, Barrow, Alaska, USA - NGEE PermafrostL2-A... | ecosystem: Environmental > Terrestrial > Soil > Wetlands >... | reverse complement strand
TTGGCGGCGGCCATGATGGCGGCGGGAGTCGCCAAACCCATCGCGCACGGGCAGGCGACAATTAAAACTCCCGCCGCGATGACAAATGCTTTTTCCGCGCCGGAATGAACTGCCCAAAAAATTCCGGCGGCGAGCGCAATGCCAATGATGACCGGCACAAACACATTGCTGATGCGGTCACCAAGGCGCTGAATGTCGGCGCGGCTGGTCTGGGCGCGTTGCACGGCGGCGATGATGTGCGCGAGCGCGGTGCTTTCACCGGTGGCGGTCACGCGCATGACGAGACGTCCGTTCAAATTCACCGTGCCGGCGAAAAGTTCGCTGCCGGATTTTTTGTCCACGGGAACGGATTCGCCGGTGAGCATGGCTTCGTCCACGGCGGAATCACCTTCGAGCACCACGCCGTCCACCGGCACGCGGTCGCCAGGGCGCAGCGCGATGCGGTCATTTATTTTCAGTGCGGAAACAGGAACCTCGTTTTCGATTTCCGGTTTGGAAAAAGAAAGCGTTTTGAGATTGAACTGCTGGCTGGCTGGATTCTGGATTCTGGATTCTGGATTCTCGATACGCCGCGCCTTCTGCGGCGCAAGATGCAAAAGCGATTTCAACGCGCCGCCGGCCTTGTCGCTGACGCGCGCTTCAAGCCAATGGCCGGCGCTGATGAGCGAGATGATGGCGGCGGCTTCCATGAAATAAACGTGTCCGCCCGCGCCGCTCAACAACGCCCACGCGCTGTAGCCGAACGCCGTCGTCGAACCGAGCGCAACGAGCGTGTCCATGTTGGAACTGCGCGTTTTTAGCTGCCGCCACGCGCCGCGATAAAACTGCGCGCCGCAGAAAATTTGCACGACCCCGGCGAGCGCGAACGCGAGCCATTGAAACCACGGCGTCATCGCGAGTCCGAAAATCCATTCGCCGATCATCAACACGGCGGTGACGGTCAAGCCGAGAAGGAGCGGCCACTGCCAGCGGCGTTGCCTAGATTGGTCAGCCGCCTTCGATTCAGCAGAAACTTCTTTGGCGTCATATCCCGCCGCAGAAACCGCCGCGAGAATCGCCGGGATGTTTCTTTTGTCGGCAGAATTCCAGCGCACGCTGGCATTAGCATTTTGCAGATTCACCGACGCGCTCTGAACACCGGAAACACTTTGGAGGGCGTCCGTCACATGACGGGCGCAGTTGTTGCACGTCATGCCGGTGACGCGCAGTTCAGTTGTGTTCGTTGAAACCATTTCTTCAACGAGCATCCTGCCATGACGAAGTTGATTCGTCGAATGCCCTTTTCAACTGGCGACGCGGACGGTCTTCATGCGGCGATGCCACGCGCGCAGGTCTGGCTGCGACTTCGGCAGCGTATAGTGGCCGGAGAATAAAAAGTTTTCCAACATGCCGAACAAATCGAAATCCACGAACAGCGGGCGTTCACCGAGCAAAAACGGCTTGTGCGCCAATGATTGCTCAAACGGAATGAGACCGGCCTCTAGTTTTTTCAACCAGTCGTTTTGCTGCGTGCGCCACTGGCCGATGCAGCCGCGCCCGAACTTGCGTTCCTTGAACCGCAGATACTGCAACTGCTCGGCGGGCGGTGAATTTTCCTGATAGTAAATGTCGTTCAGCCGGAAAGTCGCGCCTTCGATCTCATTTTCAATATAGCGCCAGAGGATGGATTGCACGCCTTCGAGTTCGGCGGGGAACAGGCCGAGGCTCAATTTTTGATCCAAATATTTGGCGACGATTTGCTGGTCGTCCGTGTCGTCGAAAACTACTTTGGCCCCGTCGCGGATGACGGGAACGCCATAATACTGTTGCCGGGTCAGTTTCCAGACGAGCGCGCGTTCCTGCGCCGGGACATTGACGATTTTGAATTTTGCGCCGGAAAATTCCAGAATGCGCCGCTGCGGAATGCAAAACGGGCTCCACGGAAATTGGATGAGTTCAATCATGCAAATGTTCTGCGCGAAACCGGGCGCGTTGACAAGCGCAAACCCGCTTTACAGTTTCCGCGCGCGGGTCTAAAGTCGCTTCATGGCTGGCGAATACGACCCGACTGAATTTGTTGACACCGATTTCACGGCGCACAAATCACCGTTTGCCGCGCCCACGCGCGACGACGTGGACCGCAAGGTCGTCGAGGCGCAGCAGAAACTCGTCGAACTCAAGCGCGCGCAAGAGGAACTGGAACGCGAGCGCGCCGGTTTGGAAGAATTGCGCCGTCGCCAGAATGAATTCACGGCCGGCCGCCAGGAAATCATCCAGCAGCTCACGCGCGGCCTCGGCCTGCTCGAAGAAGCCGAGTTCGCCGCCCGCCGCGACGCCGAGCAGATGGTCAAGACGCTCGCCGATTTCCGCGCCGCGCTCGCCAAGGTGCAGGCCATTCACGACGAAACCTGGACGAAGGAAAATTTCCAGATCGAACTTACCCGCGCGCTGACCACCATCGAAAACGCGCGCATGGAATGGAGTTCCGCCCGGCTGAAAATTTCCGCCCTCGCCGGTGAAACTAAAAATGCCGCCGCGCCGTTGGGGAAAAGTTCTTCCGCCGCCAGCACTTCGCTCGCCGAATTGAGTTTCGGCCAGCTTTGCAAAATTGGACTGGCGTTCACCTGGCCGCTGCTCCTCGTCGCGCTCGGCGCGCTGGGAGTTTTCATCGCCTTGCTCGCGCGAAAGTGAAGTCGCATGGCCCAGAAAAAGCCAGACCCGATTACCGACAAGGCGCGCGCTCTCAACAGCGAGATCGCCGCGCTCGAAGCCGAGATCAAGAAGCTCGACACGCAGTTGTCGCGCACGCCGGCGCCAAAATTCCGTTCCACCGCCATGCCGCACGGTGCGACAATTCCGCGCGCCGCCGAAAAACCTGCGCCACCGACGCCCAAGGCCGATCCTGTTTTTGAAGACCTCAAGCGCGGCCCGCTTGCGCCGCACGCCGATAGCGAGACGCCGGAAATTTTCAATGAACTCGGCGGGCGCAAATACGACCTGCCCGCGCTGTGGAACCGGATGCGCAATCATTTTCGCGGGCCGACCACCAGCAATCCGCGCCTCGTGAACTACCTTGCCGCCGGCGGCGTGCAGGGCCTGCGCCCGTTGCGCTACGAAAAACGCGTCGCGCGCAACCGCGTCGTCGCGCTCGCCGTGATTTTTTTTGTGATCATGCTCGGCACGTTGCTGCTTTGGCTGAAACATCGCTGACATGAACAACTCACTCGTCGAATTTTCCATTTCCACCCGCGACGGCCAGTTCACCGCGCGCTATTCGGACAAAGGTCTGGCTGAACTCAATTTCCCGGTGGGGCGAGCGTCCCCGCGAGCCGCGAAAAAGGAAATTATTCCCGCCAAAGTCCGCGCCTGGCATCGCACGACCGAAACCGCGCTAAAAAAAATTCTTGCCGGACGCAAACCGGAAAAATTTCCGCCGCTGGATTTGACGGGAACGGCATTTCAAAAATCCGTCTGGAACGCGCTGCGGAAAATTTCCGCCGGCAAAACGAAAAGCTACGGCGAGATCGCGGCGGCGATCGGTAATCCCAAGGCCGTCCGCGCCGTGGGCGGCGCGTGCGGGGCGAATCCGGTTCCGGTTTTGGTTCCGTGCCATCGCGTGCTGGCCGCGAACAAAAAACTCGGCGGCTTCGGCGGCGGATTGGATTGGAAGCGCAGTTTGCTCGCGCGCGAAGGAATTAAATTTTAGCATTTGAAACATACAGCCATTTACTGTTAGGGTCGAATAGTCACCATAAAACAACTATGAAAACGATCAAAGCGAAAAATGATGAGCTTCCGATTTGTCCACATTGCGAAAAAGAATTCGACGAAATTAAAACGAAAGAATTCAACAAAGGAAAACTTACCATCATCTCGCATAGCTTCGTTTATATGTGTCCTCATTGCAGAAAGGTTCTGGCAATTGGAACAAGTGAATGACGTTTGATTTTCAACTCGCCGTCAGCCGGATGATTTGCGCAGCGGCGTCTGCGGTTTGAATTTCACAAAGCGTTCCAGTTTGTTTTGGGAGCGCAACCGTCCCGGTTGCCGTTCGGTGCGTCCCGCGCCGAACACGAACGTGATTGCATATACAAATTGAAATCAGTCGCCGTCGAAGATGCCAACGGCGGGACGTCGTTGGCTGCGACCGGGACGGTCGCACTCCCCATTCAAATTTTCTCCGCCGTCAGCTTGATGCCGCCGATGTTGAAAATCTCCCCGCCATTTTCTCCAGCGCTTCAATCCAAGCCGGATGCTCGTTCATGCACGGAATGCGTGTGAACTCCTGGCCGTTGCCAGCCATGAATTGTTCGCAGCCGCGCATCCCGATTTCTTCAATCGTCTCCAGACAATCCGAGACGAACGCCGGGCAGATGACCAGCATCCGCTTTTTTCCTTCCGTCGCCAGGCGCGGCATTTCGTAATCCGTGTAAGGTTTTAACCATGGGTCTTTGCCTAATCGTGATTGAAAGGACACCGACCATTTGCCCGCCGGCACGCCCGCCTTCTCGATGAACAACGCCGCCGTCTTGAAACATTGCGCCCGATAACACGTCGCATGCGCCGGGCTGGGCGTCTCGCAGCAACCTGGCGTGGCGAGGCAATGGCAGCCCGTCGGATCCGACTTTTTGATGTGCTGCTCCGGAATGCCGTGAAAGCTGAACAACAAATGATCAAAATCCTTTTTCAGATAATCCGCCGCGCTCGCCACCAACGCCGTGATGTAATCCGGCGCGTCAAAATACGGCGGCTGCACAACCACTTTCATTTGCGGTGCAAGTTTGGCGACGACTTCCTGCACGCGCACCACGGCGGTTTCGTAGCTCGACATCGCATAGTGCGGAAACATCGGGATGAGCAAAACTTCCGTCGCGCCCTTGGCCGCCAGCTTTTTCACGGCGGACTCGATGGAAGGGTTCTGATAACGCATCGCCAGTTCCACCGGCACGCTGACGCGCTTTTGTAAAAGCTCCTGAACATGCCTGCTGGTGACGATCAGCGGCGAGCCTTCCTTGGTCCAGACCTTTTCATAAGCGTGCGCGGACTCCTTCGGACGATTGATCAAAATCATTCCGACGACAAACCGGCGCACCAGCCACGGCGTGTCAATGACGCGTCCGTCCATCAAAAACTCGTTCAAATACCGTCGCACATCCGGCACCGACGGCGAGTCCGGTGAGCCAAGATTGACCAGTAAAATTGCTTTGCTCATTTCAAAAAATTTTACCCACGCGCTCGGCGATGTTCACGCCCGAAACAATTGAATCGCCCAGCGAAACGCCGTCGCGATAATGGCCGGCGAAAAATAAATTTGACATTTTGCCTTCGATGTCATTCAGCAAGTCGCGATATTTTCCGTAGCCGACGTTGTATTGCGGAATCGCCTTCGGATAAGTGGCACAATGCGCGAACACCGGTTTTCCTTTCACGCCCAACAGCACGCGCAAATCCGCCAGCACCAGTTCCACCAGCTTTTCCGGCGGCAACGAAGCGAGTTCGGGATAACGTGCGCCGCCAACATAGCTCGTCAAATTGACATAACCGCTCGGCGCGCGGTTCGGAAACAATGCCGAGGAAAAAATCGTGCCGAGGATTTGGAAGCCCGCGATTTTCGGAATCAGCATTCCGAAACCCTGGCACGAATGCGACACATCCTCGCGTCGAAAACCCAGCACGACGCTCGCCACCGGCGGATAACTGATTTCGGAAAAGGTCGTAGGACAGGCGTCGCGCCTGTCTCCATTTTCTTGGGAAATATTTGAGACAGGCGCGACGCCTGTCCTACGAATCTCCAACTCCGCCAGCCGGTGTGCCGTGCCGCAATAAATCATCGCGCTAAATTCGGTTTCGCCGCTCGCCGTTGTCACGCGCCAACCGTCGCTTGTTTGAGTCAGCTTCGTTACAGGCGTGTTCAGTTTCAGCGAATTGCCGAGCTTCGATGCCAGCGTGTCCGGCAAAACCTGCAGACCTTCATCAAAAGAAAATTTCGCCGCGCGATCTTTCGCCACTTCGCCGGACTTTTTCCGGTCACGCGCGCCGAAAATCTGGCCTTTGATCATCGAACCGTAATTATCCTCCAGCGCCTTGAGCTTGGGGAACGCGTGCGGCAGCGAGAGCTTGTGCGGATCACCGGCATAAACTCCGGCCACCAGAGCATCAATCGCGTGATCCAAAAATTCCTGGTTGAACCGGCGCACAACAAATTGTGCGATGCTTTCTTCCACACCGGCGCGGCGCGGCTTGATGAACGGTTCGCGCAGCATGGCGAGCTTGGCCTTGGCGGTGAACAGCGGCGTCGTGAGAAAGCCGAGCGGCGAACCGGGCATCTCAATCGGCCGACCGTAGCGCACAACAAAACGAGCTTCAGCTTTCGGGTCGGTGGCGAGCTTGCGCGATTCGAGGCCGGCGTCGCGGACAAGCTGCGCGATTTTCGGCGACGTTTCGAGAATTGTGTTCGGCCCGGACTCGGCGAGAAAACCATCCTTGCGAATGGATTGAATCACGCCGCCAGCGCGCCCGCCCGCCTCATAAACCGTGACCGGCACGCCTTGGCGTTTCAGATAAAACGCGGCGGTCAACCCCGTGATGCCAGCGCCGATGATTGCGACGGATTTCATGAAGGTGTATCGGCCACAGATTCACACAGATGAAACACAGATGGAAAATTGCAGTGAACGGAATCTGTGTTCAATCTGTGTTTCATCTGTGGCTAAAAATTAAATTGTTTTTGAGTGCCGCCGCTCACCTGCCGGCGCGAGCGTATTATCAAAACACATCGCGATGTTGCGGATGAAAAGGCGTCCGGCGTCGGTCACTTCGAGGCCGCCGGGCTTGAGCTTCACGAGGCCGTCGGCGGCAAACGGCGCGAGCGCGGCGAGTTCCTTTTCAAAATGTTGCTCGAAGTTGATGCCGAGTTTTGCGCTCATCACGGCGAAGTCGAGCGAGAGGTCGCACATTGTCCGTATGATGGTTTCACGCCGGATTTTGTCCTCGTCGCTCACGATGTGAGCCTTGTGCAGCGGCACGTTGCCGGCGTCCACGGCGGATTGCCACTTCGGCAATTCCTTCTCGTTTTGCCAATAGACATCGGGCGTTTGTGAAACTGCACTCATGCCGAACGCGTAAATGTCCGAGCCGGCGCGCGTGCTGTAACCCTGAAAATTCCGCTGCAATTGTTTGTTGCGCTGCGCGACGGCAAGTTCGTCGCTAGGCTTCGCAAAATGATCCATGCCGATATAAACATATTGGTTGTCCGCCGTGAGCCGTTCGATGACGAGCTTGAGAACTTCGAGCTTGGATTCCGGCGTGGGCAAAACTTTTTGCTCCAGAATTTTTTGCGACGGCTTGATCCACGGCACATGCGCATAGCTGAACACGGCAAGCCGGTCGGGCTTCATTTCCAAAACGGTGTCGAGCGTTTCGTTGAACGTCGCCGGCGTTTGAAATGGCAGGCCGTAAATCAAATCCAGATTGATCGAGCCGAAGCCGAGTTCGCGAAGCCAATCCATCGCCTGCTGCGTCATCTCACGCGGCTGGATGCGATGGATGGCCTGCTGAACTTTGGGATTGAAATCTTGCACGCCCATCGAGGCGCGGTTGAAACCGATTTCGCGCAGCGCGACGAGATGTTCGCGCGTGAGCCGGCGCGGATCCACTTCCACGCTCGCTTCAATGTCCGGCGAAAAGGTGAAATGTTGGTGGATGATTTCGCCGAGGCGGCGGATTTCGTCCGGGCGCAAAAAGGTCGGCGAGCCGCCGCCAAAATGGAGTTGCACCGCCTTGCGTTCCTTGTTCAACATCGGCGCGAGCCGGGCGACTTCGCGGCCAAGATAATCAATGTAATCGCGGCCTTTGTCGTGATTGAGCGTGATGACGGTGGTGCAGCCGCAGAACCAGCAGAGCGTTTCGCAGAACGGGATGTGAAAATAAACCGAGAGGTCGCGCGGCGCACGGTTGTTGTCCTCGATTTTGGCGGAAAGCTGTTCCCAAGTCACGGCGTCGGTGAACTTGGTCGCGGGCGGATAGCTGGTGTAACGCGGCCCGGCCACGTTGTATTTTTTCACCAGATCGAGATCTACGTTCAGCGTTTTCATGCGGAAAGGCGAACCGCAGAGACGCAGAGGCGCAGAGATAAAAAATTAAAACTCTGCGTCTCTGCGTCTTGGCGGTTAAAAAATGTTTTCATCGAAAGTTTTTCACAGTGTCCACCAAGCGGGCGATGTTTTCCAGCTTTGCGTCCGGCGTCAAACCGTGGCCGAGGTTGAAAATATGTCCGTCGCGACCGCGCATCGCTTCAAGGACAACTTTTGTTTCCTGTGCGACAACTTCCGGCGTCGCATCGCTGACCAGCGTCGGCGACAAATTTCCCTGCAACGCTATGTGCGACGGAATAATTTTGCGCGCTTCCGCCATTGAAGTCTGCCAGTCAATGCCGAGCACATTCGCACCGCTGGCAATCAAATCCGGCCAGTTGCCGTGCGTGCCGAGTGAGAAATGAATGACAGGAGTTTTGCCGCCAAGCTGTGAAATGATTTCTTTTGTCCATCGTCCGCTGGCTTCCTGAAATTCCGCCGGCGCGAGATGACCGCCGTGGCTGTCGAAGATTTGCACCGCATCCACGCCGCTGGCGGTTTGCATTTTCAGATACGCAGTGACGGCGGCGGTGAGCTTTTCGGCCAGCGCGTAGTATGTTTTTTTATCTTCGCGGAACAGTTGCAGTGCGCGGCTGTATTGTGGGACGCTGGCACCTTCCATCATGAACGTCGCCAGCGTCCACGGCGAACCGGTGAAGCCGATGAGCGCGGTTTCATCGCCAAGTTCTGTGCGAAGCATTCGCAGCGCCTTGTCCACATAGCTCAACCGCTCGACGACGCGTTCGACGGAAAGTTTTTCGATGTCCGCCTTGCTGGTCACGGCAAAGTCCATCACCACGCCGCCGGTTTCCTTGAAATGATATTTCTGTCCCATCGCTTCGGGAATCACGAGGATGTCGCTGAATAGAATCGCGGCGTCGAACCCGAACCGGCGCACCGGCTGGAGCGTCACTTCGACGGCGAGTTCGGGATTCTGCACGAGCTGGACGAAGGTGTAAGTCTCCTTGAGCTTGCGGTATTCCGGCAGCGCGCGGCCGGCCTGGCGCATGAGCCAGACGGGCGGATGGTCCACTGGCTGGCAGCGGGCGGCACGGGCGAAGCGTTCGCGGGAAGAGACAACTTTTGCAGCGGCCAAGTTCATCAAATTGGACAGGATAAATAGCACAAGTCAGTGCCGATGGACAGCGGCTTCTCAAAATTTGGCGTGGGCGGCGCATTTTCGGGCCGACGGCGGCAATCGGGAAAATCTTTTGCCAGCCGGCCAAACTTTTTTGCAACTTTGCGCCGCCGCCGGTTTTTTATGGCTGCAACAATGAATGACCAGCCCGACAATCTGCGCGAATCGCTGTGGCGTCGGAAACTTTCCGAGGCCGAGCGCGCCGGGTTGCGCGCGCAGCCGGAACTGGAACTGGAAGCACAACTGACGGACGCGCTCGCCCAAATTGCCGACACGCCCGTGCCGTCGAATTTCACTGCCCGCGTGCTGGCCGCCATCGAACTTGAAGAGGCGCGGGCGACGCGATCAGGCGGCTGGACATGGGACTGGCGGGCGCTTTGGCCGCGCGTGGCGGTGGCTGCGGCGGTTTTAATTTTTGCCGGCGCGGGCCTCCAGCGTTACGCGGCGAATTCACAACGCATCACGCTGGCGAAAAACCTCGCCATGGTCGCCGTGGCGCAGCCGCCGCCGAGCGTGGACGCGCTGGAAAATCTCGACGCCATCCAGCGCATGAGCCAGCCGGCGCACGCGGACGGCGACCTGCTCGCCGACCTGCAATGAGCCGGGTGCGCCAGACATTTTTTTGCCTGGCCGCCGCGATGGTGGTTTTCCCGGCGTCCGCGCAAACGCCGGCGCCGGCTCGTGTAAAAATTTTCTCCGCCCCCATTAATCCGCCGCCGCCGCTGCCAACGGCGCAGTCGCCGGTGAATTATTTCCGGCAACTGCTCGCGATGTCGCCCGCCGAGTTGAATCAAGCGCTGGCCAGCCGTTCGCCCGAAATCCGCGCGCGCATCCTGGCCAAAGTGCGCGAGTATCAGGCGCTCGGCCCGGACGAGCGCGAACTGCGGCTGCGGGCGACGGAGTTGCGCTGGTATCTGATGCCGATGCTGCGGTCGCCGCCGGCGGAACGCGCGGCGCGGCTGGCGCAGGTGCCACCGGATTTGCGCGCGCTCGCGCAGACACGGCTGACGCAGTGGGATTTGCTGCCGCCGCCGTTGCAGCAGGAATTTCTGGCCAACGACCAGGCGCTGCATTATTTCGCGCACGTCGAGACAAAAAATGCCCCGGTGCCCAGTCTGGAACAGCAGAACATCGCCGGGCAGTTCAACCAGTTTTTGGAACTCACGCCGGCGGAAAAACAGCAGACGCTCGGCACGCTTTCCGCCGCCGAACGCGCGCAGATGGAAAAAACCTTGCAGTCCTTCGAGAAATTGCCGGCGCAACAGCGCCAGCTATGCGTGCGCAACTACGCGAAGTTCGCCGGCATGAGCGGGACCGAACGGGCCGAGTTTCTGAAGAACGCACAAAGCTGGTCCAAAATGTCGCCCCGCGAACGGCAGACGTGGCGCGATCTCGTGGCGCACGTCCCGCTGTGGCCACCCATGCCGCCGCTCGTCATGCCGCCGCTGCCGCACGCCGCGCCCAAAATTCCCCGCGCGAACATGGCAACAAATTGGCATTGACTGGCGGTTTCAAATTTCAATTTCCACCGCCACGCGCTAACTTCCCGTCGTGCATCCGATAGCTTTTTATCTCGGCTCGCTGCCCATCCGCTGGTATGGCGTGATGATGGCGCTGGCCTTTCTCGCCGGGCTGTGGACGGCCACGCGCCGCGCCCGGCTCGCCAACGTCTCCGGCGACACCATCGCGGACGTGACGTTGTGGCTGATGGCCGGCAGCATCCTCGGCGCCCGGATCGTTTATGTGACGACCTATTGGAAACAGGAATTCGCCGGCCAGCCGCTTTCCGAAATTTTCATGATCCAGCATGGCGGGCTGGTTTATTACGGCGGCCTCATCGGCGCGGCCGTCACCACCATCGGTTATCTCGCCTGGAAGAAACTTCCGGTCTGGAAAATCGCCGACATCCTCGCGCCAAGCGTCGCGCTGGGCAGCGTTTTCGGGCGCATCGGCTGCCTGCTCAACGGCTGCTGCTACGGCCGTCCCTGCGATCTGCCGTGGGCGATTCATTTTCCCGCCGACCACGAAACGCATGGCGTGGGCGTTCACCCGACGGAGATTTACGACGGGCTGCTGAACCTGATTCTCTATTTTTTCCTCGCATGGCTGTTCCGCCGCAAAAAATTCGACGGCCAGATTTTTTCAACCTACTTGATTGTTTATGCGGTCTTCCGTTCCATCGCGGAATACTTTCGCGGCGATTATCCGGCCGACCATATCCACGCCGGTCTTTTCACCTCGGCGCAGCTCGTCAGCGCCCCGATTTTCGTCGCCGGCCTCGCGCTCGCGGCTGTTCTTTCGCGCCGCAATCCGCCGCCAAAGCCCGGCTGATTTTTGTAGCGGCGGTCTGTGACCGTCGAACCCGACGCTGCGGCGGCCAATGCCGCTGAAAGATTTTAATTTTGTGAATTTCGTAAATTCTGCCGCAACTCCGATTTTCCTAGCCGGGCCGACGGCGGTTGGAAAATCCGAAATCGCGCTGCTGCTCGCGGAAAAAATCGGCGGCGAAATTATCTCCGCCGATTCCATGCAGGTTTATCGCGGGCTGGACATCGGCACCGCCAAGCCGTCGTCCGCCGCGCGCGCCCGCGTGCCGCATCACCTGATTGACATTTGCGCCTTGCACGAGGCGTTTGACGCCGCGCAATTCGTCCGGCTCGCGCGAAACGCGGTGGCAGAAATCCAGTCGCGCGGGCGCGTGCCAGTTTTCTGCGGCGGCACCGGCCTATACTTCAAGGCGTTTTTAAGCGGACTCGGCGAAGCACCCGCCACCGATGCGAAATTGCGCGCCGAACTGGAAGCCGCGCCGCTGGAAAAATTATTGGAAGAACTCCGTGACCGCGATCCGGCCACGTTTGAAAAAATTGACCGGCAGAATCCGCGCCGCGTCGTCCGCGCCGTGGAAGTCATCCGGCTGACCGGCAGAAAGTTTTCCGAGCAGCGGGCGGAGTGGACAATTCAAAATTCAAAATTCAAAATTCAAAAAATTTTCTGCCTCACGCGGCCATCGGAAAATTTGCATAAACGAATCAACATTCGCGTGGACGAAATGTTCCGACGTGGCCTTGTGGACGAAACACGCGAGCTTCTGAAGCGCGGGCTGGCGGAAAATAAATTCGCGATGCAGGCCATCGGCTACCGGCAGGTGGTGGAGCATTTGCGCGGCGCGCGTTCGCTGGCGGAGACGATTGAACGGGTGAAAATCCGCACGCGTCAGTTCGCCAAGCGGCAACTGACGTGGTTCCGTCGGCACGGAAACTGTGAATGGATTGAATTGCCGCCGGATGAATCCGCTGCGGACACAGTGGCAAGATTGTTCAAATGAAATTCAATTGTTGGCTTTGTGCCTTGGCGTCTTCGTTGTTAATTTATTTCCATGATTCGCACGCAATCTGACAAACTGTTTGCCGAGGCGTTGAAATACATTCCCGGCGGCGTCAATTCGCCGGTGCGCGCGTTTCGCGCCGTCGGCGGCAATCCGTTTTTTGTCAACCGGGCCAGCGGTTCCAAAATCTGGGACGTGGACGGCAATGAATTGATTGATTACGTCTGCACCTGGGGGCCGGCGATTCTCGGCCACGCGCATCCGAAAATTATTTCCGCCGTGAAAACCGCTGCTGAATTCGGCACGAGCTTCGGTATTCCCAACCCGCTGGAAGTGACGATGGCGAAACTCATCTGCGAACTGGTGCCGGGCGTGAAAAGAATCCGCATGACGAGCAGCGGCACGGAGGCGTGCATGAGCGCCATCCGGCTCGCGCGCGGCTTCACGCGGCGCGACAAGATCATCAAGTTCGACGGCTGCTATCACGGCCATGTGGATTCGCTGCTGGTGCGCGCGGGCAGCGGCGCGCTGACGTTCGGCCAGCCCGACAGCGCGGGCATCCCGGCGGCGTTCATGCAGCACACCATCGTCGCGCCGTTCAATGATTTTGACGCGGTGAAAAATATTTTCGCGGCGAACAAAAATCAAATCGCCGGCATCATCGTGGAACCGGTGCCGGGCAACGCCGGCTTGTATCTGCCGAAGCCGGGCTATCTGGAATTTTTGAGCGAGATCACGAAGGCGGACGGCGCGCTGTTGATTTTTGACGAGGTGATGACGGGCTTCCGTCTCGCGCTCGGCGGCGCGCAGGAGCGTTTCAAAATCACGCCGGACTTGAGCTGTTTCGGCAAGGTCATTGGCGGCGGTTTGCCGGTGGGCGCGTTCGGCGGGCGCGCGGAGATCATGGATTATCTCGCGCCGCTCGGCCCGGTGTATCAGGCGGGGACGTTGAGCGGCAATCCGATTGCGATGGCGGCGGGATTGGCAAATCTGGAGGAATTGAACGGCAAAGCGGAAAACGGAAAGCGGAAAGCGGAAAATAAATACGCGCTCTTGGAAGAACTCGGCGCGCAACTTGAAGCGGGCATGAAAGACGCGGCGAAGTCCGCTGGCGTGCCTGTGACCTTCAACCGTTGCGGCTCGATGTTCTGCGGCTACTTCACCAGCGGGCCGGTTCACAACGTGGCGGACGCGTTGAGGAGCGACCGCGAGAAGTTCAAGAAATTTTTCCACGCGATGCTGGACGCCGGGATTTATTTCGCGCCGTCACAGTTTGAAGCGGGGTTTATTTCCACCGCGCACACTCCGGCTGACATCGAGCAAACCATCCGCGCCGCCGCCATGGTTTTGCGCGCGCTGTAACCTTTGCGCGTCCCGCCTGCTGGCGACACCAAGCCGCCGCAATAAAATAAATTTGCAGAACCAACAACACCGGGACGGCCAGACGGCCGTCCCTTTTTATTTTCGGTGAAAGTTTTTTCAGCCGAACGCAGGCGCGCGGCGCGGGCGCGGCGGGCGGAACCGTGAAATTACCATTGAGCAATCGCGTCTGCGCCAGTATTGTGGCGGCACTGCGCGCGTAGCTCAATTGGATAGAGCGTCGGCCTCCGAAGCCGAAGGTTGCAGGTTCGACCCCCGTCGCGCGCACCATCTGAATCTCCATGATGAACAACGCCGGCACAATTGCGACGATTTGGTTTAGCGTTGATTTGGCTTGAACTGGCTTGGAACGCCTTTATTTCCAATGCCTTTTGAAGTGGCGGACATTTCGTTTTTCAAAAACGCCACAACTCCAAATGCCGGACGATTTGTGCAAAACGATGTCCGCGAAAAAACGCCAATGTTTTCAATGGGATTCTCGTTTGGACATGGAAATGACACAAATGCACCGACGCTCAAAATGGACGTGCCGCGTGACAACCTGTTTTTGGCAATTTACGACGGCGGAAATGCCGCCTGCAACTTATTTGCAGAGCCGGTGCAAGCTGGTTGCCAGGACAATGGAAGACGAAAAACGCCCGTTCAAAACGAAAAACGCCGGCCATGTTTCCAAGGCCGGCGCGGTGATGGTCAATTGAATTTCAGTTTGCTCCCGCTGCCACCGCTTCACGCTTGGGGTGAATTGCCGAAAAGGTGTCATCAAAAGCTTTGCTGAGACGCTCTTTGGTGATGCGGGTTAATTCTGAAATTCCACCGCAAAATGCTTCGACAGATGCGCCGCTAAATTCACAGCCATTGCGGGACTGATATTCCATATTGTAGCACAGCAATTGCAGCAGGGCATTTGATTGAGCCTTCGCCATTTCCAATTCCGTCAGTGAATCGAAGGAGGCCTTTTTGGCGTCTCCGGCCGGCGGATCGGCGGAAAAATAACCAAGGCCGCGCAGGCTGCAATACGGTTCCCCCATGGCATCGCCAATAATGACGTGATCCACCAATTCGATTTTCATCATGGCCGCCGCGCGAATTAAATCAACGGTGATTTTAATGTCGTCTGCGGATGGCGCTGGATCGCCGGAAGGATGATTGTGCGCGATAACGATGGCTGCCGCATTGCGGATGCTTGCCAGACGAAACACGTCACGCGGGTGCATCAAAACCGTGTCGAGATTTCCCTGGCTGACAAGTTCAAAACCGAGGAGCCGGTGGCGTGTGTTCAACAGGAAAACACAGAGACATTCCTTGTCTTCCTTGAACCACGGCGCGGTGACGACGTGCTTGTGCCAGAAATCTTCCACTTGCGGCGGAGTCTCAATAAGCGGGCTGTCCACGGGACAATCGCGCAGGCGGACAATTTTGAATTCAGCCGGCGCGGAGGATTTTTTGATCGTTTTTTTCATTGGACACCTCCAGTCAACGGAGTTGAACGATGTTTGCGGGCAGAATTCGTGTTTTTCATAACTGTCTTTCATGGTTCGGGTCTTCGCTCTGGTAGTGTTTAAGCACGGCCAGAGTTTTTTATTTTTGATGCGCTGGTGACTCGACCCATTTTTGAAGTCGCAACGCATAATCTCCGCCCGGCTCCTTTTTGCCGGACAGCCATTCAGTAATACGAGCTGGCGCAACGTCCAGCGTCCGGGCCAGATCAGCCTTTGCACCTGGCTGCGAAGCTTTCCGCCTCACCTGCTCAATTAATTTCTGAATCTCAGATTGCACGCCACCACTATTACCCTTTGGAGAACCTCCCGTCAATCGAATTTTTTGCGAGACGCGGTTTTTTTCATTCGGTTGCTCATTATCCCAATCCTCTAAATAAGACCTCAGCGCCTCATTCATTACGTTCCATAGTTTATCTTTGCCGTCAACGGAAAGCCCTGCAAATGCCTGTCCAAGTTCAAATAAGAATTGATCAGTAACAAGGTCGAGCAATTTAATTTGTTTGTCTTTCGGCACATCAGGCCAACTCGAAATTATGCGATCCATTTCCTTCAGTCCATTTTGATAATTGGCAAGAAAAAGGTTTTTACGGTCAGGATTATAGGATTTCGAAAGAAGCTCAGAACCATCAATTCCATGGCATATATGAGAATTCAGACCTATGCAAGGCGTCATCGTTCCATCTCCCTCTGCCAGCCAAATCATGTTGATATTGAACGTGCCGGAAATCTTATCTGCGAGCCCCACGGTCAACGGTGTGCGTCCGTATTCAATACTGGCAAGGCGATCAAGGCTGATATTAAGAGCGGCAGCGAACGCGGACTGCGTAAGATCATTTGCAAAACGCACGCGACGAACGCGTTTAGCAATCACGCGATCTGCTTCATTCATTAAGCCGCTAATCCTAGGCACAAACACACAATCTGAATCCTGTGCAACAAAGGGAAAGATTTTTATTGCTCTGTTCGTGGGAATATGGGATAATTGGGAATAATGGTAGCGGCAACGAAAACGAAAAAAGATGCAAGGCGGCAGATCAGGCACCCGAAAATTTGCCTTCATGCTCGGCTGCTCAACGTCAATCGCCAGCATCTTTGGCGCGTTCTGATTGGCGAGCGCAAAAGTCCGCATCTGTTGAAACGGATCAACGCCCTGAAAAAAGAACAACTCGATACCGCGGTGCGAAAATGCCAATCAAATCCAGTGTCTTTGAAGGAGATGGCCGCGTGAACAGCCCCCAAAAAAAAGAGCCGCCAGCGAAGGAAATCACCATCCCCATTGGTCCCGAGGCCGATGCGAAATTGGAGAAATTTATTTTGGCGGTCGTCGAGAAACATTTGCGGACGAACACCCCGCTCGCGCAGGCGGTCAAGAATTTGACGCGATGATATACTTCAAAACATTTTTGGCCTGGGCGATGGCAGCGGCGCGCAGTTCGTCGAGCGTTTTGTTTTCGCGCGGCAACTCGAAGCGAACCTCGGCGATGGCATCAAACTTTACACGCACGCCGATCTGTTTATTTTCAAAAAAATCAGGATTGTCTTCAATGATGACGATGGGCGAATTCATGCCGCAGTATCCCAAACCCGCCGGAAAATTGAAACCCGAATCTGCCGCGTATGAATAAACGCGAAGCCAAACCGCAGAATTTGCATCCGCGAGTAATCGCCTACGCGGAGTATTTTGAAATCGAGCCGCAGCGGTTCTTGCGTTTCCTCAAAGATAAAGAGCGCATTCCCGGTTTGACGGAGCGTTTTCGTGTGTTGCGCCAGAATGAGCATCAGCCAATTCCGCTCCGCGTTTTGAAAAGAAATTTGATGAAAAAATCCCCGCCAATCCTAGCACAAACCCATTTCCCGACGCATAAAACGTCGAGAATGTTCAGTGCTTCGGTGATTGCGACTGTGGAAAAATGCCACAGTCGCACGATCCGGCGTCGAGCCGAGCGCGGGGATTGGCCGCGCGAACAACACGGAAACAAATTTCTATTTTCACCGCCGCGCAATCTGCTTCACAAATGCGCCACCTTATCTGGTTGCGAAGCGTTGCTCGGTTTTGGAACACGCCGATGAACGCGAATCGATTTGGACGTTGCAATTACTTTCGCATCGTCCCGCGGCTTGAAAAAACTCGCCGCCGATCTGATGGCCAGTTTTCCTGAACGCATCGCCACGGATTCAATGCGCAAATTCGGAATGAAGCCCGGCCAGATTTACAGCGCCGAGCAGATAAGAATTGTGCGGGAAGAAATTGGCGGCCGGCATTTTCCGCTAAAAGGGGAAATGAATTTTGAAGAAGCCGGTTTGTCGGCTTCGGCATTGCTTGATGACGGCGATAAAGAACGGCGCGCACGCTTGCGATTTGAATCCAGATTTCATCCGTCAAATTATCCGGCGGCAGAGTTTGTGAAATGCTGCCGTTACGCCGCCGGCGATGAATTGGAAAGACACCTTTTGACCCTTTGCCTCGATCCGGCGCGGCCGGTCGCCGATGGCTCGCCGTGGTATTTTCCGACGCTCGTTTCATCACTGCGCGAATTCATGGCTTCACAGATTGAATCTCACTGCCAAAAAACGGTTGTTACCACCTTGGGCGAACGAGTTCACGAGGCTTTAGATTACACGGCGGGAACGCGAAGTCTGTCTTTGATTGAAGGCTCCGCGCGGTTTGGAAAATCCCATAGCGTGACCGACTGGTGTGAGCGTCATCCTGGCCGGGCGCGTTATGTTCAATTGGAGTCCAGCCGTGACGACATGAGTTTTTTCCGCGCCATTGCCGAGGCGCTGGGCGTAAGCATCAATTTGAATTCCAAGGCGCAGGAATTGCGCTTGCGCATCGAGGAAACATTGCAGTGCGGCGACCTGGTGATCGTGTTTGATGAAGCGCATTATCTTTGGCCGAATCTAATTGACTCGCGCACGTTGCCGGCGCGCATCAACTGGATTCTGACGGCGCTGGTTAATAAAGGCGTCCCGGTTGTGTTGGTGACTACTCCGCAATTCCTGCTGAATCAAAAAGCGCTTGAAAAACGGACGCGCTGGACAAGTGAGCAACTTGTCGGGCGCATTGGTTATTATGAAAAACTGCCGGACATTTTAACGCCGGAAGATTTGCATGATGTCGCCGCCGCAATCGCGCCCGACGCGAGCGAGCAAACCATTGAAGCCCTCGTCGTCTATGCTCAAGCCTCGTCAAAGTATCTGGCCGGAATCCGTCATGCCGTGGATCGCGCGGGCTTTATCGCCCGCAAGGAAGGCCGCGAAAAAATTCAATTCAACGACGTGAAACGCGCGCTCAAGCAAGCCGTCATTCCATCTGACACGGCCTTCGCCAACGCCGTTGGCGACGCAAATAATCCGTCGCGTAAGCGTGCCGCCAAAGTGTTTGCAACGCCAATGCAGCCCACTTTACGCGCGCCTGCAATCTCTTTGCCGATTGCGAAAATTCCCGCGCGCGGCGTTCGGCCGGCGTTGCAAAACGAAATCGAAGAAGCCGAATTATCCCATGTTTAACCCAATTCGACCAATCCAACTTTACCGGAGCCAGATCGAAAGCCGCATCCCTACGCGGATTTGGGTTTGCGAATGGCAATCAGAACAGAGTTCAACCGGCTCTGGCGGCACTTTTTTGGTCGAAGCCGGACACTATCTCGACGCGAAGCAAACCGCCAAAAAAGTTTTGCGCGATGACTTGATCCACTCGCTCAAATTCACTTTCACAATTCGTCTTGCAAGTTTGCTGGAACGCGGGCAGTTGAAAATCACGCCGCCAATCGCGGTTTTGGAAAAGAAAAATCCCGCGCCCGCGTCCGCGCCAGGCGATGATAAATTTGCGGAAAACAATTCCGCTGACTCGACAAGCAAAACCTGATTCCTGCCAAGTGGTAGCATCGGTTTGATTTAATTTGAAAAACGCCCGAAATGGGCGCGGTCCCATTTATACTACCCCCTCGGACATCCGGCGTAGCAATTCGTCACAAATGCACTGACGGCTTACAAGATTTGCGACGTTTGATTTTTCAAACAGTTGCGCGACCACGGCCAAAATTGAATTGTCCCCTGCCTCGTTTCACGGCAAGCTGTGCGTTCTATGCAGCAAGTGAACCTCGGCATGATTGGCGGCGGAACGGTCGGCAGCGGCGTCTTCCATGCCTGGCAGAAAAACGACGGCCTCATGGCCGCGCGCCTCGGCGTCAAAATCAATTTCCACAAGATCGCGGTGAAGGCGTTCGACGAGCCGCGCCCGTATCCCATCGCCCGCGAATTGATGACCACCAACTGGCAGGAAGTCGTCAACGACCCGCAAATCCAGATCGTCATCGAACTCGTGGGCGGCTGCGGCATCGCCAACACCATGATTCTTGCGGCTCTGAAAAAAGGCAAAACTGTCGTCACGGCAAACAAAGCTTTGTTGTCCGCGCACGGTCCGGAACTGTTTGCAGCGGCGGTGAAAAGCGGTGCGAATCTCTATTACGAAGCGAGCGTTTGCGGCGGCATTCCCATCATCAAGTCGTTGCGCGAAGGTTTTGTTGCGAATCAATTTTCCGCGATCTACGGCATCGTCAACGGCACCTGCAATTACATTTTGACGCGTATGAAGGCCGAGGGCGCGGAATTCGCCGCCGTGCTGGCCGACGCGCAGAAGCATGGTTACGCCGAGACGCCGCCCGACCTGGACATTGACGGCCACGACGCGCAGCACAAGACCGGCATTCTCGCCTCGCTCGCGCACGGCTTCTGGGTGGATCACCATGCGATTCACACCGAGGGCATCCGCGACGTTTCGAAGATTGACATGGAATTTGCCGCGAAGCTGGGCTACACCATCAAACTTTTGGGAATCGTCAAACAGATTGCCCCCAAACCGGCGACCGGCAACCGGCGACCGGCAATTCAAGTTTCCGTTTATCCCGCGCTCATTCCCAGCGCGCATGTGCTGGCGAATGTGAACGGCGTGTTCAACGCCTGCTTCGTGCGCGGCGATGTCGTGGGCGACACGTTGTTTTATGGTCGCGGCGCAGGCAAAGACGCGACGGCCAGCGCCGTATTGAGCGACGTGGCCGACGCCGCGCTGGACTTGAAAAACGGCATGAAAGTCCGCGTGCCGCCGTTTGTCGCGCACGCGAAGAACGTCCGGGTCGCGCCGATGGATGAAATTGTTTCGCGTTATTATGTCCGCTTCAGCGTGGAGGATCGTCCGGGCGTGCTGGCGAAAATCTCCGCTGTTTTTGCAGCGGCCAAGATTGGCATCTCCTCCGTCATCCAGCCCGAAGGCCATGAAGGCGAGAGCGTGCCGCTGATTTTCATGATTCATGATGCGCCGAACGCCGCGATGCGCAAGGCGCTGGCGAAGATCGCGAAATTATCCGTCATTAGGGCCAGGCCCGTGATGATCAGGGTGGAAAGTTTCGAGTGATGGCTGCACTTCTTTTTTACAGCACCAACGGCCAGTCGCCTGCCGCAACCTTGCGCGAGGTCTTCCACACGGGACTTGCACCCGACGGCGGCCTTTATTTGCCGGAAAGATTTCCAACGCTCACGCCGGACGAAATCGCCGCGTTCGCCGAGCTGCCGTATCACGAAATCGCACTGCGCGTCTTGTCGAAATTCACGGAAGGAATTATTTCCGACGGCGATTTGTCTGCCATGTGCCGCAAGGCCTACAATTTTCCGATTCCGCTCGAAAAAGTTTATGACCGCGTGGCCGTGATGCGGCTCGATCAAGGTCCGACCGCGTCGTTCAAAGATTTTGCCGCACTCATGATGGCTCAACTCATGGGACAATTTTTGCATGAGGATGGAAAGCAACTGACAATTCTCACCGCGACGAGCGGCGACACCGGCGCGGCGGTGGCACACGCATTTCACAATGTCCCCGGCATCCGCGTCATCGTGCTGTTTCCGATTGATGAAGTCAGCTTGAGCCAGCGCAAGCTGATGACGACGCTCACCGGCAACGTCCGCACCGTGGCGATTGACGGCAAATTCGACGACTGTCAGGCGATGGTGAAACAAGCCTTCGCCGATCCGGCGCTGAAACATATTCCGCTGTCGTCCGCGAATTCCATCAACATCGGGCGTTTGCTGCCGCAGAGCGTTTATTATTTTTACGCCGCATCGCGTTTGGCGAAACCGGGTGAGCCGATTGTCTTCTCCGTGCCGAGCGGAAATTTTGGCGACATGATGGGCGCGGTCGTCGCGCGGCAAATGGGTTTGCCCGTGAAAAAAATCATCGCGTCGGTCAATGACAACGACGCTTTTCCAAAATTTCTCGCCAGCGGCCATTACGAAAAAATTTCGCCGTCGCGCAATTCCGTTTCCAACGCGATGAACGTCGGGCATCCGAGCAATCTCGCGCGGCTCGTGGCCATTTATGGCGGACGCATGGATGAGACCGGCAAGATTCATCAGCAGCCCGACCTCGCCGCGATGCGCCGCGATTTGTTTTCCAGCTCGATTTCCGACCAGCGCACGCGCGAAACAATCCGCGAAGTCTGGAATAAATACGGATTGTTGCTCGAAGCGCACGGCGCGGTCGCGTGGCGCGGCTTTGAAGACTGGCTGGAATCGGAAATGGTGGGGCGAGCGTCCTCGCGAGCCGGCTCGTCAGTAGCCTCGCCCCACCACCCGACAGTCATTTTGGAAACCGCGAATCCGGCGAAGTTCCCCGAAGAAATTGAAAAGACCATCGGCTTCGCGCCGGACGTCCCGCCCGCGATGACCGCCGCCATCAAATTGCCGGAAGATTTCGACCGCATGGGCGCGGATTATGGCAAGTTCAGGGAGTATTTGATTGGCCAACACAAATAATTTCACGCTCAACAAAATTCGGGCATGGAATACCAAGTCGAATTCAAACCAAAGGCGATCAAGGAGCTTGATTCGCTCCAGCCGAAGGACGCGCAGCGCATTGTTGAACGCATCCGGCGATTGCAAAATAATTTGGAAGGCGACGTCAAACGGCTGACCCATTTCACGCCGGAATACCGCCTGCGCGTCGGCGATTTCCGCGTGCTTTTTGCATTGGCGGGAAATCAAATCACCGTGTATCGTGTCGTCAACCGGCGCGACGCCTATCGTTGAACCAATATGATCGAACTGCATCCTGAAATCCTGGAGAAAAACGGGCGCGAATTTGCCGTGCTGCCTTACGAGGAATTCGAGGCCGTCCGCGAACTGCTGCTGGACTACGAAGACCTCCGCGATTTGCGTGCCGCCCAAGCGGAGGAAGCCGATGCGCGGACAATGTCGCTGCACGAAGCTGCCCAAAGATATGGCGCAAATAATCCCAAGCCAGAATGAAAATGATTTCCGACGTTCGCACCTGACTTGACAAGACGCGTTAAAGGCTTTAAATGGACGATATGAAGACGCTCACAATCACCAAAGCTCGCGCAAACCTTTCTGAATTGCTTGAAAAAGCCAAGCAAGGCGAGGATATCGGCATTGTGTCCGGCGACCAGATTGTGGCGTTGCGTCCTGTTACCATCTCTTCCGATGATTACGCGTGGCGCGAATACGGCGCAACGCCGGTGGAACTGGTGCGCTTTGAGAAACGGATGGAACAGCAAATTTCAGGGGAGCGGAAGCGCGGAAAAATCAAACGCTTTTCCGGCAATCTGGAAAAGGATTTGGCTGCTTGAAACCGCTGGATTTGAGCGAATCATTCCGCGCCCGCGTCCGGGACTATCCCAAAGAGACTCGCGACAAAATTGGACGGGCGCTGCAATTTTTAGAAAGGGATTTTGGTCATCCGCACCGTCATCAGGGCTTGGGCATCCGCAAGCTGACGGGAAATTATTTTGAAATCCGCGTGGGGCTGGATATGCGGCTGGTTTTCCAAAACCGCGCCGATTGCCTTTTGTTTCTGATGGCTGGCAATCACGACGACATGCAAAAGTTTCTGCGCGGACTTTGAGAAGTTCCGGCAGCATTTGCTGCGAAAACATTCTTGAAATTGAGTCGCGCGAAGGATGTGAAGTTTTTTTGACACGAGTTGCACAAATTGACGCGAATACGCTGAAGGCGTAACGGAAATTAGCCTGGGGTTGTGAGGAACGAACTACCCTAGGGAAACGCCCCACAAAATAATTCTTCCTCTCCTCGCCAAACGAGGAGAGGGCCGGGGTGAGGAGTCGAATCAAATCTTCGAGACGCAGAGAATCAATTTGAATTAAAACTTTGAAAATCAAGCGCGCCGATTCTATTTGCCTCTTCAAAAGTTAAGTAGTGATAACTTTGTGGCGGGCGGAAGCCAGTTCGATTCCGACGAAGTTGTGTCAACTTCACGGGCTTTTCAAATTTCCACAACTTTTTCAGCACGACTGCAAATGCCTGTTTTGCTCCTTCGTAGTAATCGTTGAATTCAGACTTGGTTAAACCTGACCTGCCGTTAAATTTTTCCCAAATTTGACGAGGACTGCCGCCAGTAACAGAAGCGACTTCAAATGCTCCCATCAGCGCTTTTGTTGGAGATGACACATAAACCAAAACCAAATCACCGTTTTTTAGTCGTGGACGAACGCGGCGAAGTTCTACTGTTTTGCTGCCGTCGAAGATTTTTTCGGCGTGTTTAGGCCGGATTGAAATTAAAAGTGCGTTTCTTGGTGCTGGCATACGTCAATAACAATCTAGTGAATACCCCATCGAATAGATTTTAGCAAAAACTTCCTTTGTGATGGGACGCGGTGACTGAATCGGTCCGGCGACGCCAAGCCTTTCAAGTTCTTGGAGCGATACCGGCGTGTGGAATCTTTCTGTGTCGCTGAATCTGATTGCCATAATTTCCTTTTCCAGATTTTTATCAGCCAACTCCCACACGTTTCTCCACTCATAAATTCCGAGTCTGCGAAATTGTTTATACAAGTCCTTGGGTTTGCCGATGACAATTTCATCCAGACAGGAACACGCTTTCACGGACATTGAGCCGGTCTTTTCATTTCCCTGACTCACATACCAAAGAATTCTGCCCGGAAATTTCAGGCCGGAGATTTGCTTGGCTCGGTAATAGACTGCTTCTCGTCCAAAATGAAGATCATGGCGCAACCCGAACAATCGGCTGCTTGCCAATTCTTCATCGAAGAAATGTTCTGCCCATTCAGGCCGTATTGGAACTATGAAGGACGGCAAATCGGCATCAATAATTTTTGCAGGCCAAAGCGCCCGCTCAATTTGAGTGGCCAATGCCGGTGACGGATTTTTCTGAAGGTCAACAAGTGCCTTTGCAATCAAGGTGACGCCATCATTGAGTTCTGGCGCGGCGTTTGCCAATTCCAACAGGCGAGAAGTTATGTTTTTTGCCGTTTCGACACACGCGAGATTGATTTTTATCCACGTCGGCCCGGTCGGAACAAACCCAATTTCTTGCATCGCATCAACAATCACTGCGCCAGCATTTACATCTGAAATTTTTGTGCAGTTTCTATTTGCTCTCGCTGACTCTTCGAGCGTCTGTTGCAAAAGGTGACGAACAACCGTCGGAGCCAATGGATGTCGCGCCGCTCTTAACAAAGGAATTTCTGTTGCATGTGTTGCACTTCGATTGCGGACAATAAACACAACAGGACGTTCGCTTTCATCAACAATCAATTTGCACTCTGATTCATTCGGATGCGAAAGGTAACGGTGAAGTTGTCGCTGAAAATCAGTTTTTCGCTCACCCAGCGTTGCCTGCTGGAATGCCTCAATGACCAAATCTTCATGCTCGCTCTTAAAAAGCATTTCTTTCATCCGCGAGCCAGCGAGTCGAACAGGCTGATATTCTGCCTCCCGTTTTATACTGTCCAACTGGTTGATGAGTTCCGTCGGGAAAAGAATTGTCAGTCCAAATTTTTCATAGAGTTTATCGCCGTAGGAACGAAGTGTGCCATCGCGAGTTACAAACACTTGAATGTCGGCTGCTATCGTATGAGCAATCTGTCTCAAATCGGATTCTGCGCTCGGTGAACCATCCGTCGGAAATAATTGTTGAAGCGTCTTAACCAGTGATTGAAAATGTGTGTCTTCGGTCTGGACGATTAAATGATTCTCAACCAGACCCCGATGGCGGCGTTGTTCGCCAATATCGTCAGAGCGGCCAATTTCATTGTGAATTTCTTTTGTCAGATAAAGTTCCAGTTCGTCTTGTAACCAAGTTGCGAGTAGAGCTTTTGATTCTTCGCTTTCTGGATCACTCTCGTCATACAAATCAAAAAACACATTCGCGTCCATGCAGACCTGCTGTTTTTTCTCGTCAATTTGAGCGGCTAAAGAAAAAAGGTCTGCGTGCCCATGGCTGAACCACCAATAAGTCAATTGAGAAGGTTTGTGTCCGCGTCCCAGCTTTGAACTGACAGCGACAAAACCAAAGCGCGGCCACATATCATTTACTGAATAGTCGCGCCGACAATACAGGCCAATGCCGAGCAAGTGTTTCGTTTCTACTTTCAGATGCTCAACCAATTTTCGAGCGACACCTCGTTTGCGGACAGCAGAGTTTGCGCATAAATGCACGATTGTCGCCTTGTTGCCCGATGTTCGATAAAGCAAATAACCAAGGCATTCATTTTGAGAAGTCAACGCGGCGAATATATGTTTGCGTGAAGCGTGTTCTTGGAATGCACCCTTCGGAAAGAAACCGAGGGTGTCAGCGTGTTGCGTCCCCAAATCCATTACGGCTTTCAGATGCGGGGAACTGCCATCAATACACTCAATTCTGATTGATTCCGCCATTTGAATGTTGCTGCAAATGAAATGCGTAGCGACTGTGGATTGCAATCTTCTTTTGAAAATGTTTTCGACTTGTCATAAATCGGGAACACCTCATCCGGCCTCCGGCCACCTTCTCCCCATCCGATGCGGAGAAGGAATTATTTTGTGGGACGATTTCCCAGCGTAGCCGCTGCGCGTCAACGCTGGGCTGATTGATTAAATCCCTTTGGGATTTTCAGCGCATTTGAATTCGCGGCAATTCGTGAAATTCGTGTCAAAACCTTTGTGGCATTCGCGCAAAAGCAATTCGCCTTTTCAAACGCCGGACATCTGATTATTCTCCCGTTCCCGAAAATTCAAAACATGGCTCTGATCGTCCAAAAATACGGCGGCACGTCGGTCGGAAATCCCGACCGCATCAAAAATGTCGCCAAGCGCGTCGCGGATTATCGTTCGCGCGGAGACCAAATCGTCGTCATCGTCTCGGCGATGAGCGGCGTCACGGATAATTTGATCAAGCTCGCCAAGGAAATCATGCCGCTGCCGAGCGAACGCGAGATGGATATGCTGCTTGCGACTGGCGAGCAACAAACCATCGCGCTGACGGCGATTGCCTTGCACGCGTTAAATGTTCCCGCCGTTTCGATGACAGGCGCGCAGGCAGGAATTGTCACCGACGGCGTTCACACGAAGGCGAAAATCCACAACATCACGCCGAAAAAAGTTCACGAACTGCTCGACGCGGGCAACGTCGTTATCGTCGCCGGTTTTCAGGGCGAAACGAAGGACGGCCAGATCACGACGCTCGGTCGTGGCGGTTCGGATTTGACGGCCATCGCGCTGGCCGCCGCGCTGAAGGCCGACCTTTGCCAGATTTACACGGACGTGGACGGCGTCTACACCGCCGACCCGCGCCTCGTGCCGAACGCGAACAAGCTTTCGGAAATTTCCTACGATGAAATGCTCGAACTCGCGAGCCTCGGCGCGAAGGTGATGCAGAGCCGCTCGGTTGAATTTGCCAAAAAATTTGGCGTCGTGTTTGAAGTCCGCAGCAGCCTAAACGAAAACCCAGGAACGATTGTGAAAGAAGAAACCAAAAGCATGGAAGGCGTCGTCGTGCGCGGCGTCGCGCTCGACAAAAATCAGGCCAAGGTCACGCTCGTCGGCGTGCCGGACAAACCCGGCGTGGCCGCGAAGATTTTCAAGGCGCTCGGCGACGCGACGGTGAACGTGGACATGATCGTCCAGAACATCAGCC
>Ga0209483_1000703_pt1 | contig 27451 bp, 23 predicted proteins | sample NGEPerA_FD_184508 | JGI IMG/M metagenome (GOLD analysis project Ga0209483, IMG submission 184508) | Arctic peat soil microbial communities from the Barrow Environmental Observatory site, Barrow, Alaska, USA - NGEE PermafrostL2-A... | ecosystem: Environmental > Terrestrial > Soil > Wetlands >... | reverse complement strand
AGCATCGCCGGGGTATTCTGGCCTACTATGACTGTCCGATCACCACCGGGCCATTGGAAGGCACAAATAACAAGATCAAAACCATGCAACGACAAGCATACGGCTTCCGAGACCCCGACTTCTTCAAACTTAAAATCTTCGCTTTACACGAAACTACCTACGCATTAGTCGGATGAACCAGTTTAAAGGGTAGACTGTCGTCACTGGTGCTGCCATCCATCGAAAACTGTAACGTATCACGGGCGTCCCGCCCGTGCCGATGGCGTTGGAGTCGAAAAACTGAATGTTTGCGAAAGCTTCTACGCACCCTGCACGGGCGGGACGCCCGTGATACGATGAGGGTTTATGGCCGACCTCCAAATCCATCGTTTCTACGAAACGTGTCTGAAACGGCAGGCCACCGAGGCGTGGCTGGTGGCGGGCCAGCCGCCTTTGCTCCGGATTGAGGGGCACCTGCACAAACTCGAAATTCCACCGTTATCGCCAGCCGATGTGGAGACGGCACTGCATAAGCTCGCCGCTCCAAAACAATTGGAATTCTATCGGGAACATGGTTTTTTGGATTTCGGTTCGTCCTATGCGGGCGGCCAAATTCTGTTTGACATAACAATGTTGAACCACTCCGGCCAGTGTCTTGGCCACTTTCGGGTCACTTCGAGGGAGGCGGTACCCGGGACGACGCCAGGCCATCCTTTCAAGGCAAGCGCGCGGGCGGAGCCATAGTCGAACTCCCCCGCGTCCACCGCCAGCACGGAATCGAAGCGATCGAACCCGCCAGCGGCCCGGCAATATACACCCACAGGTATTGCAGATGCCCCGACACCAGCGCCGGCGCCAGCGACCGGGCCGGGTTCATGGAGGCCCCGCAGATTGGCCCGGCGAACATCGCCTCGAGTCCGACGACCCCCCCGATGGCGATGCCGGCCATGATGCCGATTTCCTTTGGCCCGGTTGAAACGCACAAAATCACAAACATCAGCAAGCCGGTCAGCACCGCCTCCAAAACGAAAGATTGCAACGCCGAGCCGGCGGGGAGGGTCGCGCCAAGATAGGCCTTATTGGTGAACAGCGCCCGCAACAGGAGGCTTGCGAGAATCGCCCCCGTCAATTGGCTAAGAATATATGGAACGACGCACCGCCCCTCCATCCGCCGCGCCAGCCAGAACCCGACCGTGACCGCCGGATTGATATGCGCGCCCGACACATCGCCGACCGCGTAAACCATCGCCATCACGATAAGCCCGAAGGTGATGGAAACGCCGACGTGGCCGACGCTTCCCGGAACGACCGTGTCAATAACGACGGCCCCCGTGCCGGCGAACACGAGGGCGAAGGTGCCGAAGATTTCAGCGGCGTATTTTTTCATGCGACTCACATTTGGTTTCGCCATGGCCTAAGGTAAGCAACGATGTGCCGGCGCACCCGGCAATCACCGGCGTCGAGCGACGCTTTGGCGCAATTTATGATGACGCATGATGCCACAAAGCGTCTGGATGATGCAAAAATGACCGACGTAATCAACCGCACCGCCGGCCACGCGCCCGCACCCGCGCCCTCGATACGCACACTGCGCGGCCTGGACTGGGTGAACTTCTTCCTGGCCGACGTGCAGACCGGCGTTGGCCCGTTCCTGGCCATCTATCTGGCGGCTTACAAATGGAACGAACAGCGCGTCGGCCTGGCCCTCACCATCGGCGGCCTGGCGGGGATCATAACGCAAACGCCATCAGCAAGGGGGCGAGCCGTTGACGAAGCATCATAACGAGCTTCGGCTGTGGACGTGTGCGCGTCAGGTGGGCGTCCGCATTCGTGCCACCTAGAACTCCGTGAAAAACGAGCCGCGATCGCTCGACATGAACTCTGCGCGTAACGCGATCGCACCGTGGCAGTGGCTCACATTTCCGCTCCAACCGTCGCGAAGAACGATGCTGCGCTCGCGCTCGCTTTAGGTCGGGACGAATCGTTTTTTCTCCGTATGCGTCGCTCCATCGTTCGATTATAAAGTTCTTGGATGACCGACGTCGGAGTCAGAACACGCGCTTCAGTCCACCCCGCGCTGCCTGTATTCCTCGTCTTTTGCCTGTAGAGGCAAAACGCTGGCCGTACTGTACCCGTTGCTGCCGAGGCGCGAATCTGCTTTCGGCAAAGAGAAGGTCTGTTTCACGAAGGAGAAGTTAATGGAAACACGGATGCTCGCAATTCAAGAGAACGGTTGCGGCACGGCTTTTCCGGACGTGATCGGCCCAAACCTCCAGTGGCTGGATGTGCCGTCAATGCCTCCTTCCGCAGGTGAGCGCGACGATGAGCGATTGAACGGCATCGTGCAGAGTAGAACAATCGTAAAACCCCAACGTCGTGCCTTGCACCGCTTTGCACTGGTCGCGCCTGCATCTTCGCCGCCTTATGCTCACCGATGAAGAGAGCGTATATCGCATAAGCGGTCTACGGGCCATGTCACGACTCATTACAGGAGATGAACTCTATGAGCGATAGCTCCGCTGGTGATCAAAAGATCGTCCTCCGCATTCGCCGACAGGATCGGCCCGATGCCTCTCCTCGATGGGAAGAGTTTGCGATCCCCTGGCGGCCTACGCTCAATATCATTGCCTGCCTCCAGTACATCGCTGCACACCCGGTTACCTCGGCTGGCAAGGAGACCACTCCCGTCGTCTACGACAGCGGCTGCCTGGAGGAAGTATGCGGTGCTTGCACGATGCTGATCAACGGCAAGACACGGCAAGCCTGCTCGGCGCTGGTGGACGAGCTTGAACCGACTTACAGCCGCCAACGACGGGACCATGACAACCCGGTGTATGTTCCAGTGGATTATGGGACCCACCCGCGGACTCGCGAACGTCACGCGCGCCCGCGGGACGAGCCGATCACGCTGGAGCCTCTGACGAAATTCCCGGTGGTGCGCGACCTGCTCGTCGATCGTCAGCGATTGTTCGACGACCTGAAACGCAGCAAGTGCTGGGTGCCGATCGACGGCACTTACGACCTCGGCCCCGGTCCGCCGATCTCGCGGGAACTGCAAGAGGAGCGATACGTGCTGTCGCGGTGCATCAGTTGCGCCTCATGTCTGGAAGCCTGTCCACAATACACCGCAACAAATCACTTTGTGGGGGCGGCGGTTTTCAGTCAGGTGAAGCTGTTCAACATTCACCCGACCGGTAAAGCGATCAAGGACGAGCGGCTGGATGTCATGATGGACGACGGCGGCATCTCCGATTGCAGCAAGGCCGGCAACTGCGTCGTGGTCTGTCCGAAAAATCTTCCGAACCTGGAATCCATTGCGAGCGTCGGGCAGCAGACGACGCTGGCAGCAATCAAGCGGTTCTTTGGCGGATGACGACAGGTTAGGATAAGGGAGCGAATGCAAGGAGGATCAACGCCTGCATCGCGGATCGATTACGACTTTTAATTGGGTGCGATATGTCGGAACATGAACGATCGCAGGCCATGAAATCGCCGCGCGTCGCCGAGTCGCCGCGCATGCGGCTTTCGACGTTCCTGCCGCTGATTTTGCCAATTCTGGTAGCCATTGCCGCGGCGTACGTGCAATGGATCACGGTGGGCCTGCCGCGGGTCCCCGCCGCGGGTCACCTCACCACTGAGACGACCACTCAACCGTTTGGCTTTCCACTGTGGATCGGCATCACGCACTACGTGAATCTTCTGTTCATGGTCCTGTTGGCCCGCAGCGGCCTGCAAATCCTGATGGATCATCCGCGGCTCTACTGGAACGTCCACTGCACCCCCGGCAGTGAATGGGTGCGTTTCACGCCGGTGAAAGTGCCGCTCGACCGGTTTTATACCGCTAAAGACGATGCGCGATATTTGACGCCATGGGTTGGTCTCCCGGGCGGCCGCCATACGCTGGGACTGGCACGGCACTGGCATTTCATCAGCGCGATGTTCTGGGTCGTGAACGGTGCGATCTACATCTCTCTGCTCTTTGCGACGACGCATTGGCGGCGTATCGTGCCGACCTCGTGGCGCATCTTTCCCGACGCATGGGCGATCTTCGTTCACTACGCGACTTTTCACCTCCCACCCGAACCCAACGGCTTCTTCCATTATAATGCGCTTCAGCAACTCAGTTATTTCGCCGTGATCTTCATCCTGGCGCCGCTGTCGATCCTGACGGGGCCGGCGATGTCGCCGGCGCTGGTCAATCGCTTTAGTTGGTATCGCCGGCTGCCGGGCAACCGGCAGGTGGGGCGCTCGATTCATTTCCTGATTCTGGGCGCCTACGTCGCGTTCGTCATCGCTCACGTGACGATGGTCTTCGTCACCGGCTTCGCCCGGAACATGAACCACATCGTGATCGGCACCAACACTCTGCTGCCGTTTGGCATGTTCATCGGGTTGAGCGGGCTGGTGATTCTGTTCCTGCTTAACATGATGGCCAACTGGGCGACGTGGCTGTTCCCCAGGGCCATCCAGCGTGCCGGCGACGTGCTGGTCAACCCGGTCGTCCGGCTGCTGCTCGGCGGCCACGCCCCGCGTTCCGAGTACAGGGAGCAGGACATCTCGCCGTTCTTCTGGCCCAATGGGAAGCTGCCCACCTCAGAGCAATGGAAGGCGCTGGCCGCGAATGATTTCAAGGATTATCGGCTGAAGGTATACGGCCTGGTCGAAAACCCGGTGGAGTTGTCGCTGGAAGAACTACGGGCCATGGCAAAGCGGAGCCAGGTTACGCTGCACCATTGTATTCAGGGTTGGTCCGGCATCGCCCAATGGGGCGGACTGTCGATGATCGAGCTGATGAAGATCGTGCGGCCCAAACCCAACGTCAAAGCGGTGATCTTCTATTCCTTCGGCGAAGGACTGGAAGGCGGTCAGTATTACGACAGCCACACGATCGACAATGTGCGCCACCCGCAGACGCTGCTCGCCTACGACATGAACTTCAAGCCGCTCAACGACGTTCACGGCGCGCCAGTGCGGCTGCGCGTTGAAAATCAGCTCGGCTTCAAGATGGTCAAATGGATATCGGCAATCGAGTTCGCCCAGAACGTCAAGCACGTGTACAAGGGCGAAGGCGGTTACAACGCCGACAACGAATTCTTCGATTCAATGGCCGACATTTGACCTGACAATGTATGACTTGGACGGGTCACGTCGAAGGGTTGGCCGCGGAGGCGTCCAGGTGCACCGTCAGAAGCATCCGGCTTTCCTCACGCGCCACCACATCGTGCTCTACTCCCGGGGCCAGCACCAGCAGATGCCCTGTGTGAAGATCATGCACTTGGCCTTCGGCCGTCACCTGAAGATGGCCTTCCAGCAGATGAATCGTTACGACGCCCTTGGTGCGGTGAGGAGGCAGGCGCGTGAGATGGCCGAATAGAAACAGCGCCACGGTGGTGAGGCCGCGCTTGTACAACGTCTCCTGCCGATGCCCGGCCTGGCCGGCCTCGAATTCCTGTCGGAGTTTCGTCGCCACCTCGCTCAGGTCATATTGATGCTGCGGCGCGGCGAACCGCGGCGTGGGATGTTGTCGCAATCGCTCGGACTCGGGAATCTCTCGTATCGGCTCGGATTCTTGCCCTGCCATGTGAAGTCCTTAATGAAAGTCGGCCATGAAATCGAAAACTCGTTGTGCTCACTCAACCGTGTAAGCGGCCCTTGAGATCTTCGGGCCGGAACGGGCCCGGAGAAGCGATCAGCCGCCGGGCGGCATCCACCTGCCCCCAGACGTTCCAGAGCAGCACGCCGCGTACCCGGCCGTCGCGAAGGTAATAAACCACGCCTTCGCGGCAGGGGGTCTTCCAGTCGGTCACCATTTGCAGGCGCGAGTCCACCTCGCCGACGGCTTCGTATCCGAGGTCAAAGAGATCGGAGTAAAAGAACGGAAGATGATCGTACGAAACCGTCCGGCCGGCCATGGCGACCCCCGCGAAGCCGCCCATCGTGTTGGCGTTATCCTCATGTTCGACACGGAGCCACTGGTTCAAGGAGGGATTGTGGAAGCTGGCCACGTCCCCGGCGGCGTAGATATTCGGATCGCTGGTGCGGAGCGAGGCATCCACGCGGATGCCGTTGTCGACTGCAAGCCCGGCCGCCTGGGCCAATTCGACGTTGGGTTGAACGCCGATCCCCGCCACCACGCCATCGGCCATGACTTCGCGTCCGCCGCCGGGTTGATCGCCATGGATTTTCAGGACTGGCTTGCCATCGCGCAACTCGCAACCGGTCACCTTCGCGCCGGCCAGTATTTCGATCCCCTTTTCGCGATAAAAGCCATTCAAGAACCTCGCGAGCTCCGGCGGATACATCTTGCTGCCGATGCACTCATCCGGGAAGATCATCACGACTTGTTTGCCGTTCACGGCCAGCGATGCGGCCAGCTCTGACCCGATAAACCCTCCGCCGATGACCGCGATGCGATTACCGCGCTCGGCCAAGCCGCGCAGATGCTGGTAGTCGTCCACGGTGCGGAAATAAATGATCTGCGCATCACCAAACGGCAATCGTCGCGGCGTGCAGCCGGTGGCCAACAGCAGCTTGGTGTAGGTGTAGGAGGTGCCCTGATCGTCAATGACTCGTTTGTTCCGCGGGTCCAGGGTTCGCGCCGTCCGACCAAGATGGGAGCTCACGTTCTGGCCATCGGTCTTCCGCCAGATGCTTTCCAGGGGCTCACCCTTCCAAAGCGATTTGGACAAAGGCGGACGATTGTACGGCGGGTGCGGCTCGGCACCGATGAGGCCGATCGCGCATTGGCGATCCACCTCGCGGATTCCCGCGATGGCCGCCGCGGCGGTCATCCCGCCGCCGACGATCAGATAGGTGTAATGTGGCATTGTTTGCTCGCCCGTTCCTCCAGAATCTCTGAGATCTGGAACATGTCGCCTTTTTCCTTCTTATTCAGAGCCGAACCCTTGTGCCGTTAAATGATCGGCCTTATCGCTCCCGATCATGCCACGGCTCATCGTTTGACGCACGCGGCCCGTCCGCGGCTGTGCTCCGGTCTCCAGGAAGCCTGCTTCGGACAAACGGTGTAGTAGCAGATGAAAATAGACCAAGTCGCGGTGCTTCGGGCGATCCTGTTTGAGCGACCGCGACTTCCACGGGCCCGGCCGGCAGCGCAAGCGTACGCCGGTAGATCGCGCCATCCCAGCGGTCCACGGCGTTGTCCGGTCTGCGGCGTAACGTCCATACCGTGAGGTCCAGTCGGAATGGCCCTGTCGGCTTCAGAAAAAACGTGTTCTGGCTCATGGGTCGAGGCAGGCGCGAAAGGTTCCACGGCAGAAGCCGGTTTCCAGATCAGCACTTGCTTTTACTGATTTTTTTAAGGGCCGAACCTTTGTGCATGGCCTGGTGGTCGGTTTTGTCGCTTTTGATCAGGTACTGCGGTTCCTCCTTCGAGGCGCGAACCGTGTAGGTCTTAAATGCAACCGCCGAGGTGATCTTCTTCTTGATCGTTCCCCGCACTCGGCCGGCTTCCGAATTCCACGAAACATGATCTCCTACTTTGAAGTTCTTTGGCATGGGTAGATCTCCTTTACAAATTTGCGACGCCCGCTTTGCCTGAATCTTGCAGGGCTGCCTCGGTTCCGAACCAGCCTCCGGTGGATAGGTGACGCGCTTCCTCTTTACGAGGGCCCAAGGCCGGAGCGTATGCTTCTCACAATGGGTCGCACTCATGATGTGTTCCACGCTAAGACCCCGTGCCACCAGTGCGTCGGCAATCAGTGAGCGATGGCAGCGCCAAGGCACCGCCTCGGCGCACATGATTGCAACTCGTTCTTGTTGCGCTAGGGTGATGAGCAGTTGTAGATTCTCCTCGAACTCAGGTGTCTGCATGTAGTCGGCGAAGCCTCGGAAGGACAAGTTACGCCAGGCTGTGTTCGGTGAATCAGGACGAGAGTGCCGCAAGCCGCCCAGCCCTGCCACATGTTGATAGTTAATGCCGACTAACCGTAAAGCGGCCGGCAAGGTTTCCTTGTTGAACTGAGGATTGTGCCAAGAACGTGGTATCGTCCGCACGTCCACGAGCCGCGTCACACGATGAGCTTGCAAAAGTTGTATGAAATCATCGAGCCCGCGCGTCGAATGTCCAATTGTCAGCACGGCAACGGGGCTTTTCATGGCGCGTTTTTTCATAACAGGCAACTTGTGGCGTCCTGGTATTTTGACCCAGAATATCGACCGTTTACACGCTCAGCCCGCCGGCTGACGAACCTTGCGGGCGCTCGTGGCGGGCCAACGGATTGGCGTTGAAGAACCTTGTCGGCCCGGGCACGAGAAGTCGTAAGGCCAGTCCATAGACCAAGTACGCAAGAACCAGTCCAATCGCCGCGTCCCCGTCAATCTTCCGGCGATTCCCGCCAGCGGTATACAGGCGATTCGGCGCGGATTGTAAACTCCATTGCAAAGGCTGTCGTATAATTCGTTGTCGCGCACTTAACCAAGAACGGTGGCAATGTCAGCTCTTGCATCTTTGGATGATATCTTCCCGTCCGGTACGGTTTACGCCTATGACCTTGAGACGTACCCGAATTTTTTTCTGGCCGTTTTCCACGATGGTTCGCGGTTCATCCAGTTCGACCATGCGCGGATCGTCGCGCTCAAACAGTTCATCGCCAACCCCGAGCTGACTCTGGTCGGCTACAACAACAAATATTTTGACGACCCGATCCTCAAGGCAATCCACAACACCTCCGCGGAGCAGCTCACGCCGAAGTTTATTCACGATCTGGCGGATCGACTGATCCACAAGAACGCGGCCGATCAAAACGTCAACCATTTAATCTGGCGGGAGAACCACCCCTGGGGCCGGAGCATCGATTTGATGCAGGTCTTGCGAACCAATGCCGAAGGAGATGGCAGCTTTGTTTCGCTAAAGGAGCGGGGAATCCGTATTGACTGGGCGAACATCCAGGATCTGCCCTACGACCCTTATTTGAGTCTCACGCCCGTGCAGCAGGTCGAGGTTTTGGACTACTGCCGCAATGATGTGGCCATCACCTGGCGTTTGCTGGAGCTCACGCAGGACGACGTGGCGCTGCGCCACGCAATTGGCGCCGCGTACCAGATCAACGTGCTTTCGGACAGCGATGCCGCGGTTGCCGAAAAGCTCCTCCTCGAGTTATACGCCCGCCAGGTAGGCCTGAGCACGCCGGAGGTGAAGAAACTGCCCAAGCCTGAGCAAAATAACATTCCGGTGGCGTCAATACTCCCGCCAGGAATGGCGTATCACCACCCCCGGCTTGGGGGTTTGCTGGAGAAGCTGAAGACCAGCAACATTATAACCGATGCCGAACAGAATATCCGGCTTCACATCGACGGCCGGCCGGTTGAATCGTTGCGGCTGACGCTCGACAACCATGACTATGCGATTGGATTGGGCGGTCTGCACAGCTGCGACGATGCGGGAATCTGGACTGACGATCAGTCGCTGTTGGTGGACATCGACGCCACCAGCTATTACCCGGCGATCCTCATCAACCGCCGGCTCCATCCCGCCCACCTGACCTCCGCGTGGACCGAGATTTTGCAGCAACTGACCGCCGAGCGCGTGAAGGCCAAAAAGGCCGGCGACACGCGCAAGGCCCAATCGCTGAAAATCGTCACCAATAGCTGTTTCGGCAAGAGCGGCAGCCACTTTTCGTTCATGTACGACCCGGCCCTGGCTTACGCGATCACGCTCACCGGCCAACTTTTGCTGCTTCGCCTGATGGACCTGTATCTACACGAACGCCTGGAGATCATCAGCACCAATACCGACGGCATCACCATCCGCGTCCCACGTGACAAACGCGAACGGATCGAGCAGATCAACCGGCAGTGGCAACAGGAGACCGGAATCCCATTGGAAACCACCTATCTAAAAAAGATTGTCCGGCTCCATATCAACGCCTACGTCGCCCAGGACGAAAAAGGCGGCATCAAAACAAAGGGCATGTTTGGCGTGGATGGGCTCAAGAAGAAGGCGGCCGGTAGAATCGTTTCCAAGGCGTTGGTTGCATATTTTATTCATGGCGTGCCGGTGGAGCAGACCATCGCGCACGCCAACGACATCCACGATTTTCTATATAGCAACAAGTCGCCCAAGATGACCTGGGGCGGCGTCCACCAGCAAAAAAACGTCCGCTGGTACGTCTCAACCCGAGGCCGGCCGATCGTCAACGAATACCCTGCAGCCGGGAAAACCAAAGCCCGCAAAATTCGCGTGCCCAACGGTGAACATGCGATGGTCTGCAATCGGATCGAATCCCCGGCGACGCCGGATGATCTCGATCGCATGCACTACATTCGACAAGCCCGCAAATGGATCGCCAAGGTCGATGCGGCTTGTGCACCGTGGCTGTTTGCACCCTTGGCCGTCCCGGCGTTATGTTGAGCTGCGGTCGGGCGATGGCTTACGTCTCAGCCGGGCGCGCCCGCGAGGTTCCGCTTGGCCTGTTCGTCCTTCTTCGCCTGCTCGTTCTGTTCTTTAATGATGGGCTTGACGGCCTCGCCTTGTTCCTCGACAAGCTTGCCGCCAAGCCAACTTGTATAGAGCATGAGACACCCGCCGGCACAAGCCAGGGCTCGGGCAACGACGCCCGGCCGCCGGCCGGCCTGGTTGCTACGGACTCGCAGGACGTAGCTGGCCACGAACAGGGTGGAAACCACCGCGTTCCCGATGCCATGCCGGGTCGCAATGGAGTGGCTGGGCTCGCGTGTTCGTGGAATGTAGCTGTAATCGTGCAGGCCCGTCAGAATGGCGCCGGCCGCGCCCACCAAACCCACGGCCATGCTGATGCGCGCGCTGTCGTCGTAGCTCGGTTGGCCAGTCATCAGGCCCATTGCATCAGATACGTTGCTGACGGCCCAGGCGCCCAACGGGAGGGCGACGATTGCGGGATGAAGGCTGTGGCCGATGAGTTTCTCGCCTTGATCCATGAGATTCATTAACGGTTCCATTTGTCACTCCTTTTTTTCGCCGACTGCGAACCCTCACCACGAGGATTTTCACATTGACATAAAACTTTGTTCGCCGCCCAGGTGTCCCTGGTAAATGACAGCCCCGACGATCGCCAGCCCGATCAACAAATAGAGGATGCTCGGCCAGCGGTCGCTCTTAAAGAACCACCACCGCCACAGAACGAGCCCGATGAGCAGCACCGCGGCACTGGTACCAAGCCACTTGTGGATTGTCATGTTGGTGACGCCGACATCGTCTTTCATCCAAAACAGCCAGCCCGCGATCGCGGTGAACGGCGTGATGCAAGCGGCAAAACACATCGTCCACCAGCCGGTGTCGCGGAGCGTCGGCTTCCGCAAGACCCTGCCGAGGATGTCGCTGCCGACTGAGACTGGAATAAGCGCAGCGGTGAAGTTGACGAGGATTGGATGGACCTTGTAGCTGCTAACGAACTGGTGCATAGCATCATAGATGGTCGCGACGAACACCGGATGCAGTGTCAATTGGAACATAAGCGCCTCCTGGCATTGACGCCGACTTTGTTAGAGAACCGCATCTCCTGCTCCCGATGTATTGCGCCGCCCAAAGTCAACCGCATATGCGTGCGGGCGAGCAAGGAGGATCGGGTCCATCGACAGGTCGATGCCATCGGGCACCCGCGACGGATCGAAAAGCAAATGCCGCTCGTCGTCTGGACTGGTGGGCGAGATCGCCTCGACCCGAAGCCGGCCCAGACACACCACCGGCCTGTCCTTCGGCCAGACGGCTGTGGCGTCGTCCGTCGGGTCGTCTTCGGCGGCAAGCTGAAGCAATAGGCGGAAGAACGCCGGACCAATCGCGAGCCGCCGGGCAAGCTCTGATTGCAAAAAGTCCGGGTCACGCTTCGCCGCATCCTCTCGTGCCAGGTGAATCTCGCCGGCCTCGGGTTCCCACCGATATCGTCCGAATCGAATGATTCCATCTTCGGCGATGAACAGAAAAGCGTGCAGGGCTGAATACGTCTCCTGGGCGTAACTGGCCGGCGGCGGCGCCGTGGTGGACCGGGTGACAAATGCCTGAGCCGCAGGATGATCGGCCAGAAAAGCGCCAATCCGCGCTTTGTCTGGGTGGCCCGTAGCCGGATCAGGCAATTGCACCTGCAGGAACTCGAGAAATTCCTCCGGTGACCGCGCCGCAAACCGATCGGTAGAGAGCGCGACGATATCGGTGTCCTGGCCGCCCGGCAATTGAAGTTTGACGGCCATCCCGCGCAAATCAGCAGATCGATCATCACTTCTCGGATCGCCGCTGGCGTTCGAGAATCGAACGACGGCGGGGACGGATCGGCCTTGGAAATGGGCCGCGCGGCAGATTTGGCGCGCTTGGGGCGTGGCGATGAATGTTCCCGAGCACACGATGCCTTTGGCATGAACGGGCCGAAAGCCGGGGTGTTTGCCGGCAAGCGTTTGCAAGGCATCGACCAGATGCTCGTCGAGCGTGCTTGAAAGTGGTTCAGCAGGCATGCGCCGCTCCTTGTGCGAGGCGACCCTGACCCCGATCGGTGTCGCGGGAAGCGCTCCACAGCGGCCTTGTGACGACCTTTTCCTTCGGTATTCCCTTTAGCATCTCCGGCGGTAAATGCAGATGTTTCTGCACGAGCCCCGGCGGCAAATGCGACATCCACAGCGCCAGCGAAATATCCTGGTAACAACCGCTCTTGAACAACTCCAGAAACTCCAAGTCGCCGCCTCCCGTATTCTCAACATAGTGCGGCAACGATTGCGGGATATAGCCCACATCGCCCGCCTGAAAGTCCATCGTCCGCGCCTTGCCGCCGCCAGTGAATACGGTCATTCGGCCTTTGCCCCGGACATAATACTGCCATTCGTCAGCATTCGGATGCCAGTGCAGTTCGCGCAGGCCACCGGCGCGAAGCGCCACGTGCGCCACGGCCATTGTGGCCGACACGTTAAAGCGGCGTGAGTCCGCAATGCGAACTTCGCCTCCGGTATTCCGCACGTCCGGCTTCTGCGCCAAGAGCCGATAGCTGAATGAATCCGGTACCATTCCTTGCGGCCCAATCGCTGCTTCTCGGTCCTCTTCCAGCGCTCCCGGTACCTGCGCCGCGAAGATGAATAGCTCGTGCTTGGGAACAGCGTCGAATGTCGATTCCGGGACACCGAAGTTCTTCGCCAGGACCTCGCGCGGCGTATGGGACATCCAATCCGAAATCAAGAAGGTGTCGAATTCGGAGAATGCCCCGTCGTCAAACGCAAGGAGAAACTCGCACCCATCTGGCTCAAGGCCTTGAATCGAATGTGGAATCCCCGAAGGGAAATACCAGATATCTCCCATTCCAACGTCGTTCATAAACGACCGACCCTGTGAATCGACCGCGGTGATGCGCGCGTTGCCAGTGAGCATGTATGCCCACTCTGCCGCCGCGTGCCAATGAAGTTCCCGGATTGCTCCCTTGTCCAGACGCATGTTCACGCCGGCGATGGTCTTTGAGATCGGCAGATCGCGAACGGTCACTTGCCGAGCCCATCCGCCCTCCGATATGCGGTTATGGGCCTGGGTAAACGAATACTTGAACGAGTCCACATCTCCGGCATCACTCCGGGGTGGTATCCACGAGTCGGGGTTCTTGGCGCTTCGTCGTGCGGCCGCAGGGTCTTCGTTGTTCATACAAATCGCCATTCAAACTTGCACAACCAAACTCGGATATCCGAATGCCGCGATCAAACCAGTTCATGGATTTTGTCCACGAGGACCGTCTTCATGATCTTGGCGGCATCCGGCGTTCCGCGCAACAGCGACTCGCCGAACTTCATGGCTTGTTCGACCGTCGCCTTGGGAGGCATCGGCGGCTCGTGCGCGTCAACCAGCGCCTCGATGATGACCGGCCCTTCGGTGGCTAGAGCGCGGTCCAAGACCGCCCCACATTCGGCGGGATCTTCGATTGCAAACCCGCTGCCACCACAGGCCTTGGCGAACGCCACGAAGTCGATCGGCTCCAAATCGCAGGCGAACTCCGGGTTGCCCAGGAACACCATCTGTTCCCAGGCAATCTGTCCCAGCATGTTGTTCTTGACGATGACAACCTTGATCGGCAGCTTGTATTTCACCGCCGTTGAGAACTCGGCCATGAGCATGGAGAAAGCGCCGTCGCCGACGAAACCGACGCACTGTCGATCTGGGTAGGCGATCTGGGCGGCAATCGTGTAGGGCAGGCCGTTGGCCATCGTCGCCAGATTCCCCGAGAGCGAGTGCATCTGCCCCTTCTTCACGGGAACATGCCTCGCCCACCAGGTGGCGACGGTCCCGCTGTCGCAACTGACGATCGCATCGTTGCGCAAACGCTTGCCCAATTCGGCGGCGATGACTTGCGGCTTCATGGGCTTGCCGGTGCGGCTGGCGCGCTCGTCCATTAACTTCCGCCACTTCACCATTCCCGCGTGTGCCGTTTCGAGGAACCCGCGCTTTTCATTTCTTTTGAGCAGTGGCAGCAGCGCCGCAAGCGTTCCGCGGCTGTCGCCGACCAGGCCCACTTCGACCGGGCAGCGCAGCCCGATACGAACCGGATCGTGGTCGATCTGCACGGCCCGCACCTTCCTGGCGTCCGGGTAGAACTCCATGTAGGGGTTGCAACTGCCGACCAGCAGGAGCGTGTCACAACCTTCCATCGCGTCCTGCGAGGGCCGTGTGCCAAGCAGGCCGAAGGTGTTGGTGGTATACGGGCTGTCGTCGTGGAGCACCGCCTTGCCAAGCAGCGCCTTGACGATCGGCGCCCCCAGCTTTTCGGCGATGGCTTCCAACTCATCGGCGCAGCCCAGGGCGCCTCGGCCCGCAAGAATACAGACCTTTTCGCCCTCATTGAGCAAGTCAGCGGCACGGCGCAGGTCGTCGGCTCGCGGAACTGGCGCGTAGTGAGTCATTACCTCGGATACATGGTGTGGAACGTTGTTCTTCGTCCGGCCCTTCGTCGACGTCGCCTCCTGGAAATCGGTGGGAATGGTGATGTGAGCGACTCCCCGATACGCGATTGCCGTGCGGCAGGCTAACTCGGTGATGTTCTCGACGTGGGCGGGACCCATGATCCGCTGGTTGTAGACCGCCACATTCTGGAAGAGCTTGTCCAGATCAACGTCCTGTTGGGTGTGGGTGCCGATCAAGTCGTGGAATTGCAGCCCGGTGATTGCCAAAACCGGCGCGCCGTCGAGCTTGGCGTCATACAAACCATTGAGCAGATGGATCCCACCGGGCCCGGAGGTGGCGAGACACACTCCCAGTTTTCCGGTGTACTTGGCATAGGCGCAGGCCATGAAAGCAGCGGCCTCCTCGTGGCGGACATGGATGAACCGCACCTTGTCCTGTCGCTTGCGCAGCGATTCCATGATCCCGTTGATGCCGTCTCCGGGCAGTCCGAAGATCACCTCGACGCCCCAGTCAAGAACCGTGTCGATCAGAATGTCAGCAGCCGTGTCAGCCATGACGAATTCTCCAGTCGTTGTTGAGATTGATGAAAACCGCGTTCAACCGCGGCTTGTCGTTTGAGTCAGCGAGCAGCTTTGCCCTTATGAGCGCGATCGAGCATCTTTTGCAGCACCAGCGCTTCGTTGTGCTCCTGGTCCTTCGCGCCGTATACCAGAGTGACCGTTCCCTCTTTGCTCTTTTGTTTCAGCAGGTCGACAGCCTCCTTGTCCGCGCGCAATTCCTTCCTATACCGCACCTGGAATTCCTTCCACCTGGCCGGGTCGTGTCCGAACCACTTGCGCAATTCCGTGGTCGGCGCGATGTCTTTTAGCCAAAGGTCGACCGCAGCCTTCTTCTTGGTCAAGCCGCGCGGCCAGAGCCGGTCCACCAGGATTCGGACGCCGTCCTCTTTGGAGGACGGTTCGTAGACTCGCTTCAGTTGGATGTTCGCCATGTCATTGCTCCGTTTCGATCACCATTAAGTTGCGGACAGATCAATCAGGGCCAGTCCGGTCGTGGGGTCCATCCGCCGGCGGAGGTGGGCGGGGGATTCGACCAGAACGACTTCCAGCGTTGGCCGGACCCGTGCTGCCTTGAGGTGGCCGCCATGGGCGGAACCGTCGCGTTTCCCAACGACCACATGCGCATGGACCTTGGGCCGGCCTTCTTCAAGAGCGATATCACCGGCAAGGGTGAGAACTTCGACCTGTTCGCGGATCGGGATTTCGACAAACTCTTTGCGATCCCAGTCAAAATATGCGAGGGTCGCCTCGCGAAATGCTCCGATGCCGGTGAAATGGCTGGCGGCGAGGTTTTGACTGCGGGCGAACTCCGATAGGCCGGCGATGGGGTCATCATCGATCTCGAATACCAGCGCGAATGTGCGCTCGCCGGCCTGCTGATAGATCAATTTGGATTTCATGTCCGCCTCCTGCGCATCGCGGAGTGCCGTGCGGATTGAAGAAGTAGCCCGCCAATCACGGCGCCGGCCGCCACGCAGGCGATGGTCTTCAACTCCCCCTTGCGGCGCGCTATCTTCCGGTCTCGCAAGAGCGCGGCCTCGGGCCGTTCACCCTTGGACCTGCCGAGACCATCATGTAGCGCCAGTTGAACGACCTGGGCGAGATGGAGCGCCGTCCGGTCGGTTTCCTGGCTGATTTGCTCGCGACAACTGAAGCCGTCGGCGATGATCAGGTCGTCATCCGGCCGCTTTCGCACTTCCGGCAGCAGAACGCGCTCGCCGCATGCGATGGCCACGTCATAATGATCGCCTTGCTCATAGCCGAAGGCACTGGCCATTCCGCAACAACTGGTGGCGGGGTAATCAAACTCCACGCCCATCCGCTTTAGGATTTCCTTCTCGCCTTTGAGCTCGCCGTGGACCTTGTCGTTGAGATGATCCAGTGACTTCTGGTGACAGTGCCCGTGGAGCAGCGCCTTCCTTGCGAGCTTCGGTATGCGATAGTGCGGGGCCCGTTTCTCGAGGAAATCACCGAAGGTGTAGACGAGCGCTTGTAGCCGGATGGCGTCTTCGTTATGCGGCGGCAGAATGTCGGTCAGCTCGTTCTTGAATACCGCCCAACAGCTCGGTTCCAGCACCACGATGGGGATTCCGGCCTGGATCTGAGGCCGAAGCGTTTCAAGAATGTCTTCCAACCACCGACGAGCCATGCCCAGGAAGCCGTAGTCGTACAGCGGCCTCCCGCAGCACACGTGTTGCGTCGGCACTTCGACGCGGAAGCCGGCGTCCTCCAACACCTCCACGGCCGCCTTGGAGGTCTCCGCGTGGTAGAAGTTGTTGAAGGTGTCGGGGAAGAGCATCACCGGAGCGCCGTTGGCGTGCTTTGGCTTGTGGCTTTTGAACCACGCCTGGAAGGATTGGGGCGCGAAGGCCGGAATGTGATGCCGGCGCTGGTCCATGCCCGCGATCCACTTGGCGACGTTTTTCAAGCCCGGCGTCTGCGTGACGACGTTGAGCAGCGTCGGGGCAACCGACGCCAGCCGCGACCATAACGGGATCCACCCGAAGGCGTACGCGTGCCGCGGTCGAAGCCTGCCTTCGTAATAGTGAGCGAGGAACTCGGACTTGTAGGTCGCGATGTCCACGTTCACCGGGCAATCGCCCTTGCACCCCTTGCAGGCGAGACACAGATCCAGCGCGTCTTTGACGTGCTCGCTTTTCCAGCCGTCTTCGATCACCTCGCCGTTCATCATTTCCCACAGCATCCGGGCCCGCCCGCGGGTCGAGTCTTTTTCCTCGCGGGTGGCCATGTAGCTGGGGCACATGGTCTGCTCACCCTCGCGCCGGCACTCGCCCACGCCCACGCAACGCAGCGCCGCCCGACCGAATGAATCCTTGTCTTGTCCGAAATGAAAATAAGTGTCGGGTTGCGGCGGGTTGTAGTCGGGGCCAAGGCGCAGGTTCTCGGTCATGCTGTAGGGGTCGATGACCTTGCCGGGGTTCATCTTCCACCGCGGGTCCCAGATGCTCTTGTACTCGCGGAAGGCCGCCATGAGCTCCGGCCCGAACATCTTGGGCAGCCACTCGCCGCGCGACTGGCCGTCGCCATGTTCGCCGGAGAACGAGCCGCCGTATTTGACGACGAGGTCGGTCGCCTCGTTAATGAACGATCGCCAGTTGGCGATGCCTTTCGTGGTGTAGAGGTCGAACGGAATGCGACAGTGAATGCAGCCCTGGCCCAAGTGTCCGTAGAGCGACGGATGGTAATCGTACTTGTCGAACAGCTTGCGCAGGTCGCGAAGGTAGCTCCCCGTGGCCGGCACCGGCACCGCCGAGTCCTCCCAGCCTTCCCAGGTGTCGGGCATGCCGGGGACCCAGGCGGTCGAGCCTAGCGACCCCTCGCGCACTTTCCAGATCATCTGCTCCTGCTCGGGATCATCGTAGAGCTTCATCGAGGGCGCGTTCGTGGCCTTGGCGATCGCATCCATGCACTTGCGGGCCTGGGCATCGGAGTCGGCCTTGGAATCGCCGCCGAACTCCGCGATGAGGAACCCACCGCCTGGCGGCAGCAGGGCCAGATTGGCGTTTTGATCGCCTTTGGCCTTGACGAATTTGAACAGCAGATCGTCAACTCCCTCCAGTGCGATGGGGTTGAACTCCAATACTTCCATCACGTGATCGGCGGCGGAGTAGACATCCGGATAGCCGAAGATCAGCAGGGTTCGCGCTTTTGGATTGGGGATCAGCTTCATCGTTGCTTCGAGGATGGTGACGCAGGTGCTCTCCGTCCCGACCAGGGCCTTGGCGACATTGAAGTTGTTCTCTGGAAGCAGGTCGTCGAGGTTGTAGCCCGAGACACGCCGCGGGAGCTTGGGCATCTTCGTGCGAATGACGTCGGCATACTTGTCGCGCAGCGCCTTGAGATTGCCGTAGATCTGGCCTTGCGGTCCGCCCGCGCGGATGATGCGCTCCAACTCATCGGGAGAGGTTTCGCCGACGCGGAAACGGTGCCCCTCGTAAGTGAGGATTTCGAGCTCTTGGGTGTTGTCGCTGACGCGCAGGCCCATTCCGTGGTTGCGGCACATGAGCGAGTGAACGCCACAGGAATTGTTGCCGAGCATTCCTCCGAGCGTGCAGTGATCGTGCGTCTCGGGATCGGGGCCGAACATCAGGTTATGGTGCTTGGCCGCAGTGTCGCGAAGCGTGTCCAGGACGCAGCCAGGTTCGACGCGGGCCAGCTTCCGCGCCGCGTCGATCTCCAGTACGTGATGCATGTATTTGGAGAAATCCATCACGATCGCCACGTTGCAGCATTGGCCGGCGAGGCTGGTGCCGCCGCCACGGCTGAGGATCGGCGCGCCATACTTTCGGGCGACCGCCACGGTCGTCTCCACGTCAGCAATGTTGCGGGGGATCACGACGCCGATCGGTACCTGCCGGTAGTTGGAGCCATCGGTGGCATACAGGGCGCGGCTGCCCGCATCGAATCGGACCTCGCCGGCGATTTGAGGCTTCAGCTCGGCGGCCATTGCCTGTGCGTCGGGTGGGGCAATGGCCGTGCGGCTGTCGTCGTCGTGCAGGCGATGAAGTCGGCCCTCCTCGCTCCTTTTGCGTAATACCGTCAGGCTGCTCATGGTTCTCCAATTCCCAGAAAGGATCGCGCGGACGAAGCGAACTACTCCTTCGGCTTCGTGTTGCCTTTGACTTTCTTCTTCTCTTTTACGTCGCGAGTCGTCTTATCGGCGATGCGATCCACCGCTTCGTCATCGATGATCGGCAGCACATGCCCGCCGTAGCGCACCACCGCGACCGACGCCTCCGTTCCCTGTTTCTCAAACGCCATCCGCAGCGCCTCCTGGGCCGACTTGGCGTATCGGAAGCCGATCTTTTGGGCCTCGGCCGGCTTTACTCCGGGCGAAACCATAATGCAGTCCGTCTTGTCGATAATCTGGCAAACGTCCCCCAGAATGGCGATGCCCACCAGGTCGTCCACCTTCCCCTGCTGCACCATTTCCACGATCTGTGCGTGCGGGCGGTATCCGATTTCCAGCACGTTCTTATGGTTGCTGGCGACACCTTCGGGGTTGGGGGCGACGCAGATCATCGAGCCATCGTCTTTGACCGCCATCGTTCCGGCGTAAGGTCCTTTGGCGGATTGCCAGAAGTCGCGGTCCGCAGAGTGCGAGTCGATGATCAGGATGTCTGCCCGCGTCGGCATGTGGGCGGCGTACACTTCCCGGGCGCGGAGGCATCCCTCGCGGTGAGCGGCGACAATGTCGCCGGTGAAGCATCCGACGATCTTCTTGTTGATGTCGTACACCACGTTGACGATGTATTTCAGCCCCGTCAGGCGCCCCGCTTCCTCCATCCGCAGCCGCATGGGGTTCTCGGGGACGCCCATGACCGTTTCGGACATGTGCATGGAGGCTTCCCACTGATTGCGCTCCATGATTTCCTTGCCGGCAATGCCTGGGAACATGATTTTCGCTCCGCCGGACATCCCCTTCACGCGGTGAGGGAGGATCGAGCCGACGCCGAGGATGAAATCGAAGTCGAGCACCAGCTTGTTCGCGGTCACCCGGGTGCCGTCGCGGGTGGCGCCGAAATCGTGCAGGCTTTTGTAGTCGAGCCAGTGATGTTCGTGGACCTTATACTTCCCATTCAGGTTCCCAAGCTTCTGGCGTATCTCGTCGGGCTTCATGGGCCGATGGGTGCCGACTCCTTGGATGAACTCGATTTTCTCATCGGTGATGCCGCCCGCATGGAGTTCTTCGAAGACAGATGGCAGGATGCGTGCGGCTGGCGTGCTACGAGTCGCGTCGTCGATAATAATCAGGACACGATTTCCTTTTTTTACCGCCGCGCGCAGCCGTGGCGCGCCGATCGGACTGCCGAAGCCTTTCTCGAGCACGGTGCCCTCGTCCACATGATCGAAGGCGCGAGGGGAATAAACTCCCATCAAATTCGCATCCGGCACCTCGACCGGCGCAATGCCCTCATAACCTGGATATGGGAAATTGACGTTCAAAAAGCACCTCCGTCAGCTGCGCGTTGCGGTCATGCAACCGTCAGATATTGCACGCTGAATAGTTTGCGCTCATCCGTCCATATGTGCTCGACGTTCCATCCGCCCGCGGCGGCGAGGGACGCAAATTCGAGCAGCGTGTACTTGTATGAGCTTTCCGTGAAGATCGTCTCGCCTTCTCTAAATGCAAACGTCTCACCGGCAACATGGATATTGCGGGCGAACCGGCTCACCAGATGCATTTCGATCCGACCGAGCCGCGGGTTGTAAAAGGCGTAGTGGACGAATTCGTCCAGCCGGAAGTCGCCTGACAGTTCGCGGTTGATTCGCTCCAACAGATTCAAGTTGAAGGCCGCGGTCACCTGGGCCGCATCGTTGTAGGCGGCATGCAGCAAATTGGGGGCCTTTTTCAGGTCCACGCCAATCAGCAACCCGCCATCGGGGCCCGCGCGATTTGCCGCCGACCGAAGAAAATCACGGGCGTCGTGCGGTTCGAAATTGCCGATGGTGGAACCGGGGAAGTAAATCACCGTCCGTGCCGCTTCGCTGCAAGAGGGAAGCGTAAACGCGCGAGTGTAGTCGGCGCAAACCGGAACGATGTTCAAACCGGGGTAAGCCGTGGCGAGAGCGGCGGCGGAATCGAACAATTGGTCGCGGGCAATATCCAACGGCACATACGCGGCCGGTGATTGCAGCCGATCCAGCAGCAGCCTCGTCTTCACGCTCGCGCCACTGCCATATTCGACAAATCGACACCCCGGCCCCAGACACATGGCCATTTCGTCGGCGTTCCGTCCGAGAATCTCCATCTCGGCGCGCGTGAGGTAATATTCCTGCAGTTCGCAAATGCGATCGAATAGTTGAGAACCGCGCCGGTCGTAAAAAAATTTGCAGGGAATCTGCTTGCAGGCTTGCCGCAGACCGTGAATCACCTGGCCGCGAAAATCGTCATGCCCCGGCGCGTCATTGCAAAGGCCAGGCTCGCGCGGCGCGGTCACGCGTTGGTGAAAACTGTCCGTGCCCTCCATCTGGCGGTGACTGACGATTGCATTCATGTCTCCCTCGCGAGCCGCAGCCCCGTGAACTGCCACCGGGCATCAGGCGGGAAAAAGTTGCGATAGGTACGACGAATGTGATTTCGTGGCGTAGCACACGACCCGCCCCGTAGAACGAATTGGTTGCACATGAACTTCCCGTTGTATTCTCCCAGCGCTCCAGCGGGCGGCTGATAGCCGGGATAGGCGAGGTAGGCGCTTCGCGTCCACTCCCAGACGTCGCCGAACATCTGCGACGGCTCCTCGTGACTTCCCGCAGCCGCGGGCATCAATGCCAGGGGCGCCGGATGAAGCCGACCGCGATCGACGAAATTCCCGTCGATCGGCAATGAGCACGAGGCGGTTTCCCACTCGAATTCGCTGGCTAACCGCGCCCCGGCCCATCGGGCATACGCGTCCGCTTCAAAGTAGCTGATATGGCAAACCGGCTCGTCGTCGCTCACCGGCCGCAGCCCCGCCAGGGTATGGTTCTGCCATTGGCCGGCTTGCTCGATCCAATACAGCGGCGACTGCCATTGCTCGCGCTCCACCGTCGCCCAGCCCATTGAGAGCCACAGTTCCGGCCGACGGTAGCCACCATCCCCGATGAACTGCTTATATTCGCCATTGGTCACCAGCCGCGAGCTCAACTGGAACGGCTCAAGAAAGACGCGATGCCGCGGCGACTCGTTGTCGAAGGCAAATCCGCTGCCGTCATACCCCACCGATTGGATCCCCTCGCCGAAGCGGACCCAGCGCGAAGGCGTCACCTCTGCTTCGCGCTCCACGGACCGCTCGCGATATACTGGCCGCATTGGGTTGACCCAAAACGCATGCTTGATGTCTGTCAGCAACAATTCCTGATGCTGCTGCTCGTGATGAAGCCCCATCTCAATCGTTGCCGTCAATCTGGAAAGCAGCGATTCGTTCGCGGCCGAGAGGAGTCGAAGCATCGCCTCGTCAACATGCTTCCGGTAGTCGTAAATTTCAGCGACGGTCGGGCGGCTCAGCAGTCCTCGGTTCTGTCGGCAATGACGGTCCCCAACGGTCACATAATAGGAGTTGAACAGATATGAAAAGTGCGAATTGAACGGCGCATACGCCGTCGCATTGGGCGCCAGCACGAAGGTCTCGAAGAACCAACTTGTATGAGCCAGATGCCACTTCGTGGGACTCGCATCCGGCATCGACTGCACAACGCAATCCTCTGCCAACAGCGGCGCGCAAAGCCATTGGGTTCGCTGACGCACGGCCATGTATCGCTCGGCCAATCCCGCAGTGTGCGGGACGACCAAACCCGTTGGCTCAAGAATAGCCGTGCCCGATGCATTCACGATGGCGCTTCTCCGTATCCCGACTCACCGACTGCAAATATGCTGCCGCACTCCCATCAACGAGGCGGAAAAATGAAATACTCGCGCTCACCCGGCGGTCCGGGCTGCTCGCTCATTCCTCAAAGAAGCGAGCGGAACCGGCCAGTGATGTGGGGCAGAAGCGGATTCGGTTCCCCGCAGTTCATCGGGCTCCTTCCATGATGCCGCGTTCCGCGTGTGCCAGCGAGCGGCCTTTGCCCCCCGGTGGGTTCAGGAAACAACCTGCGACCATACCGTCGTCGCGCTGGCGGCAGGCAGGCCCCTATGGCGAAAAACGTAGTTTCTTGAACGGAGGAGGTGAGATTCGAACTCACGAGACCCTTGCGGGCCTACCGGTTTTCAAGACCGGCGCATTCGGCCGCTCTGCCACTCCTCCGGGGAGACGCGGCAAGTGTAACCCATGCGGCAAATGCGGTCAAAACACAATGCTTCATGGCGTTTTCCGCAGTGAAGCACGAAATCCAAAACAAATCCAAATGGAGAAAGCAGAAAACGACGGCTCTTCCGGATTTTTGCGCGCGCAGCCTGCTTGATTCCTTCGAAGATATCCCGAAAAATCTTATCGGGACTCCAGGATTCTTTGCAAGATCAAAAGAGAGGACGGCCAGGAATGAGCACGAATGAACACGAAGAATTTGCCTTCATTCGTGTGCATTCGTGGCCATTCGTGGCTCCCTCTTTCTTCGGATTGCCGGCTGTGCCACGAGGTTCTCATGGTCTCAATCGATAAGCCGGCGGTCGTGCTTCTCAGCGGCGGGCTTGATTCGGCAACTGCGCTTGCAATTGCGCAGGGCCAGGGATTCGACGTTCATGCCATGTCGTTTCGCTATGGGCAGCGGCATGTCGTCGAGCTGGAATTCGCCCGAAGGCTGGCCCGGCGCGCGGGGGTGAGGGAGCACATCATCATCGATTTTGATCTACGGGCCTTCGGCGGATCGGCGCTGACCAGCAGCCGGATCGACGTTCCCAAGGGCCGTGCGGTCGAGCAGATGTCGCGCGACATCCCCGTGACCTACGTGCCGGCGCGGAACACTATTTTTCTATCCTTCGCGCTGGCGTGGGCCGAGACGCTGAATTGCGCGGATATTTTCATCGGCGTCAACGCCCTGGATTACTCCGGCTATCCCGACTGCCGGCCCGAATACATCGAGGCGTATTCGCGCATGGCAAATCTCGCCACCCGCGCCGGCGTCGAGGGCCTCAAACAGTTGACGATCCATACGCCGCTCATTCATCTCACCAAGGGGCAGATCATCCGCCGGGGCTTGGACCTCGGCGTTGATTTCTCACTCACCAGCACCTGCTACGACCCCGACGGCGACGGCAAGGCGTGCGGAGAATGCGATGCGTGCGTGCTGCGCCTCAAAGGCTTCGCGGAGAACGGCATGGCAGACCCGGCGGCGTATGCAAGCCGCGACGCTCTTTAATCGCCGGGCGAAAGGTGGGCGAGGGCGCTGCGCGGCGGTGAGGGTTCGAGTTTGTCGCTTTGGGTGCGACCAGCAGGGGCGGCGCGCGAGAGGAATGCGGCATCCTCGGATTCCGTTCCGGACGCGGCCATCTTTAGTGGCTCGAAGACAGCCGAGTCGCGGGCCGGGGAAAGCCCGTGCCAACCATGCCGGCCACGGCCTTTTCGGGACGGCTCAGATCGGTGCAACGCTTTTCGCGCTGTCATATACAGATGGTTAGCGTCGAAGTATACTGATGATCGCACATGCCGGGGGGACGGATCGATTGATTATCCAATGGCGGTTCAGTGGTTCGGTTCCTTTGCTTTATGCGGGACGCGAACCCGAGGGAAATATTCATGCGTCGTACAAAAAGCGCTCGCGGGCTCAAGCAAGTTCGTCTTAAAAACGCGTTGAGGAGGGCAGCGCGAGGGGATTATGCGATCGATGCGCTGGAGAGCCGGCTGCTTCTTTCGATTGTGCCGGTGGCGAACCAGCCATTGGTCACGGATTCATCGTTGCCGGCGCTTTTCACCAATCTGAACGGCACGACCTACTTCGAGTCCAGAAGGCCCAGCGTGGCGCTTTGGAAGAGCGATGGAACGGCGGGCGGCACGGCGCTGGTGCAGCCGATTCTCAGCGGCCCGCTCACCGCCGATCAGATTGTCGTCTCCAACAACACGTTGTATGTGGCGGCGGCGTTCGACGCCGACGGGGCGGAGTTGTGGAAGATCGACGGCGCTTCCGCCAGCCCGGTGCTGGTCATGGACATCAATCCCGGCGCGGCGGGCTCCGCGCCGCAAAATCTCACCGACGTAAATGGCACGCTCTTTTTTTCCGCGGACGACGGCACTCATGGCCGCCAACTCTGGAAGACCGACGGCACCTCCGCCGGCACGGGCATGGTTTCGGACATCAACCCTAAGGGCGGTGAATCGCCCAGCGACCTTATCAATGTCAATGGCACGCTCTTTTTTTCCGCTGACGATGGCGTGCATGGAACGGAATTGTGGAAAAGCGACGGCACCTCCGCCGGAACGGTAATGGTCGCGGACATCAATCCGGGCAACGCATCGTCGCTGCCGCAAGACCTCACGAACGTGAACGGCACCGTCTATTTCTCGGCCAACGATGGCACGCACGGCACGGAATTATGGAAAAGCGACGGCACGTCCGCCGGCACGGTGATGGTGGCGGACCTGGCCCCCGCCCCGCCCGACACCACCGGCGGCAAGAATCCTCCAGCCGATCCCTCGTCATTCCCCATCGATTTGTATAACGTCAACGGCACGCTCTTTTTTATCGCCAACGATGGAACGCATGGTTCGCAACTCTGGAAAAGCAATGGGACCGCGCAGGGCACCGTGTCAATCGCATCGATGAGCCAGGCCATCGGCACCACGCTGCCGGCTGAGGCCACGCTGGGCGGAAAGCTCTACATTATCGCCAGCGACGGCTCGCAGCCGTGGCTCTGGACAAGTGATGGCACCTCCGCCGGCACGAAAAAACTTGCAAATGCCGCACTGGGGTCGTTGGAGGCATTCAACAACCGGGTATATTTTGTCGGCTCGGATACGCAATCAGGTTCGGAACTTTGGGCCACCGACGGCACGGTCACAGGCACTTCCCGGTTTGAGGACTTGAATCTTGGTCCTAATGGTTCCATTCCGGGGAATTCGGCAGTGGTCGCAGGCCGTCTTTGGTTTTCCGCCGACGATGGACGTGATGGCTCAGAACCTTGGTCCACCGATGGAACCCCTGGCGGCACGAGCATGGTTGCCGACGCCAATTCGGCGCCGATCACACTCCTGGTCGGGAGTGCGTTTTCAGCAAATGGTTCGGTTTATTTCACCGCTAACTCCGGTTTGTATAAAGTTGACGCAGCAGGCACGGTGTACCTGGGCGGTTTGGACGCATCGCAGTTTACAACAGTCGGGGATAGGGTTTTCTTCACGGTCGACAGCGGTTCGGCCGACCCGCAGCTCTGGAGCACCGATGGCACCGCCGTCGGCACGGTACTGGCGCGGGATTTCCCGCTTCCCTATCCCTATGGGGCCAGCATCACCAATTTGTACGATTTCAATGGTGAGCTTTATTTTTCAGCGCGAGCCAGTTCGACGGGGGATTATCAGGTTTGGAAGAGCGATGCGACACTCGCCGGAACAGTCGCATTGCAAAGCAACAGCGCCGTAGCGGCGCTGGCGCCGCGGAATTTCGCGGCAGTGGGCAACACGTTGTACTTTTACGCATTCGCGCCCAACCAGGGAACGCCCACCTTATGGAAAACCGACGGGACCGCCGCCGGCACGCAAAACATCGGATTGTCCCCCAGTCCGTTCACGTATGTGAACAGCACGGCTGAATATGTGACTCCCGTGAATGTGAATGGGAAACTGGTAACGCTGAGCCAGGTTTCCCAGAACGATGTGGAACTGGTCACGGGCGACGGGACGCAAATCACCCACTTTCCAACCAATGGAATCGGCGGCTTCCAGATCGACCCTGTTGATCCGAGCCGGACACTGGCAGTTTTGAATGGGGAGGCATATTTCTTCACGAGCGCCTCGGTTGGTCCTGCCACCCTCTGCCGGACCGACGGGACAGCGGCCGGGGCATCTAGTGCATTGTCACTCTTTCAATTTAGGGTAGCATCAACGGCATAACCAAGGAAGGTTTTGCCATGCCCAAGACATCGAAGAAGTACGTGGTTCGTCTCACGGATGCCGAGCGTCAGATACTTCAG
>Ga0209483_1000700_pt1 | contig 27579 bp, 24 predicted proteins | sample NGEPerA_FD_184508 | JGI IMG/M metagenome (GOLD analysis project Ga0209483, IMG submission 184508) | Arctic peat soil microbial communities from the Barrow Environmental Observatory site, Barrow, Alaska, USA - NGEE PermafrostL2-A... | ecosystem: Environmental > Terrestrial > Soil > Wetlands >... | reverse complement strand
GTTGCATGGTTTTTCCTGGCTATCGCCGCTGGCGGCGGCGGGCGGTGACACGGCGCGCGCGCTGGCCACCAATCTCATTGGCCAATGGGTCAAACGTTACGGCCATTATTGCGAGCCGCAATGGGTGCCGCATGTGATGGCCCGCCGCCTGATGCATATCTTCAATCATGGCCGGCTGGTGGTGCCAAATTCCGACATGCTGTGGCGTTCCAAATTGTTCGTGAGCCTGCGCGAGCAGGTGCGGATGCTGGAGCGCACCGCCGGGGAGGCGGCTGATGGCTTGCTGCGCCTGGAAGCGGCCTGCGCCCTGGCGTTGTCCGGCCTCTGTCTGGATGATCGTTCCAAGCGGTTGGGCGCGGGGCTGGTGCGGCTGGATGTGGAAATCGCGCGCCAGATCCTGCCCGATGGTGGCCATGTGAGCCGCTCGCCGGAAGATTTGCTCAATGCCTATCGCTGTCTGATGATGGTGAAGGACGCGCTGGCGGCGGCGAATGAAGAACCGCCGCATGGGCTTCGCAATGCGCTCGACCGCATGGCGCCGATGCTGCGCTTTTTCCGCCACGGCGATGGCGCGCTGGCGCTGTTCCAGGGCGGCCAGGAAAGTGATCCAAAAATGCTGGCCAGCTTGTTGGCGCGCGACGAAGTACGCGGCCAGCCTTTCGGCCATGCCCGCCATTCGGGCTATCAGCGGCTGGTGGCGGGACGCAGCTTGATCCAGCTCGATTGCGGCGTGGTGCCCAAAGGCGCTCTCTCCACCGAGGCCCATGCCGGTTTCCTGGCCTTTGAGATGAGTTCGGGTCCGCACCGGCTAGTGGTGAATTGCGGCGCGGGCGGCAAGAAACATAGGGGCTTGGATGCGCCGCTGCGCGCAACCGCCGCCCATTCCACCGTGACGTTGGGTGACCGCTCCAGCGCCGAGATTCTTCCACCCGGGCTGGCGCGCGACCTGTTGGGGGTCCGGCTGGTGGGCGGACCAAAAGAGACTTCCACCCGCCGGAGCGAAACCGCCCTGGGCTGGATGGTCGAAGCCAGCCATGACGCCTATGTGCCGGAACTTGGCTTTCGCCATGAACGCAGGATCACGCTTTCGCCCCAGGGTCAGACGGTGACGGGTGCCGATCGCCTGGTGCCGGTCAGGCCGCATCGTGAGGCGGTGGAGTTTGCCGTCCGGTTCCACATCCATCCCGAAATCCGGATGTCGCGGCTTGAAGGCGGCGCGATCCTGCTCAAGCTCCCCAATGGGGAAGGCTGGCGGTTCCGCGCCGGAGGCGGCGAACTCGATGTCGAGGAAAGCATCTATGTTGGCGGTGAAACCGTGCGCCGTACGGAACAACTAGTGGTGACGGGACGGGTGCGGGAGAGCCCTGTGGAAGCTGCATGGGTGTTTGAACAAATAGTGGTTTAACAAGAATTGCGCGGCGCGCGATGGCCGTGCCAAACTTGGCGAATATGAGCAAATCAGTCCGGAGCGGTTTATGGTTCAGTTGACATTGCCCAAGAATTCCAAGGTCAAAAAGGGCAAAGTGTGGCCGGCGGAAACCGCCGCCAATGGCAAGAAACCCAAACGCTCCAAGGAATTCAAAGTCTATCGCTACGACCCGGATGCGGCTGCCAATCCTGCTACGGACACGTATACGGTGGATCTCGACAGCTGCGGGCCGATGGTCCTGGACGCCCTGATCAAGATCAAGAACGAGATCGATCCCACCCTGACATTCCGCCGTTCTTGCCGTGAAGGCGTGTGCGGTTCCTGCTCCATGAACATCCAGGGCATGAACACGTTGGCCTGCACCAAGGCAATCAGCGATTGTTCCGGCGCGGTTGCGGTCTATCCCTTGCCGCACATGCCGGTGGTGAAGGATCTGGTGCCCGACCTCACCAATTTCTACGCCCAATATTCCTCGATCGAGCCCTATCTCAAGACCAAGACGCCGCCGCCGGAAAAGGAATGGAAACAGTCGCCGGAAGACCGCGCCAAGCTGGACGGTCTTTATGAATGCATCCTCTGCGCCTGCTGCTCGGCCTCATGCCCCAGCTATTGGTGGAATTCGGAACGCTATCTGGGACCGGCGGCGCTGCTGCAATCCTATCGCTGGCTGGTGGACAGCCGCGACGAAGAGACCGGTGACCGGCTGGATGGGTTAGAAGACCCGTTTCGGCTTTATCGCTGCCACACCATCATGAATTGCGCCCAGACCTGCCCGAAAGGCTTGAACCCGGCGCATGCGATCGCGGAAATCAAACAGCTGATGGTGAAGCGGAAGTCCTGACGGATTTAGCCGCCGCTGCTTTGCGCCGCATCAGCCACCACAACAGATCGCCGCCCCAATAGGCCAGACGGCCATGAGGGTCGGCGCCTACCACCTTGGCCACCATCTGCACCAGCCTATAGATGTGGCGGGGCCGATAGATCGCCATGCTGGTCTTGGCCGCCAGCCGTGAATAAAGCTTGCGGTTGTATGGCTTGGCGCTTTCCTCGGACGGCGGGACGTTGGCGCAGTAATAGGCATAGGCCAGCTCGTCGTCGTCGGATTCCCGGACCCGTCCCACCGCCACCCAAAGCTTCCGCCAGAAGGCCATATCCGGCTCATCTTGCTTGTGAAGTATTTCGTAGAAGAGCTTGTAATGACGGTATTCGTCGGCGGAGATCCGGCCGGCGATTTCCTTCAGTACCGGCTCCTCGGTGGCGTCGCGGATGGCTGAATAATAGGACGAGGTGCCGCTTTCCACCACGCAGCGGGCGATCATCTCGCCCCGGCGCGAGCCCCGGACCGAGCCTTTGGCTTCCAGGTCGGAGAAATGCGCCGGCGTGTAGCCTTTGCGGAAGCGGGCGAAGGCTTCTTCCATCTTGAAGCCGGGATCGGCGGTCTCGGCCCAGCGGCTCAGGGCTTGGCCATGCTGGCTTTCCTCCCGACCCCATTGTTCGATGGCGTCGAGCGTGTCCTGGCCTGAATCGCGGAACACGCGTTTGAGATAAGTCACGTAATCGGGGGCGTTGTACTCGACCAGGGCGGCGGCCTTCACCGCCGCCAGCAAGCCGGGATCGACCGCGGCGGACTGAAATGCGCCCCACGGGATCTCGTCCAGCTTCCAGCCCTGACGATAGACGGTCTGACCCGCCATGGTTTCATTCCCCAACCGGATGAACGAGTTATAGCAAGATTGGCTCACCTCCCAAAAGGGAGATGCCCGCCTGCCGCGTGGCATTCATCTCACGGAACCGATGAAAAGCGCCTTAAAATGGTGAGGCCGGCTTAGCAAAAGCTTCAGTGGGCTTTTGCCCGGCGAACGCCCGCGACAGCGGGCCGCGGCTTAGAACGCAGCCCTCACAAGTTTCAAATCATCCACCAGTTGGGCGGCGCGGGTGCGCTCGGCGTCGGTTTTGGCGGCAATCTCGTCGGCCTGGGCGTCGGCGATGCGCTGGTCCAGCACCGCGATGTCCAGTTCGCTGATGGGAACCGCTTCCTCGGCCAGCACGGTGATCTTCTCGGCATTGACCTCGGCGAAACCGCCGCGGATGAAAAAACGGGTGTCCTGGCCGTCATCCAGCATATCGATCATGCCCGCGCGCAAAGTCGAGACCAGAGAGGCATGCCCCGCCATCACCCCCATATAGCCTTCGCTGCCCGGCACCGTGACCATGTCCACGGGCTTGGAGAGCAGAAGCCGCTCCGGCGAGACCAGATCGAAAAGGATTTTCGTAGGCATGCCGCTTAAGCCGCTTTGGCGGTTTCCGACGCCATTTTCTGGGCCTTGGCCACCACTTCCTCGATCGCCCCTACCATGTAGAAGGCCTGCTCGGGCAGATGGTCATATTCGCCCTCCACAATCGCCTTGAAGCTGCGGATCGTGTCCGCCAACTCCACGAACTTGCCGGGCTGGTTGGTGAACTGCTCGGCGACATGGAAGGGCTGGGAGAGGAAGCGCTGGATCTTGCGCGCGCGCGCCACGATCAGCTTGTCGTCTTCCGACAATTCATCCATGCCCAGAATGGCGATGATGTCCTTGAGCGCGCGATATTGCTGCAGCACTTCTTGGACATGGCGGGCGACCAGGTAATGCTCTTCGCCGATCACCTGGGGATCCAGAATGCGCGACGTGGAGTCCAGCGGGTCCACCGCCGGGAAGATAGCCTGGGCGGCGATGTCACGCGACAGAACCGTGGTGGCGTCCAGATGCGCGAACGAAGTCGCGGGCGCCGGGTCGGTCAGATCGTCGGCCGGGACGTAAATCGCCTGGACGCTGGTGATCGAGCCCTTATTGGTCGAAGTGATGCGTTCCTGCAGATTGCCCATCTCGGTCGCCAGAGTGGGCTGATAACCCACGGCGCTGGGAATACGGCCCAGCAGCGCCGACACTTCCGAACCCGCCTGGGTGAAACGGAAGATGTTGTCGATGAACAGCAGCACGTCCTTGCCTTCCTGGTCGCGGAAATATTCCGCCACCGAAAGGCCGGTGAGCGCCACGCGGGCGCGCGCGCCCGGTGGCTCGTTCATCTGGCCATAGACCAGGGCGCATTTGGAGCCCGCCGCCGAACCCGTCTTTTTGGGGTCTACATTCACGTTGGATTCGATCATCTCGTGATAGAGGTCGTTGCCTTCGCGAGTGCGCTCGCCCACGCCGGCCAGCACCGAATAGCCGCCATAAGCCTTGGCGATGTTGTTGATCAGCTCCTGCATGGTCACGGTCTTGCCCACGCCGGCGCCGCCGAACAGGCCGATCTTGCCGCCCTTGGTATAGGGGCAGAGCAGGTCGATCACCTTGATGCCGGTGACCAGGATTTCGGCGGAGCCGGCCTGTTCCGCGAAAGTCGGGGCTTCGCGGTGGATGGGCGACATATGTTCGTGGCTGATCGGGCCAGCCTCGTCGATGGGCTCGCCGATCACATTCATGATGCGGCCCAAGGTGGCGGGACCCACCGGCACGCGGATGGAATCGCCAGTGTCCCGCACTTCCTGACCGCGGACCAGGCCTTCGGTCGTGTCCATGGCGATGGCGCGCACGGTGTTCTCACCCAGATGCTGGGCGACTTCGAACACCAGGCGGAATGGCTTGCCGGTCTTGGCGTCGGTGTTGGTGGTCTCGATCGCGTTCAGGATCGCGGGCAGGGGGCCATCGAACTCGACGTCGACGACGGCGCCGATCACCTGGCTGAGGCGGCCCTTGGAAGTGGTCTTGCTCATGGGAGAATCTCTTTCTTTCAGGTCTTAGACGGCGGCTGCGCCAGCGATGATTTCGATCAGTTCCGTCGTGATCTTGGCCTGACGGGTGCGGTTCATCTGGATGGTGAGGGCGTTGATCAAATCGCCCGCGTTGCGGGTGGCGTTGTCCATCGCCGCCATCTGAGAGGCGAAGAATCCCGCCTGGTTCTCGAGCATCGCCGAGAGCAACTGCACCGAGATGTTCTGCGGCAGCAGAGCCTCAAGGATCGTGTCCTCGTCGGGCTCGTAGTCGTAGAATACGCCGCGGGTTTCACCGGGCTCGATTTCGGCCGGGATCAGCTGCTTGACGGTGGGGATCTGCGTTACCACCGACTTGTAGCGGCTGTAGATCAAGCTCACCACGTCGAACTGGCCGCTCATATAAAGCTCCAGGATGCTCTTCGCGATGGGCTGTACCAGCGACAGGGCCGGCGATTTCAGACCGACTTCATGGCTTTCGAGGAAGCGGTTGCCGAACTGGCGGCGCAACTGGTCGCGGCCTTTGCGGCCAATGGTGATGATCTTGACGTCCTTGCCCTCGGCGATCAGCGCCGCGATCTTCTGACGGGCGGCGCGCGCGATGCTGCCGTTGAAGGCGCCCGCCAACCCGCGGTCGGCCGTCGCCACAATGACGAGATGGCGCTTGTCCGAGCCGGTTCCTGCCAACAGCGGCGGCGCTGACGGACCCGACACGCCGGCGGCGAGATTGGAAATGATCGCCGACATGCACTGGGCATAGGGGCGGGCGGCTTCCGTCGCCTGCTGTGCGCGGCGCAGCTTCGCTGCCGCCACCATCTGCAGCGCCTTGGTGATCTTCTGCGTGGACTTCACGCTTCCGATCCTTGTGCGCATTTCCTTGACGGTTGCCATCTGGCGTCAGTCCTTAAGTAGCGAAGCGGTAGGACATAATAAAAGCCCCTTTAGGCGAACGACTTGGAGACTTCGTCCAGCGCCTTTTTCAGCATGGTTTCCAAGTCCGGGGTCAGCGCCTTTTCCTTGCGGATGCCTTCCAGGAACTGCGGATAGGTGGATTTGAGCTTGCCCAGCAGCGCTTCCTGGAACGCCTGGACACGGGCGGTCGGGAAGCGGTCCAGATAGCCACGCGTGCCGGCATAGATCACCGCGACCTGCTCTTCGACGGCGAAGGGCTTGTATTGCGGCTGCTTCAAAAGCTCGGTGAGGCGTTCACCGCGCGCCAGCATCTTCTGGGTCGAGGCGTCGAGATCGGAGCCGAATTTCGCGAAGGCGGCCATCTCGCGATACTGGGCGAGTTCGCCCTTGATCGGGCCGGCCACGGTCTTCATCGCCTTGATCTGCGCCGATGAACCCACGCGCGAGACCGAGATGCCGACATTCACCGCCGGACGGATGCCCTGATAGAACAAATCCGTCTCCAGGAAGATCTGGCCGTCGGTGATCGAGATCACGTTGGTCGGAATATAGGCCGAGACGTCATTGGCCTGGGTTTCGATCACCGGCAACGCCGTGAGCGAGCCCCCGCCATTGTCTTCGTTGAGTTTGGCGGCGCGCTCGAGCAGGCGCGAGTGGAGATAGAAGACGTCGCCCGGATAGGCTTCGCGGCCCGGCGGACGGCGCAGCAAGAGCGACATCTGGCGATAGGCCACCGCCTGCTTGGACAGGTCGTCATAGATGATCAGGGCATGCATGCCATTGTCGCGGAACCACTCGCCCATGGCGCAGCCGGAAAAGGGCGCCAGGAATTGCAGCGGCGCGGGCTCGGAAGCCGTCGCGGCGACGATGATGGTGTATTCCAGCGCGCCGGCGTCGGCGAGGGTCTTGACGATCTGCGCCACGGTTGAGCGCTTCTGACCGATGGCGACATAGATGCAATAGAGCTTGGCCTTCTCGTCGGTGCCGGAATTGACCGCCTTCTGGTTGATGATGGCGTCGATCGCCACGGCGGTTTTGCCGGTCTGGCGGTCGCCGATGATCAATTCGCGCTGGCCGCGGCCGATAGGGATCAGCGTGTCGATGGCCTTGAGACCGGTCTGCACCGGCTCATGCACCGATTTGCGCGGGATGATGCCGGGCGCCTTCACGTCGACGCGGCGGCGCTCGGCGATATTGGTGAGTTCGCCCTTGGCGTCGATGGGATTGCCCAGCGGATCCACCACGCGGCCCAGCAGGCCCTTGCCGACGGGCACTTCCACGATGGCGCCGGTGCGCTTGACGGTGTCGCCTTCCTTGATGGTGGCGTCGGAGCCGAAGATCACCACGCCGACATTGTCGGTCTCGAGATTCAGCGCCATGCCCTTGATGCCACCGGGAAACTCGACCATTTCGCCGGCCTGCACATTGTCCAGGCCATAGACGCGGGCGATGCCGTCGCCCACCGACAGCACCTGGCCGACTTCGCTCACTTCGGCGTCCGAGCCGAAATTCTGAATTTCGCGCTTCAGGATCGCGGAAATTTCTGCGGGGCGGATATCCATCTCAGTACTTCCTTTTATGAGCCCCGCATGGCGGCGCGAAGGCCGGCCAATTTGGTGCGAAGGGACGAATCGATCATGCGCGAGCCCACTTTCACCACCAGGCCGCCCAGCAAAGTGGGATCGACCTTGGTGTTGAGGCGCGGCTCGCGGCCGAGCTTCTCTTTCAGAACGGATTTGAGCTCCGCCGTCTGGGCGGGGCTGAGGGCATGGGCCGAAATGACTTCGGCCTGAACTTCACCCTTGAGACGCGCCACCAGCCGGCCATAGGCCGCGATCACATGCTCCAGCGCGAACAGGCGGCGCTTGCCGGCCAGGGTCAGCAGGAATTTCGTGGTGAGGGCATCCACGCCCATTTTTTCCAGCACCGGCTTCAAGGCGCGGGCTTGGTCTTCACGGCTGAAGAGGGGGCTTTTCACCAACCGGGCGAAGTCGTGGCTTTCCGCGATCACGGTTTTCAAGGCCGCGAAATCCTCGGCAACCCGGTCCACCTTGCCCTGTTCCTGGGCCAGCTCGAACACGGCATTGGCGTAACGGCCTGCCAATCCGGTTTCGTGAGCTCTCTCGCTCGCCACTTTCGCCTCATGGGGCCGGGCGCGCGGATGCCTCCATCTGCTCGCCGGCTCTCATTCAAGAGTTTGATTATATTGACTAAATCTCGAAGCGCGCGAGTCACTTCAGCCGCGCGCGTGCCAGTTAGCATGCGCCTTACGCGGGCGCAATATTTGGCGTAGGCCAGACTGTCGCGGGCTTGGAAGTGGACTTTTGGCCCCCAAGACGCGATATGCCCGGCCTCGCTGCGCGAGACCCCTTTTTAATGGCCTACCGCTTCGCTATCTGAGGCCTTGTATGATTGAGATCTCCCAGCGCTTTACGTTCGACGCCGCCCATCATCTGGGTGCGGGCGCCAGCGAGAACCGCCGCCTGCACGGCCACTCTTTCTATGTGGAAGTGACCTTGCGGGGCGAACCGGATGCCAAAACCGGGTTCCTGCGCGATTTCGGAGACGTGGACCGGGCGCTGAAACAGGTGCGGGAGCTTCTGGATCACCGCCTGCTGAATGAGGTGGAAGGCCTTTCCAACCCCACCCTGGAGAATCTGGCCCGCTTTATCTATGCGTGCGCCAAGAGCGCTTTGCCGGAAGTGGCGCGGGTCAAGATCGAGCGGCCATCCTATGGCCAGTCCTGTGTTTATGAGGGACCCTGAGGCATGGCGAAGAAACTCACCCAGCTGGGCCGGGCCGTGGCGCAGCCGTCATCGCCCGACAAGGCGAAGCTGGAAAGCGTGCCCAATCCCCATCCCGACGCCGATTATGTGGTGCGCTTCACCGCGCCCGAATTCACCACTTTGTGCCCCATCACCGGCCAGCCCGACTTCGCCCATTTCGTGATCGATTATGTGCCGGACAAGACCATCGTGGAGTCCAAATCGCTGAAGCTGTTCCTGACCAGCTTCCGCAATGCCAGCGGCTTTCACGAAGCCACCACCATCATGATCGCCAAGCGCATCGCCGCCGCGATCAAGCCGCGCTATCTGCGCATCGCCGGCTATTGGTATCCGCGCGGCGGCATGCCTATCGATATTTTCTGGCAGATGGGAAAACTGCCCAAGGATGTGTGGCTGCCCGATACGGGCGTGTCCTCATACCGAGGACGCGGCTAATTGTTCTGCCCTGGCACTTGCAGGCAATTGTGACGGCCTTCTTCGACGCAACGCTCGATTGCGGCGTTCCTGGAATAGAGATGCAAAACAAACAGGCACAGTGCGATCAAACCGACCACTACGCCCAAAACGATGTAATTCTTTCGCTCTTCCGGATCCATCGCCGCATTCCAGCCCTATTCCCCAACCATCATTTGTAAATCACAACGAAATTAATTTTGCCATTGCCATAATTCCTTGCGGAGCGGGGTTTAGCCTTTCTCCATCGGTTGTCGACCGGGGATGAACTTCAGAGGCAGCTCCTGATTTCGAGAAAGGGGTTTCTCATGGGACAATATCGCTTCGATCTGCTCAGGGATGGCGGCGTGATCGCGCAAAGCCAATTTCACGCCTGCGCCGATGATCTCGCGGCGCTGGATCTCGCCGAGCGTCTGTGCATCAGCAATGCCGTGGACGTCTGGGACGGCGAGCGCCGCGTGCTGCATGTCAAGTACGAAAACGCCATGGCGACGCCCAGCGACAGCCTTCCCGGCTAGGAATCGCCGCTGACAACCCTACCATTTCTTGGCATCCTCGCCCTGGGGCGCGTGCAACTGGGGCTAACATGAACGCCATTGTCATTCGCGGCGTGCTGGTGGGCGCGCTGTCCGGCCTTCTATTCGGTTTCGACACCGCCGTGATCGCGGGCACCACTGGGGCGCTCAGGCAGGTTTATCAGCTTTCGCCGGCCTGGCTGGGCTTCACGGTTTCCAGCGCATTGTGGGGGACCTTGGCGGGGGCTTTGTTGGCGGGCGTGCCGGGCAACCGTTACGGCGCGCGTGAATGCCTGAAAGCCATCGCCGCGCTCTATGTCGTGTCGGCGGCAGGCTGCGCGCTGGCCTGGAGCTGGGAGGCGCTGGTCGTCTTCCGCATCCTCACCGGGCTCGCGATCGGCGCGTCCACCGTGCTGGCGCCGGTCTACATGACCGAGATCGCGCCGCCGCGCTGGCGCGGCGCCATGGTGGGGATGTTCCAATTCAACATCACCTTCGGCATCCTGGTCGCCTATCTCAGCAATTATCTGATCGGAACGTTGAATCTGGGCGCGGATGAATGGCGCTGGAAATTCAGCATCGCCTTCTGGCCGGGCGCGGTGTTGTTCGCCATGCTGTTCACCATTCCCAACTCTCCACGTTGGCTGGCGCTGAAAGGCCGCCGCACCGAGGCGCGCGAGATTTTCCGCCAGATCGCGCCCGATGCCAGCGCCCATGAGGAAGAGGCGGCGCTGAATCCACCGGTAGTATCGGGTGCGGACTGGCGGGCGAATTGGGTCAAATACCGCAAGCCCATTTTCCTGGCGGTCGCCATCGCCGCTTTCAACCAGCTGGCCGGCATCAACGCCATTCTTTACTATAGCAACGATATCTTCGCGGCCGCCGGCTTCAGCAAGACATCATCCGACCTGCAATCGGTGATGCTGGGCGCCACCAATTTTCTGTTCACCATTCCCGCCCTCTATTTGATCGACCGTGCAGGGCGCAAGACGTTGCTGCTGATCGGCTCGGTGGGCTTGTTCGTCACCCTGGCGGGCACCGCCGCCATCATGCTCAGCGGCCAGCACCAGAATCTGCTTCTGTGGATGCTGATCGGCTTCATCGCCGCCTTCTCCTTCTCGCAGGGCGCGGTGATTTGGGTCTATATCGCCGAGATCTTTCCCACCGAAGTCCGCGCCCTGGGGCAAAGTTTGGGTTCCGGCACCCATTGGATGATGAATGCGATCATCGGCTTGAGCTTTCCCGTGATCGCGGCCTATTCCCGGGGCGCACCTTTCGTCTTCTTTGCCGCCATGGTGGTCTTGCAATTCCTCGTGGTGTTGTTTTTCTTCCCCGAAACCAAACGCGCTCCGCTTGAGGATATTTCGGCCATCGTTTCGGCCCCGCCGGCATGACAGACAATTCCCCATCCGATGAATTTCCCGCCTTGGTCGGGCGCTTTGAACACTGGCTGATGGACCAGGCCTTGCCGCTATGGGCGAACAAAGGTCTGGACCGCGTGCATGGCGGCTTCTTCGATCTGGTGAATCTAAGCGGCCAGTCCGTGGCCGGCCCCAAGCGCGGCCGCGTGCAGGGACGGCAGAGCTGGGTCTTTGCGCTTGCCGGCACTATGAGATGGCGCGGTCCCTGGCAGGACATCACGCGCCAGGGTTTGGATTTCGCCCTGTCGCGCAGGCGCAAGGACGGCCAGATACCCTGCTTGATCGCCAATGATGGCAGCGTGTTGGACGAAACCGCTACGCTCTATGACCAGACATTCTTTCTGTTGGCGCTATCGGAAGCCCTAAAGCTTTTTCCTGACCGTCACGATTTGCGCGAGGCCGCGCATCTGGTTTACCGGACCACCATCACCACGCGTCGCAACTCTGCCGGCGGTTTTGCCGAATCCGCCGAACAGGTTTTCCAATCCAATCCGCATATGCATCTTCTGGAAGCGACCCTGGCCTGGCGCGAGGTCGAACCTGGCGGGATATGGGATTCCCTGGCGGACGAGGTGGCTGAGCTGGGCCTCACCCGTTTGATGGACCGGAACGGCGCGATCCGGGAATTCTATGACGCGCAATGGTATCCAGTCGCAGGCACGGCAGGCCGCTCCGTCGAACCCGGGCATCAATTCGAATGGGCCTGGCTGCTGGGGCGCTGGGCCAAGCTTCGCGGCAACGCGGATGCGGACAAGCCCGCGCGCCGCCTGTTCGAGATCGGAAGCAAAGGCGTGGACCCCAAACGCGGCGTCGCCATGGATGAGTTGGATGATGAATTCCGCCCCGTTCGCTCCACCGCGCGGCTCTGGCCGCAAACCGAGCGGCTGAAATCGGCACTGGCTTTCATGACCGCGTCGGAAGGCGAGACGCGCCGCTATTATAGCGACCAAGCTTTGGCAGCGGCGAAAACCTTGTGGCGCTATTTGGAAACGCCCGTGCCGGGCCTGTGGCGGGACCGGATGCTGCCGGATGGAGATTTTGTCGACGAGCCTTCTCCCGCCAGCACATTCTATCATCTCGTCTGCGCGATCCAGGTGATGAAGGAGATCATTCGTGCCTGAGGCGCTGAGCGTGGGCCTGATCGGCTATGGCTTCGCCGGAAAAACCTTCCACGCGCCTTTGATCGCGGCGGTGCCCGGCATGGCGCTGCGGGCAATCGCATCTAGCGATGCCGCCAAGGTGCGAAATGATTTCCCTGATGTTCGGACATTCGCCGATCCCAAAGCGATGATGACGGAGAGCGATATCGCCCTGATCGTGATCGCCACGCCCAATGACAGCCATGCGCCTCTGGCGCGAGCCGCGCTGAACGCTGGCAAGCACGTGGTGATCGACAAGCCTTTCACCATCGACATGAAAGAGGCGCGCGATCTGATGCGCCTGGCCGAGCGCAAGGGGCTTCTGCTCAGCGTCTTTCACAATCGCCGCTGGGACAGCGATTTCCTGGGTGCCCGGTTCGGTATCGAAAGCGGCCTGTTGGGCAGGGTGACGCATTTTGAATCGCATATTGATCGCTTCCGGCTGGACGTACGTAACCGCTGGCGCGAGCAAGCGGTACCGGGCTCCGGCGTCTGGTACGATCTCTCGCCGCACATGATCGACCAGGTGCTCACACTGTTCGGCCTGCCGGATTCCATCGAGGCCAATTTCGCTTTCGAGCGGCCGGGCGCGAAGGCGGTGGATTGGGCGCATGCCGTGCTGACCTATCCCCATCTGCGCGTGATTTTGCATGCCAGCATGCTGGTGGCGGGCGGCAGCGCCAAATTCCTGGTCCATGGCGACAAGGGCAGCCTGGTCAAACGCGGCATCGACCAGCAGGAAGCCCAGGCCCTGAATGGCATGAAACCCGGCGCGCATGGTTGGGGCGAGGATCCTGATCCTTTGCTGATCTGGGACGTGCAAGGCCATTGCCGCGAGATGCCCACGCCGCCGGGCGATCACCGGCTTTATTATGCCAATATCCGCGACGCTCTGGCCGGGACAATGCCCAACCAGGTGCCGGCGATTCAGGCCCTTGCGGTGATGGCGGTGCTGGAAGGCGGGATCGAAGCGGCAGGCAGCGGCAAGCGGATCGCCGTGCCGCTCACCGCCGAAGAACAGGCGGCTTATCAGGCAAGTCGCGCGCCTTAGTGTTCGACTACGGGATTGCCGGAAACACCGACTGGATCAACACATCCCGCAAGCTCATGCGCAGATCGGTCTTGGGATCGGGCTCGGTGTTGGATTCCGCATGCGTGGAATCGGTGGGTGCGCCGGTGTCGGTGGTGTTGGACATCACGATGCTGGCGCTGTGTCGCTCGGGATCGATCATCAATTCCGCGGTGAAGCCGCCCTGGTCGCCATCATGATAGACATAGCGATGGCCGCCTACGTTGAGGACGAAGAAACCCAGCCCCATCGTCGGCGCCGTTCCGCCGGGCCCGCCGGTATAGGCCGTGGCAGGCTGGCTGGGATCGGCGGTGGAAAGCGTGCCGGTCCAGGCTTCCTCCAATGAGCTGCGCTTCAGCACCTGGTCATAGATGTCCTTGTGCGGCTCGCCGATCAGGAAGCGCTCATATTTGAGCATGTCGGAGAGGGGCGCCTTCAATCCGCTGTTCGACACGGTGATGCCGCTATCGAAATTGAAGGGCTGGGGCGTGATCTTGTCGCCCGCGCGCAGGAAGCTCTCCGAGACGTCTGGCTCCAGGAAATAGGGCGCCTTGTCGAAATAGCTGGAGGTCATGCCCAGCGGCATCAGGATATTCTTGGTGATATAGACTTCGTAATCGTCGCCGGTGAGACGCTCGATCACCTGACCCAGGAACACATAGCCCAAATTGGAATAGCTCCAGCGCGAGCCCGGTTTGAAGGCGACATTGGTGAAGGGCAGCATCGCCTCAACCTGGCTCCAGCGCGTGGGCTCGAAAGGCTGCCAGTCGCAATTGGGCGTCGCATCGCAATCCCAGGGCCAGGTGGGATTGCGGAAGCCGGCGCTGTGGTTGAGCAGATCGCGGATGGTGATGGTGTCCACCGGCCCGAAACTATCGTGCACCTGGCGCAACTCCGGCACATAGCGCGCCGCCGGATCGTCCAATGACAAAAGCCCGCGGTCGCGCAATTGCAGGATGGCGATGGCTGTCATGGTCTTGGTGATCGAGGCCCAATTATAGGCGCTGCGCGCGTCGATCTTCTGGTGGGTGTCGCGGCGGGCGTCGCCGAAATAGAATTCGGTGGCGGGATCGCCCGCATGCTCGAAGCCGAAAGCGCCGCCCACGATATGGTGCTGGGTCAGCACCGTGTCGAAGCTCTGCTGGAAATGCGCCACGGCAGGCGGCGCCGCGTTCGCCGCGCAGGTGAACAGAAGAAGGAGTATGGCGCTCCCCAAAGCGCCCAAGCCGGGAATCCGAGACAGCATGGATGGAATTGAGAGGGTTCCAGCCCAACGGTCAAGCGGGTGGAATCGCGTGCATTGGAGGATGATAGAGTGGCTCCCCGGGCCGGGATCGAACCAGCGACCAACCGGTTAACAGCCGGTTGCTCTACCACTGAGCTACCGAGGAACAAGCCGGGGTGTCTAGCGCGTCCCCTTTGGCAAAACCAGCGGAAATTTCTGCGTCGTTCTTCCCGCTTTTGCGGACATGCGGGCAAAAAAATGAGGCCGGGTTTTGAGCCCGGCCCCAAGGCGTTGGGTAATGGTGGGGTGTCTTCAAAGAAGACGAGCGCATGATGCATGCCGAGGGTTAACAAGTACTTAACCACGGCGGCGCTTCTGGAACCTTTGGGGAAAATGGAGGCCACGCCCGGAATTGAACCGGGGTTCGCGGATTTGCAGTCCGCTGCGTCACCACTCCGCCACGTGGCCTTTTATGAGCAAAATCGGCTGGGTGGACGGCGTCTTTAACAGGGGGAAAAGGGCTTGTCACTCAGAAGACGCCAGGACGAGATCAGCCTGGGGTGCCGGCCGTTGTCTCCATTCCAGGCCGCCCCTATAACCGGCCCGACTCCTCGTTCAGGCGCCCAAAATGCTTAACCCCGCCCGCTTCAACATGATTGAAGCGCAGATTCGGACCAATGACGTCACCGATGTGCGAATCCATGCCGCCCTGGGCGCGGTGGCGCGGGAGCGATTCGTGCCCTCCGCCAAGACGGCCCTGGCCTATGCCGATGTCCCGGTCGAGATCGCGCCGGGCCGCTATCTGCTCGACCCTAGAAGCTTCGCCAAGGCGCTGCAGTTGGCCGAAATCACGGCCGACGACCTGGTGCTGGATGTGGGTTGCGGCAGCGGCTATTCGTCGGCGATTCTGGCCCGGCTGGCCAAGAACGTGGTGGCCCTGGAGCAGGATGCCGATCTGGTGCGCCTGGCGTCCGGTCTGCTGGAGCGCGAGCCCAATATCCAGGTGACTCAAGGCGCGCTGATCGAGGGCTTCAAGGGCGGCGGCCTCTATGACGTGATCTTCGTCGAAGGCGCGATCGAGGCCGAGCCGGCCACGCTCCTGACCCAGTTGGAAGAGGGTGGCCGCCTGGTCACGTTCGAACAATCCGGCGCGCAGGGCCGCGCGGTCCTCTACATCAAAGAGCATGGCCAGGTCGGCCGCCGCGCCGCCTTCGACGCCTTTGTGCCGCTGCTTGCCGGCTTCAAGAAACACGTTGGTTTCATCTTCTAAGCCGTTCGGATTCTGTTGAGAATCATCCCCCTAGGATGGGCGAGGCCGAACTTGGTCTTTGCCTTCGACCATTTGCTGGCTTAGGTTTTGGGCGTGGCCAAATCACGGCCGGTGGGAGTCGATCATGTCCAGTCCTCAGCACGAACCGACCATGGAGGAGATACTTGCCTCGATCCGCAAGATCATCTCCGAGGACAATCCTCCCGAAGCGGCTCCCGCCGCTGCCGCGCCGACACAAGTTGCCGCTCCGGCGCCTGCGCCCGCGCCGGAACCCGAGATGGAAGTCCTGGAACTGACCCAGGAAGTGGCCGAGCCCGCGGCGCCCGAACCTGTTCCGGAACCGCCCCAGGCTGAAGAGGTCATTGAGGAGCGGACCGACGAGATCGTGTTCGAGCCCATCACCGCGCGCGAACCCGCGCCGACGCCCGATCCGGCATCCGAAAACGACATTTTCTCCGACCATACGCGCCGGGCGATGGAAGACACGTTCGACTCCCTCCCCGACGAAGCAGATGAGCCGTCGCCGGCGCGCGCTGGGCGCGCGGCGATGGCGGCGGATGGCTCCAGCGTCGAGAGCGTGTTCGAGCGTGCTGTGCGCGAAAGCTTCGAGCCGGTGCTGCAGAAGTACCTGCAGGACAATTCCCAGCTGGTGATCGAGCGCATGAAGCCCCTGATCCGCGAATGGATGGACGAGAATTTCCCCACCCTGCTGGACAACGCGGTACGCGGCGAAGTGGAACGCATCGTAAAAGCCCGCACTCGCCGGTAGGGCGCGGTTCTTTTCCGCGCCGGGTTCGTCGCTCGTCGCTCGTCGCTCATGGGCGGTTTTCTGCCCACATCGCTCCTCGCTCCTGCCCGGCACGAAAAATCCCTCGCGCCCGTCTCTTGACCGGAACCTGAAAAAGCCGGAAAGCCTGCCCAATGCTCGACAAGACTTTTTCTCCCAAAGACGTGGAAGGGCGCATTTATGCGCTCTGGCAGAATTCGGGCGCGTTCCGCGCTGGGCGGCGTCCTGACGCCGAACCCTTCGCCATCATGATCCCGCCGCCCAATATCACCGGGCGGCTCCATATCGGCCACGCCCTCAACAACACGCTGCAGGACATGCTGGCGCGCTTCGAGCGCATGCGCGGCAAGGACGTGCTGTGGCAGCCGGGCACCGACCATGCCGGCATCGCCACCCAGCTGATTGTCGAACGCCAGTTGGCGGAACGGCAGATGAGCCGCATCGGCCTGGGCCGCGACAAATTCCTGGCCGAAATCTGGAAATGGAAAGCCGAGTCCGGCGGCGCCATCACCGAACAGTTGCGCCGGCTGGGCGCCAGCGCCGATTGGAGCCGTGAGCGTTTCACCATGGACGAGGGGCTTTCCCGCGCTGTGGTCAAAGTCTTTGTCGAACTCTACCGCCAGGGCCTGATCTACAAGGACAAGCGCCTGGTGAACTGGGATCCGCGGCTGCAGACCGCAGTGAGCGACCTGGAAGTCGAGAATATCGAGATCAAGGGTCATCTCTGGCACATCCGCTATCCCATCGAGGACATGCCAGGGACGTTCATCACCGTCGCCACCACGCGGCCCGAAACCATGCTGGGCGACAGCGCGGTGGCCGTGCATCCCGGCGACGCGCGCTACACGAAGCTTGTAGGGCGGGTGGCTGTGCTGCCGCTCACCGGGCGGCTGATCCCCATCATCGCCGACGAATATTCCGATCCGGAAAAAGGCACCGGCGCGGTCAAGATCACCCCGGCCCATGATTTCAACGATTTTGAGATCGGCAAACGTCATAACCTGCCGATGATTAGCATCTTCAAAAAAGACGGGACTCTTAAAAGTGGTCCTTTAGATGACTTCGCGTTCGGTCATCGAGCCGACATTCCTGGAAAGGGACAGTTGGCCGACGAGGAACAGACCGGCAAAGCAACTTTTGAACTCATCCCAGCGCCCTATCGCGGATTGTCTCGCGAGGCGGCACGCAAGAAAATCGTCGCCGATCTGGACGCGGCGGGCCTGCTCGATCATGTCGAACCTATCGTCCATTCCGTGCCACACGACGAAAAGACCAGGACGGTGGTGCTGGAACCGCTGCTCACCGAGCAATGGTACCTGAATGTCGAGCCGCTGGCGGCCAAGGCGATTGCCGCGGTGGAAAAGGGCGAGACAAAGTTCGTCCCCGACAATTGGACCAATGTGTTCTTCGGCTGGCTGCGGAACATCCGGCCCTGGTGCATCAGCCGTCAGCTCTGGTGGGGCCACCAGATTCCGGTTTGGTATGACGCGGACGGCAAAATCTATTGCGCCGAAAGCGAAGAAGAAGCGCGCGCGCAGGCAGGCGGCAAAGACCTCACTCGCGATCCCGATGTGCTGGACACCTGGTTCTCGTCCGCGCTCTGGCCGTTCTCGACCTTGGGTTGGCCGGACAAGACGCCGGAGCTTGCCCGCTTCTATCCCACCAGCGTGCTGGTGACGGGGTTCGATATCATCTTCTTCTGGGTCGCCCGCATGATGATGATGGGCACGCATTTCATGGGGGATGTGCCGTTCCGCACCGTGCTGATCCACAACCGGGTGCTGGACGAGCAGGGCGCCAAAATGTCCAAGACCAAGGGCAATGTGGTCGACCCGCTGGTCCTGATCGACGAATTCGGCGCCGACGCGTTGCGCTTCACTCTGGCGCTGGCGGCCGGCCAGAACCGCGACATGCGGATCGGGCCCGCGCGGGTGGAAGCCGGACGCAACTTCGGCACCAAATTGTGGAACGCGGCCCGCTTCTGCGAAATGAATGATTGCGTCACCGTGCCAGGCTTCAATCCTGCCAGCGTGACGCAAACCGTCAATCAATGGATCGTGGCGGAAACCGCGCGCGCGGCCGCCGACGTGACGGCTTCGCTCGAAGCCTTGCGCTCCAACGAGGCAGCCGCCGCCGCTTACCACTTCGTCTGGGATGTGTTCTGCGACTGGTATCTGGAATTCGCCAAGCCGCTGTTCAATGGAACAGACGAGACGGTAAAGGCCGAGACCCGCGCCACCGCCGCCTGGACGCGCGACCAGATTGTCAAGCTGCTCCATCCCTTCATGCCCTTCATCACCGAAGAGCTGTGGGCCGTCACCGCGCCCGGAAAGCGCGAGACGCTTTTGATCGAAGCCGACTGGCCCAAATTGGCGCCGCTCCCCAAGAGCGAAGCCGCGGTGGCGGAAATGCATTGGGTGATCGACCTGGTCAAAGGGGTGCGCTCGGTGCGTTCGGAAATGAATGTGCCGGCGGCGGCCAAGATCGCCCTGGTTCTCACCGCCGCGTCCGCCGAGACCCAGGCGCGGTTCTCCCGCAATCGGGGCGTGATTGAGACCCTGGCGCGCCTGAATGAAGCGAAAACCGGCTCGGCCATCCCGGCAGGCTCGGCGCAATTCGTGATCGGCGAAGCGGTGGCGGCGCTGCCCCTGGGTGATGTGATCGATTTCGCCAAGGAACGCGCCCGCTTGGAAAAGGAATTGAAGAAGACCGAGGATGAGATCACTCGTTTCGACGCCAAATTGTCCAATGAGCAATTCGTTTCCCGCGCCCCCGAAGAGGTGCTGACCGAACAGCGCGAGAGACGCGCCGAGGCGGCGTCGCTGGCGGTCCGGCTTAAGGAAGCGGTCGCCCGGCTGGCCTAAAGACCCTAACAGCGGCGCAGTTGTAGGGGACGTGGTTCATTCCTAATTCTTGGACTCGCCCTGCCGGAGATAGCCATGCCGACCTTGTTCGATCCCCTGAAACTGGGCGCGCTCACTTTGCCCAGCCGCATCATCATGGCGCCGCTCACCCGCTCGCGTGCCCATCCCGATACTCGCGTGCCGTCCGACCTGGCGGTGGAATACTACAAACAGCGCGCGGGGTTCGGCCTGATCGTCTCCGAAGCCACCAGCGTCACACAAATGGGCGTGGGCTATGCGGGGACGCCCGGCATCTGGTCGGACGAACAGACCGAGGGCTGGGCCAAGGTGACGCGCGCGGTGCATGACAAGGGCGGCCGGATGCTGCTCCAGCTCTGGCATGTGGGACGCATCTCCGATCCCATCTTCCTGAATGGCAAACTTCCCGTCGCCCCCAGCGCGATCCGGCCTAAGGGTCATGTCAGCCTGGTCCGTCCCGAAAGAGATTTCGTCACGCCGCGCGCTTTGGAAAGCGCCGAGATCCCCGGTGTGATCACCGCGTTCAAGCAGGGCGCGCAGAACGCCAAGCGTGCCGGTTTCGACGGCGTCGAGATTCACGGCGCCAATGGCTATCTGCTGGACCAGTTCCTGCAGGATTCCACCAATCACCGCAGCGACGACTATGGCGGCACGCGCGAAAAGCGGGCGCGGCTGATGCTGGAAGTGGCCGATGCCTGCGCCGAGGTGTGGGGCGCGGACCGCGTCGGCATGCATCTGGCGCCGCGCGCGGACAGCCATGACATGGGCGACAGTGACCGGCTCGGCACCTTCACCTATGTCGCGCGCGAGTTGGGCAAGCGCGGCCTGGCTTTCCTTTGCGCGCGGGAGAAATGGCAGGACGATTCCATCGGCGCTGCCATCAAGGAGGCATTCGGCGGCGTCTTCATCGCCAATGAAGGTTTCGATTTCGAGAGCGCCAACCGGCTGCTGGCCGAGGGCAGGGCGGACGCCGTGGCGTTCGGCAAATTGGCGATCGCCAATCCCGATCTGCCGCAGCGTTTCGCGGAAAACGCACCGCTCAATGCGTGGGATGCCAGCACTTTCTATGCGAGCGGCGCCAAGGGCTATATCGACTATCCGATTCGCGCCACGGAACCTGCCTAATTCCCGCCATGCTTTGAATGGTACGCAAGCGAATGGGAACCATTCGTTCCGCCTTCACGTTGTCCCCTCGTGTTCCGAAGGCAATGGAGACGAGAGATGAAACGCATAACCAAAATCGCCGCCGTCTGCCTGATTATCCTTGGCGCCGGCACCGTGACCGCTTCCGCTGACTCATGCAGCGGCCATTCCCATGACAGCGCGACCGCGCTGGGCGCGGGTGGCGGCGCACTGATCGGCGGCCTGGCCTCGCACAGCATCGTGGGCGCCGTGGTCGGCGGTGTGGCCGGTGGCTTTGCCGGCAACGCGATTGGGCGCAGCAATGATTGCCGTCACCGCTATTCCTATCGCGATAGCTACGGCCATCGTCACTATTACTATCGCTAAGTAAGCGTCGCCTAGTATGGATTTGGCCCCGGAGGCGACTCCGGGGCCTTTTTGTTTTGGGAATGGCGCAGGGCAGATCAGCGCAAAACCTGCTTGAACGGGCGGGCCCGGCAAGGCCATATACGGCACCTTTTTTGGATTAGCCCCATGGTCAAGTTCGACAAATCCCGGCTGCCCTCGCGTCATGTCACCGAAGGTCCCAGCCGCGCCCCGCATCGTTCTTATTATTATGCGATGGGGCTGACCGAGACCGAGATTCACCAGCCCCTGGTCGGCGTGGCCAGTTGCTGGAACGAAGCGGCGCCCTGCAACATCGCGCTGATGCGCCAGGCCCAGTCGGCCAAGAAGGGCGTGAAGGAATCCGGCGGCACGCCGCGCGAATTCTGCACCATCACCGTCACCGACGGCATCGCCATGGGCCATGAAGGCATGAAGTCCTCGCTGGTGAGCCGCGAAGTGATCGCCGATTCCGTCGAACTCACCATGCGCGGCCATTGCTATGACGCCCTGGTGGGCTTGGCGGGCTGCGACAAGTCGCTGCCGGGCATGATGATGGCGATGCTGCGGCTGAACGTGCCGTCGGTGTTCCTTTATGGCGGCTCGATCATGCCGGGCCGCTTCCATGACCGCGACGTCACTGTGGTGGATGTGTTCGAAGCCGTGGGCCAACACTCCGCCGGCAAAATGCCGGAAAGCGAATTGTGCCTGCTGGAGAAAGTCGCCTGTCCCGGCGCCGGCGCCTGCGGTGGCCAGTTCACCGCCAACACCATGGCCTGCGTGGCCGAGGCGATCGGCCTAGCGTTACCTTATTCCAGTGGACCGCCAGCGGTGATCCTGGAGCGCGACGACTTCGCGCTGATGGCAGGCCACACAGTGATGAAGCTGTTGGAGATGAATCTCCGCCCGCGCGACATCGTCACCCGCAAAAGCTTCGAGAACGCCGCCATGGTGGTGGCTGCCAGCGGCGGCTCGACCAACGCGGCGCTGCATCTACCCGCGATGGCCAACGAGGCCGGAATCAAGTTCGACCTGTTCGACGTCGCCGAGATCTTCAAAAAGACGCCTTACATCGCTTCGATGAAGCCGGGCGGCAAATATGTCGCCAAGGACATGTGGGAAGCGGGCGGCATGCCCATGCTGATGCGCGCGTTACTGGATGCGGGCCTTCTGCATGGCGACCAGATGACGGTCACTGGCAAGACATTGGCGGAGAATCTGGAAGGCATCGCCTTCGATCCCAACCAGAAAGTCATCGTCCCGGTGTCGAAGGCGCTCTCGCCCACCGGCGGCGTGGTGGGGCTGAAAGGCAATCTCGCCCCCGAAGGCGCGATCGTGAAGATCGCGGGCCTCAAGCACATCAAACACAAGGGTCCGGCGCGCGTGTTCGATTGCGAGGAGGATTGCTTCGATTTCGTCCAGGCGCGGCGTTACAAAGAGGGCGATGTGCTGGTGATCCGCTGGGAGGGTCCCAAGGGTGGTCCCGGCATGCGCGAGATGCTTTCCACCACAGCGGCGCTCTTTGGCCAGGGCGTGGAGAATATCGCCCTGATCACCGATGGGCGTTTCTCGGGTGGTACGCGCGGCCTGTGCGTGGGCCATGTGGGGCCGGAAGCGGCGGATGCCGGACCGATCGGTCTTTTGAAGGATGGCGACATCATCACCATCGACGCCGAGACCGGCGAATTGTCGGTGGCGCTGTCCGATGCCGAACTGACCGAACGCAAAAAGACGTTCAAGCCCAAGGCGCCTGCATTCAAGACCGGCGCGTTGGCGCGCTTTGCCAGGAATGTGGGACCGGCGCGCTATGGCGCGGTGACCACACCCGGCGCAGACCAGGAAGTGCGCTGCTACGCGGATATTTGAAAAACATCCTCACCCTGAGCTTGTCGAAGGGTGAGGAGGTCTACGCTGTTTTCCTAGCATCATGAGCCTTGCCCAGAACGCGCAACGCATTGCCGCCCCAGAAATTGGCAAGCTGCGCCTCGGTATAGCCCAGCTTCACCAGACGTTCGGTGATTTTGGGCAGCGCCGCTGAATCGTTCATGCCCTCCACGCCGCCGCCACCGTCCCAATCGCAGCCCACGCCCACATGGTCAGGCCCCACCAGGTCGAGGGCGTGCTGGATGTTTTTCATGTACATGTCGAAGGTGGCGCGGGGCGCCGGATATTTCTGATTGATGGCTTTCATGTCCGTAGCCGCCTGGCGCACCGCCGCTGTCGCCTGCGCCGGCGAGAGCCCGTCCATATGCTCGAGCTTGGACATCGCGGCGCCTTCCGCCTTTTGCCGTTCGGGATTGGGCGGCTCATTCACCAGATAGACTGTGTTCATCTGGATGCTTCCGCCCACCGCAGCCAGCTTCTTGATCCGCGCATCGTCGAGGTTGCGGGGATGGTCATGAATCGCCTTGCAACCGGAATGCGAGCAGATGATAGGCGCGCGCGACTGGTCCGCCATCTGGTCGAAAACATCGTCCGAGGCATGGCTGGCGTCCAGCACCACGCCCAGATCGTTGGCCTCCTGCATGAATTGTTTGCCCAAAGGCGAGAGCCCGCCCCATTTCTTCTTGTCCGTGGCGGAATCGGCGAACTGATTGTTGAGGAAATGCACCGGCCCCGCCATGCGCACACCCAACTTGTAAAAGCTGCGCAGCAAGGTGGGATCATTGCCCAGGATTCCGGAATTCTCAATCGACTGAAAGACGATGATTTTTTTCTTGGCGGCGATGCGCGGCGCATCCTCGGCCAGGAAAGCCAGTTCGAAATGATCGGGATGGGCCGCCACCATCTCACGGATCTCGGCGGCGCGCAGGAAGGCGGCGTCGCGCATCGCGCTCATGCCTTCGGGCGTGAGGGGCGCCTGGGCGGTATAAATGGCGAAGAAGCCGCCTTTCAGCCCGCCTTCCACCATGCGGGGATAATCGACTTGGGTGAAGTCGTCATCGAAAGAGTGGCGCTTCATCACGTCCCAGCCCGGACGCGCCAGATTGGCCGGCATGTCGAGATGGGTGTCGAGGCAGATCAGCCTTTTGTGCAGCGCCAGCGCGTCGGTGCCCGCGGCGCGCGCCAATTGCGGCATCAGCGCAACCGCTGTCGCCGCGCTGATCATCATGTCCCGTCTTGAAAGTCCCATGTGTTCCTCGCCCCGTTGCCGAGCGGGATGCTAGGGGATTCTGGGAAGTTCAGGAAAGGGTTTTACCCAGGGCCAGCACGCCGTCAGCCACATATTGCACTGCCAGCGACGCCAGCAGCACACCCAGCAGGCGGCCGAACACCGCCTGGCCCTGCGCGCCCAGGAGCCGCTCCAGATAGGACGAGGTGAAGAACACCAGATAGGCGACCACCAGCATCAGCGCCATGATGCCGATCAGATACGCAAAGCCGATGGGGTTGCCGGCGACCCGGCCCGCCAGAAGCACCATCGCGGTAATCGCGCCGGGCCCGGCCATCAGGGGAATGGCCAGCGGAAAGGCGGCGATATGGGCGCTCTTGGCGACGTGATCGGCTTTGCGCTCGACCCGGCGCTCGAACACCATCTCGAAGGCGATGGCGAACAGAAGAAGGCCGCCGGCGATGCGGAACGCGGCCAGCGAAATCCCCAGCCGCGCCAGAAGCCAGTCCCCGAACAGCGCCGATCCCGCCAGGACGAAGAAAGTAATGATACAGGCCTCAACGGCGATCTTGCGCTTAACCTGAGGCTGCAGGCCGGCGGTGAGGCCGATGAAGATCGGCCCCAACCCCACCGGATCGATCACCACGAACAAGGTGACCAGTGCTGAAATGAGAAACGTGCTCATCCCGCAACCCTAGCCGGACCCCGCGCCCGCGCAAATGTCGCAGGTCCTGTTCCGGCCTATGTTTTTGACAATTCCCGCACCGGCCGGCGTGAGCCCAGGGATTGAAAGCATCCCCCCAAAGGGGCATCGTCCGCGGCATAATAAGGTCCACACACGGGGGAGGGTTTTATGGTTCGTCTGTCCGCGCGCCTGCTTGGCACGGCTGCACTGTTTTCCACATTGGCGATGGCGCCGGCACATGCCGCGGGCGCGGATGATGCCCGCCTCAAGGCCGAAGCGAGCGGCATCAGCATCGTGCGCGACAGCTACGGCGTCGCCCATGTGAAGGGCCATACCGACGAGAATGCCGTGTTCGGCATGGTCTATGCCCAGGCCGAAGACGATTTCAACCGCGTCGAGACCAACTACGCCACCAATCTGGGCGTCACCGCCCTGCATGACGGCCCCGATGCGGTGTGGAGCGATCTGCGCCAGCGGCTGTTCATGGATCCCGAAGTGCTGAAGGCCGATTACGCCAAGAGCCCCGACTATCTGAAGAAGATCATGACCGGCTGGGCCGATGGACTGAATTACTTCTTGGCCACGCACCCGAACGTGAAGCCCAAATACATCACGCACTACGAACCCTGGATGGCGCTGTCCTTCACCGAAGGCAGCATCGGCGGCGATGTGGAGAAAGCCCGCCTGTCCCAGCTTCAGGGGTTCTATGAAAAGCGCACCGTGGCGATGAACGATGTCGAAAAGGGCCTGGTCTGGGTCGAACCGGTCGGCTCCAACGGCATCGCCATCTCGGGCAAGATCCAGCAGGACGGGCATGCCATGCTCTGGATCAATCCTCACACCTCGTTCTATTTCCGCTCGGAAGTGGCGATGGCGAGCGACGAGGGGCTCAATGCCTATGGTGCCGCCACCTGGGGCCAGCCCTTCCTCTATCAGGGCTTCAACGAGCATCTGGGCTGGATGCACACCACCAGCTCGGCAGATTGCGTGGATGAGTTCGCCGAAACCGTCACCAACAAGGGCGGAAAATATTTCTATAAATACGGCAATGAAGACCGGCCGGTGACGGAAACCAACATCACCATCCAGTACCGCGACGCCGGCGGCAGCATGGCGAAGAAGACCTTCACCACCTATTCCACCATCCATGGCCCCATCGTGCGTGAGGCCGACGGCAAATGGATCGCGCTGTCGATCATGAACACGCCGATTGCGGCTTTGGAGCAATCCTTCGGCCGCACCAAGGCCAACAACATGGCCGAATACATGAAGGTGGCCAGCCTTCAGGCCAATTCGTCGAACGACACGCTCTATGCCGACGACAAAGGCAATGCCGCACTGCTGTTGCCGCAATTCGTGCCGTTGCGCGACAACAAGTTCGACTACACCAAGCCGGTCGACGGCTCCAATCCTGACACCACCTGGAAAGGCATGACGCCCGTCGACAACATCCCGCATGTGGTCAATCCCGCATCGGGCTGGGTGTTCAACAGCAACGACACGCCGCAGAACTCAGCGGGCGTGAACACCGTGGATATGACCAAGTTCCCCACCTATATGGACCAGGCGGGCGAAAATCCCCGCGGCGTCCACATGGTGCGGGTACTGTCCGGCTCCAAGGCTATGACGCCGGACAAGCTGATGGCGGACGCCTTCGATCCTTACCAGCCCGGTTTTGCCAAAATGGTCCCGTCGCTCCTCAAGGATTATGACGCGCTTCCATCCTCCAGCCCGCTCAAGGCCAAGCTGGCTGAGCCGATCGCAGTGCTGAAAGGCTGGGACTATAAATGGGGCGCGGATTCCATCGCCAATTCGGTGGCGATCTTCTGGGGTGACGCGATCTACAAAAAGGACATCCTGCCGATGCGCGCGGCCGGCATACGCGACGATTATGTCGATTATCTCGCCAACAAGGCCTCGTCGCAGGACCGCCTGCAGGCGCTCTCGGATGCGGTGGACAAGCTCACCGCCGATTTCGGCACCTGGAAGACGCCATGGGGCAACATCAACCGCTACCAGCGCATCAATGACGACATCAAATCGCATTTCGACGACAACGCGCCCAGCCGGCCGGTGCCGTTCGACTCCGCGCAATGGGGTTCGATCGCGTCCTACGCCACAATTCACACCACCACCAAGAAATGGTATGGCGTGAGCGGCAACAGCGTCCTTGGCGCGGTCGAGTTCGGCCCCAGGGTCAAGGCCTGGATGGCCACGGTGGGCGGCGAAAGCGGCGATCCCAAATCGTCGCATTTCACCGACCAGGCCAACGCCTACATCACGGGCAAGATGCAGCCGGTGTTCTTCTACCCGGATGAGTACAAGGCCCACGCCGAGAAGACCTACCGCCCCGGCGATTAGGCAAATCCGAATATCTCACCACCGCCTGAAGAAATTCAGGCGGTGGTTTTCTATTGACGATCCTTTGATTCCAAACCCCAATGAAGCGGGGCAGATTCACGCGAGGGCATCATGTCAAAGCGCTTTAGCCGCAGGGGATTTCTCAATTTCGCCGGCGCTGGCGCCGGTCTGCTGGGCGCGTCCTCTTGGACCAAGGCCTGGGCGGCGGAAACACCCGACCTGATCGTCACCAACGCCACGGTCTATACCGTGGACAATGCCATGCCTTGTCCACGG
>Ga0209483_1000699_pt1 | contig 27622 bp, 26 predicted proteins | sample NGEPerA_FD_184508 | JGI IMG/M metagenome (GOLD analysis project Ga0209483, IMG submission 184508) | Arctic peat soil microbial communities from the Barrow Environmental Observatory site, Barrow, Alaska, USA - NGEE PermafrostL2-A... | ecosystem: Environmental > Terrestrial > Soil > Wetlands >... | reverse complement strand
AGAAGATCAACGAACGAATGAAACCCAAAAATCTTGATGACCTTGATGGCCACCAATCCATTTTCGCTGCCCCTCGATGCCGCTGCGTCCGCTCGATTTCAAAAACAACCCCTTTTGCAGACATCTCTTGCAGGGTTGCGGGAATTGTTGGTCGTTCACCCAGGGTAGCTCGTGCCTCGCAACCCTGGGCTGAATGATTTGAATCCCGTTGGGATTCTGCCGTCGCGGAGCGACGGTGGAAATTAGCCCGGCACATTGTGCCGGGTTGGCCGTTCCAAAATGATTCCGTCCTGGCGGGACGGCGGAATCCGGCGTCCTTACAGGACGGGTGAATTGGTTGGGCGCGTTGCCAGCCACTTCGTAGCTGGCTAATTTCCTGCCGTCGCTGCGCGACTCCGGCAAAAAATCAAGGCGACAACTTTTTCAAAACGCGCTAGGCTCAAATCATTGCCATGAAACGCTGTGGTTACTGCGGACGCGAAAGCGAAGACACCGCGACTATTTGTTCCGGTTGTGGGCTTGAATTATCTGAAGCTGAAGAAGCGGCACAATTGCACAAGAAATTCTTTCAGTTGAAACCCATTGGTGAACTGCTTGGGTATGTTGCTGCAATTCCAGTCGCATTTGTTGTGTCAATTGCAACCTTTTTCCTTGCTGCTTTCTTGCTCGCTTCGTTACAAATCAACATATTTAATCTATCTGCTTTGGATGGCATGGTCGGATTCAACGGTGTATTTTTTGGCGCTTTATGTTTCCCGCGATCGGATCGCATTTTCAGAAATCGCGTATTTGGTTCGGCTTTGCTCCTTGTGTTGGGTCTTGGATTCGAGGTTTCATTAAGCACTCCAACAACACATGGAAAAATTCTTTCTCCCGCAGACATTATAGCTACGGCTATTGGCGGGTTGATTGCGTTGGCATTGCATTATTGGCGCAAGCCGGCCAAACCTAATTCATAAATCCATTCCATGAGCGCCAAACTTTCCGACCGCTTTGAATTCGAGCGCGCGCTGTGGCAGAAAAATTTCACTCGCGTCGCGGGCGTGGATGAGGCCGGGCGCGGGCAAATCAGGATTTGCTTTTCCGCCGCCGGGAAATTATGGTCAAAGGCATGAGCGTCGTTGAACTTGCCATCGAAAAAATCAAGGCCTTGCCTGAAGCGAAGGCCAAGGCTTTGCTGGACTGGCTGGCGCAATGGGAACTGCCGCGCAAGTCCGTGGTCAATGCTCAAGGCGCTGCCGCCGTTCGCGGATTCGCGCGCCGATTTCAGGCGCAGACGCTGACCACGGATGAGTGGATGAAAATTCTGCGCGAGGGAGAAAAATAATGGCCTGGGTCGTGGACACCTGCCTGTTGCTGGACGTGGCGGTTGACGACCCAAAATTTTTCCCCGCCTCGGCGCGCTTGCTGGATGCAAAACAAGCCGATGGTTTAATGGTTTGTCCCGTTTCCGTGGTGGAAGTTTCCCCGGTCTTCGCCGGCCAAATGGCAGCCGTGACGGAATTTCTGGAGCGTCTCAACATTCCCCCGGCTGAACCGTGGACGCACGCCGATACGCAGACGGCTTTCACGGCTTGGAACAATTACGTCGCCGCCAAACGCCAAGGCCAGATCGCCAAACGTCCGATTGCCGATGTGTTGATCGGCGCTTTCGCGATGCGCTTTCAAGGATTGTTGACGCGCAACTCTTCTGACTTCCGCCAGTTGTTTCCCGGTTTGCAAATCATCGGGCCTTGAATTGTTTTCATGTCCGCCAAACTTTCCGACCGCTTTGAATTCGAGCGCGTGCTCTGGCAGAAAAATCTCGCGCGCGTCGCGGGCGTGGACGAGGCCGGGCGCGGGCCGCTCGCCGGGCCGGTCGTCGCTGCTGCTGCAATTTTGCCAGCGGAGTGGGCAGAATCCGGTTTGCCGCGCGAACTTGACGGACTCAATGATTCCAAGCAACTCACCAAAATGCAGCGCGAAAACTTTTTCCATTTTATCACCAATTGCGGCGAGATTTATTTTGCCGTCGCCCAGATTGACGCGGCGCAGATTGACGAGATCAACATTTTGCAGGCGACGCATCGCGCGATGAACGATGCGCTGGCGCAATTGAATCCGCCGCCGCAACATGCGCTCGTGGACGGCCGCGCGGTCAGGACGATGCGCGTGCCGCAGACGGCCATCGTGAAGGGCGATGCGCGGAGTTATTCCATCGCCGCCGCGAGCGTGCTGGCCAAGGTCACGCGCGACCGGCTGATGCTGGGATTTCACGCGCAGTTTCCCGAATACGGTTTCGCGGAACACAAAGGCTACGGCACGGCGAAGCATCTCGCGGCCATTGCGCAATTCGGCGCGTGTCCGATCCACCGCAAAACTTTTGCGCCGCTGAAGCCGAAGGAAACAGGATTGATTTAATCCGCGAATTGCGCGAATTAACACGAATTTAATCCAGTTCAAAACATTTGGCGGATATCAGCGAAATTCGCGGATGAAACTTTTTGAGAAAATCAAGCTCGCGTTCGCCGGCAAGGAAAAGCCGGAGCATTTGCGGCGCGGCGCGCTGGGCGAGCGCGCGGCGAAAAAACATTTGCAGAAACTCGGCCTGAAATTTCTCGCGGCCAATTTCCGTTCCGCGCGCGGCGAGGTGGATCTTATTTTTCGCGACGGCGACTGTCTTTGTTTCATCGAGGTGAAAACACGGTCGTCGGAGGATTGGACGCGTCCGGCGGCGGCGGTGGATGCGCGCAAACGAAAACTGCTTTCGCAGACGGCGCTGGATTATCTGGCGTTGCTGAAACAGCCGCCGGTGAAATTCCGTTTCGACATCGTGGAGGTTTTGCTGGCGGACGGCGCAGTGCGCGAAATCCGGCATCTGCCCAACACTTTTTCCTTGAGCAAACCGTATCGCTACGGTTGAAACGCGACGCGTGCGAAAAGTATTTGCTTGAACTCCGTAGCGGGGAGGCAGAAGTTTGCGTTGGTTCATGAGTCGTTTCCTCGAAATTGCTGTGGACGTGTTCTGGCTCGCCGTCATTGGCGTTGGCGGCGGGTGGGTATTGATTCGTTCGCTCAAAGCCAGCGATGATCCTGTCAAAATAGTTTTCAAATGGTTATTCACAATTCCATTGGTGATAGGCGAATTTTTTTTTGCTCGTCATCTTATTGGCTCAATTCAACCAGGAGACATTTCAACCAACGCTGCGCCAACTTTTATGATGGTCATTTCAATTGCTGTTTGTGGGGTCGCTTTAGGCGCCATTTGGGGATCGCATATCAGCAATATCATCGCAATGCCACTGACGAATTTATTTGACGGCGGCCACGAGGAACCGGAAAAAAAGCCGTATTATTCCTCTGTCCTGGCCAGACGGAACCAAGGGCGTCCGCTCGAAGCGATCATGCTCATCCGCGAGCAACTGGCGAAATTCCCCGCTGATTTTGAGGGCGTGATGCTGCTGGCCAGCCTCCAGGCCGAGAACATGAACGATTTGCCCGGCGCGGAAATCACCCTGAATCATTTCTGCGATTCGCCGAAAACCCCGGACCGGCAGGTGGTCGCGGCGCTGACGCAACTGGCGGACTGGCACATGAAAATTGCCGCCGACGTGGACGCGGCGCGGGCGGCGTTGCAGAAAATCGTCGCGCGGTTTCCGGACACGGAAATCGCCTTGCGCGCGGAGCAGCGGCTGGCGCATCTGGGCGAGACGGAAAAAATCATCCTGGCGCAGCATGACCGGCAGAGCCTGGGCCTGCCGGAGGGCGTGCAAAACATCGGGCTGCTGGACTCGACGGAGTTTTTGAAGCCGCCGGAAATCAACCCGGGCAAACTGGCGGCGGCGCACGTCAAGCATCTCGAAGCGCATCCGCACGACACGGAGGTGCGCGAGAAGCTGGCGGCGATTTATGCCAAGGATTTCCAGCGGCTGGACCTCGCCACGATGGAACTGGCGCAGTTGATCAACGAGCCGAAACACACGCCCAAACAGGTGGCGCACTGGCTGAACCTGCTGGCGAATTTCCAGATCGAACTCGGCGCGGACGTGGCGACGGTGCAGGCGACGCTGGAAAAAATCGTGGAAAATTTCCCGGACCTGCCGGTGGCCGACCTCGCGCAACGGCGGCTGGCGCGCTTGAACAACGAATTCAAGGGACGGCAAAAATCAGCGGACGTGAAGCTCGGCGTTTATGAGCAGAACGTCGGTTTGAAATACGGCTCGCCGCGCAAGCTGTAGCATTCTGAAACCGGGTTGCCGCATCCTTGGCTCAACTTAAACTCACCGGATCAATGTCCACCACCAGCGAGATGTCTTCCGGCAGCTTCAGCGACTCGATGATCATTGCGAGTTCGCGGCTCAACGCGCTCATCGCGTGCGTCCGCAGCATGATCTGGTAGCGGTAAAACGTTTCCGCCCGCAGCAGCGGCGCGGGTGCCGGCCCGGCGATGATTAAATCAGAAAATAAATTCCGGTTGCGTTTTGCTTGGGGAGCGCGTGCGTCGCGCACGTTCTGTTTGGCGTCCTCGCCAAACAGTTCCGTTGCGGTTGACGAGACGTCAACCGCCGCACCCGAGACGGGCGCGCTCCCCAAGCTTTTTTCCAGTTCGCGTTTCAAATGTTCGGCGGAAAATTTCACCTTTTCCTCGTTGCGGCCTTTGAGCGTGAGCAGCGCGACGCGGCTGACGGGCGGATATTTCAGTTGTTCGCGGAATTCGATTTCCTGTTCGTAAAAACCGTTGAAGTCATGGCGGCGCGCGTATTGGATCGCCGGATGAAACGGCGCGAACGCCTGCACAAACACCTCGCCCTCGACATCGCCGCGACCGGCGCGACCGGCGACCTGCGTGAGCAACTGGAAGGTGCGTTCGCCCGCGCGAAAATCCGGCTGATGCAACGCGAGGTCGGCGTAAATGATGCCGACGAGCGTGACGTTCGGAAAATGCAGACCCTTGGCGATCATCTGCGTGCCGACGAGGATATCGGTCTTGCCCGCGCGAAAATCGCCGAGGACTTTGCGATAATCGTCCTTGCGCTTCATCGTGTCGGCGTCCATGCGCCGGATGCGCGCCTTCGGAAAAAGTTTCGCGAGCGTCTCCTCGACGCGTTGCGTGCCCGTGCCGGAAAAACGGATCGCGGGATTTTTGCATTTCTCGTTCGGGCAGACCGACGGAACTTTTTCGACATGGCCACAAATGTGGCAGGCGAGCTTTTGTTCCTGCCGGTGAAACGTGAGGGCGAGGCTGCAATTCGGGCAATTGCAAACGTAGCCGCACTTCGGGCATTGCAGCGAAGTCGAGTAGCCGCGCCGGTTCAAAAATAAAATCGTCTGCTCGCCGCGTTCGAGCCGTTGCGTGATGGCTTCCTTGAGTTGCGGCGAAAAAAGCGGCGTGCCCTTTTCCTTGTGCGCGGCCTGCCGCATGTCCACCACGCGGACGTGCGGCATTTTTTGATTGTCCACGCGCTCCGGCAATTCGAGCAGCGAAAATTTTCCGCGTTGGCAATTGAAAAAACTTTCGAGCGACGGCGTGGCCGAGCCGAGCACGACAACGGCATTTTCCATCTGCCCGCGCATGATGGCCACGTCGCGCGCATGATAGCGCGGCGCTTCCTCCTGCTTGTAACTCGTCTCGTGTTCCTCATCCACGATGATGAGGCCGAGCGGCTCGACCGGCGCAAAAATCGCCGAGCGCGCGCCGATGACGATGCGCGCGCGGCCTTGTCGAATCTTGTGCCATTCGTCGTGCCGCTCGCCCGCGCTCAAGTGCGAATGTAAAACTGCGACGAGCGTCTGTAATTTTCCAGAACTGAACCGCGCCTTGAATCGCTCGACCGTCTGCGGCGTCAAAGAAATTTCCGGCACGAGAACGATTGCGCCTTTCCCCTGCTCCAGCGCGTGAGCGAGCGCTTGCAAATAGATTTCCGTTTTGCCGGAACCCGTCACGCCGTGCAGAAGAAACGTGCTGTTTTTTGGGGAGCACAGGCGTCCCGCCTGTCTAAATTCGGCGTCCCGCCGAATTTCGTTTGAGGATGAACCCTGCGGATTTGCGCCGGTTGCAATGGATGGCGCGGCCGTCCCGCCGGTTTCGGACGAGACGCCCGAAACTACAGGCGGGACGCCTGTGCTCCCCAAAAAATCCATCGCCGCTTTGATTTTTTCCAGCGCAACGGATTGCGCCGGATTCAACACGATATTTTGCGTCGGCAAAATAGTTTCGCGCGCATACGGATCGCGCTCGGAAATCTCCGAAGTAATTTGAATCAGACCGCGGTCTTCCAGTTTGCGCACCGTCGCGGCGGTCGTTTCGGCAAGCTCGACGAGTTCCGCCAGCGAAATTTCCCGGCGCTCTTCGATGAGGTTCCAAACGTCCTGCTGCCGTTTCGGCAGTTTCGGAAATTCTCCCGTCACCGGCAGCGCGCGAACAAACAGCCGTTCACGCCAGCCCGCCTCTTCTTTGCGCACGGCTTCGGGCAAAACGGATTTCAGCGCGGTTTCCGGCGCGCAGCAGTAGTATTCGCCAATCCACCGCGCGAGCTTCAGCACTTTCGGCGTCACCAAAGTTTGCGCGCCGATGACTTTGAGAACGGGCTTGAGATTCGCGCGGCCCGATTCCTCGGCGACGGCGGTGACGATGCCGAGAACTTTGCGCGGGCCGAACGGGACCTGCACGCGGCTGCCGACATCAATTTGTCCGGCCAGCTCCGCCGGAATTGAATAGTCGAATTCCTTGCGCAGCGCGATTTCCAGACTGACGCGGGCGATCATAAGCCGGTGACAAGTGACAAGTGACGAGTGACAAGAACAAGCAGGGCCGCGTTGGAGTTTTTCATGTCACTTGCACTCGTCACATTCTCAATCGCGCGTGATGGCGCGGAGTTCGGTTTCAAGTTTGCGGCGCAGTGCCCCGCGCCCGGCCTCGTCCGTTTCGCGCGGCACGCGGAGAGCCTTGCCGAGGGTGACTTCACAGCGCGCGAACGGCAGCGGGATTTGAAAGCGGTCCCAGCTTTGCAAACGGATTTTCCAGTTGAAATTGCAGGACACCGGCACGATGGGCAGGCCGGTCAATTGTGCAAGCGAGGTCACACCGTCCTGCACGACGTAGCACGGGCCGCGCGGGCCGTCGGGCGTAATGGCAAGGTCATAGCCGCGCTCCGCCCACGTCGTCAGCTCCAGCAACGCCTGCGGACCACGCCGGCTGGACGAACCGCGCACCGGCTGGACGCGAAAACATTCCAGCACGCCCGTCAGAAAACCGCCGTCCTTGCTCGCGCTGACCATCGCCGCCAGCCCCGGCGTGTTGCTGTGCTTCTGGATATAATCCGAATAGACAATCATGCAAAGCGCCAGCCGGTTGTGCCAGACACAATAAATCGCCGGACCCGGTGCGGAACCGGTGAAAAATTCCGAACGGTCGTTCCACTGGTAGCGCAAGGTGAAAGACATGGCGCGAATGGCTGCAAAAACCAGCCACGCGACGAGCCGCTGATGCCATTTCGGCACGTGCGGAAAGACCACGCCGCCGCGCTTTGGGACTTTGGACTTTGGACTTTGGACTTGAGACATCAGCTCAACCTTTTTTCAGGCACGCGCGGACGAGCTGCTCTACCGTGACCGTTGCGCCGAGCATCGCCTGCGCGGCGCGGACGGCATCATGCGCCTCGATTTGTTTGAAACCCAGCGCCATGAGCGCGAGCGTGGCGTCGTTTGTTTTCTGATCGTCGGGCGAAAGCGAATGTTTCGCGCTCGCGGCTTCCAGCGCGGCCGCCGCGCCGATCTTGTCGCGCAGTTCGACGACGATGCGCTCGGCGGTTTTTTTGCCGACACCGGAAATTTGCGAGAGCGATTTCACATCGCCGTCCGCGACCGCGCCGCGAAACGTCACCGCGTTCATGCCGCTCAAAATGTTCAGCGCCGTCTTCGGACCGATGCCGCTGACGTTGTTGATGAGCATCCGGAACAAATCGCGCTCCACCGCCGACATGAAACCGTAAAGCGTGTGCGCGTCCTCGCGGACGATGAGCTGCGTGAGCAGCTTCACCGGCTGGCCGGGCGGCGGCAGTTTGTCAAACGACGACAGCGGAATCAGCGCCTCATAGCCGACGCCGTTCACGTCCACGATGACTTGGGTGGGCAGAGATTCGACGAGTTTGCCTTGGAGAAAGGTGATCATGCGAATGAAAAATGAAAAATGAAAAATGAAAAATTCATATTCTCTTCGGCGGCGTCAAACCGTGCCGCGAATTTTCCTGCGCGTGGGCCAGCGCGAGCGCGAGCGCGTCCGCCGCGTCGGGCGCGGGCAGTTCGGCGAGGTTCAACATCCGCTGCACCATCTTGGCGACGGCGATTTTTTGCGCCGCGCCGTGGCCGACGATCGCCTGCTTCACTTTGCGCGTGGCGATTTCAAAAATTTCAATTCCACTTTCGGCGATTGCCGCCATCGCCGCGCCACGCGCCTCGCCCATGATGAGCGCGGTCTGCAAATTTTGCGCGAAGAAAAGCCCCTCGACCACGCACACGCCCGGCCGATGTTCGCGCAAAACTTTGCGCAGTGTCCTGGAAATTTCGGCGAGACAGCGCGAGCGTTCCCATTTGGCCGGGCAGGAAATCGTGCCTTGCGCGAGCAGGATCGAACAGGCCTTGCCCGCAAAAATGACACCGTAGCCGGTGCCGCGCAGCGACGGGTCAATGCCCAAAATCGTTTGCGTGATGCGGGCTGCGGGCTGCGTGATGGGGGAAATCGCGGCGGCGGGCGACGACCGGCCGCCGAGACGCGCTTTCATCTGCTCGAATTGTCGCACGGAAATTCCCACGCGAAAAGGTTGCCAGTGGCGGCGTAGCGGCAAAAGCAAAAACGCCGCGATGTTGCCAGCACGGCGTTGAGCGTGTGAATCAGTCAGTGGTGCTGTTTGTCATTGTTCGAACCATTACCGGCATTGCGCGGCTGGCTTTGGGCCGGTGCCGGGGCTGGTTGCGGCGGCGGGCTGGAACTGCGCGGCGCAGGCGCGACGGTGCGCGGCGCGCTCGGCACCGGCGGGGCGACGAACTGGCGTTGTTCGACCTGTGGCGCGGAACGTTGCGGCGGCATGGCGAGGGCGGGCGCTCCCATGCTGCGGCTTTGCCGCTGGTCATTCTGCGGAACCGAGTGGCTGGGCGCGACCGGCGCGTTGAACTGCCGCGGCGGTGATGGCGGCGGCGGATGGTAGGCGTTCTGGCGGTTATTATAATTTGCCGGCGGATTCACGCCCGGTTGCGGCAACTGATTCGGATTGTGAATGGCGGCCCCATGATCGCCCTGACCATTATGGTTGCCGGGCTGTTCCAATGGTTGTGAATGCGGCGGAGCCGTTGGATTGCCGTTCGGGTGTGGCACCTGCGCCGGCTGCCCAAAATTCTGCCGGTGATTATTGTTCGCGTCATGGTTCGGGTCATTGCGCATGGCCGGGCCATGGTGGAGCTGGCCGTTGCCGTTGGGAAAATTCCTGTTATCCACCGCACCGTGCGCCGGCGACCGGTCAAAGCCTTCGCCGCGCCAGCCTTGTCGCCCGGCGTTCGGCAGCGAGCCGACGTGAATCGGCTCCAACGGGCGATGGGTGGCGCTAGTGATGTGCTCCACGGAAATGCCACGGTTCATCATCGTCCGGCCATGGACGTCGAAATTATTGACCTCCCTCGACTGATGGAAAATTTGCGCCACACGCTCTCGCGGAGCGCAGTAATAGCGCGGACGGCGGTCGCAGAAATGTTCCGGCGAAATGAACGTGAAACAGCCGGCATCCAGCCCGAAATCAAAATCAACCCCGACGCCAACACCACGATAAAAAAATCCGAGGCCGGGACGAAACACCGCCAGCGGCGGCAACGGCGCCCAGCCGCAATAATCATTGTCGGAACGCCACGTCACCCATGACGGCGCCCAGACAGTGTCCGGATACCAGCACCAGCCGATACGCGAATCGCGGAACCAGCGGCCGTAGTGGAACGTCACGCCCCACGAATAATCCGAGTCCCAATACCAGCCGTAATCCGTATAAACCCAGTGGCCGCGGTCGCAATACGGACGCCAGGCCGAATCATAATTCACCACCGTCGGACGCCAGCAACGGCCATAACCCTCGACATCCACCCACGAACCGTAGGGCGTGAGCGTGTCGTTGAAATAAGTGTCCGTCACCTCCGTCGCCGGCGGCGCGGTGTCGGGCGAACTGGCAACATCGCTCGCCGGAGCCGGAGCCGGAACCGGAGTTGGGGCCGGTGCCGGTGTTACGGTGGCGGCATACAACGCTTTGTCGCGCTCCATCATCGCGTTCACGAGGTCGGAGGGAACGCCCTCGTCTTTCAGAAAAACGATCTTGTCCGCATCCAGGTTGAACGCGCTTTGCGAATTGACGATGTAACTGTTTATCGTGTCAGCCGCCACGCCGGCCTGGATCATTTTGACCACATCCGCCAGCGGACTGCCCGGCACAATATCCGCCGGCAACGCGCTATCGTCCGCCGGCGGCGGCATCGGTTGCTCCTGCGCCTGGCTGACCGCACCGGCCGCAGCGGCGACAGCCACGGCCAAGGCAATAACGGTTTTGGCATAAAAGGGAGTTTTCATAAAGGTTTTTTGGTTATTGACCGACAATCAATGTAACACACAATTGACCGGGAAGTTGCTCAACTGTTCATTGCCGCAATGGGTGTCTCTGTCTAAAAATTATTTGCAACCGATGTCAACCGCCAAAATTTGCCCGTCCTGCGGCTGCGCCATCTTGCCAAGATACCGCCGGAAACACCGCGCCTTGTTGCCGCGCGCGGCGGGATTGAAAATGACACAAGTCTGCACGCCGAAATGATTCCAGACGAAAAATTTTAGCCGGGGAGAAAGCAGCATGGACTTTGGGCATGGGTGAAATAAAATCCGCCCATGTTTTCCGTGTCCGGCTGGACAAACCAAACGCGACCAACTTCCATCGTCGCTGCCATCTGCTTGATGTTTTTGTGTTCCTGTGTGACGCAAAATTCAACTCGTCCGCAACTTCCCGCTGACGTGACCATGAACAAAGAGGCCGGTCGCGGCGGTTTATTGATGGTGACGGTTCGTCTGGCCGACGGTGAAAAACTGCCGCTCGTGGTTGATACTGGTTCGCCGGTGACGGCTTTTGACAAATCGCTGGAACCGAGATTGGGCAAACGCCTTGACACCGGAACGCTTTGGAATTTTGGCGTCGAACAGAACGTCGGCGTTTATGCTCTGCCCAAACTGTATTTAGGAAATGTTCCGTTACAAATGGGCTGCTCAAACGTGGTCACTTTTGACCGGCAAAAACTGGCGGATCACGGCTGGCCTTCATCCATGGGTTTCATGGGATTCCTCGGCATGGACGTGCTGCACAATTATTGCCTCCAATTGGATTTCGCCGCCGGCAAAATACGCTTTCTCGACGACGAACGCGCGGACAAAAAAAAATGGGGCGAACCGTTTCCGTTGACGGACATCGGCGACGGCTGTTTTTCCATCAACGAAAATTTGGCGGCTGTAAAAGGCGTGGGTTCGGTGATTGACACCGGGTGCGATTCCAGCGGCTGGTTGAGGCCGGAAATGTTGCAGCAATGGACGAATCGGAACTCGTCGGCGGATGGGAAAATCCATTCGCCGGACGGCACACTGGGCGCAGAAATTTATCACGACCTGGATTTTCGCGACCTGGATGCAAAATCACTGGCGACTGACGACTCGCACATCAAATTCAACGGCATCGGCCTGCGCCTTCTGGCCGAAAATCTCGTCACTTTGGATTTTCCCAATCGAACCATGTATCTCAAGCGCACGAGCAAATGGCCGCTGGTGAATAAAGCGATGATGGCAAAAACGATGACGGTGGCCAAATCCGCGCTTAAATTCCTGATCCAGTTGAATAAAAAAAATCAACTGCCCGGCGCGTCCAAAAATGACAAGGGCAAAACCACGGATGTTCATTTCGACCACGATGATTCGCCTTATCTTGATTCGGTGACTTGGTATCTTTGGAAAAATGACGATGCGTCCATTTATCACTACACCGTTATCCGCACGTCCAAACGCGGCGCGTGGAAATTGCGAAAAGCTTGGCGGACGGATGACAGCGGCAAAATGCTCCAAGAATATGCCGTTCCCTAAGTTGGCGTTGCGCTCAACGGGGAATTTCCCCAAACTGACAGCATGAACGAAGTCTCCGAATGGAAAATCCCCAAGTGGCCTTTCGTTTCCGCTTGGATCATTTTTCTCGTCGCCGCCGCCGCCGGGATTTATCGGGCCGCACACCCGGTTTCCGATTTGGAATTTGGCATTGCCACCGGCTGCGTGGCGCTCGGCGCGCTGCTCGGCTGCCTGCCGTTCATCTTGGATTACCGCGCCACGGGAAAACTGATCGAGGTCAACGCCGTCACCACCGTCGCGGAGCAGTTGCATGATTTGAAAACCTATTCCGCGCAGATCGCCGCCGCCGCCGACCAGTGGGCGCTCGTCCAGGAAACCACGAAAGGCAACACCGAAAAAACCGTCACCGCCGCGCGCGAGATCGCCGAGCACATGACGGCGGAAATCCGCGAGTTCAACGAATTTCAGGTCAAGCTCAACGACACCGAAAAGAGCGCGCTCCGGCTCGAAGTCGAAAAACTACGCCGTGCCGAAGGCGAATGGCTGCAGGTCGTCACACGCATCCTTGATCATGTTTTCGCGCTGCACAACGCCGCCGTCCGTTCCGGCCAGCCGGAACTTGCCGGGCAGATCGGCCAGTTTCAAAACGCCTGCCGCGACGCCGCACGCCGCGTCGGCCTCATGTCTTTTCACGCCGCGCCGGATGAAAAATTTGACGCGCAACGCCATCGCGCCCACGGCATGGAAAATCCGCCCCCCGATTCCGCCGTCGCCGAGACGCTCGCGCCCGGCCTGACCTTTCAAGGCCGTCTCATCCGCCCCGCGCTCGTGCGCCTGCAGACAGCGGACGCGCCGGAAAAAGAAACTGCGCCGGAGAAAAATGAAACTGCCGAAACTGCGCCCGACGAACTTTCGCTCGACGCCGATTAAACTTCCACCGTGCGCCGCGCGACGAGAAAATGCAGCGCGCGAAGCGTGACTTTGCGGGCAAAAATCTTTTCCAGCGCCGCCGCGTAAAATTGCAATTGCGGTTTGTATGATGCTATTTTTTCCGCCAGCTCATCCGTGCGGACATCGTCCGTCTTGAAATCCACGAGCCAGATTTCGTCCGGCAGCAGCACCGCCAAATCCGCCACGCCTTGCACCACGACGAATTCGTTTTCCAGTCCGGCTTCAGCTTTCGCGCCAGTGATCTGCGCGATCTCCGCCGGACTGAATCGCGCCGTGAAGGGCAGCTCGCGCCGCACTTTCTCCGCGTCCGCCAGAATTTTTCCGCCCAGTTCTGAATTCCAAAACGCTTCGAGCGCCTCCAAATCCAAAGCCGCCCGCTCGGCCGCCGACAAATAATTTTCCCGCACCAGCCGCTCCGCCTCCGCCGCGAGATTGCCATTTTTCTCCAGCGCAAAGTGCTGGAGAAATTTATGATGCGCCACGCCAGCTTCCGCCGCGCTCAATTTCCGATTCTCGATTTTTGATTTTTGACTTTTCCCCACAAACTCCGGCCGCAAAAAAATCGGCTCCGCCTCGTCGTCCAGTTCTTCCGCCGCGCGCCGCAGTTCCGTGACCGACGCCTTGGCCTTCCGTTTCGTCGCCGCTGCAAACAGATTGTCCCAAGTCAAAACCGCCCGCAGTTTTTCCACCGTCGCCGCGTCGAGCGTAACATTTTTATCGTCGGAGGCGACGTGTGGCGTCTCTGACTTTTCTTCAGTTTCTTGAGCCTCGTCACCTCGGCTGCTACGAACTGAATCGCCGTCAAATTCTTCGTCGGCCACGATCCGCCAGCGCAACAGCGCTGTTTCGCCACTTTGAGAATTCACGGCGGCCACATTTTGCGCGAACCAGAGGCCCAGCCAGTCCGCAAAACATTTTGCGTCCGCGATTTTTTGCGTTGTCACCGGCTCCGGCTTTGTCCAGAGCGCCGCCCATTTTTTTTCGGTGATGCTTGCCGTCAAAACCAGCGTGTCGCGCGCCCGCGTCACCGCGACGTAAAGCAGCCGCAGTTCCTCGCCGCGCAACTCGCGTTGCTGCCGCCGTTGCGCGAGCCAGTGCGGCAAACTCGGATAACGCCGGCCGCTCGACGGCGGCTTCACCTTCGGACAAAGCCCGAATTCCTCGTCAAAAATGATCTCGCTGTGCAAATCTTGTTCGTTGAATTTTTTTGCCAGGCCAGGCAGGACGACGACGGGAAATTCCAGCCCTTTGCTTTGGTGGATGCTCATCAGGCGCACGGCGTTTTCCGTGGCCGTCATCGGAACTTCCGGTTCAACTTCCGCCTCCTGCTGCGCCTCGATGAATTTCAGGAAACGGAAAAGCCCCTGCCGCTGGAACTGGTCGAACGACTGCGCGAGATTCAGGAATCGTTCAATGTTTGCGGCCCGTTGCGCGCCGCGCGGCTGCGCCCGCAGCCAGTCCGCATAAAGTGTTTCCGCCAGCACGGCTTCGAGACATTCCGAAAGCGAATTCAGTTTCGCCAGCTTCCGCCAGCGCGAAAACCGTTCGAGAAATTTGGCGGTCTTCGTGTGCAGTTCATTTTTAATTTTCAATTTTTCATTTTGAATTCGATTGAGCGCCGTCCAAAAATGCTTCTCCTTCGCCGCCAGCCGGATTTCCGCCAGTTTGTCCAGCGACAAACCGACGAGCGGCGAGCGCAGCACCGCGATGCACGGCACATCCTGCAGCGGATTGTCCAGCAGTTGCAGCAGGCTCAAGAGGTCGAGAATTTCCGCCGTCTCAAAAAATCCGCCGCGCGCCACGGCCAGCGGCACGCCGGTCATCTCGAATTGTTTCATAAAGATTTCCGCGTTGCCCGCTGGTGAACGCAGCAGCACCGCGACATCGCGCCATTCGATGGCGCGAAATATCTTTTTCTCGTCGTCCCAGATTTCATGCTTTTCCGTGACGAGTTTTTTCAGGTGCGACGCGACGAGCCGCGCTTCCTTGTCCGCGTCGGCCAGGTCGGCAAATTCATCCTCTGCCGCGGCTTCGTCACGGCCCGGCTTCAGGCGCAGGAGCAATTCAACTCGCGGCGGCAGATTATTAAGAACATTGAAATCGGCGCGAGTTTCGGGCGAGCCAAATTTTAATTTCGCATCGTCATCGTAAGCCACGCCGCCGATTTCTTCCTGCATAATCAGGCTGAAAACGGAGTTCACGAAATTCAGCAGCAATTCGCGGCTGCGGAAATTTTCGGACAGTGAAATGGTGGCGCCATTTTCGCCGCGCCAGGTTTTCGAGTAATCGCGAAAGATTTTTGGATCGGCAAGCCGAAAACGGTAGATGCTCTGCTTCACGTCGCCGACGAGAAAACGGTTGCCGGTTGTGGAACAGGCATCTTGCCTGTCCTGGACAGGCATCTTGCCTGTCCCAATACTCAGGGCGGCGATGATTTTGTCCTGCGCGGCGTTGATGTCCTGATACTCGTCCACGAAGACGAAGCGGAGTTTTTTGCGCCAGATTTCAGCGACGGCGGTTGGCTGGTCAGCGGCAAAATTCCAGAGCAGTTTCAGCGCGAATTGTTCGAGATCATGAAAATCCAAAACGCCGTCGGCGCGCTTGCGTTCGGCGAACTGGCCGGCGAATTCCTGCGCGAGCCGCAGCAGCGTTTCCATGTGGCCGCGAATCCAGCCCCAGTCCTCCGCGAGCGGATCGTTGCCGTTTTTGACCGGCGCGAGCGCGGCGAGAAACGCGGCTTCGTCGAACAAATTTTCCAGCGGCTGGCGGAGAACGGTTTTGCGTTTTGCCGGCCAGTCGCCGTCGGCGGAAATGATTTGTTCCAGCACTTCCGCCGCAAGTTCGCGGGAGATTATGGTGGCGCAGGCGGCCCGCCGAATGCTTTTGCTTGAAGACAAATCCGGCGAGACGCCGGATTTTGCAGGCGGGACGCCGGCGCTCCCCAGGCGCGATAAAATGCCCGTCAATTCAGCGGCTTTCTCATTTCCGCTTTTCAAATTTTCCAGAACTGGCCGCCATTCGTCTCGCCCATCTTTTACTGCGGCAAGCAGCCAGTTTTGCCAGTCGGTTGGCTCACTCGCGGAAAACCTTTTGATCTGTTCCGCGAGCCAGCGGGCGGCGTCGGGGCGCGTTTGCGAATAGTTGTGCAGCCGCAAAATCAGCGCGCGGATTTTTTCGTCGCGGCCGCCGCCGTGAATTTGAATCAGGCTTTGGACGGCAACTGCAAATTCGTCTTCGCCCTCGTAATGCGCTTGAAATTGTTCGTGCAGCGTTTCGTTGGCAAGCTGGCGGGCCTCGCCTTCGTCAAGCATGGCAAGCCGCGGGTCGAGGCCGAGTTGGTAAAAATGCTCGCGCACGAGGCGCAGGCAAAAACTGTGGAGCGTGCCGATGTGCGCGATGTCGAAGAGCGCAAGCTGGCGGTTCCAGAAGTTGAGAGTTGAGAGTTGAGAGTTGATGGATTCAGCCGCCGCTTTTTGTTCAATCGCGCGGCGGAGCCGCTGGCGCATTTCGGCGGCAGCGGCCTCGGTGAAGGTGACGATGAGCAGTTCGTCGAGCGAGACGCGGTCGCGTTCAAGGCAGTCGAGGCAGCGGGCAATGAGCGTCCTGGTTTTGCCGGTGCCGGCGCCGGCCATGACGAGGACGTTCCCGCGCGCGGCGATGGCCTGCCGTTGGGACGGCGTGAGCGGATCGTTTTGGGTGCGCGGCGGTTCCATGCTGGCGGAAATTTTAGCCGCGGATGGACACGGATGAAATACAGATTTGTCACGCGAAGGACGCGAAGCGGGCGAAGGGAAAATTAAACTGTCCGATTCGCGTGAACTGTCGAACGTGACGCCGCTCCAATTTAACTGCCCGGCACGCCTTAATTTACCAGCCGATACCAGTTGTCGCGCTGATGCGGCTCGTAACCGAGTTCCTTGATGAGGCGGTGCATGTCGCTGACGGTCATGCGGAAGGTGGCGCCCGCCTGCGAAACGACATTTTCCTCGATCATGATGCTGCCCAGATCATTCGCGCCGAATTTCAAAGCGACCTGGCCGATTTCCAAGCCTTGCGTGACCCACGAGCTTTGAATGTTCTCAAAGTTGTCGAGATAGATGCGGCCCAGCGCCTGCGTGCGCAAATACTCATGCGCGCCAACGGTCGGCGCCTTCAACTTGGTGTGCTCCGCCTGAAACGTCCAGCCGATGAACGCGGTGAAATTTCCCATGCCCGCATTTCCGCTGGCCGCTTTCCGCTTTAAGGAAATATCCTGTTGAGCGCGCAGCCGCTCCAGATGTTCGATGCGGTCTTCAATCGTCTCGACGTGGCCGAACATCATCGTGGCCGAGGAATACAGGCCGAGCCGGTGCGCGATGTCCATGACTTCGAGCCAGTCGTTGCTCATGGCCTTGAGCGGCGAAATTTTTTGGCGCACGCGGTCCACGAGAATTTCCCCGCCGCCGCCGGGAATCGAGCCGAGGCCGGCGTTTTTGAAATCAGAAATGATTTTTTCCAACGGCTCGTTGAACACCTCGCGGAAATGCACGAACTCGCTGGGGCTGAAACCGTGGATGTTGATCTGCGGCCACTTGTTTTTGATGTGCGCGAGCAAATCCAGATACCACTGCTTCGTGAGCTTGGGATGATGGCCGCCCTGCATGAGAATCTGCGTGCCGCCGAGCGCGAGCGTCTCGGCGATTTTCTGGTCCATCTCGGCAAGCGAAATGACGTAGGAATCGTCATCTTTTTCCACGCGATAAAATGCGCAAAACTTGCAATAGACATTGCAAACATTGGTGTAATTCACGTTACGGTCCACGTTGAACGTGACGATCTCGTTGCCGCGGCCGTCGTAGGCATCGGCCTTGGCAAGCTGGCGGCGGCGGTCGGCGAGCGCACCGAGTTCTTCCAGCGGCAGCGCGTAAAGCCGCCGCGCCTCGGCGGCGTTGATGCGCTCGCCGCGCCAGACTTTTTGCAGCAAATCGTCGAGTGATGCGTCGTAAATCACGGTGTTAAATTAACAAATTAAATTCTTTGAATCAAACCACAGATTAACACGGAGGAAATTTGTTACCGCGTTCTGCGGAATTTCTCCGGCGGCAACTGTGCCAGCGCCTCGGTCACGGCGCGGACAATTTCCATTTGCCCCAGCATTTGCGCGGCGCGGGCGCGATGCAACTGCGCCTCGACCATCTGCGGGTCGAGCGCGAGTGCGCGCTCCGCGCATTCCAGCGCCCGCACGTGACGGCCAAGCTGGCCGTTCATGCTGGCGAGATTCGCCCAGCCGAGCTGGTTGCCCGGATCAATCTTGAGCGCCTGCACCAGACATTGCGCGGCCTCCGCCGGCTGGTTCAACACGTCAAACAAAAGCGCCGCGAGATTGTTCCAGCACTTGAAATCCGCCGGATCCATTTTCACCGCGCGACGATAAGCCGTTTCCGCCTCGGCGAAACGCCCCGTGGCCGCCAGCGCGACGCCCTGATAAAACAGCGCCTTGGCGTCCGCCGAATTTTCCGCGCGCCATTCGCCGGCGAACGCGAGCACATCCGGCCACAAACCCTGTTCGCAAAGCGTGCGCGCCTGCCGGGCCTTGGTGGCTGAACTGGTTGCCATCCGCAAATTCTCCCAACTCCATGTGCGCAAGACAAATCAAACCCGTGGTTGGAAATGTCGGAAGAATTCTCCGCATCCTCGTTTGCGTCCCGGTCTCCAACATTTTCAATTACGAGGACGCGCAAGAGAACGCGGAGGATTTTTGGGCGCAACGGGCAAAGTTCCTGCTCAACGGCATTTCGCGTTTTGAACGTGACGGTCCGGGTGCGAATCCGGCTGCCTGTCCACTGTAAAAGAAAATGCGCAACAAACGCTCAAAGGAGACTGGCGTTTCCGCAAAGCGGAATCCTGCTCAGAGAGCAATCCACGCCCCGGCTCAAAGATCTCAACGCCGGTATTTGGATGCGAGCTGTTCGGCGCGCAATCAAAAGATGTCACAGTTCATGGCGGCGGCAACCAGAAGTTGTTCATCGCTGTTCACAATCTTGATGGGCCGAAGCTGATCGTTCACCCGGCACGCCGGCCATTTTACATTTCCAAACGCGCGCAGCCCGAAAGGTTCCGCTCTGCGGAATCAAGCCGGTAAAAGGAACTGGACGGAGATGCTGGCTCGTGCAGCCCAACCGGCAGAGGCACAATGTTTGAAATCAAAAGGCAAAATTATTTTTCCTGCCCGGTGAAGCCCGTCTTTTGCAGGGCGTCAAACACATCCTTGTCATTGAAATCGCCGGTCACTTCAAAAGTCTTGGCCCCCTTGGCGGCTGTGTTGCCGGTCACACCGGGCACGGTTGCAAGCGCCTCGTTCACCGCCTTGACACATTTGCCGCAGCAAAGATGGAGACCTTCAATCTTCATGGATTGCACCTTTTGGTTTTTTGCGCCGGTGTCGGTGTTGATTTTGATGGTGGCATCGCTGCACTTGCCAAAAAAGCCGGCGGCCACGAGCGCATCCGCACCTTTTTGAACCGTGGCCGTGTCCGGCCCGGTCAGCGTTACGGTGCCTGCATCCTCATCCGCCTTGGCGGTCAAGCCGGCAACATCGGCCACCGCTTTGGCAACGCCTTTGACGCAGGACTGACAGCAAATGTGAACGTCGGTGACGGTGACCGTCACATCGGCGGCGCGCGCCGCAAGGGCCAACGCCAGGACAATGGCAGTAAGAATAATTTTCATAGGCAAGTTCTAGTGTTGTTCAGCAACCGTATATAAAACCCCTTTTGAAGAAATTTCAACACAAAATAAACACCGCATGCGAGTGACGTGTGATGAGTTGGTAACGACTTCGAGTTCGGCCATCATTGTTTTCATTGCTATATGCCGCAATATATCAGCCGGATGGCGCGGCGCAAACGATGCTTCGCCGCCAGAATGTGAAGTTGCTGCGCGAATTGGCCGTTTGCCTTGTCCCGAATTTCACGCCTTCCGCACCTTGAAACTTTTCCACCATTTCGCCGGCAGCAGGCCCAGCGCGATGAAGCCGAGCTGGCTCACCACAAACAGCATCAGCCAGAAGAACGCCGCCTGCGTGAAGCCGTAGCTGTGCAATCCGATGCCGAGCATGTTCACGCCGAACCACGACCAGCTTGTGACGATGTTGCCGCCGATGGCGCAGACGACGAGGCCGCGTTCGCGGATCATTCCGCCCCAGCGCAAATGCAAAATCAGCGCGTTCCACAAGACGATGATGAGCGCGCCGTTTTCTTTCGGGTCCCAGCCCCAAAATCTTCCCCAAGATTGATCCGCCCAAATGCCGCCCAGCACCGTGCCGACAAAGCTGAACAGCGTCGCGAAACACACGATGCCGTAAATCATCCGCGCGAGCGATTTGCCGGTCGCCTCATCCAAAGTTTTCGTGAACACGCCGCGCACGATGTAAATCAACGCGAGAAATCCCGCCACGAACGTGCTCGCGTAGCCCGTCGTCACCGCGACGACATGTGTCGCCAGCCAGAAATTCGTGTCGAGCACGGCGCGCATCATTTCCATCGTGTCGCCGTCGAGCGCGAGATTTTGCGCGATGATGAGCGTGATGAAACCCATGCCCGCCGAAACCACCGCGCCGATGCCGTTCTTGTAAAATTTTTCCAAAATGATCCCAAGAATCACCGCGCCCCAGCCGATGAAAATCGCGGATGAATAAAGATTTGTCACCGGCGGACGGCCTTGCAGCACGATGCGATAAATCAAACCCGTCGTGTGAATTGCAAACGCCAGCGCAATCAGCCACACCGCCGAACGCCGCAAAGTTTCCGATAAATTAAACCACGAAAAAATCGCGAGCAGTCCGGCGAGGACGTAAATGACCGTCGCGTTGTAAAACGGCTGCATCTGGTTGAAGAAAACTTCCGCGTGCGATTTTGCCATCGCGCGCGAAAAATCGGGAATGAGCGACGCGCGATAATCCGCCAGCGCAGAATTGAATCCCGCGACGTCTCCATTTTTGAAAGCGTCAGCCATCGCCGCGTAATTTTCAACCGCCGGAGAAATTTTTTCGTCTTTCGCCGCTTCGAGCAAAATTGTTCCAACTCGTTTCCAATCGCCGGACAGTGGGACAGGCATCCTGCCTGTCTGAACAGGCTGGAAGCCTGTTCCACTATCGGACGGCGGCACGATCAGCGGCGTTTCGAGTTTTGACATGAAATCAAACCGCTGCAATTCGCCGAGAAATGCGTTGAAAACATTCGTGTCATAATTTTGTCCGGACTGCTGCGCGCGCACGGCGGCGATTCCAGATGGAACCAGATTTTCGTAATCGGCCAGTTCCTGTTTCCAATTGTCCGAGTTCTGCGGCTGGATCGTGTTCTTGAGCTGCGTGTAGAGGACGGCGCGGTCATACACCTTCATCACCGCGCGCTCGAACGGCGTCCGCTGGCTCGGCTCGGTGACATGTTTGTCTTCGCGATCACCAATTCGCGAGTGTTCGGTTTCCAGCGCGTCGAACGCCGGCGCGATCTGATCCCACGAATAATGTTTTCCGTCCTGATGCTGCGCCGCATTTTTCTCCGGCAATTTCAGGAACGTGATCAGTTCGGGATTGTCCAGGCGGAAAACCGGCCAGCTATCGGCGACGGCGGAATTCATCATCACGTTCGCGAGCCATTCGTTCGCAGAAATGGTTTTTTGTTTTTGATGCCATTCTTTCCACGGCTCGATATCCGCAGTTTGCGTCTGGCGGATTTGCAACAGCGAATTGCGCGCGAGCGAGTCCAGCGGCTTCAAGCGTCCGTCGAAAACCACCGGCAATTTTCCGAATTCGTTGAACGCAAAACCATTGTCCTTTGGCGTTTGCAGTTGTCCGAAAAACCACGCCGCCATCACGAACATCAGAAACGGCGGAAACCATTTTTGAAAAGTCTTTTTCATTTCGTTTTCCTTTTCGAGATGAAGCCGACGAGGTGGAACATGAATTGCGTCACGAGGCCGATGGCGACGAGCGCGCAGCCGAGATACGGCGTGAGCCACGCCGGATTGCGCACGACTTGCAGCACCGACGACGGCGCGCGCCCGGCCTGCGCCGCCGCCTCGCCTGCGTCCATTTGATATTGATAAAACGCCAGACCGGCGTAGCGCAGCGGCGCATTCATGTAAATTTCCACTTCGCGGTTCTCGCCCGTCTGCGGATTTTTCAATTGCACGCGGCTGCGAAAGTCCTTCGGAATGTCCGTGCCGGGATAAACCGAGTGCGTCGCCTTCAGCAGCGTCAGCGAAAATGGATGATAAACGCGCTCCGGCCGCAGCGCGAAGGTAAATTGTTTTCCGCCCGAAAAAACAGATTGCGGCTGCGTCAGCTCGCCGATGATTTTGCGCGTCATGTCCGCGCCCAATTGCTGCGCGTAACTTTGCTGCAATTCATCAATCATTCCCGCGTCACTTGTCCAATCGGAAACAATCCAAGTGGTAGGGCCGACCTGCTGGTCGGCTTGGACGCGCGGCAGCGCGTCCCTACCTGGAATGATTTCAATTTCCGCCGTCGGAACATTTTTGTCGTCCATCGTTTTGGTTTCGGCAACTTGGCGGAAATCAAAATTCGCCGCGACGCCATTTGTTGTCAGCGGCGGTGCGTTTTGCATCATCGGCGCGCGGAACGACGCTTCGGAATTTTTCCAGAAACTTTTCACGCGGATGCTGAACGGCAGATTATCAACTTTCATTTCGCCGCCGCGCGCGAGCAGCCGTTGCGGGATCGCCGTGACTTCATCGCCGTTGACAAAAACCAGTTCGTAATTTCGCGGGCTTTCGGAATACGACTTTGTTTCACCTTCGACAAACCGCATTTGCGTTTCCTTCGCGCGCATATCGGTCACAAGCTGGCCGACGAGCAAAAGGATGACTCCGCTGTGCGTGATTTGAATTCCGATTTTCTTGGCCGAAAGTTGAAAACGATAAACGTGCGCGGCAACCAGATTGAGCAAAAGCATTGTTCCAATTAAATAACCGCCGGGCAAAACCAGCGGAATTTTTCTGCCGAACAGATCGAGGCCGAAGATGATCCACTGGCGGAAGTAGCGCGCCTGCGCGTTGTAAAGTCCCTCGTCCACCTGCGCGAGCGTGCCGATGAAGACGAGCAGGATCGCGAACGACAGCAGAATCACCGTGAGCCGCAGCGAGATGAAGATGCTGATCAGCCGGTCAACGAGCGTTCGCATAATTTGCCGACTGGATGAATTTTGTGAATGCGTCTTTCTGTTGCGCCACGATTTGCTCGTCGCCCATCAATTTGTAAAACCACGTCTGGCCGTTTTGGGGCACAATCGCGCCGATGAGCCGCGCGGGTTTGCTGGTTTTGGAATCTGTGCCGGTGAAATCCACGACTTGCGCCTTGCCGCCAGCGACATCAATTGAACTCGTCAAAATATCTACAATCGGCTGCAAGCCAAGTTGTCCGCGCCAACGATTTACATTCGCTGCCAGGCCGCCGCCGTCGCCCGCGAGTGAACTGACATTTACACCGGCATCTCCATTGCCGCTTGCGATTGAAAATTTTGCGAGCAACATTGCGCCGGAATCGATTTGTTTCCAATCCGGCGGAATCGTCCAGATTGGTTTGTCGTTGTTGTTGGAATTCATTCCGCCAGTCATAGTCGTGTTCGCGTTTGGAACCAGAGAATTTTGATTGCCAAGGCTCATTCCATCAATCGGCGGGTGCGACGGCGGCAACTGGCTCATGTCCATCGCCGTCGGTGCCGCTGGCGCGGCGGAGTTGACAAACTCCACCGATTTCAAAAAGGCGACGAAGGCCCGCTTTTGATTTTCAACCAGGGCCGCGTCGCCCGTCATTTTGAAAAACCACGCCATGTCATCGCGGTGCAAAATCACACCGACGATGCGCTCGGCGTCGCCGCCGCCCGGGGTCGTTCCCGCAACGTCATATAAATCCGCCGGCTGTCCGGCGACCTCGACTTTTTCCGCGAGCTTCTGCAGATCGGCTTCGGCGAGCGGTGGCAGGCCGACCTGTCCGCGCCAGCGGTTCACGTTTGCAAAATCACCGCCGGCCATGCCGGCAAGCGGAATCACGCTCACGTCGTCCGTCTTGCCGTTTTGGGAAACTTCAAAACTCGCCACGCGCATTTGCGTCAGCGGTTTTTCCTTCCAGCCGTCCGGCAGCGTGTATTTCAATTTTGGCTGCCCGCTGTTGTCCGGCACCGGCAATTCGCCGGGCATCGTCGCCGGCATCGCGGCGGCGGTGCTGGCGGGCGGCGACGTGACGATGTCGCTGTTTTCGACGTGATACACTTTGACGCTGTCGCGTCCGCAGCCGGCGGTGGCGGCCAGCATCAGCGCGGCGGCGAGCGGCAACCGGTTGGAATGGGCAAGTGGTTTCATTTTGCTGTCAGATAATATCGCAACCGGGACTTGATGGTGAAACTTTGTTTGGCATTAACACACCAAAAATTGCCACAACGCCGCCAAAAAATGAACACCAGACTTGAAAATTGTTCCGCCGCCACCGGCTCCTTGAGATTCTAAATTCAGTGGCTCTTGGCCTGCGAAAGCGCGTAGAGGATCAGCCCCACGATGATCACGCCGACGATGATGCCGCCGATGAGGAAGTAGGTGCCCACCTTGTTGGTTTTTTTCGTGAAGCCGGTGGTTTTGGTGTCGAAGCCGGTCGCGCGCGCGCCGCCTTGTTCGAGCTGCTCCATGCTGACGCCGCGCGGAATGATCATTGTGCCTTCCGCAGATTTTTTCGGTGAGGTCGGCGCGGGCGCCGGAGCCGGGGCGCCGGCGGCGGGCGGCGGCGCGGAAACCGGCTTGCCGTCGTCAATCTTCAGTTCCACCTGGCCGAGCCGCAGCGTCTGGCCGGGCCGGAGGACGGACTCGGAAATTTTTTCGTTGTTGATGAACGTGCCGTTCGTCGAGTTGAGATCCTTGACGATGATGTCGCCGCCGTGCAGAAGAATCTCGGCGTGATGGCTGGAAACCGAACCGTCGGCAATCTGAAAAGCATTATCCTCCACGCGGCCGACGGTGGTGCGTTCGTCAATCAGCTCGAACGTGCGCCCGGTCATGCCCTGGTTCAGGATAACGAGTTTGGACATAGATTGTTTGATGCGATTATGGGCGCGGCGGCTTTCATGTCAAACGCAAATCTAAAGGCGGCCGCATTTTTTCAGCCGCGCCGTTCAATCATCCGCCGGAATTCCGCGAACAACGGCGTCGCATCGTGCGGCCCCGGCGAGGCTTCGGGATGATACTGCACGCAAAACACCGGCCTGGTCTTGTGCCGGAAACCCTCGACGGTCTGGTCGTTCAAATTAATGCGATGCACCGCGACATCAGACGGCAGCGATTGCGCGTCCACCGCAAAGCCGTGATTTTGCGAGGTGATTTCCACTTTGCCGGATTCCAGATCCTTCACCGGCTGGTTGGCGCCGCGATGGCCGAATTTCAATTTGAAAGTTTTCCCGCCGAACGCCTGGCCGAGAATTTGATGGCCGAGGCAGATGCCAAAAATTGGAATTCCAGAATCAAGCAGCGTTTTCACTTCGCGCACGATATAGTTCAACGCCGCCGGATCGCCGGGGCCGTTCGAGAGAAAAATTCCGGCGGGCTGGTGCTTGAGCGCGTCGGCGGCACTCGTCGTCGCGGGCAAAATCTGGGTGGCAAAACCGTGCTGCCGCAGGCGGCGCAGAATGTTGTATTTCATCCCGTAATCGAATGCGACAATCGGAATGTCCGCCGCCGGCAGCGGCTGGCGCAGGTTGCGGGCGTCGGCGACTTTTATTCCGCGAACGAGTTCAAACGCCGCACTCTGCTCGTCCTTTTCGTCCCAGCGAAAGGCTTTTTTGTGCGTGACTTCCTTGACGTAATCCACGCCGACGAAGACAAATTCCTTTGCGCGCTGGACGGCGTCGGCCTCGGAGATTTTTTCAGTGGAAATGAAACCGTTCATCGCGCCGCGCACGCGGAGTTTTTTTGTGAGCGCGCGGGTGTCAATTCCCTGGATTCCAGGAATGCCATTGTCTTCCAGATATTTTCCCAGCGAAAAATCCGCGCGCCAGTTGCTGACCACCGGCGAAAGCTCGCGGATGACAAATCCGGCGGCGTGCGGCCGCCACGATTCCACGTCCTGCGAATTGACACCGTAATTCCCGATGAGCGGACAGGTCATCGTGACGATCTGACCTTTGTAGGACGGGTCGGTGAGGATTTCCTGATAGCCCGTCATCGAAGTATTGAAGCACACTTCGCCGCAGGCCGACGCCTGCGCGCCAAAGCCTGTGCCGTGGAAAACCGAGCCGTCTTCGAGGGCCAGAATCGCTTTCATTTACGCGGCGACAAGATGGCGGACGTTGAGGATTTCCTTGGAAGTCAACGGCTCAATTTGCGATTCGCGCACGGTGATCACCGCGATGGTTTCGCCCAGGGCGTTGAACACTTCGAGGCTGTAGCCCGGCTCCTGGCCCGGCTGGCCGCGATGGTAATCAACAATGGTCGCCACGTCGCCGCGCCGCAGCCGGTGGCGCGGCAGGTTCGCTTTCAACGCAACTCTGCTGAACATTTCAAACTTCATGTTTTGTTCGGATACAATGTCACAAATTTTGCCTTGCCGGTGGCGTTTTCAATCATCCAAATCGAGACGATCGGCAACCCGCGGCCACTGGGCCTTTCAACCGGCCGCGAATGACATGCTTGTCGCCGTATTCACCGTGGTCAAGCAACTCCGCTTCCAGCGGCAGCAACTGGCGGCGCAAATCTTCTTCCAGTTGCCCGGCGCGTTCCAGCGTGTAACCGGCCCTCGCCACGGCCCTCGCCAAAAATTCAGATTTGTCGTCTTCCTGCCGCCACGTCAGAAGATAGTGGTGAACTTCTTTGGGGCAATGAAAGTGTCTGGCGGCAGCTTCATTTTTCACGCCGCCACCGGTTCGGCTTTTTCCGACCAGGCAATTTTTCCGCCAACAATGGTCGCCATGGTTTTGCCTTTCAGCCGCCAGCCGAAAAACGGGCTGTTCCCCGATTTGCTCGCGGAATCTTCCCGCTGGAAAATCCATTCCTGTTCGGCATCAAAAACCGTCACGTCCGCGTCCGCGCCGACGCTCAACGTGCCTTTGTTCAGATTCAACAGCCGCGCCGGGTTGACCGTGAATTTTGCCAGCAGGTGCATGAGCGGAATTCTTCGCGTGTGGACGAGCTGCATGAGCGAAAGCGCGAGTTCGGTTTCGAGTCCGGTGATGCCGAACGGCGCGTAATCAAACTCGACTTCTTTTTCATAATCGCAATGCGGCGCGTGGTCGCTGCACAAAATGTCAATCGTGCCGTCGGTCAGGCCTTCGAGAATCGCCGCGCGATCCTTGGCGGAACGGAGCGGCGGATTCATTTTCAAGTTCGTGTCGTAGGCCGGCCAGGAGGGCAAGTTGAGAGTTGAGAGTTGAGAGTTGAGAGCTTTTCCGTCCTGCGCCCAGAATTTTTCGCTGCCGGCGACCGCCGCGTCGGTCAGGGTGAAATGGTGCGGACACGCTTCGCCGGAAACCGGCACGCCGCGTTTTTTGGCTTCGCGAATCAAGGCGACGCTGCCCGCCGCGCTCAAATGCTGGC
>Ga0209483_1000698_pt1 | contig 27635 bp, 33 predicted proteins | sample NGEPerA_FD_184508 | JGI IMG/M metagenome (GOLD analysis project Ga0209483, IMG submission 184508) | Arctic peat soil microbial communities from the Barrow Environmental Observatory site, Barrow, Alaska, USA - NGEE PermafrostL2-A... | ecosystem: Environmental > Terrestrial > Soil > Wetlands >... | reverse complement strand
GGGCCTTTGTTCGAGCCTTTGCCCGTGCCGAGTTTTTTAATGTCGCAAAAAACGCCGCTGGCGAGAAAGCCTTTGGGCGCGACGATGGAACCGGGAATTTCTTTGAATTTAATTTTGCTCATGGCTGAAATCGAATTTGCGGAAGCGGCGGGCGATTTTCAATTCTTAACCGCGTCAATTTCCAAACGCACCATCCGGACGTGAATGCGCCCGGCGTCATCCGGCGGATGTTTGAGGACGTAACGCTGGGTGACGGCGGCAATGAATTCTTCGCCCAGATTTCCCGGCACGCGCTGAACATACGGCAGCCATGTCGTGCGCAGCCACATGGCGAATCCGTCCACGCCGGCATACGTCGCGTCCTTTGGCATGAGTTTGAGCGCGTTGATTTTGAAGCCGAATTTCGGCAGCCATTTTTCATAATCCGCCGGACTGTAAAAGAAATAGGGCTTCGGGATTCTTCGGAAAAATTCGCGCCAGCGTTTCAGCCGCATTTCCGGGCGCAGGGCGAGAAAAACTTCCTGCGCGTTGCCCCGGCCGCCGCAGGAAACAACCAGCCGACCGCCGGATTTCAAAACGGCCGCCGCGCCGCGCAAAATCGCCGGATGATCGTCCACCCAGTGCAGCGCGGCGTTGGAAAAAATCAAATCGAACTGGCGGACAAATTTGATTTTCCGCGCGTCCATGACATGAAATTTCAAGTTTGGGAATTTGTTCGCCGGAAAGGCCGGTTGCGCGAACGCGATCATTGGCGGCGAGGCGTCAATGCCGGTCGCGGAACCGGCGGGCAGATTCCGGGCCAGTTCCGCCGTCACCTTGCCGTCGCCGCAGCCGACATCCAAAATGTTTTCGTCGCCGCGCAGATTTAATTTGGCAATGAGTTCGCGCGCCCAGGTTTGCTGCACGACGGAATTCGCGGCGTAATCCGCCGCGTTCCACGCGATTGTTTTGGTAGGAGACGAGGTCACGAGTCTCTAATTAATTTTTCGAGTTAGGGGCTCCTCACGTCGTCTCCTACGAATTAAATTCAAATCAATCCGGCGGTCTCCGGGAAGCCGCAGAGGATGTTCATGCTTTGCACGGCCTGGCCGCTGGCGCCTTTGACCAGATTGTCCTCGGCGCTCATCACGATGAGCCGGCCCGTGCGCGGATCCAGCCGCCACGCGATTTCGATGACGTTTGTGCCGCCGACGTTTTTTGTGTCAGGCAACGATTTGCCTTCGAGCAAACGGACGAATGGTTCGCCGCCGTAAGCTTGCGCGTAACACGCGGATATTTTTTCGCCGAGCAAAGTCATTTCCGCCGGCGTTGAAAAATGCTTTTCCGGCGCGAGATAAAGCGTCGTCAAAATGCCGCGATTCACCGGAATCAAATGCGGCGTGAATTGAATCGTCACCTGCGTTTTGGCTGCGAAAGAAAGCTGTTCCTCGATTTCCGACAAATGCCGGTGCTTCGGCACGCCGTAGGGGCGGACGCTTTCATTACATTCGCAAAAGAGATAATCCATTTCCGCTTTCCGGCCCGCGCCGCTGACGCCGCTCAAGGAATCGGCGATGATGCCGGCGGCCTTGATGAGTCCGGCTTTGAGCAGCGGAATCACCGGCAGCAAGATGCCCGTCGGATAACAGCCGGGCGAGGCGATGAGCAACGACTTCTTGATTTCTTTCCGGTAAATTTCCGGCAGGCCATAGACGGATTTTTTCAGCAAGTCCGGCGCGGGATGGTCGTGCGCGTAAAATTCCTTGTAAATTTCCGCGCTCTTGAGCCGGAAATCCGCGCTCAAATCAATGACCACGCAACCGGCGTTGAGCAGCGGCACGGCGTATTCGGCGGCGACTCCGTGCGGCAGCGCGAGAAAAATCACGTCGGCCTCCTTCGCCAGGATTTTGGCGTCCGGTTCGGTGAAACGGAGCGTCTTGGATTTCGGGTGGCTGGCGAACTTGGGAAAAACCTGCGCGAGCGTCTGCCCGGCGTTCTGGCGCGAGGTGACGGCGACGAGTTCCGCGTGCGGATGGTTGAGCAGCAACTGCACGAGGACTTCGCCGGAATATCCGGACGCGCCGACAATGGCGATTTTTTTTGTTTTCATTTTTTAACCCGAAAATTGAACAACAAAGGAACCCAGGAACAAAGTTTTTTCCGGTCTTGGTTGTTTTGTTTCTTTGTTGTAAAAAACAAAACCCGCCGGTTTGGGCCGGCGGGTTTGGAAATAACAATGGAATCGCGCCCGCCTAATGTTTGCCGTTGCGACGAACGCGCTCGTGTATCGTGACATCGGACACCAGCAGCGGATCAATCAAGCTTTCAGAGTAATCTTCGTGTGCGACAATCAGAGCGCGTCCGCCGGGAAAGAAAGCCACAAAATCGGGATGTTTGACCGCCACTTCACGGCCGTCCGGCAGATGCAAAGTGAACGGCTTGAATGGCGCCGCATTGCAAAGGTCTTTGATTTTTTCAATTGTCACGTTGGAAAACTAAACGGACGCGCCGGCAATTGCAAGCGCGTCCGTGGAAATAAAATTCCGTTTGCGATCAACGCTTCGAGAACTGGAAGCGTTTGCGGGCGCCGGGCTGGCCGTATTTTTTACGCTCGCGCTCGCGCGGATCGCGCGTGAGAAAACCTTCCGCCTTCAGCGCGGGGCGCAGGTTGGCGTCAAACTTCAAGAGCGCGCGGGCGATGCCGTGGCGCGTCGCGCCGGCCTGGCCGTTCGGGCCGCCGCCGGTGACGTTCACGCGCACGTCAAGCTTGTCCGCCGTGCTGGTGATGGTGAGCGGCTGCGAGACGGTCGCGCGCTGGGTGTCCAGCGGGAAATAGGTTTCAAACGTGCGGCCATTGACGGTGATCTTGCCGCTGCCGGTCGCGAGGCGGACGCGGGCAATCGCAGTTTTGCGACGACCGGTGCCGAGGAATTCAATTGTTTTCGTGGCCATAACAAAAATTATTTAGCGGGCGCGAGCACGGCGGGCGTCTGCGCGCTGTGGTCGTGCTTTGGACCTTTGAACACTTTCAGTTTCGTAAGCAGCACGCGGCCGAGGCGGTTCTTGGGAATCATGCCTTTGACGGCGCGTTCAATGAGCAGTTCGGGATGTTTCGCGCGGAGATCCTGGACGGTGGCGTATTTTTCGCCGCCCTTCCAGCCGGAATAAGTCATGTATTCCTTGTCGGTCTCTTTCTTGCCGGTGACGCGAACCTTCTCGGCGTTGACGACGATGACAAAATCGCCGGCGTCGAGGTGCGGCGTATAGACGGGCTTGTTCTTGCCGCGCAAAATATCGGCCACCTGCACGGCCAGACGGCCAAGAACCGCGCCGTCGGCATCAATGACATGCCACTTGCGCTGATCCAGATTCACTTTCGGCAAATGCGTTTTCATTTCAAAATCCAATCAAAAGGGACACGGAATCTAGCAAACGGACGGGCGAAGTCAACACGCGATTTAATTTATATTGGTTTGCGCTTTACAGCCGCGCTTAAAAATTAAAGATTTACGGCATGAAGACGCTGGCTCAAACCCTCGTGGCTTTAAGCCTCGCCGCCGGATTTTTTTGCCCGTCCAGCGCCTCGGCGGCATTGGAAATACAGGTTCCACCCAAAACCGCGCCGCCGCCCGGCGTGCAGATCGCCAAGACGCTCTCGATGATCACCGGCGTCGCCATCTCGCCATTGCTCGGCGTCAGCGCCGTCGGCTGTTATCAATATTGCAAGGCTGATACCGATGAAAAAAAGGCCACACTGCCGTGGTTTGCCAATCCGCTGTTCTGGGGGCCGGCGTTTTTGGTTCTCGGCCTCTGTTTCCTCAAGGACACCGCCGGCATGGCGCTGCCAACCGTGGCCAAAAAACCGCTCGACGCGATTGACACCGCCGAACACAAAATCTCCGGCCTCGTCGCCACCGGCGCGTTTGTGCCGGTCATGGTCAACATCATCCACGAGGCCAACTCCACCGGCGCATCCGGCGCGTCCTTGAGTTCGCTCGGCTTTGCCGCGATGGATTTTCACTGGCTCTACGACGTGCTGGTGACGCCGGTGGCGATGGCGGCATTTTTCATCGTGTTCCTCGCGTCCAACGCCATCAACATCCTGATTCTTTTGAGTCCGTTCACGACCGTGGATTTCGCGCTCAAAGCCTTCCGCACCACGATTCTCGCCAGCGTCGTCGGCAGCGCGTTCATCAACCCGTGGCTCGGCGCGGCGTGGGCGCTCATCGTCCTGCTCGTTTCCTGGCTCATCGCCGGCTGGTCGTTCCGGCTTTCGCACTTCGGCCTCGTGTTCCTCTGGGAGTTTTTCACGCGCAGCAAAAAACGTTTCCATCCCGACGCGAGGGAAAACAATCTGTTCCTCGGCCGCAAAACTGAAAAAGTCCCCCCGCGCACCTACGGCAAACTTTTGCGCAACGACCAGGGCGAACTTATCTTCAACTACCATCCGTGGCTCGTGCTGCCGCAACGCACGCTCACGTTGCCCACCGGAAATTACGAAACCGGCCGCGAACTTTTCTATTCCGAGATTTTGCGCGTCGAAGGCAATTCCGCCAAAACCGTCATCCTGCTGCCGCCGCGTTATCGCGGACACGAGGAGGAAATCGCCAGGATTTACAATTTCGCCGGCACGCGCGACGTCGGCATTCGTGCCGCGTGGGCGTGGTTCAAAAGCTTGTTCAGCAGCAAGGCCGCGACGGCGTAAAGTCGGAAGCCAGCATCGTTTGAATTGATTCGGCCGGAAATTTTTCAATTAACACCGGTTGGCCGTCCGGCGTTAATCTGGTCGCGTGAAAGCGAAACCCGAAACGCGGCCGGGCAATTCAGGCTTGCTTTGCCGATGGCTGGAGTTTCCAATGGCCGCAGCCCAAACCGCGTGCGCCGCTGAAAGAAAAAAAAGATGGAAACAGCACTGCCGTTAATCATCCTCCTGGTTCTTGGAATTCCCATCGCGCTCGCCGTCTGGCTCATCATGCGTGCCGTCAGCGCCCGCAACCGCATCAAGGAATTGTCGCAGCGGCTCGGTGATCTGGAATTGGAGGTCATCCGGCTGAAACACGAGGCGGCACCCGCGCCGATGGCCAGGGCAGCCTCCGAAGCGATGCCGGTTTTCCAGCCGGCACCACCGCCGCCAATCGTGCAGCCCCGGCCGGAGCCAAAAGTTGTCGCCGCACAAGTTCCACCGGAACAGCCGCCGACCATCACTGCGCCATCGCGCCCGTCCGAACCCAAATTTATTCCGCCCGTTCCGCCGCTGCGCCCGTTGACGCCGCCCAAACCCGCCGTGCCGAAAATCAACTGGGAGCAATTCATGGGCGTCAAAGGCTTCGCGTGGCTCGGCGGACTCGCGCTGTTCCTCGGCGTCGCGTTCTTCATCAAATACTCCTTCGACAACAACCTCATCCCGCCGCAACTGCGCGTGGCCATCGGCTTTCTCACCGGCCTCGGCCTGCTCGCCGGCGGCGTGGCGATGTCGCGCAAAAATTTCCCCGCGCTCTCGCAAACCTTGTGCGCGACCGGCGTCGTGATTCTTTACGCCGTCACCTTCGCGTGCCGCGCGCTCTACCATTTTGAATTCTTCGGGCCGGTTCCGACGTTTCTGCTGATGTCGCTCATCACGACCGCCGCGTTTCTGCTGGCGGCGCGGCTCAACGCCCTCGTCGTCGCCATCCTTGGCATGTTGGGCGGTTTCATGACGCCGATTTTGCTTTCGACCGGCCAGGACAATCCGCTGGGCCTCTTCGGCTACATCGCCATCCTCGATCTCGGTTTGATTCTGGTCGCTTTGAACCGACGCTGGCACTTCCTCACCGCGCTCGCCGCGCTCGGCACGGCCTTCATGCAAATCGGCTGGGTGGATAAATTTTTTGCCAGCGAAAAATATTTTGAAGGCGACAAAATCCTCGTCGCGCTCGCCGTGCTGCTCGGCTTCAACGCGCTCTGGCTCGCGGCCAACGGGTTCGCCAGACGCCGCGCGCAATCGAACGGCTGGCTCGCCGGCAGCGGCCTTGCGCTCGCCGCCGTCGCCCTGGCGTTCACCGCATTTTTCTTCACCTTCCCGCCGCTCGCGCAACGGCCCGGCCTGCTGTTCAGCTTTGTTTTCCTGATTGATCTTGCCGTCGCCGCGCTTGTGTGGCTCGACGAAAAAATTTCCATCGCCCAGCCAATCACGGGCCTTGCTGTCTTCGGGCTGCTCGCGCTTTGGACCAGCGAACATTTGACGGACGAACGGCTCAATGCCGCGCTCGCATTTTATTTCATTTTCGCCGTGTTCCACTCCGCGCTGCCTGCGCTGTTGCAACGCCGGCGCGGCGCGACAACGGGCGCGTCCGCGCACCTCAACCATTTCTTCCCGCCGCTCGCGCTGCTGCTCGTGCTGGTGCCGATTTTCAAGCTGACGGAACTCTCGTTTCTTGTGTGGCCGTTCGTGCTGCTCGTGGATTTGCTTGCCATCATGCTGGCGGTGCTGACCGCGACGTTGCTGCCTGTGCTCGCCGTGCTGCTGCTCACGCTCGCCGCGACCGGCGCGCTCATTTTCAAAATCCCCGCCGACCTCACCGGGCTGCCCACTTCATTTTTTCTGCTCGGCGCATTTGCCGTTTTCTTCGTCATCGCCAGTGTGTGGCTGGTGCGGAAATTCAAACCGGATGTTTTCAAGTCCGGCGTTAAAATCACCGGCGACCTCAAAACGCCGGAAGCCTTGGCCGCGCTGCTGCCCGCCAGCTCGGTCGTGCTGCCGTTCCTGCTGCTCATCATGGCCACACTGCGGCTGCCGCTGGCCAACCCGACGCCGGTATTCGGCCTGGCGCTGCTGCTCGTCGGGCTGCTGCTTGGCCTGACGAAAATTTTTTCGTTCGAGTGGCTGCCGCTCGTCGGACTCATCAGCACTTTCGCCGTCGAATGTGCGTGGCATTTTCACCGCTTCGACATCACCAACCCAAATGTTCCGCCGGCCACGCCGCTGACGTGGTATTTGATTTTCTTCGCCGCGTTCGCGCTGTTTCCCTTTTTGTTTCTGCGGAAATTTGCGGACAAAACCTGGCCGTGGGCCGCCGCCGCGCTCGCCGGGCCGACGCAATTTCTCCTTGTTTTCCGGCTCGTGAAAATTGCCTGGCCGAACTCCACGATGGGCCTGCTGCCCGCCGCGTTCGCGCTGCCTGCGCTGGCGGGACTCGTCATCGTGCTGAAAAAAATTCCCGCAGAAAACAAGGCGCGCATGGCACAGCTCGCGTGGTTCGGCGGCGTGACGCTGTTTTTCATCACGCTCATTTTCCCGGTCCAGTTCGACCGCCAGTGGATCACCATCGGCTGGGCGCTCGAGGGCGCGGCGCTGCTCTGGCTGTTCCACCGCGTGCCGCATCCAGGCCTGCGGCTCACGGGCGTCGGCCTGCTCATCGCGGCGTTCGTGCGGCTCGCGTTCAATCCCGCCGTCCTCGAATATCATCAGCGCAGCGCCACGCCGCTTTTCAACTGGTATCTTTACACCTACGGCCTGGCGACCATTTGCCTGTTTGCCGGCGCAAAACTTCTCGCGCCGCCACGGAACCTGATTTTGAAATCAAACGCCCAGGCCGTCCTCGCGTCGCTCGGCACGGTGCTGGCGTTCCTGTTGTTGAACATTGAGATCGCCGACTGGTTCAGCGCGCCCGGCTCGACGCTCACGTTCCAGTTCAGCGGCAATTTCGCCCGCGACATGACGTATTCCATCGCGTGGGGATTGTTCGCGCTCGGCCTGCTCGTCTGCGGCATTTTCAAGCGCATCGCCGCCGCGCGCTACGCTGCGATGGCGCTGCTGTGCGTCACGCTGCTGAAATTATTTCTTCACGACCTCGCCCGCCTTGGTCCGCTCTACCGCATCGGCGCGTTCATCGGCGTCGCGGTGATCGCGATGCTCGCGTCGTTCGCGTATCAAAAATTCTTTTCCGCAACCGCCAGGGAAACCGAGGCCAAAAATGAAAACAAAAATTGATTCCGCGACGAAAATTCTCGGTGGATTCGTGCTGGCCATTGGACTGGCGGCAAATGCCGCGCTGCCGGGCGGCTGGCAAACGGAGCAGCACTTTGAAATCGCCGCGCCCGGCCTCGTGAAATTAAGCCTGCCGGCCGCAACGCTCGACTCCGCGCGGCCGGCGCTGGAAGATTTGCGGCTCTGCGACGACGCCGGAAACGAACTGCCGTTTCTCATCGAGCATCCCGCGCCCGCCGGCAAGCTGGTGCAAAATGCGAAATCCTTTCAAGTTTCGCTCAACGCCACCACCACGGTCATCACGCTGGAAACCGGCCTCGCGCAACCGCTCGACGGCGTGACGCTCGAATCGCCGACGGGAAATTTCATCAAAGCCGTGCGCGTGGATGGCTCCGCTGACGGCAAAAGCTGGCAGCCGCTCGCGCAGGGCCAGCCGATTTTCCGGCAGCAATTCGGCGCGAGCCACTTGCACATTTCGTTTTCCGCCGCCGTGTGGCGCTGGCTGCGGCTGACCGTGGACGACCAGCGTTCGCAGGCAATTCCGTTCACCGGCGCGCAAGTTTGCGCGGCGGCAGCCGAGGCGACGCCGGGTGAAATTCAAACCGTCGCCATCGCCGGGCGAAACGAAAATCCCGGCGAGACCCGGCTCACGCTGAATCTCGGCGCGGCGAATCTGGACGTGGCGTCCGTAAAAATTGAAACCGACGAACCGCTCTTCACGCGCACCGTCACGCTGGCCGTGCCGCAAATCATGGAGAACGGCATCCGCGAACAAACGGTCGGACAAGGCGTCATTTACCGCGTCGCGGTGGAAGGCCGCCCGGCGTCGGCAAATCTTTCCGTGCCGCTGGAAACGCAGGTCCGCTCGCACGAACTGGTGCTGCACATCCAAAACGGCGACAGCCCGCCGCTGGCCGTTTCCGCCGTGCGCCTGGAACGGCGTCCAGTTTATCTCGTGTTCCTGGCGCGGTCGGCCGGGACTTTTCATTTGTTGACCGGCAATAAATTCTGCGCCGCCGCGCATTACGACCTCGCCGCGCTCGACGCCAGTTTGAAAACCGCCGCCGTGATGCCGGTCAACCTTTCCGCGCCGGAGGACAATCCGAATTATCGCGCGCCGGAGGCTTTGGCCGGCGTCGAACTGGCCGGCGCGGCGCTCGATGTGTCCGGCTGGAAATTCCGCAAGTCCATCCAGCTTTCCCACAGCGGCGCGCAACAAATCGAACTGGATCTCGACATGCTCGCTCACACCGCACCGGGCTTCGCCGACTTGCGCGTGCTGCACGGCAGCAATCAAGTGCCTTACATCGTCCAGCGCACTTCCATCAGCCGCATGCTTACGCCGTCGGTCGCGCCGACGAACGACGTGAAGCAGCCGAAGTTGAGCCGCTGGATCATCAAGCTGCCGCGCGCCGGGCTGCCGGTCACGCGGCTGGCGTGCGTCACGAAAACGGCCTTGTTCCAGCGCGAGTTGTCGCTTTACGAGGAACTCGCGGACGAGCGCGGCGGCAAACATCGTCACGAGCTTGGAAATGCCTCTTGGACGCAAACGCCGGAGCGCAAGTCGAAGGAATTTGCGATGACGCTGGCCAGAACGCCACAGACTGACACGCTGTTTCTCGAAACGCAAAATGGCGACAACCCGGCGATTGAACTGGAAAACTTCGCCGTGTTTTATCCGGCGACGCGCGTGCTGTTCAAGGCGAAGTCCGGCGACGAATTGTTTTTGTATTACGGAAATCCGCGTGCGTCATCACCGAGCTATGATTTGAGCCTCGTCGCGGGCGAGCTGCTCGCGGCGGACAAAATCACGGCCAGACTCGCCACCGAGGAGCAGTTGAAAAAATCCTCGTGGGCAGAAACGCAGACGCCGGGCGGCGGCGGTTTTGTTTTTTGGGGAATTCTTGCGGTGGTCGTGGTTGGACTGCTCGTCATCATCGCGCGGCTGCTGCCGAAGGCACCGGCGGCTGGCGGCTAACTTGAACCGGACAATTCCCGCAAGTCCGCGACGAACGCCTTCACATCTTCCGGCGTCGTGTCCCAACTGCACATAAACCGCGAATCTCCGGCTGTGACCCCGCCGGTGCTGAACTGCCAGCCGCGTCCGCGCATTTTTTCCTCCACCGGCTTTGAAATTTGGGCGAACACCGCGTTCGATTGGACCGGATGCGAAATGCCCACGCCGGGAATTTTTCGCAGGCTGGCTTCCAGCAGTTTTGCCATTTCATTTGCGTGCCGCGCGTGCCGCAGCCACGCGCCGTCCTTCAACATGCCCAGCCACGGCGCGGAGAGAAAACGCATCTTGGACGCAAGCTGGCCGCCTTGTTTGCAGCGGTAATCAAAATCGCGCGCGAGCTCGCGGTCGAAAAACACCACCGCCTCGCCGAGCGCGATCCCGTTTTTCGAGCCGCCGAAACACAGCACGTCCACGCCCGCGCGCCAGGTGAGGTCCGCCGGCGTCACGCCGAGCGACGCCACGGCATTGGCAAACCGCGCGCCGTCCATTTGCAGGCGCAGGCCGAATTTCCGCGCGGCGTCCGCGAGCGTTTGAATTTCGGCGGGCGAATAGACCGTGCCGGTTTCCGTGGCCTGCGTCACACTCAACACGCGCGGCTTCGGATAATGGATGTCCGTGCGTTTTTTGACCGCGCGCTCGATTTCCGCCGGGTCAATTTTTCCGTTCGCGCCGGACAGCAGCAGAATTTTGCTGCCATTGGCAAAAAATTCCGGCGCGCCGCACTCGGACGTCTCGACGTGCGCGTGCTCGTGGCAGAGGACGCTGTGATACGACTGGCACAGTGACGCCAGCGAAAGCGAATTGGCCGAGGTGCCGTTGAAGACAAAAAACACCTCGCAATCCTTCTCAAAAATTTCGCGGAGGCGGTCGGCGGCGCGCTGGGTCCAGTGGTCGTTGCCGTAGCTGACTTCGTGGTCGGCGTTCGCCTCGGCCATCGCGGCCCAGGCTTCCGGGCAGATGCCGGAGCAGTTGTCGCTCGCAAATTGTCGTGTTCGTTTCATGGCAGATCATCCTCCGAGATACGCGCTCTTCACCTGCGGGTTTTGCCTCAGCGAGTTTGAATCTCCCTGCAGTGTAATTTTCCCGGTTTCCAGCACAAATCCAAAATGGGAAATTTCCAGCGCGCGGTTGGCGTTTTGTTCCACCAGCAAAATCGTCAGGCCGCGCTCGCGGTTGATCTCCACGATTTTTTCAAAAATCGTCTTCACCAGCAGCGGCGCGAGGCCGAGCGACGGCTCGTCCAGCCATCAGAAATTTTGGCCGCGCCATCAGCGCGCGGCCAATCGCCAGCATCTGCTGCTCGCCGCCGGAAAGCGTGCCGGCGATCTGCGCCTCGCGTTCCAGCAGGCGCGGAAAGATGGTGAAGACAAACTCCAGTTCGCGCCGGACGATTTTTTTGTCGCGCACGAGATACGCGCCCATCTGCAAATTTTCCAGCACGGTCAAATTTGCAAAAATCATCCGGCCTTCGGGCACGTGCGACAGGCCGCGCTTCACGATTTCGTGCGGCGGCAGACCGGTGATGTTTTTGCCGTCGTAAAAAATCTCGCCGGACTTCGGCTTGAGCAGGCCGGAAATGGTTTTCAACGTCGTCGTCTTGCCCGCGCCGTTGCTGCCGATGAGCGTGACGATGCCGCCGGCGGGCACGGACAACGAAATGCCGTGCAAAGCGGTGATCGCGCCGTAACTGACGACGAGGTTTTTAATTTCGAGCATTGATCAATTAAAAATTAAAAATGCAAAATTAAAAAACAATGCGGCTTTGTGCGCGGCCCGGCGGTTTTGATTTTTCATTTTTCATTTTTCATTTTGAATTATTCCCCCAGATAGGCGGCAATGACCTTCGGATTCTTCCGAACCTCGTCCGGCGTGCCTTCGGCGATTTTGACGCCATAATCCAAAACCGCGATGCGTTCGCAAATGCCCATGACCACATTCATGTCGTGTTCGACGAGCAAAATGGAAATCTGGAATTTTTCGCGGACGAAACGGATGAGCCGCGTGAGTTCGACTTTTTCCGTCGCGTTCATGCCGGCGGCCGGTTCGTCCAGCAAAAGCAGTTTCGGTTTGGCGGCGAGCGCGCGGACGATTTCCAAACGCCGCTGGTCGCCGTAGCTCAAACTTTTTGCCGGTTCGCTGCGGAATTTGCCGAGTTGAAAAATTTCCAGCAGTTCTAAAACGCGGTCGGCGATGGATTTTTCCTCGGCATGATAACCCTTACCGCGCCAGAGCGCGTGGCGCACGTCGCCGCGCAGATGCAGATGGAAAACGGCGCGGACATTATCGAAAACGGTGAGCGACGGAAACAGCCGGATGTTCTGAAACGTCCGCGCGATGCCGCGCGCGGTGATGCGATACGGCCGGCTGCCGACGATGGACTGGCCGTCGAAAATAATTTCGCCGCCGGTCGGCTGATAGACGCCGGTGATGAGATTGAACGCGGTCGTCTTGCCCGCGCCATTCGGGCCGATCAAACCGACCAGTTCGTTTCTTCCAATCTGCAAATCCAAATCAGCAACCGCCGTCAATCCGCCGAAACGGATGGTCGCACGATTGAGTTGGAGCAGTGAAGGCATGAATTAAAAATTAAAAATGTAAAATTAAAAAATCAGGACTCTCCGCCACGTTTGCTGGAAACGATGATTGCGCCAATCACGCGACGAATTTCATCGGCCTCGTCAACCAGTGGTTGCAGTTGCTTATCTGGAAAAATTTTAGCAGTTGCCAGCAGGCGCAGACGCAGATGCGTTTCACGCGCTTCCTTCAAGGCGGTGCTCATTTTGCTGTTGAAGTCGGCTTTGCTTTGCGCGGCTTGCGCTTCTTCGACATTTGCCGAAACACTGGTTCCAGCGCGAAGAATCTGGCTCATCATCACGCGGCCAATGCCCGGGCGTTCGTCCATTTTTCCGCAAAGCTGGATGATGCGGACGGCAAATTCAAAAGTGCGTTCAACAATGTCCCTTGGAGGAGCATTTTTTGAATCGCCCGGACTGGATTCTGATTTTTTCATTTTTAATTTTGAATTTTTAATTCTTTTGCCTGCGGAAAGCAAAAAGTCCTTGCGGTCTTGTGAGCATCAGCACGATCAGCAGCAGCGAATAAATGATCATCCGCGTGTCGCCGATCCAGCCGAGCGGGCGTTCGGCCGTGAGGCCGGGCAGATGTTCGATGCCGGCCAGATAGCGCAGGCCTTCCGGCAGCAGCGTCAATAAAATCGCGGCGAGGATGACGCCGAGGGTGTTGCCCATGCCGCCGAGGATGACCATGACGACGAAGGTGATGGATTGCATGAAGCCGAAGCCGCCGGGCGTGAGAAATTGTTTCGCGTGCGCGTAAAGGCCGCCGGCGATGCCCGCGAAAAACGCGCCGACGACGAACGCCGTGACTTTGTATTTGGTTGTGTTGATGCCCATCGCCTCGGCGGCCACTTCATCGTCGCGCACGGCGATGAAGCCGCGGCCGTAGGTGGAATTGACCAGCGACGCGACGACATAAACCGTCACCGCCGCGAGGCCGAACGTCCAAAATAAATTTGTCCAGCCGTGCATCACGCTCAATCCGCGCGCGCCGCCGACGGCGTTCATGTTCTGCAAAATGACGCGGATGATTTCGCCAAAGCCGAGCGTGACGATGGCCAGATAATCGCCGCGCAAACGCAGCGTGGGAATGCCGACGAGCAAGCCGGCCAGCGCGGCGGCGAGTCCACCGGCGAGCAGTGCGGCGGCGAAAATTCCATTCGCGGCAAGGAAATTTAATTCGCCGAAGTGATTTGTGATGATGGCGGAAGTGTAAGCGCCGACGGCCATGAAACCCGCGTGGCCCAACGAGAATTGCCCGGTGTAGCCGTTGATCAGATTCAGGCTGACCGCCATGACGATGCTGATGCCGATGTCGTAAAAAATGTAGAGCCAATAGGGGTTGATTTTATCCGCGCCGAGCGACGCCAAAAAGCCCAGCACAATTGCGCCGAGCAAAAAAGTTTTGGCGCGGCGGAAATTCATACCTTTTCAATTTCCTTTTTGCCGAGCAGGCCGGACGGTTTGACGAGCAGAATTAAAATTAAAACGGCGAACGCGATGGCGTCGCGGTAGGTCGAGGAGATGTAGCCGGACACGAGCGTTTCGGTGACGCCGATGATGAGGCCGCCGAGCGCCGCGCCGGGCAGATTGCCGATGCCGCCCAGCACCGCCGCGACGAACGCCTTGAGGCCCGGCAAAATGCCCATGAGCGGATCAATGGACGGATAATTGATGGCCCACAAAATGCCCGCCGCCGCCGCGAGCGCGGAGCCGAGCGCGAAGGTGAAGGAAATCACGATGTCCGTGTTCACGCCCATGAGCGCGGCGGCCTCGGGATTGAAGGAAACGGCGCGCATCGCCGTGCCGATTTTGGTTTTCATCACGATGAACCGCAGCGCGAGCAGCAAAAACAGGGTGACGGCGAAGACGATGACCTGGTTGCTGTTGAGGCTCAAGCCGTCGAGCTGGGTGACGGGATACACCGGAAGAATTTCCGGGAATTTTTTGGGCGCGGCACCGAAGACGAACTGCCCGGTGTATTCCAGAAAAAGGGAAACGCCGATGGCAGTAATGAGGACGGCGAGCTTCGGGCTGCGCCGCAGCGGACGATACGCAAAGCGTTCGATCAGCACGCCGAGCGCGGCGCAGACGGCCATCGAAATTCCCATGACGGCGAGCGCGCCGGCCACCGAGGGCAGCGGCAGGACGGCGGCGATTTTCGGCGCGAGATAAAAACCGGCGAACGCGCCGAGCATGAAGATGTCGCCGTGCGCGAAATTGATGAACCGCAGAATGCCATAGACCATCGTGTAGCCGAGCGCGATGAGCGCGAGAATCGAGCCGAACGCGAGGCCGTTGATCAGTTGCTGCAGGAATTCAGTCAGAAGAGTTGATGGTTTTTAGTTGATAGTTGATAGCATTGCAGCAACGGCGTCACGAACCTTCGAGAACTGCACGACGAAGGCCGCTCAACATTTTCCCCTGTTCCTCGGCGGCAGCATATAGTTTTGGGAAATCAACTTTGGAAAGAAATCCCTGTCTTTGGCTGACGAAAGATTGCGACACGACTTCAAAGAGCGAACCAGTCGCGATTTCAAGAAAGCGGGCGTAATCATTCTTGGAATTTCTGGCAGCCCCCTCGGCAATGTTTGATGAAACCGAAACCGCCGCGCGACGCATCTGATTGGTCAGCCCAAATCGTTCATCGCCTGGAAAATTACGGGCAACTTCATAGACCAGATCGGCAAAAGCCATGGCCTTTTGCCACGTTTCGAGTTTTTCAAAATTGAACATGAGCGTCCTTTTGCTTTTTGTTGCTATCAACTATCAACTCAAAAACTATCAACTACGGTGCCACCGTTTCGACGTATTTGAACGCGCCGTTCTTGATTTCCAGAATCACGGCCGGCTTCGAGGCGTTGCGGTTGGCATCCATCGTGATGTTGCCGGTGACGCCGGGAAAATCTTTTTCGGCGGCCAGCGCGGCGCGCACTTTTGCGCCATCGGTCGAACCGGCCTTCCTGATGGCATCGGCCAGCATCATCGCGGAATCGTAGCCGAGCGCGGCCATGCCGTCGGGCGTGTCGTTGAATTTCGCCTGATATTTTTTCACGAAATTTTGCACGGCGGGTGAAGTGCCTTCCGGTGAAAAATGCGTGGAAAAATAATCGCCCTCCAGCGCCGCGCCGCCAATCGTCACGAGCGAGGAGGATTCCCAGCCGTCGCCGCCGAAAATGGGCACGGTGATGCCCAGCTGTTTCGCCTGCAACGCGATCAAGCCGACTTCGGTGTAATAACCGGGGACGAAAATGCCGTCGGGGTTTGCCGCCTTGATGGCCGTGAGCTGGGCGTTGAAGTCCTTGTCGCCGCCGCTGTAATTTTGATCCACGATGATTTTGCCGCCGTCAGCGGTAAAACCCTGCTTGAAAAATTTCGCCAGCCCCAGGCTGTAATCGCTCTTCACGTCGGTCAGCACGGCCACGTTTTGCAGCTTGAGCGTCTTGCGCCCAAAGTTCGCCATGACCGTGCCTTGAAAGGGATCAATGAAACAGACGCGGAAAATGTAATCGCCGACTGCGGTGACTTTCGGATTCGTCGAGGACGGTGAAATCATCGGAATTTTATTTTCCTGGCAGATGGGCGCGGCTTCGAGCGAGCGCGACGACGCGACTTCGCCGAGAACCGCCATCACGCCGTCGCTGGAAATCAGCTTGCGCACGACCGTCGCCGACTGGCCGGCCTGCGACTGGTCGTCCTCGGTAAGCAGTTGAATTTTTTTGCCGAGCACGCCGCCGCCGGTGGCGTTGATTTCGTCCACGGCGAGCTGCGTGCCTTTGTGCGACGACTGGCCGAACGTGGCCTCGCTGCCGGTCAGCGATGCGAATTCGCCGACCTTGATGACCGCGCCGCCCGCGCCGGGCGCCGCCGGCTTGTTGCAGCCGGCCAGAAAGATTGAAGCCGCCGCCGCCGCGGCCGGGAAAAATTGTCCGTGCCAGATTTTCATAAATGTGCCAAAGATTTGATCTGTGATTTTCGCGCGCCGTCCCACGCGCTCATGGCAGGCTAGAAAATCCGCCGCCGACTTTCAATCTTGTTTCGGCCGCCCGGATTTCAGACCGGCTGAAGCGGGCGATGGAGTTGCGGAGCCGCCACGCGGCGGCGGAAATCACGAATCCTGCTTGACGCGCGGGGCTTTTCGCGGTTGATTGTCACCAATATGAACAAGATATTTTTTGCCGTTCTCGCCGGGGCCGCCGTCATCGCCACGGGTTGCGTTCACACGGTCAGCGACACCAGCACTTTTGCCGTCAGCTACGGCAAGGATTCCGTGTCGGGCCGTTACCAGCGCGATCTGGACACGGTGTATAAGGCGTCTGTCGCCGTCATCCAAAACAACGGCGTGCTGCTCACGGAATATATCCCGCATGACAACACCAACGCCGTCCGTTCCCTGGAGGGACGCGTCAACGACCGCAAAGTCTGGATCCGCGTGGAGCAGGTTGACCCCAAGATCAGCCAGGTGGATGTGGAGGCGCGCACGAAGGGGGGCCGCGTTGACCTCGATTTGGTGCATGAACTTGAAAAGGAAATCGCGCTGCAGCTCGCGCGGTAAGCCAGACTTCAAACCATGTTTGGTTCTTAAACGCCGGGCCTTGTGTCCGGTGTTTTTTTCTTTTTCGTGGTGAATTGCGGGCGATGGCATAAACTTTTGCCATGTTAAGCCAGCGACAGCGCCCGGTTCTTTTGGCGGTCGCCGCCCTCGCGGTGATCTGGGTGGTCGCAACCGCCGGCTACGAGATCGCCAAAAACGCCAAAGTCACTTCCGAAAAAGTCCGCGCTTACACGGAGTCCGTGGATTTCAGCCGTATGTCCGCCGCCGAACGCGCGGCGGCCATTCAGAAACTGGCGGCCATGCTCAACGCGCTTTCCCTCGAAGAGCGGCAGAGCCTGCGCCTGGATCACACCGCCTACAAGTGGTTTGACAAAATGACCGAGACGGAGAAAGGCGCGTTTCTCGAAGCGACCATGCCCACGGGTTTCAAACAGATGATCACCGCCTTCGAAAACCTGCCGGCGGACAAACGGCAGCGGGTCGTGGACCAGTCCATCAAACAAATGAAGGACGCCCGCGAAAAAATGGCCGCCACCGGCCAGATGCCGCCGCCGGGCACGAATGCCATCGTGTTGAGCCAGGAACTTCAGGACAAGGTGACGAAGATCGGCCTGCAAAGTTTTTACAGCCAAAGCACCGCGCAGACCAAGGCGGAAATGGCGCCGTTCCTGGAAGAAATGCAGCGCACGATGGAAAGCGGAAGAATGCTGCGCCGGCCACCAGAATGAAGGTTGCCTCGCAAAATAAAACCGGCCGGGCGTTCACGCTCGTTGAACTGCTGGTGGTGCTGGCCATCATCGCGCTGCTCGCCGCGCTGCTGCTGCCCACGCTGGGGCGCGCCAAGGAATCCGCCCGCGCCACCGTCTGTTTGAGCAACCTGCATCAAACCGGCATCGCGCTGCAAATTTATGCGTCGGACAACAACAACAAGCTCCCGGTCATGCGCGACGTTTCGACCGACCCGGCGGTCGCGGCCACCAATGCTTTTCCCGCCATCCAGAAAGTTCTCGCGGCGCAGCTCGGCAACACGAACGTGCTGCGCTGTCCGTCGGACTGGCCGCAATTTTTTGAGCGGACCGGCTCAAGCTATTCCTGGAACAGCCTGTTGAATGGCGAGGACGCGGATCATTTGATGGTCTTCAACATCCAGTTCAGCCCGCACGAAATCCCCGTGGTGTTTGACAAGGAGGATTTCCACAAGGCGCGCGGCCCGAACAAGGCGGTGAATTATCTCTACGCCGACGGCCACATCAAAAATCTGCTGGCGATCGAAGGCGCCAAATGATCGAGCTGCGCAACGTCATCAAAAAATTCGCCGGGCGCATGGCGGTGGACGACCTGTCGTTCACGGTGCCGCGCGGGGAAATTTTCGGCCTGCTCGGCCACAACGGCGCGGGCAAAAGCACGGCCATCGGCATGATGCTCGGCCAGGTCTGGCCGACGAGCGGCGCGGTGAAAATTTGCGGCCACGACGTCGCCGCGAACCGCCGCGCGGCACTGCTGCCGGTCGGCGCGATTTTTGAAACGCCGGTTTTTTACGATTACTTGAGCGGCTTCCGCAATCTGGAAATTTTGAGCACCTATACCGCGCCGACTTCCGCCGCGCGCATTCGCGAGGTCGTTGACTGGGTCGGCCTGACCGGCCGCGAACAGTCCAAGGTGCGGACGTATTCGCACGGGATGCGTGCGCGGCTCGCGCTGGCGCAGGCGTTGCTGCCCAGGCCGGAATTGCTCATCCTCGACGAGCCGAGCGACGGACTTGATCCAGAAGGCATCCACGAGATGCGCCAGACGATTCTCCGTCTTCAGCGCGAACTTGGCCTGACCATCCTGCTTTCGTCGCACCTGCTGAATGAAGTGGAGCAGCTCTGCACCCGCATCGCCGTTTTGCAGCAGGGCAAAAAAGTTTTTGAGGGCCGCGTCGCGGACGTGAAAACCGCACTCGGCAAGGTGGCGTTGAAAACCTCCGATTTTGCGAACGCCACCAGGCTCCTGCGCGAGCGCGGCCTGATCACGGCAACCGAGCAGGAGAAATTCATCACGCTGGCCGAGGGTTGTTCGACAGCGGAGATCATTCAGACATTGGTTTCCGCCGGTATTGCGGTGGAAGGCATCTGGCAGCACGAGCAGACGGTGGAAGACTTTTATCTCAATTTGATCAAGCCGCCGCCCGCCAAAAATTAAACCATGTTCCTCGCCCAGCTTAAAAACGAACTCTGGAAACTGTTCGGCAAGAAGCGCACCTACATCGGCTTCGGCGCGTTCGTGGTGGCGCAGACGGCCATGCTGCTGATGTTCAAATACACGCGCTGGCAAGGGCAGTTTGAGCGGCTGCTGGCCGGCAACGGCTATCTGGCGTCCGAATACATTTCCGCGCTGACCGTGGCGCTGGTGATGCTGGTGCCGCAAATCCTCCTGCTCATGCCGCTTTACGTCACGCTGGTCGGCGGCGACCTGGTGGCGAAAGAAGCCGAGGACGGCACGCTGCGGATGATTTTGTCGCGGCCCATTTCGCGCGTCCGCCTGCTGCAGGTGAAATGGATTGCGGGAATTATTTTTTCCGCCGTGCTGGTGCTGGCGCTGGGCGCCATCGCGCTGGGTTTTGCGCGCCTGCTTTTTCCGTGGAAGGGAATGTTTGTCTTTGGCGAACAGCCCAGCCCCACCTTCGGCCTTTTCCCGCCGGGCGAAGGGCTGAAGCTGTATGTTTTCTCACATTTGTTCATGACCGTGAACGCCATCGCGATGTTGTCGGTGGCGGGCATGTTTTCATGTTTCAACATGAAGCCGGCGGCGGCCACGATTCTGGCGCTCTCATTTCTGTTCATGAGCATGGTCATGGAGCACATCCCGTTTTTTGAAACCTACCAGGACTGGTTCATCACGCATCATTTTGCGTGCTGGGTGCTGGTGTTTCAAACGCCCGTGCCGTGGGCGCAGATTGTCCAGTCGGAAATCATCCTGCTGGCCACCAGCGCCACGGCGTTTGTCATCGGCGCGGCGGCGTTTCAAGTGCGCGACATCAAAACGTGAACGCGGCAGTTTGCCAGGCGGCAACTGACATGGTTCCGCCGCCAGCTTGACCCGGAATGGATCGGATTGAAGCCGGATGAATCGCTGGAAACCGTTGTCAAAAATTTGCGGCATAATATTGACAGAATTTGAAATGATTGTTATATGTAACTCCATGAGTAAAGTTACATATACAGTTTCCGAGGCGCAGGCAAACCTGCCGGGACTTTGCCGGAAAAAACGGCGGTTTGTGATTTCCCGGCGGGACAAGCCGGTTTATGTGGCCATGCCGCTGGAAGATTACGACGCCCTGCTGGAAACGATGGAATTGTTGAGCGACCCGACGGCGATGAAGACTTTACGGGCGGCGAAAGTCGGCAAACTGGCTTACAAGGAACTGGACTTGGCCGATGAAAATTTCGGCCTCTGAACAGGTGCAGCGGTGGCTGATTGCACTGCCGCCGGAGATCAAGAAACGTGTCCACGCCGCATTGCGCGCTTTGGAAAATGGACGCGGCGACATCAAGGCGTTGCACAGCGAGCTTGAGGGATTTTGCCGGTTGCGGATTGACGGGCTGCGGATTGTCTATTCGCAGCATCGCGGGCAGATCATCCGGCTGGAATACGCCGACCGCCGCGATGTGGTTTATGAAACCTTCCTGAAAGTTCTGCACGAAAGAAAAATGCAAAACCCGCCGCCAGCTTGACCCGGAATGGATCGGATTGAAGCCTGATGAATCGCTGGAAGAATGTTTGAAAAAAATTCTGGCTTGCGCGGACAAACCAGCGCGTTAAATTGCCTTCATGAGTTCGGAAACGATTTTCAAAGAAGCCCGCGCGCTTCCTTTCGCGGAACAAATCGAACTGTGCCGCAATCTGTGGGATGGAATCGCGGGTTCGCACGAACTCACGCCCGGCGAAGCTGAACTAATTGACCGCCGCCTTCAAGACCACCTCGACAATCCCGACGACGTTATTTCGCTGGACGAAGTCAAAGCCAGACTCGACGCAAAATATCATAAATGAAACACGGCTTCGTCCTTCGACGTGTTGCGGAAAAGGAATTCGACGATTCTATCGCCCATTACGAAAACGAGCGCAAAGGTTTGGGCTTGGAGTTTCGCGCTGCGATTGAAAAATACTTTCAGCGCATCGCGGACAACCCGGAATGGTTTCCAAAAATTCGCGGCGAAGTCCGGCGCGCAGTCGTCATCCGCCGCTTTCCGTTTGTGATTCACTTTCTGATTGAAGCCGAACGCATCGTGATCCTGTCCGTTTTCCACACGAGCCGCCAACCGGAACAATTGAAATACCGGCGATAAAATCGTCGCGAGCTTGGAGCGCGGCGTTCACGCCGCTTCAACGGACGAACGAGATTGCGCGAATCATTCGCATTAAACGCCCTGCCAGTTTGTTCGGTGAAGCGGGCTGAAGCCCGCGCTCCAGCCGCCAGCTTGACCCGGAATGGATTGAATTGAAACCGGATGAATCGCGGGAAAAATGCGCGCTGACAATTAATAATTCGATTCGGCAAAGAGCAAATTACGCTTGAGCGGCGGTTGCCACCAGGGAAAAATCTCACCTGCTTAAAATTCGTCAGCGAAAATGTCCTTGAGACGGATTTTCAGCTTCACCAGCACCGTTTCCAATTTGTCCAATGTGAGATGATGCTCGCTATGTTCAATGCGAAAAAGCGTCTGATGGGAAAGGCCGGTCTTCCTGGCAAAATCCGCGTAGGAAAGACTGCCCCGTTCTTTTCGCAAGAATCTGGCCAGTTGCTTGTCGAGGTTGCGTCGCACAATCCGCAAAATGGCAAAAATGGCATAACGTATGCGTGACGATTGTTCTTTACAGAAACCCGGCCAGCTTGTGAAATCGGGAGGACGGGCAAATGACTGGCATGATTCCAAAAGTTAAAATTCTCATCGTTGAAGATGAAATGCCGGTTGCATTGCTGATGGAGATTTTGCTGACGCGCGCCGGATGCGAGGTGAAAGTCGCTCCGACTGGAAAAGAGGGAATGGAATTGGCGCAAGACAACAAATTCGACCTAATCATGCTGGACGTGGATTTGCCCGACACCAGCGGGTTTGAAATTTGCAGTGAACTCAAACAAAGACATATTTCACGTCACACGCCAATCGTTTTTATTTCCGGGCGGGCTTGTGAAGAAGATCTACAACGTAGCCGCGACGTTGGAGCAGCCGATTATATCATTAAACCTTTTGCCGCATTGGATTTCGCTCCGCGACTTTTATCCCATATCAAAGGGCAAAAAGAGTTTGCCTGATTTCAAATCCTCGGCCTTTTGACCACGACTTCGATTTGGGATTTGTTCTTGGCAATCATGTTCGCGGGCAAAATGCCGCGCCAGAATACGTTCGGGTAAATCACCGCGCCGCGTCCGAGGATGCTGCCGGGGTTCAGCACGGCGTTGCAGCCGGCTTCCGCGCCGTCGCCCAGCAGCGCGCCGAACTTGCGCAGGCCCGTGTCGAAGGGCACGCCGTCCATCTCGACGAGGATGTTGCCGGGGAAAAGTTTGAAGTTGGAAATCTTCACGCCCGCGCCGAGGTGCGCCTTGTGGCCGAGAATCGAATCGCCGACGTAATTGAAGTGCGGCACCTGCGCGCCATTGAAGAGGAGCGAGTTTTTCAATTCGGATGAATTGCCGACGACGCAGCCTTCGCCGATGATGACGTTTTCACGGATGTAGGCGTTGTGGCGGATCTGGCAATTTTTGCCGATGATGGCCGGGCCTTTGATCATCGCGCCGGGTTCGACGACGGTGCCTTCGCCGATGAAAACTTTTTCGCCGATGCTCGCGCCGAGAAAGCGTCTGGGCGGATTTTGTTTCGGCACTTTGTCGAGATAGCTCTCAATTTTCTTGAGCGCGTCCCACGCGAACTTGCAGCCATCAAAGATGGCGGCGTGTTCGGTTTGGGTGAGGTCAAACAAATCGGCGGCGTTGAACATGGCGCGAGGTTAATGAATTTGTGCGCGGCGGCAAAGGGAAATGGTTCCGGACAAAAAAACCGCCCGACTGAACCCAAACAGTCCGGCGGCTTGAACCAACCCAAAATTATTGTTTCAGCCGGTAGAACACGGTGTCCGGCGCCGGATCAACCGTGAGGTTGACGCTGTTGACGTTGGTTGAACCAGGCACGTTGAACCACGCGCCGGCACCGGGGTTCAGGCCCGCGCCGAGTGAATTGGTCTGCGCTTGCAGCGTCCAGCCAATCTGACCCGCCGGCCAAGTGAGCGTCAGGGTGTTGCCGCTGACCGAGGCGATGATGTTGATGGGACTGGTGTTGGTGCCGACAATGATGTGCAAGATGCCGTCCGTGTTCAGCGTGCTCGTGTCCCAAGCCAGACCCGCGCCCGGCGTCGCCGGAACGATGCCGGTGAAAGCGCCGGTGTAGCTGGCCGCGCTGAAGAGTTTGAAGCTGTTGCCAACTGCCGGTGTGCCGGCAATGTTTGTCACCAATAACGTGCCGCCATAGGTGATGCTGCCGGCTTTCAAAACATCATTGGTCAGGGTCGTGGCATTGATGTCCATGACGGCGGTGCCGTTCAACGTCACATTGCTGGCCACCGTCAAGGTGCCGAGGGTGCCGACTGCACCGGGCGACAAGGTGCCGCCGACATTGACCGTCACATTGCTGCCCAGACTGCCGGTGCCGACGAGCGTTGCATTGTTAGTCACTGTTACCGCCGTAACGCCGAGCGAACCGTTGACAGCCAGCGTGCCGTTGCTCACCACCGTGCCGCCGATGTAAGTGCTGGCGGCGGTCAAGGTCAGAACGCCCGGGCCGCGGCTGGCGACATAGAACTGGCCGGTTCCGCCGCCAATATTCATCGTGCCGCCGCTGTTGGTGACAAATGAAGAACCACCGGTCTGGTTGGCTCCTTGAAACTGGCTGCCAATGTTCAGCGTCCCGCCGACCTGGTTGATCACGCCGCTCGAACCAGCCAAGGCGCCGTGTTTAGACGAGCCAGTGTCGTCAAGGTTCCATTAACCATGTTGAGGGTGCCGGTGGCTCCGGCTATATCACCGACCTGGTTGTCTTGGGGCGCGCCTTGGGCGCTGATGCTGGAGAAAACGGGCGCGCTGCCGGCATTGCCGAAGTTGAGCGTGCCGGCCAGAATTTCAATGAGCCATTGGTTGGTCATCGGCGTTGACGACGAATTATCCACCAACGTCCAATTGGCGGTGGCGCTGCTCGTGGTGAGGCTGTTGGTTCCGCCGGGACTCGTGGTGCTATTCAGGAGGTTGGTCAAAATTCCGTTGCCCGCCAGCGTAAGGGTGTTAGTAGCGGTCGCGGTGTTCGTAATGCCGCCGCCAATGATCAACCCGCCGCTGCCGCCATCAATGGTGACATTCGCGCTGAAATCCAATCCAAGGTCAATGGTCTGCGGATTGGTTGAACTGTTGACGATGTTTCCGGCGAGCGTCACGGGGTTGCCGTTGAGAGTGAATGTTCCAGCGCCGGTAAAAAACGTGATGCTGGAAGGCGTTTCAGGCGTGTCGTTGGTGTTGTTGAGACCAGCGGTTCCAGTGAAGACCAACGGGTCAGCGCCCGTAAGACTATTGTTATTCCAGTTGGCGGCATTGCTCCAGTAATTATTGTTGACGCCGTGGCCGCCGCCATTCCAAATGCCGGCGGGGATGGTCGTAATGTCCAGATCAATGGAATGATTGGCCGTATTGTTCACGAGGATGCCGCCGTATCCCGTTGGGAGAGTTCCAATGCTTAAGTTATAAGTTCCAACCGCACTGGCGTATTTGATCAAAGGAAATTGAGCCGGCAACACCGGTGGCAAGACGGTTATGTTGATAAAGCTGGTGGCTCCGTTGCCGCCCAAATTCAGATTGGTCACCGTGATATCTGGCACACTGGCATCGGCCACGGCCAGTTGCAATACCGCATTGCTCATGCTGATATAGTTGAAGTTAGTTACCAGCGTATTGCCAAGGATCAATGTGCCGGGACCGTCTACGTCGTCGCCCAGCCATAGCGTGCCGGTGCCGGTGAACGGAAGCGAACTGCCCGACAGGTCAAGCGTCGCAGAATTGGTGACGACAATCAGCGGACTGCCGGAGATCGAACCTTTGCCGGTCAGCCCCAGCGTGCTGAATGAGAGAATGGTGCTGCCAGTGTAAGTGTTGGTCGCCGAAAGCAGGTTGGTGCCACTGCCGACCATAGTCAGTCCGAAGCCGAGGCCGCCATCGGAAATGACGCCATTGAAGGTTTGCGTGCCGGCGGGGTTGTTCAGCGTGGAATCGGCGCAAGCAGAATGGGGGCGTCAAGGTAGGCTATCTGCCCGCTGCCGGAGAGGTTCATTGTCCCGCCGCCGTTCAACACGATGCCGCGCCGGAAACTGCCGACAGTCTCCCGATACTCGCCCACAAAACCGCCGCTGTTCACAATGATGGTTGCCGCCGGCGCATTCGTGTCGAAGTTCGGAGTTGCTTCAAACGACAATATGGCCAGCGTGTTTGTCATGGTTATCGTATAATTACCTTTGTTGGTCACGGCTTCAGTGCCGAAGTCTAGGCTGCTGCTGCCGGCGAAGGTGAAGTTTCCGCCGATGCTATAACCACCGGCGCCAAGGGCGGTTTTTCCCGGTGAACCGCTGATGTTGTCAATTATTCCGCCATTGATTTTGAACGTGTCGCCAGCAAGGAACCCTTGAAAAGTATCGGCCAACGCACTCGCCGACCCGAATTGAAGGGTGCCGCTGGTTAACGTCAAGGAAGCGCCAACCGTAGCCCCCAGTTGCTGGTTTTAGTTTGGTTGAGTTGATTTGTGCCACCGGGCATGTTCATGACCATTGCCGCGCCCTGGGCATTGGCGCAGAAGGCGTCCTGGAAGTTCATTGTGCCACCACCGGCAAACGTGGTTGCCTTGTTGTTAAAATTAAAACCATTGTTATTGGCGGTGCTGATCCAAAGCAAAGTGGAGCCGGCTGCGACCGAAACAGTGACCGGGCTGGTGTTGAAATGGGCATTGCCGGAACTGGCCCATGTGACAGTGGCGTTGGTGGCGATGATAGAGTAGTTAGTTCCCGTCAGGGTGGCCGCCAGCGTGCTGAATGTAATTACCGCGCCATTGAAGTCCGACACCTGATAACCGATTTGAAAGTTATCGCCGACGGCACCCGCCGTTGGAGCGGTGACACCCGTGATGTTAGTAGTCCAAGTGGTTGTGGAAGTCACATCACAATTAACCGCCGACACGCCATCCCAGAAGCCCGGGTCTGTGCCGTTGGCATCCAAAAGAACCGTGGTCGCCGCAAACGCGGCCGGCGCTAAAAATAATGCCGCCAGCAACGTTCCGGCAAAGAGGTTGAGCGTCCGCCACGGGCGGCGCGGTGGCTTCTGGAATTGGGACGTCAGGTTCATGGGATGTCTGAAGACGGAGCGCCGAACCAGTAACGGGAGAACGGTGATTTTGTCCCTGAAGCGGTTCGGCCAAAGCGGCACCGTTGCTGCCGGCCGTGGCAAGGCGTTTTTCCCGCCGGACGATGAAAGCCGGACGGCCTCCGAAACAAAGGCAAACCCGCGAACTGCAATCAAAGCGGCCAGCTATTCCGCCTTGGAAGAAAACTGGTCTTCCTTGTTTTTGAACAGCAGGTTGAACGTCGTCAGCGCGCCGTAACAGCGCGTGATGTATTGCTGCATCTCCACTTTCTCGCCGTCGGACAGTTTCTCATGCGCGTTGATCTTCTGTTCCAGCACGCGGAGATTGTTTCGCACCATCACGATCTTGTGGAAAAAAGTTTCGAGCGGCACCTCCTTCGTCTGCAACGTCGCGTCCGCCGGGTGCATGACCAATTTGCCGCCGTGCCAGCGCAAGCCTAATTTTTCCACGACCGAATCTGGTTTCTCCAATCCAAGTTTTTCAACCGCCGTCGCGACGGTTTGTTCAACAAATTGTTTCAACGGAATTTCCAGGCCGCTCGCGGCCATTTGCGGCTCGGCGGGTTCGAGGCTGGCGGCGTTCGGCTCGACTGTGCGCCTGCCGTCGTTGAACTGGATGTCCGCCGTGACTTCGGAAATCGTCCTGACCGTGCCCAGGCCGTATTGCGGATGACGGACGCTCATGCCGGTGTGCAATGCTTCGATTTTCATGAGGAAATTTTAGCCACAGACTAACACAGAAGAAACACAGATTTTTCAAAATGAAAATGGCGAACCGCGAACCACGCGAAATACGCGAATGAATTTTGTTCAATTCTGTTTTCGCGTATTTGGCGTATTTCGCGGTTGAAAATAATTTGTGCAGTGGTCGGGAATTGTCGCAGCGCGATGCCGGAAATCCCAAAGGAATTTAATCATTCAGCCCGGCGTTGACGCGCAGCGGCTACGCCGGGTCAACGTCGCAACGCATTTTTCAACCCTGAAGGAAATCTCTGCAAAAGTATTTTGAACAACTGACGCGGCGAAGGATCAGAGTAGCCATGCAAACCAAACGCAACGAGCAACCGACTTTTTTTGATCTGGCCGTGCAGCAGCGCGGCAGTGCCAACAAA
>Ga0209483_1000697_pt1 | contig 27641 bp, 33 predicted proteins | sample NGEPerA_FD_184508 | JGI IMG/M metagenome (GOLD analysis project Ga0209483, IMG submission 184508) | Arctic peat soil microbial communities from the Barrow Environmental Observatory site, Barrow, Alaska, USA - NGEE PermafrostL2-A... | ecosystem: Environmental > Terrestrial > Soil > Wetlands >... | reverse complement strand
ACGTCGTGCCGGCCGAGCAGGCCGTGCCGCAGGCCCCGCAGTTGAGGTTGTCGGTCATCGTGTTGGCGCAGGTCCCCCCCGAGCAGGCGGTCGTGCCACTGGCACAGCTCGATGAGCAGATGTTGTTGCTGCACACCTGCGTGCTGCTGCAGGTCGTGCCGCAGGTGCCGCAGTTCGCGTTGCTCGACGACACGCAGCTCCCGTTGCAGTTCAAGAGGCCCGTGCCACAGGTGCACGTCCCGGACTGACAGGTCTGACCCGACTTGCAAACCGTCCCACACGCCCCGCAGTTCTGCGAGTCCGTCTGCACGTTCGTGCATCCCTGCGAACAGGACGTCTGGGGAGCCGAGCAACTGTTCCCCGTCGTGCCCGCGGCGCCCGGACCACCGGCGCCGGCGGCGCCTCCGGTGCCATTGCCCGGCTGGGCGCAACTGGCCGCGAACAGCGCGGCACCAAAAATCGCAGCAAGAGCCGCGGACCGGAGAGTTGGGCGTCCAGACATATTCGAGCTCCTTCTAATGGGGGATAAGGGAACGATCAGAACCCCAATTCTGGCTTCACACTGGGCCTGGATGGGGTCGTCGCAGGGTCCGAGCTGTGGATGGTGCTGGCCGTGGAGCGTGGGAACGTGGATAGGCCGGGATACGCCACGGTAGCGGAACGTGGGAGGTATCGTACACATGGCGCGGCAAAACCCCAACCCGTTTTCGAGGCTGAGCTGCGGCCTTTTGTTGACCTCGAAACAACGGCGACCCCGTTCTTGGTCAACAATTCTGGAAGACTTCCTCGAGGCGGCGCTCCCAACCCGGCGAAATTAATACCGACGGAATATTCGGTAGCCTAGCATACCGATTGCAGATAACTGGATCCGATGGAAACACAGCTCGTCTGCTGGCGCCAAAAGCTGGTCTCTCTCGGTGTGGGCGCCTCGGTGGCCCTACTTCTCGCTGGATGCGGTGAGATGAACGACCAAGTGGGAGTCTCGCAGTCGGTGTCGGAGTTGATGTCGGACAACGGCCTGTCGACGGTCAACGGCCTGACGGCCGTCAACGGCCTGTCGACCGTCAACGGCCTGTCGACCGTCAACGGCCTCTCGACCGTCAATGGCCTCTCGACCGTCAACGGCCTCAGCAGCACCACCGGCCTCATGACCACCGCGGTCGGCCGGATGCAGGTGTCCTATCTGGTGCGCTGCGCCCTTCCGGCGACCGCCTCGATCGTCAAGCAAGACCAGACCGGTGCCAGCTACACGTTCCAGGGCGAGATCGGAATGGCGCCGCAGTGGCAAAACGGCGCCTGCGACCAGACCTGCCAGGAGAACATCTCGGCCTGCCTAGAGGCGCACATCAACACCGCTGGCGTCCACATTCCGCTCTGGCTCGACTCGCCGAACGCCGCCGTCGGCTGGGGGACTGACCCGAGCTATCCCAACCAAGAGGCGACCTTCTTCGGCAACCTGTTCACGTTGGGCGCGCACGGAACGAATCCCAAGGCCGTCCCGATGTATTACTGCGCCGGTCCGCAGATCAAGGTCAACGCGCCGCCCGGGCGCCTCGGATCGGCCCAGATGAGCCCCCCGTACGTCAACCCGCTTGGTAGCCAGTACGCGCAGTGCAAGCCGACCTGCACCCCGGCCGATGCCCCGCATTCGGGCGACGGCTTCAAGGCCTGCGAAGGATGGAACAACGTCGTCACCGTATGGCGCCAGAACAGCACGGCGACCGACTGACCGGCTTCGGGGGGCGCACGTCGCCGCACGATTCAAAAATCTCTAGGGGGTACGGACGTCGCGCCTTCGGGAACGACGTCCGTTACGTTTTATCCCGCCACCAGTCGATTGAACGGTCGGCTGTTCGAGACCCGGCCGTGAAACCGTCGCGTGAGCGACGAAGGGCTTTGCCCGGCGGCGCTCTTCGCGGGGGATTCAAAGGACCCTCTCAGGGTCCTTTTGTTAGGAGTAGCCTCCGCGTATGCCTTCGCTGCCGATCTACCAAGTCGACGCCTTCACCGATCGTCCATTCGCGGGAAATCCGGCGGCGGTCTGCCCCCTGCAGGCGCCGATCCCCGACGCGCTGATGCAGGCCATCGCCGCCGAGAACAACCTCTCGGAGACCGCCTTTCTGCTGACCGATGGGAACGCCTTCGCGTTGCGCTGGTTTACGCCGACGGTGGAGGTCGACCTCTGCGGCCACGCCACGCTGGCGACGGCCTTCGTCCTGATGACCGAAATCGACCCCGGCCGCCACGGGGTGACGTTCCGCAGCCGCAGCGGTCTTCTGCACGCCCGCCGCGGCGTGGACCAAGAATTCGTCCTCGATTTTCCTGCGGCGCCGCCCGCTCGGGTCGACGGCAAGACGGCGGCGCAGGTGTCGCAGATGGTGGACACCCCGCCGGTCGAGGTGTTGCGCGCGCCGGTGGGGACGCTGCTGGCCGTGCTGCCCGACGCCGGCGCGGTTCGTCGCGCCAAGCCCAACTTGGCGGCCATCGCGCAATCCGGCACCGCGCTCTGCATCACGGCCGCCGGCGACGGGGAGCCGGCCGACGCCGCGCCGGTCGACTTCGTCTCGCGCTACTTCGCCCCCGCGCACGGCATCGACGAAGATCCGGTCACCGGCTCCGCCCACTGTTTCCTGACGCCCTATTGGGCGACGCGCCTGGGCAAACAGAAGCTGCGCGCGCGCCAGGTCAGCCGACGCGGCGGAGAGCTCTCCTGCGCGCCGGCCGGCGACCGGGTGCTCATCGGCGGCCAGGCCCGCCTGGTGATCACCGGAACCCTGCGCTACTAAGAAAAAGGGCACTCGAAGGGTCCTTCAGATCCCCCGCGACGAGCGCCGCCGGGCCGAGTCCGTCGTCGCCCACGCGGCGCGCGTTAGGCCTTGGCCGTCTCGCGCTTGGTGACGTCGGGGTGGTGGAAGGGCGCGAAGATCGTGGCCAGGACGGACGGCGTGGCCGCGATCAGCACGATCACGAAGAACCACTGATACCCGACCGCTTTCTGCAAGAAACCGCTCGCCGCGCCGGTGATCATCATGCAAGCGCCCATGAGGGCGGTGGCGAAGGTGTAGTGCGCCGTCTTATACGGCCCCGGTGCGATCTGCTGCATCATGTAGATCATGTGACCGACGGCGCCGATGCCCCAGCCGAGCTTCTCGACCGTCACGATGAACGTGATGAGCGCCGTGCTGGTCGGTAAGGTCTGGCTCAGGACCAGGAACGTCACGTTGGGAACGTTGAGGCACAGACAGAGGATCAGCAGCGTTCTCTTGAGCCCCGCGCGAGAAACGATCCAGCCACCGATCAACGACCCGACGATGAAAGCCGCGCTGCCGAAGGTGCCGTAGATGTAGCCGAAGGTCTGGTTCGACAAGCCGAGCCCGTGGTGGGCGCGGTCGTCGATCATGAACAGCGGGCCCATCTTGTCGAGCAGGCCGTAGCCGAACCGATAGAAGAACGCGAAGGCCAGCATCGGCCAGATGCCCTTCTTCTGGAAGAACGTCGCGAAGGCGTGCCCAAAGGTGCCCATCGCCGCGCCGAAGCTCTTGGGCGCGTCCTTGGCCTTGGCGCCCGGCGGCAACACCCGGCCGTGGTAAATGCCGGCCAGCAGCATGAGCCCGGCGATGGCCATCATGATTGCCGTCCAGGCCGTCGCCCAGCTACCGGTCCGCTCGTGCAGGACGCCGCTCACCGTGACGAAGGGCCCCTGCGCCAGCAAGAAGCCGGCGTTCCAGCACATGCTCTGAAAGCCGAGGTACTTGGCTTGATCCTTGGGGGTCAGCGTCGTGACGTACACGCCGTCGGAGCCAATGTCCTGGGTGGCGCCCAGCACCGCGGTCACCGCCACTAAGATCAGCACCGGCGCGAACCAGCTATGGCCGGGCAGCCTGAGCGCCAGCGCGATCCCCGCAATGGCGATGGCCAGAGCGAACTGCATCAGCACGACGAAGAACTTCTTGGTGCGATAGAGCTCGAGGAGCGGCGCCCAGACGAACTTGAACGTGTAGGGGAACCCCAAGATGCTCGACCAGAAGGCGGCCTTGTCGTTCTCCATCCCCATGTTCTTGAACATGATGTTGGCGACGCTGCCGACGGTGACGTAGATGAGCCCCATCGCCAGATAGCTCGATGGGACCCACAAAAAAGGGTTCTTGTAGGCGGGCGGCGCGTCGTCCGCTGGAACGGGCACGGCGATCGGATCGCCGGCAATCACGGGAGCCGTGGGGAGGGCCATGGGGCGGAATCCTATTCGCAGGGTCGGGCCGGAAGGGGAAAAAAGCGTAGGGGCAAAAAGCCGACGCCGGCCGGGGCCCGCGTGCCCGCGGAACGGCCGAAGCGCAGTGGACCGATCGCAAAGTAAATACGAAAAACCGCGCCTGCGGTTACGCTGGGCGGATGTCGAATCCGGCCGTGTTGCGCGAGGTTGCCCGGGTGCGCGTCATCTACGGCGACACCGACCAGATGGGAATGGTCTACTATGGGAACTACCTGCGCTACTTCGAGATCGCGCGCACCGAGTTCCTGCGCCAGGTGGGCGCGACCTACCGCGCGTTCGAGGAGGCGAGTGGCCTCAAGCTGCCGGTGGCCGAGGCCGTCGTCCGCTACCGCCGCCCCGGCCGCTACGACGACGAGCTGGTGCTGTTGACCGCGGTGCCCAAGGTGGGTGGCGCGTCGGCGCGCTTCGAATACGAGATCCGGCGCGCCACCGACGGCGCGCTGCTCGTCGAGGGCCACACGCTACACGCCTGCATCGACGCCACCGGCAAGCCGGCGCGGTTGCCGCAGTCGCTGCGCGACGCGCTCAGCGCGTGAGGGGAACCGCGGCCGCCGGCTCGAGCACGCGGAACGTGAACGACTCGGTGAGGAACAGCTCCACCGTCTGGCGATCGTGCGCCAGGTATCCGACCGACAGATCCTGCCCGACGTGCAGCTCGTAGTCGCCGCCGCGCACCGAGAGCAACACGCCCCCGTCGATGGCCGCAGCCCGCACCAGCGGACCGTCGAGGACCTGCTGGGTGATCCGCTTGGCCAGGGGATAGCCGTCTTCGGCGGCCGCCAGCACCTGCGCGTAGATCGGCGCCGCCAGCACCAGCGCGTAAGGGCCGCTGATCCCCGCCTGCCGCAGCGTCTCGCGCGCCGCCAAAATGGTGCCCGGCAGCGCGCGCACGTCGGCCGGCAGCTTGTGCGCCGCGTGGGGACTGGCCGGGATGATCCCCTCGATGTGGGCCGGCGCGAAGCCGTTGAAGATGGCCGAGTCCTCGGCGTGGGCGGCCTTCTCGGCGGCCACGACGACGGCGTCGAGATCGGGATCGATCGCGCCGCGCGGCACCGAGTCGAGCTCGGCTTGCGACAGCCGGATCGGCACCCGCACCTCGATGAGCCGCTGCACGCGCCGGATGCCGACCTGGACGTCCGGGTCGGTGCCGGCGGCCAACAGATCGAGCCGCCCGGTGTTGACGGCCGCCAACTGCCAGCCATCGGGGCCGCGGAAGTCGACGATCCGCCGCCCGGCCAGGTTCAACTTGAGGACGCGCGCCGCCTCGGCATCGACGGCCGCGAAGGCGTCCGGGGTGATAGGCGCCAGGTCGCGCTTCAAGAGATCGAGCGTCATTTCGCGCTCCGCAGGCTGCCGATACCGAGCGAAGCGGCGTGGGCGCCGGTCTTAGCCGATCCAGGGCCGCCGCCTTCACCCGCGGCGGCCTTCTTGGCCTCTTCGACCTCGGTGATGGGGAGCTCGGTGAACAGATAGGTCCGCGCGGTCTGGTCGAACTTGGCGTCGCGTCGCCGGATCCATTCCAGGGTCATCATGGCGTGCTCGACCTCTTCATTGCGGTTGTGAATCATGACGGCCTCGAGCGCCGCGTCCTTGGACGCGTCGGCGCGCTGCTGGTACCAATCGATGGCCTCCAGCTCCTCCATCAACGACAAGATGGCCCGGTGCAGATCTTTGGTCGGCTCGGGCAGAAGCTCGGCTGGCTCGTGATAACCCTCATGGCTCATGCGTGAGGAATATAGACCGCCTCGCGCAACAGGCCAGGGGAGATCGACCGCCCGCCCCAAAGTCGCCGCCGGTCGCGTCCCGCCGGCCCGCGCCATCGCGGCGCGCTTCGGCACTCACTTCTTCTTGGCGCGCAGCGAGACCGAGTTGATGCAGTAACGTTGCCCGGTCGGCGCCGGACCGTCGTCGAAGACGTGGCCCAGGTGCCCCCCGCAGCGCCGGCAGACGACTTCCGTCCGGGCCATCCCGTGCGACGCGTCGGTCTCGGTGGCCACCGCGCCCGCGGCGACCGGCGCCGTGAAGCTGGGCCAACCGGTCCCGGAGTCGAACTTGGTGTCCGACGAGAACAGCTCGGCGCCACACCCGGCGCACAGGTAGTCGGCGTCCCCGTGGGCGTTCCAGAGCGCGCCCGAAAACGCCCGCTCGGTCCCCTTGCGCCGAAGGACCTCGTATTGCTCGGGGGTCAGCGAAGCGCGCCATTCGGCGTCGGTCTTGTCCACCTCATCGGCCATCGTGCGCGGAGTATATCCTGCTACACTGGCGCCGCCTTGATTTCCGACCGCGTCCTCGTCACCGTCACCGGCCCCGATCGCACCGGCGTCACCGCCACGCTGACCGGCATCCTCGCGCAGCAAGGCGCGACCTTGTACGACATCGAACAGGTCGTCGTGCAGGGGCAGCTCACGCTGTGCCTGGTGGTCGGCGTTCCCGAGACGCGCGACGTGCTCAAGGAGCTGCTGTTCACCGCCAAGCAGCTCGACATGGAGCTGAACTTCAAGCCGGTCGCCGCGGAAGCCACTGCGCCGAAGGCCGCCGAGGGTCGTCGCTTCGTCATTACCGCCATCGGCCCCACGCTGGGCGCGTCGCACCTGCACGCCATCGCGACCGCGCTGGCGGCCGAAGGCGCCAACATCGAAAAGATCGGACGCCTGTCGGAGCACACGCTGGCCTCGGTGGAGATCCATGCGCAGCTTCCGGCCGATCGCGACAGCGAGGTGCTCAAGCGGTCGCTGCTGGCGGTCGCGACCAGCGCCGGCTTCGACGTCTCGCTTCAGCCGGAGAGCCTCTACCGCCGCTCGAAGCGGCTGGTGGTGCTGGACATGGACTCGACCCTGATCCGAATCGAGGTCATCGACGAGCTGGCGCGCGCCCACGGCGTCGGCGCCGAGGTCTCGCGCATCACCGAGCGCGCCATGCAGGGCGAGATGGACTACGACGAATCGCTGCGCCAGCGGGTCGCGCTGCTCGAGGGCCTGGACGTCGCGGTGCTGGACCGGATCGCCGCCGACCTGCCGCTCACCGAGGGGGCCGAGACCTTGGTGCGGGTGCTCAAGCGGCTGGGCTACAAGATCGCGGTCATCAGCGGCGGCTTCTCACGCGCCGCCGAAGCCCTCAAACGGCGGCTGGGCATGGACTACGCCTACTCGAACAACCTGGAGATCCAGGGCGGCAAGCTGACCGGGCGGGTGATCGGGCCCATCGTCAACGCGCAGCGCAAAGCCGAGCTGCTGGAGACCATCGCCCAGGCCGAAGGCGTGCTGCTGGACCAGGTGATCGCCGTCGGTGACGGCGCCAACGACGCGCTCATGCTGGAGCGCGCCGGCCTGGGGATCGCCTTCCACGCCAAGGCCAAGCTGCGCGAGCACGCCGACACCAGCATCTCGGGCGCCGGCCTGGACGCCATCCTCTACCTCCTGGGGCTTTCGGCGCGCGAGCTCCACGAAGTCGAATGAAAGTGCCTTGACGGGTAAACTCGAGAGGCATAAGCATGCGCCCGTAGCTCAACTGGATAGAGCATCGGCCTTCTAAGCCGAGGGTCGCAGGTTCGACTCCTGCCGGGCGCGCGGCTGAAAAACTAAATATCGACAACACCTGGTGGGTGTAGCTCAATTGGTAGAGCATCGGTCTGTGGCACCGAGGGTTGCGGGTTCAATCCCCGTCACTCACCCAATAATTACGCCAGCTTAGGTTGCAAACACGACATCTTTGCAGTCCTTTTGCAGTCCGCGAGCCGGTGAGGGTCGACTATGCGGTCCCGTAGCGGCGGCTGGTCAGAAGCGCGCGGATCGTGGTGTGGCCCAGCCGCGCCCGCTCTTGAAGCGCGAGGCCGCCCTGGGGCGCAATCCTGCGCGTGGAGTCCGTCGTCTTCTTTTCCGTCCCCGCTTACGGTCGCCGGCTCTGCGAGCCACTGCCCACCCGATCGCGGCCACGACGACCGCGCTAACACCCTGGACGGTCGGACCGAGGGCCTTGAAGAACTCGGTCAGTTCGACGAAACGCATGACGCCTCCGAAGGTCGGGGTGACGCCGGCCCCGAGCTGTGCGTTTCGTCATGGGCGTCTCGTCCTTGGGGCTGTCCGGCTATCTCAGCGCTCAGTCGCCCATCGATCTGCGCCAACGTCGTCGGAGACACGCCGATCTCGCGCGCGACCGCGCGACCACCATCTCGCTCTACCCGCGCCCGGACCGCCAGCGCGAGCCGCAGCGGCGGGGTCACGTCGTTTCGATGTGCTGCCATCGACCACCAGCGTGGTCCCGCCGGCGATTGGCCGGTACGGACGTTCTGCGCTGCGATTTGTCCGCGCCTACGCGCGCGGCGGAGTGGTCGACGGGCGGCGGCGCTTCCTCAGACGAGGATCGATTGAAGCCGGGTCGATGCGATCGTCAGGCCGATCGGCGAGCAGGCGGCGCAGCTGGCGTTCCGTCATGCCGTGCTCGCCGCCGACCTCGCGCGCGATCATTTGCTGTATCCGCGTCTGCGTCCACGTAGGCAGCTTCTTCTTCCCTCGAAACGCGCGCTTCAGCTTGAAGGCGTACCTTCCCTTCTCCACCCTGACGTACTCTCCCCCTTCGATCTTCGCGTCAAATGCCTTGAGCCCCGCTTCTTGCTTGAGCGGCGCGGCCTTGGTGTCAAACGCCTCGAGTGTCGGCTTTCCCTTGAGCTCCGCGGCGGCGTACGAGAGCCGGTCGCGGATCTTCTTCGTCTTCCACCAGCGGTTCATCAGGACACCGATCTTCCCGTCGCACAGTGCCGCCCCTATCGCCCGTAACGAGGCGTCGACCTCCCCGAAGACTCGATCCAGCTCATCCCGAGAGAACTCCACCCTCAGCTCGTCCTCCGTCGGCAGAGCGTCGAGCCGCCTCTTGAACTCCTGCTCCACCACCGAAGAAGCTGCCCACTCGGGCCTCTCGACGGGCGGCCGGCTTGCGCCAACGATCCGCGACCACAGCTCCCAGAGGGTCAAGATGGCCGCCGGAAAGCCCATCAGCGCCTGCGTACTACCCAGATCGGCCTCGGTGCGATTGCCTCGCTGGTCCGGAAGCGGATCCCGCTCCGTCTCGGCGTCCGTGCGCTTCCTCGTCGCCGCCTTTCTTGCCGTGACGGTCGGAACGGCTCTCGCCTGGCGCGGAGCCGCCAGACCCCGCGAGGCCTTCACAGCAGACCTCGGTTGCGTTCTCTTCACCTAAGCACCGGGCGATAGACCCAGCCCTGGGCGCTTCCCGCCAGAAACCCGTCGACGGAGATGTACCAGTGCGTTTGGTCCTTCCTCCAGACCGCGGTGATCTTGTCGAGGGGGATGGTGCTCGTCGCCAGGGGGCCCGACGCCGACCGGAACGTTGCCGTTGTCAGATCATCGTCGAGGTCATGAAAGTGCGCCGTAAACTGGAGCGGAGCTCCTTGAGGCGACGAGAACTGGATATCCATGTCGGAGCGCTGGGTCTGAGGAATCCGCTCCAACAGGATCGCGACACGTCGGACTTGGGGGACCATCAACATGGCGATCTCCGTCGGCGGCATGAAGTACGCTTGCGTTGCTGTTCTCAGTGGAAACGCGAACGACCGCGTCCCCGTCTCGTCCCAGCGCACGCCAATCGGCGCGTTGGCCGCAGGATAGACGTTCACCGCCACCACGTGGCCGGGCGGATGGATTGCAGGGTCAGTCTCAATCCTGACGACCTCGACAACCGGCTGCGGAACGCAACGCTGGGTGACGGCCAGCTCGTACGCTCGTTTCAGTTTCTCGGCGTCTTCGAGCCGCTGTATCGGCTTGTAACAGCCGAGCGTCGCCCTCTTCCGATCCTCCACCGCACCGACCAGGACGGTGCCGCCGAGCGCGTTCGCGAAGGCGGCCACGTCCTTGGCTAGCTCGCGCTGATCGTCGGGGTTTTGTTCACCCTTGAAGTCGAACGTGCCGCTCTCGCGACTGGCCCCGACGGGGGGGAGGTCGACCGCCGCCGTGATCGGTTTGTGCAGCATCAGCGAGGACCTCGCGGGAAGAACCGCCTCGGAATACGGCTGTATTGGTCGACGATCCAGACCTCGAGAAAGCGTCCGCCGGCCACCTTCGCGATCCCGTCGCCGAGGTTCCAGTCCTCGAACCTCGGCGTGTCGAAGTGGTTGAGGTCCACGAGAAGAATCGACGGCTCGGAGTACCGCTTGGCCGCCTTCTGTTCGACGGCCTTGATGATCCAAACGTCGGGACGTACAGGGCGCATTCCGCTCGGCGGGATTAGCGACTTGCCATCCGCCGGAACAACAAAAGGCTCGTCGTAGTGGGCGCCGAAGGAGTGGGCTATCCCCGTTGCCTCCGTTAGCTCTTGCGCCTCTCTCCTCGCTTTTGCGTGGGCACGCTTCCACGGCGATCCCTTGTGAGGGTCCTCGTTAGGCGCCCGCCAATACGCAGCGACGACCTCCACGGGCAGCAAGGTTCCGTCCTGCTCCTTGAGATGGGCATCCGGCCACTGCTGCTCTTCTGGCACCGGGATCGCCGTGCATCGCCGCTGTATCGCAAGCTCCGCCACCAGGCGAAACTCGTCCAGCTTCTGTTGCTCCTTCGCGCTCAGCGCTCGAAGGGGGGGCGCTTTCCTATCCGTGCCCGATGAGGTCGGCGTGGCCATTCCCTGGCCAAGTGTATCCGTCTGGTGCCGTTTGACTAAACCGGAGCATATGGACAGCGCCGGCAACCCAGCGAAGGCTCGCGGGACAGACGAGCAGTGGCCAGACGCGATGGCTTGGCCGCCCGGCGGGAAGAAACGGGCCGCCTGACGAGGTGGAAGCCCCGAAACAGGTCGCCCGCACCGCTCAGACCAGGAGCATGGGCACGCTGGACCCCGCCCGATTCTCTCGCCACGCTCTCACCACGATGATCCGGATTTGGACGATTTCACCCGCTCCCAAGCGACCTCTACGACTCGTGCCCAAAGCACCGAAGCTAGTGGAATCGTTGTGCAAGTCGGCCCACCGCTTCGGGTTTTTCGTTTCTGATTTTATGGTTTCAATCCCCGGTCACTCACCCAATGATTGCAGTCTTTTGCAGTCCGCGACGCGTCACCCCCTCGCCTCCAGCAAGTCGATGGCTGACCGGGTGCGGCCGGGGGCGAGGTGCATGTACCGGTTCGTGACCGCCACCGACTTGTGTCCGGCCAGCTCCTTGATGCTCACGATCGGCGCCCCGCGCATCGCCAGGTGGGAGCAGAACGTGTGGCGGAGCTTGTGCCACTTGGCCCCGGCTGGAAGCCCGGCTCGCTTCTCCTGACGCTTCAAGACCGCGCGCATGTTGGTCGTGGTCAGCCTGGACCCATCCTGGCGGCAGAACACCAGCTCCCCGCGTAGGTGGCGGATCGAACGCAGCGCCTCGGCCAGCCTGGAGGTCATCGGGACGTGGCGGATGTCGGCTCCCTTGGGCGTGCCCACCTCGCCGCGCCAGTCGGTCCGGGAAACGGTCAGCACCTTGGACCGGGGGTTGACGTCCTCCCAGCGTTGGCGGAGCCCTCGGAGTGCCGAGAGTGTCTTGTCGACCGTTCGCCCCGTGTTCGCGACGTAAAGCAGGTTGACGGGGGCGGAGACGCCTTTCAGATGAGCGGCGCTGTCTTCCGTGGCGGTGGTGCGAAAAAGGTAGAGGGCTTGCCAGGGAGAACACTTGACCGCGTAGGCTACGATCTTGTCGGGCGCGAAGATGGCGAGCTCGGCGGGTGGGGTGGACCGGAGCTCGGAAATAGAGCCGAAGGCCACGCTACAGCGAGCTGGGAAGGTTTGGATGCGTACTGCGACCACGCCGGCGACTCCTAGTCGGAGAGAATCTTGGCGAGCTGCTGCTTGGCCTTGTCGGAGAACTCGACGCGGTGTCTGCCTTCAGAGGTGACGAAGACGATCTCCCCTTTGCGACGCAGTACGGCTTCGATGCGCATGGGGCCCACCTCGGCGTGCTCGGAAAGTTTCGCATGCGAAACTCCCTCCTCGTCCCCGCCGGAGTCCCCGCCACCACGAGGACCGGCCCCACTTCGAGAAAGGTCGGGCTCTAGGCCCTCGGAATCCGCGCCCGCTCGCGGTGATCGGGTGGATTCGTCCCCGCCGCCGTCACCGTCGTCGTCCTCGCCGCCGAGCCCATCGGCGCCCTGCCCATCTCCGGCCGCCGCGGCCGCGGCGGGATCACCTCCCGGCGGGCGCTGCGCGGCCTTGAGCTGATCGCGGAGGTGGCTGCCGGGCTCGTAGTGGGCGATCAGGCGCTGGGCCCCTTCCGGGTTGTCGTCGGAGAGCTTGGCCAGCTCGTAGATGGCCTCGAGATCTCCCACGGCTTGGCTTTCGGCGAACGCGCGGACGAAATCTGGGGCTTTGGCGATGCGCATCCGTTTGGAGACCCATTGCTTCGAGCGAGAGAGCTCCTCGGCGACCTCCTGGACGGTCGAGGTGCCGACCAGCTCGGCAACGCCGCGCGCCTCGTCGACCGGTGTCATGTCGTCTCGGTCGAGGTTCTCGATGAGCGGCAGGCGGAGTTTTTCGCGGTCGTCGAGCTTGTCGTAGACGAGCACGGGGACTTCCTTCAGCTCGGCCATCTTTGCGGCGCGCCAGCGCCGCTCCCCGGAGACCAACTCGTACTGACCGACCGACACCAGGGTCACCCGAAGAGGTTGTTTGATCCCGTTTTTACCGACGGAGGCTGCCAGCTCTTCCATCCTTTTCGGATTGAAGGTCTTTCGCGGCTGACGCGGATTCGGCGCGACTGCGCTGACCGAAATCATGAGAACGACCTGGCCGGGTTGTCGGGTGCTCCTGAGCTGGTCGGCGAGCGACGTCATGGGTATCTCCTTCACCGCTCGAGGCGGTGCTCCCGTCGGTGAGGTCGTGTTCGCTCAAGCGATTGCAGATAGTCGTTCCAGTCTTTCCCAGTGGGTGGAACGTGGCGCCTGGTCGCAGCGGTGCCGGCGGCCGCAACGAGCTGCGACGCCAACTTGTCGCCGCCAACGTCGTTGTCGGTGGCTAGGACGATCTCGGAACCGGGCGGCATCGCGGCTATCTCGCGAGCGACGACTTCCAGTTGGTCGGCACCGACGGCACCGCCGGTGCTGAGATATCGGGCTCGGGGGTGGGGAAAAAGCTGGTGGTAGCTGAGGCCGTCGATCGAAGCCTCGACGATGACGAGCCGGTTGTCGGTCGGCCGCGTAGCGCTGCGCCAGAAAGTCTTGCGGCCGCCGGTTGCGAATCCTGTGAAGCCCTTGTTCTTGATCTCGAAGCCTACGACCCGCGACGAATCCCCTGGATCGAGGTGGCCGAAGAGGACGTTTCCCCGAGCGTCGACCCGGAAGGCGGCGGCGAAACGCTTGTCTCGAAGCGTGTCAGATCGAATGCCACGGCCGGCGAGATAGCGGCTTTCGCGCGCGCTCGCTGCGCCGGCGTACATGCTGTTGACCACGGCGGCGTCGCGGACCTGAGCCTTGAGGTTCGGGCGATAGAGCTGCGGGGACAGCCGCGGCCGGTCGACCCGGAGCCACAGGCGAAGCTCTTTTCGAACAGCGCCGAGGCTCGGTTGTCCCCGTCGCTGCACGAAATCTACGACGGTCCCGTTGTCGCCATCGTCGCGGACTGAAAAATAGGTCCAGTGGCCATCCCGGTCGCGGCGAATGATGATTTTGTCGTCGGTGTCCGGGTTGCGCATCGAGACGCTGGCCTGGGTGCTTCCATGCCACTTGCCTCCGGCCGACCGCTCGCGATCGACCAGGCGATATCCGAGACTGGCGGCAAGCTCAGTCAGGTTGACGTCTCGTTTGAAGCGCTCGAGTTCGTCACCCATTGCCCGATTCGGCGGCGCGGCCTTGTGGGCGGTGGGGGAAGGAAGTGTCACCCTACGGGTTCCTGCGCGAACGTGTTTTTTTGAGCAGCTGCGCCGCCCTTCTGATCGGGGCTCTCAGGTTGGTCTCCCGGAGATTTCGCCGTCCAATAGCGCTCGATGCTGTCGATCATGGCGAAGTAATTAATTTGGTAGTCGTGAGTCACAGCGGGTACTCGAGGACCGGCTTTGGGAGCTCTGCGACCCTTTCCCTCCGCGCTTTCGCCTCTTCTTGATTCGACCCAGGTAGGTCTGGAGGGTCGTGGGCGCGATGCTCATGCCGTGGGCGTGCAAAATCGCAGCAATCTGGTCGATAGCGTACCCGCGCTCTTGGAGGCCCAAAATCTCCGCCGCGAGGTAAGCGACAACCCCCTGCTTGTTGAGCCTGTTTTTGGTCGCCGCTGGGAGAGACCGCAGCGCGACCGCCATTTTGTCCGCGTCGTCACGTGTGTATGCCGCCATCTGGTCGGTCCCCTTCCGGGTGATGCTCGTTTCGCGTGAGGGTTATCGGCCAACCGCGGAATTTTTGACCTACGGGCAGGAAGACGCGGGTCGGGCACCGCAACACGGCCGGCCGGGAGTTGGAGGGCGCCGGTCGCCTGTGCGCGTCTCACGAGCTTGCCGAGATGACGCCGCACCGCGTCTAGAAAAGAAAAAAGCCTCAAGCAGCGCTTGGCCTTCGCTGATCTTGCGGAGGCTCGCCCCCCAGATCGCCCTCATGTCCGGTTGAGTGGCGTACAGCTTGTCGCCGTCGGCGTTTGAGGGTCCCACTCTCAGCGGGATCGCCGGTACCTAGGGATCACCCGCTGATTTCGGCGCGGTTCTTCGCGTAGACCGCCGCCCTACCTGAGGCGCGGGGCTTGGCGCCGCGGCGACGGGCCGGGCGGAGCGGGCTGCCGTTCCTTCCCGGCGATGCGGATCAGTGTGGGTCCCGGTAGCCCGTCCCTTCGAAGACGAAGGTTTCGGCGCGCTCGGTGACGCGTTCGGCGACGCCCTGAGTGTTCAGGGTCAATCGGGGAAAACCTTACTCTAATCACCTTACGTCAGCGCAGCCCGCGCCGCATCAGGTCGGCCAGCTGACGGACAAATCAGGAAGCCCTGGCCGAGCGCGAGATCGACGATGCCGTCAGAGACGTCCGCCGCTCGCCGACCCGTGATCGTTAGAGCCCTGCTCGACACGCAGATCGTGGTGCGGGGGCTCCTGGGCCTCCGGCGCTCCGCGTGCGCGCTGGTGTTCGAGGCGCTCGCAGACGGACGGTTCACCGCCATCGTGTCGTCGTACATCCTGGCCGAGCTGCGCGCCGTGCTCACCCTTCCCAAGCTTCGCGCACCGTACGGACTGACAGACGACCAGGTGGCCGAGCTGCTCGACGGCTATGGTCGCTAAGCTGAGATGATTGCCGGGATGTTGCGGCTCCCCTGTACGATCTCGCCATGAAGACGCCCCAGAGGCTCACCGCGCGAGATTTCCTCGATGCGACCGGTACGCCACTTCGCCGTCCGGTCGTCTACCTGGACTGGAGCACCCTGTCCGACGCGTTCCCAACCGCAGATGGTGCGACCGGGCACGACGGCGCTGCGCTCACAGAGCTTACCGAACTCGTCGCCGAGATCGCCCGCAGCGGAACGCTCTGCTTCTCCATTGCCCACCTGATTGAGCTGATCGCAATGCGACCCCGCGAGGCGGCCCTCGCTCGGGCGCAGTGGCTCGATCGGCTCGAACACGCATGGGTGAACATTTCAAACGCCGAGAAGAGCGAACTGATCGATGCCGTGCGCCGGCAGCTGGGCCTCACGAGCGCCGCGGCGCGAGCACCCGTGCACCACCCAATGAGCGCGTCCATCATCAACAGCCTCACGAAGCAGACGGCCGCCGGAATCGCCGACATCCTGAGCGATCCAACAACAGCCGGGTTCGTTGGCAAGGCGCACGGGCGCGTCGAATGGGAAGCGCCGAAGGAGTGGTCGGCGGACCAGTTCAAGCGCCTCCACGCCGACCGCCTGAATCTGCCGCCAGGAACGACACGCGAGGAGGTCCACCAGAAGACGTTTTCGAACTTCACCCGGGGCCTCAAGGTCACTGCTCGCGCTGCGATTCACTCGGAACCGGTCATCGTTGGGGAACCGTTGCTGACCGACGAGCAGATCGATGCAGCCGTAGATCGATTGCTCGACGATCGGTCTTCGCTGCCGATGAACAGGATCGTGCAACAGGCATGGCGCGGCGCGGGAGACCGGATCACGAACCAGTCCATCGCGTCCAAGAAGTTTTCGAGCCGCTACGGTTCCTTGCTGTGGGACCTCCGACACCTGGTCGCTGGCGGATTCGCGGACATCTTCACGTGCGACCACTTCGTCGAGAAGATACTCGCGGACTTCCGCACTCAGCGTGGCCTACCCAAGCAACTGAGCATCGGCGGATGTGGCGACCTGACGGGGTTCGTCGCGGCTCTTCGTCGGCAGGTCGAAGCAGGCTGAGGGGTGGTCGACCGCGGTCCGGAATCACGGGAGCAGGGCCCGCGAGCGCCTCGCGAAGGTAACTAACGAGACCCTACCAGTGGAACGAGATCGAGTCGGGGTTCTCCGAAAATGCGCAGTGGCCGGTATCCTGCGGGTGCGTCGTGGCTCTCGGTCAGTCTGGATGGGCAACCCGCCCCTTTACTGATAATTCGTTCAGTGCTAGATCTCAGGTCTGGGGAACAATTCGGGGACGAACGAATCGCCGAATCAGGGCGGCCGGGCGGACTCGCTCGACCGAGAGCCTCACCAAGGCAGGTGGCCGCCCTACCCCGCACCTCCCTTCACGGAAGACGGTAGACTTCACCACAAATGACCGCCGTCGACCCGCACACTGATTCGCGCCCTGAGGCGCGCGCCTTCAAGGTCGAGGACCTCATCCGTTACGCGCGGGCCGGACGCATTCGTGTTCCCCCATTTCAGCGCGATTTCAAATGGGAGCGAGACGATGTCGAGAAGCTCATAGACAGCATCCTACGCGGTTATCCGATCGGAACCCTGCTTCTCTGGTCTCGCAAAGGGTTGGCGGGACAGGTCACCCTCGGTGACGTCACATTCGACGTGAACGAACGGACGGATGCTTGGTTTGTGGTCGACGGTCAGCAGCGAATAGTTTCCTTGGTGTCGACCCTCTTACCTGGTCACAGGCGCGCTGACAAATTTGACCTCTACTTCGATCTTGAGCGTGCTGAGGTAGCGCACGCGCGCCGTGGAGCCATGCCGTCCACAGCTCTTCCCCTCAATCGCGTCGTCGATTCCGAAGACCTACTGGCATGGCTCGATGAGTTCCGCGCCGTGTTGAAACCGGACCAAGTCAGGTTGGCCGTTCGGGCGGGGAAGCTTCTAAGGGAATACGAGGTGCCCGCCTATGTCGTCGACGTGACCGACGAGAGCATTGTACGTAAAATCTTTGAGCGAACGAATACGACTGGCAAGCCCCTCGTAGTGAGTGAGGTGTTCAATGCACTCCATGCGACCCTAGACCGCAATCCGCCCGTTAGTCTTAAGGACGTTGTCGAGAGGCTTCGCGCGCGGTCGTTGGGTGAACTAGACGAGGACTATGTCCTTCGCAGCTTGCTTGCGATTGAGGGAAAGGACCGATCGGGAGATTTGCAACGTCAGCTTGCAGACGTCGACATCGCGGCGTCGGTCGGACGGGTGGAGCGAGCTCTCGACCATGTTTTTGGCTTTCTGGCCCAGGACGCCGGGATTCCCCACCTCCGCCTCCTACCGTATATGAGCCCCCTAGCCGTTCTAAGCGCATTCTTCGACCGCTTTCCTACGCCGTCTAACCGCGCCCGCCGTCTTTTGACGAGGTGGCTTTGGAGAGGAACAGCTTCGGAGGAGCTTCGGGGTGACGGCAAGGGCATGCGGCCCGCACTCGAAGCGCTGCGGACTGCGTCAAGCGACGAGGCAGCGGCCGTCGGCATTCTAAAAACTGTCTCCAGCAGTCGACCGGAGACGCAGCCGGCCGCAGCGTTCAATCTCAGGCACGCCCGCCCTCGAGTATTGGCGATGCTCCTCGCGCGATTGCGCCCCCAGGACCTGAGAACGGGCGAGCCGCTCGATGTGTCCGCGTTGTTGAGTTCCAATGAAGATGTTTTTCCGCAGATTCTGACTCACAAACCCGAATCGCTCCCCGCTAGCGAGGAGTCGGTATTTTCGTCAATCGGCAACCGGCTTCTACACCCGCCGGTGAAGGGATTGTCATTTTTCCCCGCTCTTCAGCAGTGGACCGGTTCACAGCTGCCCCTCGGGCTGGCGCCGAACCTCGACGCGCACGTTCTCGTAAGCCACGGATTGGGCCTGATTGAAACCCGTCTCCTCCAAAGCGGTGATCGGAGCGCCTTTCTCACCGCAAGACGGAATCGACTAGAAGCCGAAACAACCAGGCTCATCGACAGCCGGTCGGAGTGGGATCACAGCGATCGACCATCCATCGCCGCTCTCAGTGCCAACGAGGAATAGCATGGAGCTACTCGTAACTCTCGGAGACGTCGCGGTCGGCACCATTCGCTCGCAGCCAGACGGCCGGAACGAGTTTTCGTTCCTACCCGAATATCTCAACGCTTCCCGTCGTCCCGTGCTGGGCCAGTATTTCGAGGATCACCTCACCGATATCCATCGTAGTCGGCTCCATCTCGCTCCATTCTTTTCAAACCTGCTCCCCGAAGGCGGATTGCGCGAACTGATCGCGCGGCACGCCCAGGTACATCCAGATCGAGAAGCTGATCTTCTCGCCGTGCTAGGCGAAGATCTGCCCGGTGCAATTGTCGTGCGCCGGATCTCCGGTGAGGTTACCGACGCCGAACAGGCATCGGAGGCAACCAATATCGAGAGGGGCGAGACTGACGGCACATTGCGTTTTTCTCTGGCGGGCGCTCAGCTGAAGTTCTCGGTCCTGTATCGAGCCGGCACCCGTGGACCGACGTTCCCTCTCGCCGGGCGCGGTGGCGACTGGATAGCCAAGCTTCCCAGTGAGATCTATGAGCAAGTCCCCGAAAACGAATATGCAATGATGCTCTGGGCTGGTCAGGTCGGAATCAATATCCCCGAGGTTCGCCTAATCGCTGCAGGCGACATCGAGGGCCTCCCCGTCCAGATCGATCCACATCAACAGGTATTCCTCTCGCGCAGGTTCGATCGTCCGACCTCTGGGCCACGAATCCATCAAGAGGACTTTGCGCAAGTCGCCAATGTTCGTCGCGCTCAACGCTACGGAACGATGAGCCACACCAGCATTGCCCGGGTCGTCCGCGCAGTTTCCGGCGAGGATGACCTCGACGAAACGATCCGTCGGACGGCATTTAACGTCCTGATCGGAAACGGAGACGCGCACCTAAAAAATTGGTCTCTGGTTTATCCCGACGGCATCCAGGCGCGACTTTCACCGGCTTACGATCTGGTCTCGACCGTCACCTACATTTCGACGGATAAGCTTGCATTGAAACTCTCGCGGGAAGATAGGTTCGATCAGGTCCGACTGCTGCACTTTGAGAGACTTGCAGAAAAGATCGATGTCTCACCTGGCCACATCACCAATATCGTGAAGACCGCCGTTCAGCGTGCTATGGCCGCTTGGCCTTCCGAGGGACTTGAGCCCCGTCGGGCTAAGCTCTTGCGCGCGCACATCGAACGATTGCCCTTGCTTGCCGAAGCGGGCTGACCCGTTCGCGATGAGCTTCGGGAACCGATGTGGTGACAGGGTCGTACTCCATTCCGGGCTGTGCTGCCGAACGCCTCGATCTCCACACCCCGGGCGACGGGTGCCTCTATTCCTGCCCCAGACGGCATGAACTGCGCCGGGACGACCTTCTCGAGGGCGGACGGTCAAGCCCCGGCCGTTGCCAACTTGCCCCGAGCCGCTGCATGGTCACAGCCGATTGTCGGGCGCGCGAAGGGTGCCTTCGCCCCGGTCAAGCGGTTGGCGTCTGCAGCACCGACGGCCTCCTGTAGTCGTCCGGATACCCGCGAGGCTGCCTCGCTTCCAAGAAACTACGGTCGGGTGCCGGGACGAACAAGCGACGCACGAATCGACGACCAAACCGACAATCAGGAGATCGCGAGGTCGGCCGGATCGGTCACGGAGGTGTGGTTCACGGTGTGGACTCGGCTAGAGGAGAAGATGGGCGGTAACGGCCCTCTATGATCTCGAGGAGAATCTCGTCGCTCGAGTGAAGTATCGTTGGGCAGCATGGGGGAGCGCATTGAATGTCCAGCGGACCGAGGGAAATATCGCCCGGGGCCGGAATCTAAGCAAGCATAATGCTATAAGCAAAAAGAGCTATAAATCGGGCTAGAAGGGACGCCACAACTCACCCCCGCGGGGGCGACGCCGGCTTCTTCCGAGCCGCCACTCTGGTGGGAACCACGTAGAGCGAATGCAGCACGTCCCTGGTGAAGCCCAACAGATCTTGGACATCTTCGGCCGTGACATCGTTTGCGTGTGCTGCCCGATTTCCGACAAGCCGGATCTCGTGGGCGCCGCCCTTGAGGGGAGCGTTCAGGACGTCAATGGGCAGGGAATCGATCTCTATTTCCAACGTCTTGCCCTTCCCGCCCCTATCCCGGACTGCGGCTTGGAGGACACGCCGCCCGACGAGTGCGGCGCCGAATAGAAATCCTGCCGCCTGACACTGCAACGCCTCCTCGAAGTCGCAGGCGATCTCGTCGGGAACGCCGTCCTCGTCATATTCGGGTCGCGCGGCGGGATAGATCTCAGGGTCTCCGCACCCAGCGTACGTCGTATCGATCATCTGCCATGGCAGACCAATCGAAAATGGTACGCGAAGCAGAATCGGACGATCACAGAGGGCGGATGCACATCTAATGACGACGAGCCAGGCCTCCGCTGGGTGTTCGACAAGGAAGGTACCGACTCCGGCTTGATGCGTATCGCACCAAGGACAGTCGAAATTCACTTGGATGTTCTTGTCCTGGCTGGCTTTTTGAAATGACACCATCATGACGGCTGAATACTATCCGCGATCGTACGCGACGAGTGGTAGCTCGGCCGAACAGTGTTCAGGTCTGCGGCTTCAGCCGCCTCTCGATCTCGCGCCTGCACGCCTCGCACGATACCGAGGAGCGCCGATCGGCCCATGGGCTGCCCGGAGGCGCTCCGCAGAGCGCCCGCTCTCTGGCAGACCTCCTAGCGTGGATCACGGGGCCGCTGCCGGGCGTCTTCGTGAGGTGCGAGAGGTCGCCGGCCATCGGCACCGTCTTCCGTGCCTCAGAGTAGGTTGGCAGGCCCTCTGCTGCACAAGTTGCATTGCAGTCGACCATCCTGGCCACGGCGCCAGTCACCCGGCACAGTCTTGAGAGCGCCTTCGAGCGCGATTAAGTTGTTCCCGATCGGGACCGTCTGATCCATGGTCTTTATGTCCTGACCACCGGAGCGACAAGCGCTGCCGTCGTCGCATTGGAACGTGAGTTTGAGAAACATCGGCATGATGAAGGGTCCTCCAGCGCCCCTTTCTAACCTGCTCTAATGTTCAGGTCAAGGCGCCACGCGCGCGCCGTGGCGCTCTGGGCAGCCCCTCCGGGCTCGCCTTGGGACCGACGTGAGGGGCTACGTGACCTGTGAGGCGTGCCAGGCCGAGATCGGGCGGCGGTTGATGTCGCCGGGGGACTTCGACCCGAAGAGCGGGAGGCGGCTGCGGTGAGGGGTGCGCCCATGCGAGCGCGGGCCGGAGCGTGTCTCCGAGGACCTACTTCGTGACCCAGAACATTGAACGTCCGTAATCGGCGGGCTCAAACAACCCCTCGCGCACAGCCCGGGCGAGGTATCTCGCGTTCTCCGGCTCGTCGATCTCGACATACCGCTTGGTGCCGCCCGGGTTCTCCTTGATGGTCCTCAGGCCCCGCGCGATGTGCCTCTCGGTGAACTGGTAATATCGGCGATCGTCGTCAACGATCTCGTCGATCTTCTTCTGAGCCTCCCGTGAGAGGCGCATCGACTTGACCGCGAGAACGACGGAGGCGATCCCGCCGATTCCGGCCACGATGCCGCCCATGGCAGCGACCCAATCAAAGGCGGAACCCATTGGCTAATTCTGCGACCCGACCCACACAGAAAAGGACCCGTCGGCCTCGGGGTGGATGATCTGCCCGACAACGGGAGGAGTTACGACTGCTTGGCTGACTCCCTCGGCCCGGCTGTACCCGCTCGACTTTAGGTACGCGAGGATTTCGTTCGCGAACTGCCATTCTTCCCCGGTGCCACCCATAGGGACCGAAACATCTATCCTCGCGTCTCGCGGGATCCTTGCAAGCGTCTCTTGGCTCTGTTGCGTGAGGTGTCGCGGTGGAGGTCCAACGCTGACGGGGCCGTTGAGGTCGACTCTGTTCGTCTGCGTATTGTGGTCGCCGTGCTGGTCGAACTTGAGTGAGGAGCCTACCGAGGTTTCGGCCGTCGGCGTCTTGTCCGCCACGCATCGGGCTGTAATGAGTGAACTCGCCACGACCCCCAGCACGCCGATGATGGCCACGACGATCGCAGTCGGAGGGCGCTTCATGCGGCCCGAGCGTATCGCCCGGACCACCTCAAGCCAAGCGGCCCCCGGCACCGTGGCGCTCTGCGGAGCCCCTCCGGGCTCGCCTTGGACGACTACGAGGGGACCCGGCAGCCGATGGTATCAGCAGTCTCAGAGCTTTGGCCCAAACATGCTGGCCATGGGTCTATCAGGGATGAGACCCGTTAGGCCGGTGGGACGAGCGACGTACGCCCCACCACCCTGAGGTCCGTTCGGACCGTTCGGTCCCGCTACGGTCGTCGCGTACCAGTCCGGTGGGCGCGAGAGGATGCGGTGGACGTCCTGGGTAAGCTCCAAGATCTCGTTGAGCTTCTTTTCTGTCTCGGAAAGAACTTTTGCCGCTGGGTGCCCGGCGACAGGTTGGAGGACCCCCTCGATGAGGCTCCACGTACTTTCGAAGGTCGCCAGTAGGTGTTCTTTGGCCAAACCGGGGTCGACGATCTTGCCCAGGTCCACGATCAGGTTCTCGATGTCGGACTTGATAGGTTGCGTGTTCTGAAACTTCGAGAGTGGTTGTTCGACGTCCGTGGCTTCCAGCCCATCTAGTAAGATCGACGAAACACGCCCTCCTTGGCGGAGCGTCTTCGACAACGCGCCTGCCTCGTAGTGCAACCAGCGGCTCTCTCGATTGTCGCGCGTGAGGAACACGATGCCGATCTGACAGGCTTCGAGCTGTTCGCCCAAGGCGCTTTGCCACTCGGTACCCTTCGAAATGTCCGTCGCCGACATCCAGGGCCTCGCGGCATGGACGGTCGTGGGGAGCCAGTTTCGGAACGCCTGAGCGACGGCCTTGCTTCGATTTCCAGACCAGCTCAGAACGATGTTGTATTCGTTCGACGCGCTTTTTGAGGGCTTCTTGGCCTTTGACATGGCCAGATTGTACAGCCGGAACGCTCACTGAAGCTCGCCCCACGCGGACGAGTCGCTATCGCCGATTTTCCCGGACCAATCGCAGGCACGGGCACGATCAGAACGATGATGGTAGGAGCCGCGGGTGGGGGCGGCCGCCGTCTGAAGAGTTCGGCAACGAGCTTGAGAGCGGCGAGGAGCAGGGGAAGACAGAGACCGACGTTCGATGAAAGACTCATCCCCCGAGGATGTTCGTCCGCGCAGACAGACCCCAATTCCGTCGATTCGAGAAGAATCTCGGCCTGGCTCTAGCCGCCGCGCTACCCCTCGGGCGGACCCTCGGGGCGGACGCGACGAGCGTAGCGTCGAGATCGCCAGCGGGCAAGTCGCGTTGCACCTTTTCACCTTCTGAGGGGGAACCGCGAAGCGGAACCGCGACAACAAAACCTGGCCCTTATCTGTCCACTAACATAGTCCAAACGGGTCCAAATCGAGTGGACTGGCGTGGACACAGCGGCGGACCAAAGAGGGCCGATTTGCCTTAGAATCCAGCGAAAGGCGCTGAGCCGGTGCTCGGGATTGAACCGAGGACCTACGGTTTACCAAGCCGTTGCTCTACCCGGTCACGCGGAACGCTTGCCCATCATGCAAGTATCGGTTACACTGATACCTACGTGAAGCCGAAGCAAACCATTTCAGCCTTCGACGTCTTCCTCGCGCAGCGCGGTCTCGTACTCGACGCCGTGGCGATCGGCGGCGCCGCTCTGGGACTTCTCGGTGTCATCCAGCGCGAGACGCGAGACTGCGACATCCTGCATCCGGCGCTGCCGGAGGTGATTCGCGAAGCCGCGGTCGATTTTGCGTTTCAAGCGCGCGGCCAGGGCGAGGAGTTGAGCGATGACTGGTTGAACAACGGCCCGTCGTCGCTGGCGGACGCTCTGCCAGCAGGCTGGATCGACCGTGTGCAAGTCATCTTCTCGGGAGCGGCGCTGACCCTCCGTTGCCTGGGCCGTTCAGACCTGCTTATGAGCAAGGTCTTCGCGCTCTGCGACCGCGGCATCGACGTTCAGGATTGCATCGCTCTCGCGCCCTCGCCCGCCGAGCTCGACGCGATCACCGCATGGCTTGAAGCTCAGGACGCTCATCCAGGCTGGCCGGATCACGTGCGCGCCGTCTTGACTGATCTCCGAGGGAGGTTGCGCCATGGCGCATAGCCGAGTCGCGACGGCGAAGGCTCTGGCCGAGGGTACGGAGTTGACCGCAGCCATGGTCGGCATCGGGATGCTCTTCGCGGCCAAGGCAGCCACCGAGCCAAACATCGAGGACACCCTGCTTGCGGCATCTATCGAAGGCATGGAGCGCGACGATCTCCGAGTCCTCGCCGTCTTGGTTACCTGGCTGGGCGCGCACCATTCCCGGATCAACGCCGATCGGCTCATCCGCGCGGTGCAGGGGCAGCCCTCGGCTCGGGTTCGTGCTTTCTGGGCGGCCGTGGCGCGGTGGCTGCCGAAGGATCGACGCCTCGCGCGCTTGAGCGAGCTGTATCGGGGACCACGCGTCGACCTTCTGCGCGCGGGCACCGACTTCCAGATCGCGCGTCGGGGTGAGGATCCGCGCTTTACGCACGGGCCGCTACGCGTTCCGGCCGGCGTCTTGCGTGACCGGTCGGCGGACATCCTCACGCCTGCGGCCCTGGCGAAGCGACACGGCACCTACCGGTGCCGTGTACTGATGGGGCCGACCTATCGAGCGGACATGTGGGCGTTACTTGATCGCGAACCGTCGCTGTCGGCGTCTGAGCTCGCGCGAAGAGCCTACGGATCGTTCGCGACCGCGTGGCAGGTGAAGCACGATCGGGATCTGCTCGCAGCGTAGGGACCTTTTGGACGTTACCAGCAACCTCGCGTTGACGCCGAACATCGCGCGTGACTTGATCGGTCGATGTCCGCACCACAACACCCCGTCGTAGAAGCCGTCGGATCCGCGGTGCCCAGACTCCTCTTGGACGCGAACGTGTTTCGCGATCTCGCAGACGGAAAGGCGCCTCAGATGGGCGCCGACCTTTTGCAGTCGTTTTGCAGTCTGACCCTCCCCAGGAGGGGTTTCAACGGCTCCAAACGGATCATCGGCTGACGGCTCGCAAGCGCGGATCGCCCTTGTTTTAAGCTGAATCCCGTGTTCCGAGCGGTGTTAGCCGAAGTCCGGGACGAGGTTTCAATCCCCGTCACTCACCCTAGATTGAAGCGCCGTTTCCCGCGCGATAATAGGCACTTAATCGCCGGCCTCGGGCCCGCCGGCCATCACCGTGGCCAATTCGTGGTCGTCCTGCTCGCGGTCCCGACTCGCGCGCCCCGAGGCCACAACCCGTGCCTTCGCGAGCGACCTGCGCGCGTAGATCAGCGTTATGGAAGACCCCATCCCAAAGAACATGGTCGTCAACCACTGGGCCGTGGCGTTCATCGACGTCCTCGGCCAGCGGGACGCCCTGCGCAAGATGGACTTCGTCCCGACTCTCGCGACGAGGCGAAAGTCGCGGAGCTGATAGAGGCTGTCCGCGGGTCGGTCGCGGTGATCCGGAGGTTTCACGGCCTCTACGACGCCTTCAGGACTGGGGCCGATGTTCCCGAGGTCGCCGACGTGCGGAAGACCCAGCCGCCGGAGATCCAACAGCGGGTGAAGGAGTGGCGCAGCACGAAGATTAGCTCGCTCCGCTTTTCCGACGGTCTCGTCCTCTACTCGTCGCTGGCGCGCTCGCCGGAGCACTCACCGGTGAAGGCGCTCTACGAGCTGATTTGCGCGTGTGGCTCGTTGATGTTGACCACGCTCGCCTGGGGACACCCCGTACGCGGTGGGATCGACGTCGGGACCGGGCTCGAGATCGAGGGCGACCAGCTCTACGGGCCCGCCGTCGTGAAGGCCTACGAACTCGAGAGCAAACCCCACGGCGCCGAGTACCCTCGGATCGTCGTCGGAGAGACGCTCACCGACTACCTCGCGACCAACGCGAATAAGGTGGGCGACGTCTGGGTCAACCTCGACGCGCAGCTCGCGCGAGGCATCCGGGAGCTGCTCACGCAGGACGCCGACGGACACACCATCGTCGACTATATGGGCGCCGGCTTCAAGGCCAAGGTCTCGTATCAGCTCAGCCCCGACCTCGTCCGCCAGGCGCGGGACTTCGCGGCCGCGGAGCTGGAGAGGTTCAAGCGCGAGGGCAACAAGAAGCTGATCGAACGCTACCAGCGCCTCGTCGACTACTTCGAGCGGAAGGCCGACGTCTGGTCTGTGTGACCGCCAGCGCGGCCGCTCGGCCTAGCAGCGGCCTCGGGGAAGCGGTCGCCTGGGACTTTCGCACCTGCGTCCCTCCATACCTCATGGAAACGAGCGTGCCGGTGTAGTCCGATTTTTCCAGTAGTCTCTGGCCCGTGAGCCCCACCGTCCTCCGCGCGAGCGGGTATCGGTTTTATTTTTTCTCTCGGGAGGAGTCGCGCGCGCATGTCCACGTCCAGCACGCAGATGGCCAGGCCAAGTTCTGGCTGGAACCCGAAGTGGCGTTGGCGCAAAATTACGGTCTCGGCGCGCGGCAGATCTCGACGGCACTTCGGCTGATCAGAAAGCATCAAGATGAAATCCTCACTGCGTGGAAAAGTCACTTCGGTGGTCGAAGTCTCTAACGTCGCGCCCGAGGGCTTTTGGCTGCTATTCGACGGTCGCGAGCTCTTCGTGCCCTTCGAAAGTTTCCCATGGTTTCGAGACGCCACGATCCGGGAGATCACGGCCGTCGAGAGACCGAGCCCGCATCATCTTCGGTGGCCGGCTTTGGATATCGACCTCGCCGTCGAATCCATCGAGCACCCGGAGCGCTTCCCGCTGGTCAGCCAAGCACCGCTGAAACGGTCGACGACGAAGCGATCGTCACGGACTGCGCGTCGCTGATCCGAAGACGCCGCCGGCAGACATCGCGCTGGCCCAGCGTCGAATGAGGGAGGGCACATGAAAATCGGACCGCCGCGGGACGAGCTGGAGGAGCTCTTCGACGAGCTGGGGGAGCTTCACGAGCTCCGTGCCGGCGTACAGAAGAAGGTCCTCGCGCACGACATCAAGCAGGCCATGAAGGCCAAGAAGATCTCACCGTCCGAGATG